>Ga0307433_1001943_pt1 | contig 10376 bp, 11 predicted proteins | sample SalMarWE160210MG_FD_202166 | JGI IMG/M metagenome (GOLD analysis project Ga0307433, IMG submission 202166) | Salt marsh sediment microbial communities from the Plum Island Ecosystem LTER, Massachusetts, United States - WE1603-210 | ecosystem: Environmental > Aquatic > Marine > Intertidal zone >...
GCCTTTTATTTCCGGCTTTCTGGTGGCCTTAATAGCAGGTAAAAGAGAATTGTTAATTGCGCCTTTATCTATCTTTTTAGCTTATTTGCCCTGGCTTATTGTGGGGAATCGGTTTATAAAAGTGCAAAACAATCCATATATACCAGATTATATTCTTTTTATTGCTCTTATTTATATTTTGGTAGCATCCTTTTTTGGTGGATTTGTTGCTCTTTTAATCAAAAAGAAAAAAGAAAAGAAGCTTCGAGAAGAAACACAAACCGAGGAACAAAAGGGCAAGAGAAATTTTATCTCTATAATATCAGGTATTATTGCTGGATATGCTTTGTTTGTTTTAGGTGTTTTGATTTTAGTGATTCCTAAGGATTGGAATTTGAGGATTATATTAACTGGTGTTGTTTTCGTTTTTTCTTCTTTTTCTATGGGTTTTGTTTCCGCATGGTTGGCTAAAAAGAGAGAACTCATAATAGCATTTATTACTTTTATAATAGGTTATATTTTACCTACTTACAAGCAGTTAGAAGGAATGAAAGAATTAGCTTTAGGTTTTAATCAAATTGTATTGAGGATATTTTTTTCTTATATTTCGCTTATGCTATTTGCAATTTTAGGAGGATTCGTCGCGAAAAAACTAAGAAAAAAACAAGAAAAGGATTCTGGCAATTCGTAGAAATACCCTATTTTTTAAAATACGAATACACATACGACGCGGTCGGAAACAGAACTTCTAAATTAGAAACAGATTTCGCATCACCTGATACCAATGGGTACACATATAACTACAACACAAACAATAATCAATTAACAAGCATAACCGAAACAGGGGAAACTTACACCTACAATGACAGGGGAGACATGATTACAGCCACAGGCGGATATACTTTTTCGTACGACAGAGAAGGAAGACTCGAAGAGATAATAGAAGCAAATGCCGGTGATACGAATAAGTTTACTTTCTCGTACACTTCCGAAGGCAGAAGGTTCAGGAAGATACATTCGGTAGATACGAGTGAGGTGGTTACGGCGGATACGACTTATTATGTGTATGACGGGATGTTCGCGGTAGCGGAACTCGACGGACATCTTGACTTGAGATCCAGGTATGTTTATACTAATGGTATGTTAGTCGGGAGGATCGATTCAAGTGGAGATTTTTATCAATATTTCCATGATGGTCTTGGGTCTATTACGATGATAGTGGATTCAACGGGGCAATATCAAAACCTTTATACTTATGATGATTTCGGTGATTTCAGGAAGAAGGATGAGGCAGTTTCGAATAGTTATTGTTATACAGGTCAGGAGAGGGATGAGGAACCGTCTGGTCTTTACAACCTCCGGGCGAGATATTACGCGGCGGGGATGGGGAGGTTTACACAGGAGGATCCGGTGTTTGGGATGAAAAATATTAGTGGTAGTTGTCACTCGAATTCGCTCTCACCTCTTGTTTTTGATGAACCACAATTAATTAATCCTTACTTATATGTTACAAATAATCCGATTGTTTGGGTAGATATAACTGGCTTGGTTCTTGCTCCTCCCGGATATAAAGATCCCTGTAAGATGCTTGGAGACTGTTTGGAGGATGTTGATAAAGAAAAATCTAAGGCTTCAGATAAATGTAACCAAAATAAAAAAGAGTGTTTGAGATTTTGGGAAAAACAAGAAAGGTGTAAAGAATATTTCTTCAATATTCCCGCCTTTGATACACACATAAAATTCAAGAAAGCTCAATGTTGGGAAGACTGGGGTAAATGTAGTTTGAAAGCTGTTGGAGGAAGTAGTGTTGGTTATTCGAAATGCTGGGCAATATATGGAGGTTGGTGTTTATCGGATTTGATAGGTGTTTCCTATGTCCATTAGGAGTCTTATAAAAACGCTTAAAAGAAGTAAGCATAAAAGATATATTATAGCTATAGTTGTTGGTGCGATAGTATGGAATATTTTATTCTTTCTGCCTGTTAATTTTATATCCACAGTAGAATCTGTGAGTATAAATACAATACTTACTGCCTTTGCTTTTATTATTGCGCCGTTTATTTGTGGTTATCTTGCTGGATATATTGGTCGAGAAAAAGGAATTCTTTTGGCGGTGTTAGCGGTTATTCTCGGATATTCTCCTTGGGTATTGTTGCATGTTTCCTTTATTGAAAATTGTACTTTTTTGGAAAATGAAGAGATATATAGTGTAATGGAAAATTATATATACTTTTTAATTTTCTCCGTTATTGGCGGATTATTAGCAATGAAGAAAAGAAAAAATAAACTTAGAAGCGTATCAGAATAAATGGAGGATAATAATGAGTAAAAGAATACTAATAGGAATATTTTTGGGAGTTATTTGTTTTTATTTTTTGTTTTCTTTAGGAGTAACAATTTTAGGGTATCCAGAGACTAAGGGCTTCAATTATATACTAGGATGGGGGGCAAGTATTTTTCTTTTTTCTACTTTCACTTCGGGATTTGTGTCTGCCTGGTTTGCAAAAAGGAAGGAAATCCTTGTATCTTTCATCTCTTTTTTTATATCCTATACACCGTGGGTTTATCTACAATTTAAGAAAAGCGGTGAGGCATTTTGGTTTTACAAAAGAGCTAAATTTAATATAATTGCTCCCTACATTGTTCTTGTTTTGATTGCGGTTTTAGGAGGGTTTGTTGCGAAGAAAATAAGGGAAAGACAAAGAAAGGAATCTAGTAATTCATAGAAAAACTTCATTCGCAAATCACAAATACACGCGCGGCACTTACGGAAAAACATGGAATCTTTCTTACTATGACAATAACGCCTTAAAATGGATAAAGTATCCGGAAATCTCCGGGGGTACAAATAGACTCTCGGAATCTTATACCATCGGGAGTATGGGAGAAATAACTGAAATTTCTGTTCCTCTTGATTCTTCCGTTACATATAGCAATCTTTTAGAAAATCCCGGTTTTGAAACAGGAAATATGGATAACTGGAAGGGTTATTCCCATAGCGGAGAAACCGTCTGGTATGTGGATTCTCTGGATAATATCCTTGAATTCTCCTGCGGAGATACAACCGGAGGAGGTACCGTATCGCATTCATGGCAGGTGAACAATTCCGATCCGAAAGAAGGCACTTACTCATTGTATTCACCTTACGATCCCCCTCAGTCTTACGCCGATGTGGAATTCGCGATTCAGAGGTTTGAGATATCGGATTACAGCGGACCTTTCGAAGCGTCCTGCTGGTTAAAGACGAATGAATTAGAAGGTGGAGTCTGGATAGGCTTACTTTTCTGGGTCGATGAACCCGACGGAATAAGAGTACTCGCCCATCAATATTCGGAAAAGATTACCGGCACAAATGATTGGACTCAATTATCGGTTACCGTAGATGACAGTTCTTACGATGTAGACGATTTTAACGGTATTTTTTATATAGAGAGAATGAGAGACAGCGGAGAAGTATGGGTTGATGAGGCAGTATGTATGCAGAGCGGAGACTCATCGCAACCTGCCGGAGAATATAGAATCACTTACGAATATGACAGAAGAGCAAACAGAAATTCCTCATCGATCAAACTTCCCGATGGAACAAAAGAAGAACAGATATACAGATATGATAATATAAACCGGTTAAAGAGAACGATTTACCAGGATTCAGGAGGACCTCCTTCATTAAAATACGAGTACACATACGATGCGGTAGGAAACAGGACGGGAAAAGTGGAGACAGATTACAGTTCTCCCGATACCAGTCAATATACATACAACTACAACACAAACAACAATCGTTTGTTAAGTATAACCGAAACAGGGGAAACTTATACTTACAATGAGAGGGGTGACCTCCTTACCTCAACAGGCGGATATACCTTCAGTTATGACAGAGAAGGAAGACTCGAAGAAATCATAGAAGCAAGTGGTGAAGACACCAATAAATTCGAGTTTTCGTACACCTCCGAAGGTAGAAGGTTCAGAAAGATACACCTAAGGGATACAAGTGGAGTAGTAACGGCGGATACTACTTATTACGTGCACGACGGGATGTTTGCCGTTGCCGAACTCGACGGACATCTTGACTTGAAGAGTAAATACATTTATACTAATGGTATGTTAGTCGGGAAGATAACTTCCGATAATGAGCTTTATCAGTACTTCCATGATGGATTGGGTTCGATTACTATGATTTGTGATTCTACGGGAAGTTATCAAAACCTTTACACTTATGATGATTTCGGGGATTTCAGGAAAAAAGATGAGTCAGTTTCGAATAGTTACTGTTATACTGGGCAAGAAAGGGATGAGGAACCGTCTGGTCTTTACAACCTCCGGGCGAGGTATTACGCGGCGGGGATGGGGAGGTTTACGCAGGAGGATCCGATGTTTGGGATGAAGAATATTAGTAGTAGTTGTCACTCGAGTTCGCTCTCACCTCTTGTTTTTGATGAACCACAATTAATTAATCCTTACTTATATGTTACAAATAATCCAATTATTTGGATAGATGTGACTGGCTTGGTTCGTATTGTTGTTCCTGGTATGGGATTTTCCTTTTGTACACAATTTCGTGAATGTGTAGATAACGCTGTTGAGAATAAAAACAAAGCCATTGGTAACGCTAATACGTTAAAGAACAACTGTATCGAAAATAATCGTAGAATGAGAGAATGCTATGATATTCTCTTTGAACCTCAAGATCTTCTGTGTCATATGTTTTATTATAATGAGGTTCTTAAAGCTGATGGGAAATTTACTTCGGAAGCGTTGAACTGTGCAGGAAAATGGGGATATGCATGTTTACAGGAAAAAGAATATGAAATGTTAGCTAACTATCCTTGGTAACGTTAGGAGGTATCGGATACATGAATAAAATAAATATAGATAAAAAAACCTTTATAGGCATTGTTTCAGGGTTTTTGTTGTGGAATATTTGTTTTTTGTTGATGCAGTTTATTCTTACATCTGTTGGCACATGTCATAGCACTATAATGATAGTAATGTCTGTTCTTCTGTTTCTTATGCCTTTTATTTCCGGCTTTCTGGCGGCCTTAATAGCAGGTAAAAGAGAATTGTTAATTGCGCCTTCATCTATCTTTTTAGCTTATTTGCCCTGGCTTATTGTGGGGAATCGGTTTATAAAAGTGCAAAACAATCCATATATACCAGATTATATTCTTTTTATTGCTCTTATTTATATTTTGGTAGCATCCTTTTTTGGTGGATTTGTTGCTCTTTTAATCAAAAAGAAAAAAGAAAAGAAGCTTCGAGAAGAAACACAAACCGAGGAACAAAAGGGCAAGAGAAATTTTATCTCTATAATATCAGGTATTATTGCTGGATATGCTTTGTTTGTTTTAGGTGTTTTGATTTTAGTGATTCCTAAGGATTGGAATTTGAGGATTATATTAACTGGTGTTGTTTTCGTTTTTTCTTCTTTTTCTATGGGTTTTGTTTCCGCATGGTTGGCTAAAAAGAGAGAACTCATAATAGCATTTATTACTTTTATAATAGGTTATATTTTACCTACTTACAAGCAGTTAGAAGGAATGAAAGAATTAGCTTTAGGTTTTAATCAAATTGTATTGAGGATATTTTTTTCTTATATTTCGCTTATGCTATTTGCAATTTTAGGAGGATTCGTCGCGAAAAAACTAAGAAAAAAACAAGAAAAGGATTCTGGCAATTCGTAGAAATACCCTATTTTTTAAAATACGAATACACATACGACGCGGTCGGAAACCGAACTTCTAAATTAGAAACAGATTTTAAATCTCCGGATACCAATGGGTACACATATAACTACAACACAAACAATAATCAATTAACAAGCATAACCGAAACAGGGGAAACTTACACCTACAATGACAGGGGAGACATGATTACAGCCACAGGCGGATATACTTTTTCGTACGACAGAGAAGGAAGACTCGAAGAGATAATAGAAGCAAATGGTGGTGATACCAACAAGTTTACCTTTTCGTACACCTCCGAAGGACGACGGTTCAGGAAGATACACCTGGTGGATACCAGTGGAGTAGTAACGGCGGATACCACTTATTATGTATATGACGGGATGTTCGCCGTTGCCGAACTCGACGGACATCTTGACTTGAAGAGTAAATACATTTATACTAATGGTATGTTAGTCGGAAGGGTCGATTCAAGCGGAGATTTTTATCAGTATTTCCATGATGGATTGGGTTCTATAACGATGATTTGTGATTCTACGGGCACTTTCCAGAATTTATACACTTATGATGATTTTGGGGATTTCAGGAAGAAGGACGAGTCGGTGTCGAACAGTTATTGTTATACGGGGCAGGAAAGGGATGAGGAGCCTTCTGGTCTTTATAACCTCCGTGCGAGATATTACGCGGTGGGGATGGGAAGGTTTACGCAGGAGGACCCGGTGTTGAATGTAAGTTCCGGATCGTCGGGTGGATGTTGTGGGAGTGGTGGTAGTGGTTCTTCTTTGGGTTTTTCGGCTGGATTTCCTCAGAAAGCAAACGCGTATGTTTATGTGGGAAATAATCCTACGATTTACATTGATCCTATGGGATTATCCTGCACGAAAGCGGAAGCGAGGGTGGAGTTGGAAGAAATAAAAAGGGTTTATCAAGAATGTGATCGTGAAAATACATGGGGTTGGGGACCTGTAGAAAATGCAAAATGGTTATATTTGTTCGGTTGGGTTAATGATTGGATTGGACATGATTGTGGGGAATACGCTTCGGAGTATATGGGGTGTATATATAAGAAAATGGGTGCTAATATGGGATGTTGCGACCTCGAATTTGAACGATGGGGTGGCAAATTGCATGCGAAAGTTAATGTTAAATGCGATTGTGGTGTAGAATATAAATTTGATCCATGGTTGGACCACAATAGACCTTTTAGCGATTAAAAGGAGAAAGAATGAAAAAAAATAAAAAGAAAATTGATCCTTTTATTATTTGCTCAATAATTGTAGCTATTTTTTCTATGTGGGGTTATTCTGTTTTTGCAGGAGTTTGGGAATGGGGTTCATCGCGGATTTTGTCAGAAATGATACATTATCAACGAATCTGGGCATTTGTTATGGTTTTTGCCGTGATATTAATGATGATTGGGGTAATTCGTAGTAAAGTCAAGGACAACACAAGAAATTTAGGATTTGCTCTGACTTTGCCCATTGTCACAGTGGAATCATTTTTCGCTTTTATTAGTTGGCTTCCTTTAGCCTTTCTTATTGTTGTAATTGCATATATTGCAACATATAAATGGTGGGCGAAATAACAAAAGTTTTGACTTGAGGAATCGTAGAGCGGGGGTTAATCCCCCGCTTTTCCCTGCTGGGGATACACCACAACGCTACGTTGTGTTAGGGTGGTTTTAAAAAACATTATACTTTACTTTGTGTTCTCTGTGCCTTTGTGTGAGATTATTGTTTTTACGGCAGTCTTGACTTGAAGAGTAAATACATCTATACTAATGGTATGTTAGTGGGGAAAATTACCTCGGATGATGAATTATTCCAGTATTTCCATGATGGATTGGGTTCTATTACGATGATTTATGATTCTTCTGGAAGTTATCAAAACCTTTACACTTACGATGATTTTGGGGATTTTAGGAAGAAGGATGAGGAAGTTTCGAATAGTTACTGTTATACCGGACAGGAAATAGATGAAGCTCCTTCGGGGTTGTATAACCTCCGAGCGAGGTATTACGCGGCGGGGATGGGGAGATTTACGCAGGAGGATCCGGTGTTTGGGATTTCAGGATTAGCTGCTTTCGTAAGTTGTGGAGGAACTAATACTCTAATTGACAATCTGAATGCTACAAACTTATATCTCTATGCCTTTAACAATCCAATGAGATATACTGATATTACGGGATTAAATCCCTGCGTATCTTTGGCAAAATGCCTGAACAAGGCATTGTCAGTATATGAGAAAGGTTTAAAAGATTGTGCTGAACAACGCGATAGTTGTATGAATGATCCTTGTATAGACTTTAAGCGTGTATGCATTCTAGAAGCAAAAGCTTGTCTAAGAGAAAAAAGCAGAGATCGTTCTTCGTTTGAAAAAGATTGCAATAGGTTCTTTAGAGGGGCTTGCATTTGGAGTATAATAAAAAATATTTTTCCTTTTCAATATATATTACCTATAGATGCGATAGATAACGAGGATACCGATAACCCATATGGAGGAGCATAAGCTTTTGGATTGGATTATACTACATTTTATAATATAATTATAGTTGGAGGAGAAAGATATTTGCGAATCGTATATATAAAGGAGTTTTTATGGATAAAATCAAATTAGCATTGGCGATTATAGTAGCAGTTTCTATAGGTTTACTCATTGATGATTTTGGACTAGAACTACTTGTTGGAAAAGGTTTTTCATATGAAAACGTCTCGCTTGCAGTGATCTTTAACATCATTGCGGTTTTTTTAGTTGGCTTTGTCGCAGCATTTATTGTTAAGAAAAGAGAAATTCCCGTTTCTCTTTTAGCATTCTTCATTGCGAATTTCTTTTGGACTTACTATGAATTCCAAGGTTTGAGACAAACAACGATTAATTTTGCGTCAATCCTGATTTATATTGTGTTGCCCTTTCTTACAAGAATGGCCGTAGCCTTATTAGGTGGTTTTCTGGCTAAAAAGTTAAATCAGTTGCAGAAAAAGAAAACTGGAGATTCGTAAAACAAGTCCAACGCTACATTGTATTGGGGGTGGTTAAAAAAACATTATACTTTTCTTTGTGTTCTCCGTGCGCTCTGTGTGAGATTATTGTTTTTATGGTAGTCTTGACTTGAAGAGTAAATACGTTTATACTAATGGTATGTTAGTGGGAAAGATTACTTCCGATAATGAGTTGTATCAGTACTTCCATGATGGTCTTGGGTCGATTACTATGATTTGTGATTCTTCTGGAAGTTATAAAAACCTATATACTTATGATGATTTCGGGGATTTTAGAAAGAAGGACGAGGAAGTTTCGAATAGTTACTGTTACACCGGGCAGGAGAGAGATGAGGAACCTTCGGGATTGTATAATTTAAGGGCGAGGTATTACGCGGCGGGGATTGGGAGGTTTACACAGGAGGATCCGATTTGGCATCTTTCTATACATTTAAACGCGTTTAGTAATAATCCTAAAACAGCAATCCTTTTTGGACTGGAATCTCCAAGTGGATTTGATGGATACGGGTATAATTATGTTAGCAATAATCCTATAAATTATATAGACCCCATAGGATTGCATAAATTCCAACCATGGAATCCACTAGGTCCAATAGGTTATGTAGATCATTTACTATATATGTTAGGGTACGGTTCAGGAGTAGCTCGAGGAGCTCACACAGCTATAAGGCGGTATGGAATGAATGATAAATTTGCCCATTGTTATGTCTCTTGTCTGCTAGTTAAAAATGGCGGAGCTATGGAGGATGAAGTTTTGTTGTTAGGTATTATAAAAGAATTTGGCGATTTAATGAGAAAGTATCTCCGAAAAAAAGGAGAAGGTTGGAGTTGGGATGATTATACAATGAATAAGGTTGGCATTGAATGTGCTGCTGAAGAAGGTACGGATTGCTGGAATAGCTGTGCGAAATGGACTTTTCCCTTGAAGAAGTAAAAAATGTTTTTTGTAAGGTGATATTAAGAAAAAAGGTAGATATAAAAATATAATATTTTTTTTGGAGGTAAATAAACAATGCCTAAGAAAAGAAAAGTGTATGTTTCAATGCTTGTATTCTTCATTATGTTTCTATGTATTGATGTTATTCTTTTCACAAGAACTTTAAGATATGAAAAAATCTATGATTCTATAAGCACTGAAATGGATGAGGATGAGGTTGCACGAATATTTGGTAGGAATTTTCAGATTGAGTCTCCGAATCAAGGTATGATTTATTATTATTACCTTAATTTAGGTTGTGACACTGATTTTCAAGATTTTATTAAGGTCCGTTTTGAAGACGGTATAGTTGTAGAAAAAGAAGCGATAGTATTTGGAGATTCTTCTTTCTTTGATAAGAGTGTAAAAGAAAGGTATTTTTCAACTTTCTATTTTTTACCAACAATTGGAATAGTCTTTGGGTTGCTTTCGCTAGCGCTCCTTTTATTTGTTATAAGAAATAAACTGTTAACGAGTTCTGTTTCCACAAAGGAGAAATTTCGTTCGCAGAGGAAGTTTTTAGTAATTTTATTGGGATTGATGTTACTCTTTGATTTAATATGTCTTGGTCTTTTCTTTATTTTTGACTTCCTTGATTTTGTATGTATCTTATTAGCTTAAGGCTTATTAACTCGACCTGCGGGGTAATCAGGCACATGGTGGTACAGATTATTTTCCAGGTAAGACTTTCTTAATTTCAAGTACGATTTTATTTTTAATTTCTTATATAATATATCATCG
>Ga0307433_1001944_pt1 | contig 10375 bp, 6 predicted proteins | sample SalMarWE160210MG_FD_202166 | JGI IMG/M metagenome (GOLD analysis project Ga0307433, IMG submission 202166) | Salt marsh sediment microbial communities from the Plum Island Ecosystem LTER, Massachusetts, United States - WE1603-210 | ecosystem: Environmental > Aquatic > Marine > Intertidal zone >...
GTGCGAAAATTGTCGACCCTAGACCGTTCTTAACAGGTTCTATGAAAGAAGTATATGAAGAATTTCCTCAAATAACAGAAATCGTACCAGCAATGGGTTATACCGATCAACAAATCGAAGATTTAGAAAATACTTTAAATAAAGTAAAGTGCGATATAATATTAAATGGCAGTCCAATCGATTTAACTAAGCTAATAAAAGCTAATAAGCCGATTGTAAAAGTATCCTATGATATTGAACCCGTGAAACCGCCGACTATAGAAAATGTATTGGATGATTTCATTCAAAAATTCTTAAAGAAATAAATTTTTTATATTCATAAGGGCTCCAATATGAGTATGCCCTTAAATTAATGGTTTTTTAACCTAAATATTAGTGATATTTCATGATTTTGACAAGAAAAGAATACAAATTTAATGAAGTCCAAAAAGGTTATTCCAATCAAACATTATATATTAACTTAACAACAAGAGAAATCAAGATTAAACCAATATCTAATGAAATGAAAGAAAAGTTTATTGGTGGTAAAGGTTTCGATTTGTGGTTGATGTGGAATAATTTACCAAAAGATAGAATAGTTAAATGGAATGATCCTGAAAATGAAATTTGTATCTCCTCGGGTCCATTAGGAGGAAGTATATTTTATCCCGGTTCAGGGAAATCAATTGTTACCAGTATTTCCCCTTTAACGGGGATAATTATTGATTCTAATGTGGGAGGTTATTTCGGTCCATATCTTAAGTTCTCAGGTTTTGATGCATTAGAAATCCAAGGTAAATCCGAGGAGGAAGTCATCATTTTTGTGGATGGTGTTAATAAAACTATTCAAATTGAAGCTATAGAAAACTCAAATAATTATTCAAACTATTCTCATGAACTAACTCAACAATTAACTGACAAATTTGCTGATGATCCAAACGAAAAGCAACGCGTTTCTGTAGTAAGTACGGGTCCAGCTGCCAAACATACAAAATGGGGGATGTTAAATTTCTCATGGTTCGTAAAGGGGAGAGATTGGGCATCCTATAAACAAGCAGGGCGAGGAGGGATTGGGACTATATTTGCTGATAAAAATTTAAAAGCAATAGTATGTCTTTCTCCAAAAGCAAGTTTGCATTCTAATAATCCCGCAAATTTAGAAGAGGCACGGAAAATTGGTATAACTCATACTCAAGAAGTAATTCAATTAGACCCTAAACAGAATGAAATGAGAAGAGTTGGCACAGGTCACTTACCCGATATAATGAATGCTGCAGATTTATTACCCACAGAGAATTTTAGATATGGAGCTCATAAAGATATTCCAGGAAAGGATATTCCCTATGCTCGTGATGTCTGGAGAAAAATTTATTCTGGTAAGGAAGGGGCTGATGGGTGTTGGATAGGGTGTACTGTTAGTTGTTCTCATTATTCCGAAGGATATGAAGTAATGACAGGACCATTTAAAGGGAAAAAAGTTATTGTTGATGGTCCAGAATATGAAACAATCGCAGGTGTAGGGTCTAATTGGGGTGTTTGGGACCCTAAATGGGTTTTAGAAACGAATTTTTACTGCGATACTTATGGTATAGATACCATCTCAGTTGGGACGGGTATTGCTTTTGTTATGGAATGTTTTGAAGAGGGCATTTTAAATAAAGGGATTACAGGCGGTTTGGATTTGAATTTTGGAAATGCCAAAGATGCAGTTGAATTACTCCATCAAATGGCAAGAGGAGAAGGGTTTGGAGTTCTTGTAGGAAAAGGAATTAAAGAAATGAAACAAATCTTCGTAGAAAAATATAATGCCGATCCGCAGTTTGTACAAGATATTGGGATGGAACATAAAGGATTGGAATTCTCTGAATATGTTACCAAAGAATCTCTTTCCCAACAAGGAGGATATGGGTTTACCAATAAGGGTCCTCAGCATGATGAGGCTTGGCTGATTTTTGAAGATGTCATCCGTCAATCAATACCCACTTTCGAAGATAAAGCAAGAGCATTAAGATGGTTTCCTTATTGGCGTACATGGTTTAGTCTTTGCGGACTTTGCAAATTACCATGGAATGATATCCAACCCGAAAGTCAAGCAGATTATCCGATAAAAGATCCTAAAACGGGGGAATTAGTGCGAGCAAAAGTGCCGGATCATGTAGAGTGGTATGCAAAGTACTTTTCAGCGGTTACGGGACGAAAGTCTAGTTCTGAGGATTTAATAAAAATGTCTGAACGTGTATATAACTTTCAAAGAATTTTTAATATTCGACAGGGAAAAGGGCTCAGAAAAAATGATTCCAACTTGCCATATCGGGCAATGGGTCCGGTTACATCTCGTGAATATCAGAGTCGCTCTGAAAGATACGACAATCAGCTAAAACTTTTAGGAATAAATATCTCTGAAAAGAATATTACAGAAAAAATCAAACTCCTACGAGAATATCGGGAAGAACAATATAAAAAACTACAAGATGCTGTGTATTTAGAAAGGGAGTGGAATAAAAATGGTTGCCCAACTATAAAGAAAGTGAGAGAATTAGGGTTAGATTATGATGATATTATTGATATAATTGCCCCATTTCAATCAATAAATATATAATAAGTAAATTAAAGAACGATAATATATGAATTATATAACCGACCACCCCATTTTAAGAATCCCTGAAAAAAAAAAGATCACATTTACATTCAATGGGCAGAAACTCATTGGATATGAAGGAATGGTAATATCTTCAGCATTATTTCTAAATAATATAAAGGTTTTTGGGCACCATCCTAAAGATCCGAAAGCTCTTCAAGGGATTTTTTGTGCAAATGGTCAATGTTCGCAATGTAATGTAATTGCCGATGGTATACCTGTGAAAGCATGTATGACGTATTTGGAAGATGATATGGATATCGAGCCTTGTAATGGTTTACCCGAGTTACCTAATGATGATGCAAAAGTACAATTAGGAAATCCTCATTTAATTGAAGAAAATGTTTTGGTTATTGGCGCAGGTCCTGCAGGTTTATCGGCTACTAAAGTTCTTGGAGAGCATGGAATTAGCGTTCTCTTAATTGATGACAAAGGCCAGCTTGGTGGAAAATTAGTCCTTCAAACTCATAAGTTTTTTGGTTCTCAAAAAGATGTATATGCGGGAAAACGCGGCATTGAAATTGGTCAGATTCTAGGTAATGAGGTTAAGAGTCTAAATTCTGTAAAAGTCTGGTTAAATTCTACGGCTGTAGCAGTATTTAGCGATGGAATCGTAGGAGTTTTAAAAAGTAATAAAGAGTATTATTTGATCAAACCGAATTATCTTCTAATAGCAACTGGTGCTCGTGAGAAAATGCTAATATTTTCGGGTAACACACTTCCCGGAGTATATGGGGCAGGAGCATTTCAAACACTAGTTAATCGTGATTTAGTAAAATCTTCGCAAAAAATCTTTATTGTGGGCGGTGGTAATGTAGGGTTGATCGCGGGATATCATGCCATTCAAGCGGGAATTGAAGTTATAGGTTTAATAGAAGCCTTACCGGAGTGTGGAGGGTATAAAGTACATGAAGATAAGCTTCGCAATTTAGGAGTTCCCATTTATACAAACCATACAATTGTATCTGCGAATGGTAAAGAAAATGTAGAATCGATTACAATCGGGCAATTGGATGAAGATGGAAATATAATTTCAGGTTCAAAAAAATCATTCTCATGTGATACTATTTTAATTGCAGTAGGTTTAAATCCCGTAGATGAATTTTATCATCAAGCAAAACGATTTGGACTCAAAGTATGGGTTGCTGGTGATGCTCAAGAAATTGCAGAGGCATCTACGGCGATATTTACTGGAAGAATTGAAGCAATTAAGATTTTATCTGAAATGAACATTGATTTTTCAGAAAACGTTGAAGAGCTTGAGAAAATGGCGGATGTTATGAAAGCAAACCCTCCTCCACCAAGAATTATTTCTCTTCCTGAACAAGAGGATAGTGTAATACCCATTTTTCATTGCACTCAAGAAATCCCTTGCAATCCATGCACATCTATTTGTCCTCAAGAACAAATTAAAACTATTGATGATCTTATCACTCAATTACCTTATTTTAAGGGGGAGAAAGAGTGTATTGGGTGCGGAAAATGTGTAGCTATCTGTCCAGGTTTAGCTATTACACTAGTTGATTATCGAAAAAATAAAGACTATCCACTAGTTACTTTTCCGTTAGAGTTAATTAATGAAAAATTAGAAGTTGGAAAAGAAGTCTATGTAGTTAGTAGTGAAGGAAACTTAGGAAAATTTCCCATTTCACGCTCAAGAATACTAAAAGAATTTCCTAAAACTCAACTCATCTCGATAAAGTTGCCTAAGAAAGTTGCTAAGCTTGCTACTGCTGTTAAACTCCAAGAGACAACATATAGTGAATCCATAGATATATATCATAAACAAATAACTGATGATGATATTATCGTCTGTCGTTGTGAACAGGTAACCGTGGGAGAAATTAGAAAATGGATACGATATGGTGTTCGAGATTTTAATGAATTAAAAGCTTTAACAAAAGTGAGCATGGGTGCATGTGGGGGAAAAACGTGTACTCCTTTAATTACTCGAATCTTTAGAGAAGAGGGGGTTCCAATAGATCAAATAACTGAAGGAACGAAACGTCCATTATTTATTGAAGTCCCGATGGGTATCTTTGCGGAAGTGAGCGAAAAAGAGGAGGGTTCAAAATAGTGGCGGAATACGATGTAGTTATTGTTGGCGCGGGAAGTGTAGGCGTCCCCACAGCTTTGGCAACCTCTAATAAGAACCTTAAGACATTGGTAATCGATTCTTTTCCGTCTGTATCTCAAGGGGATAATAAACATGCAATAGGAGGCATTCGAGCCACTCATACTCATAAAGCTAAAATCTGGTTATGTCAAAGATCGATAGATATATTCTCAACGTGGCAAGAAAAATTCGATGATGATATCTGGTGGAGTCAAGGAGGATATTGCTTTGTAGTATATATAGAAAATGATGAAAAAATGCTAAAAGAGACGATTAAGACGCAGAGAAGTTTTGGTTTAAATATTAATTATGTACAACCTGAAAAAATAGAAGAATTAATTCCTGGAATTAACGCTAAAGGATTATTGGGTGGAACGTTTAGTCCTGAAGATGGCAACGCATCTCCTTTATTAGCATTACATGCCTTTTATCGTAAATCGAGAGAATATGGAGCAGAATTTAAGTTTAATGAGAATGTTGTGGATATACTTACAAAAAACAACTGCATCATTGGAGTTAAAACAAATAAAGCAAGGTACGATTGTCGGTTCGTTATTAATGCTGCGGGCGCAGGTGCTAAAGCTGTTGCTAATATGGCAGGTGTAGATGTTGAGGTGCAACCAGAATCACATGAAGCAGGAATTACTGAACCTGTAAAACCCTTTTTTACCCCTATGGTAGTTGATATTCGACCATTCGAAGATGAGAGATTTGGTAATTCGAAAAATTATTATTTTTATCAAAATAAAGAAGGGAAAATTCTTTTTTGTTTAACACCGAATCCTTGTATATCTGGAATTGATCGTAGGGAGACTAGCTCATTTCTACCACAAATCTCTAAACGAATGATTCATATCTTACCACGATTAAAAAATATCAAGATTAGAAGAACTTGGCGTGGATTGTATCTTATGACCCCAGATGGGAATCCTATTATCGGTGAAGTTAACGAAATCAAAGGATATATCAACGCAGTGGGTTTATGTGGTCAAGGCTTTATGCTTGGACCAGGTTTAGGAGAATTAATTTATCGTCTTATTGATGATAAATTATCTTTAAGAGATCGTGAAATCCTATCCATTCTTTCATGTAATCGCGATTTTTGTCAAAAAGAAAATTTGAAGTAAAATCATAAAACCAAAATGATAAAAATTTGAGGAAATTAAAAGAAGTGATGATATAATATGGTTCGAAACTTATTAAAAATTTCAGATTTTACCAAGTCAGAGTGTTTAAAAATTATTAATAAAGCTATTGAGATTAAGAAGAATCCTAAAAAGTATAATAAAATGTTAGAGGGAGAAACATTATTGATGCTCTTTGAAAAACCATCTTTACGTACTCGAATTTCTTTTGAAACGGGAATGCAACAATTAGGAGGGCATGCTATTTTCTACTCAATTAAAGATTCACCCTTAGGAATTAAAGAGAATATTTCTGATACCGCGAAAGTTGCATCACGTTTTGTTAATTTGATTGCTGCTCGCGTGTATAAAAGACAAGATATTTGGGATCTCGCAAAATACTCAGATGTTCCAGTAATAAACATGCTAGATGATTTTGCCCACCCGTGCCAAATTCTTGGTGATTTTCAAACGATTAGAGAAAAAAAAGGGAGTCTTGAGAAGAAAAAATTGGCTTATTTTGGTGATGCTCATAATAATGTTACCTATGATTTAATGCGAATGTGTGCTATCTTTGGCTGGAAAATGGATGTCGCTTGTCCAAGTGCCCCAGAATACTCACCAGAACAAACAATTTTAAATGAGGTTACTGAGCTCTCTAAAAATACTGGTGCAGAAGTTAAAGTTATTCATAATGGTTTAGATGCAGCAAAAAGCGCAGATGTAATATATACAGACAGTTGGATGAGCTATGGTATACCAAAAGATCAAGAAGAAGTAAGGAAGAAAGCCTTTATGCCTTTCCAAGTTACCCCGTCAATTATGAAAGTTGCAAAATCAGATGCAGTGTTTATGAATTGTTTACCAGCAATGCGAGGATATGAGCAAACTGCTGAAGTTATTGACGGTCCTCAATCAATAGTTTTTGACGAAGCGGAAAATAGATTACACATCCAAAAAGCAATAATGCTTTTTTTACGAGATAAATTTTAATACTAACTTATTAATTTAATCACTCAAATTCAGACTCCAAATGCTATCGATTCAGAATATGAACGGAAAAAAAATGAACCATTGATGAAATGCTTGATGCTTAAAGATGAGTTTCTTGATAAACTTAATAATCTTCTTAAAAATTCTCAGATAAATACAGTTTCAAAGTGAGTAAAATTTTAAATAAAAAGTTAAATATTATTATTTTTTAAATTTGTGTCTATTAGTTTAAGTATAGAGGTTATTCTTTGAAAACATTGATAATAGCGCTTGGTGGAAATGCCCTTATCAAACCGGGAGAGCGAGGAACATCAGATCAAATGATAGAAAACCTAAGAGAGCCAATAAAACAGATTGCTCAGTTATCTAATGAATATAATATTGTTATAACCCATGGAAATGGACCTCAAGTGGGAAATCTTTTATTACAGCAAGAAGCTTCTGAAGATGTGACAGAAATGCCATTACAGATATTGGTTGCAGAGACTCAAGGTCAGATAGGCTTTCTAATTGAGAGTACATTAGACGAAGAATTAATGCATCTTGGAATTGATTTAGACAAATATTTTTTAACTGTACTTACCTATGTTGAAGTTGATCCCGAAGATCGTGCTTTTAAACATCCAACTAAGCCAATTGGACCGAGTTATACAAGAAGAAAAAAGGGGTATATAAAAACCTCGAAAGGGTGGCGCAGGGTTGTCCCATCCCCAAAACCTAAAAACATTGTCCAATGGCGTGAGATTAAAAAGCTCATGGAGTTAAATTTCATTGTGATAGCATGCGGTGGTGGCGGAATTCCCGTAATGAAGGAAGGAAATCGCTTTCACGGTGTTGAGGCGGTAATAGATAAAGATTTAGCAAGTGCCAAACTTGGTGAGCAGATTGGAGCCGAAATCTTAATCATAGCCACCGATGTCGAGAAAATTGCTTTAAACTATGGAAGAGTAGATTATAAATATCTTGATAAAGTATCTACAACAGAAGCGAGAGAATATATGAAGGAAGGTCATTTTCCTCCGGGTAGTATGGGCCCGAAAGTACAAGCAGTAATTAATTTTCTCGAGAAAGGAGGAGAAAGAGCAATTATTACTTCCATCGAGAAAATTAAGGAAGCTTTAGAAGGAAAGGCAGGAACTCATTTTTATCTCAATTTAGAATAAAGCTAATAAAGAAAATATGTAAAGTTAAATAATAAGTACTTTTTCTATAACCTTCAGAGCCCAATCAATTTCTTCTTGGGTTATTACTAATGGAGGTGCAAATCTTATTGTTGTAGAATGGGTATCCTTCGCAAGAATGCCATTATTCTTGAGCTCTTCGACAATATGTCTCGCATCAGCTTCAAATTCTATTGCAATTAAGAGCCCTTTTCCTCTTACCTCTTTAACGAGAACCTTAGGACCTTTTTTCACTATGTTTTTCAACCCTTCAATGAAATAGGCTCCAAGTCGTTTAGCTCGTTCAGCTAAGTGATCCTCTACATGGATTTGTAGGGATTTCATGCCAACGGCTGAAGCTAAAGGATTTCCACCAAAGGTTGATCCGTGGGTACCAGGTTTGATAACATCTGGTCCAGTAATATCCTTAGTAGTAACAATTGCAGAAACGGGATACACTCCTCCACCAAGTGCTTTCCCTAATAAGAGCATATCAGGTTTTGCATTCTCATGATCACAAGCAAATAATGCACCCGTTCTTCCAAAACCTGTTTGTATTTCATCCGCTACCATTAAAACATTGTATTTTGAACATATCTCTCGCACTTTTTTTATGTATCCTTCTGGAGGAACATTGACTCCCGCTTCGCCTTGTATTGGCTCAAATAGGAATCCTGCAACTCTTTCAGGACCTAACTCCAATATCATATTTTCTAATTCTTCTGCGTTTCCATAAGGAATAATAACGAATCCGGGAGTATAAGGACCAAAGTTACCAAAGTAACGAACTGCAGATATATCAGTACTGAACCCTACAATTGTTATTGATCTTCCGTGAAAATTGTTTCTACAAATGATGATTTTAGCTTCACCTTTAGGAATCTTCTTTTTTATATATCCCCAAGCACGAGTTACTTTCAATCCTGTTTCAACTGCCTCTGTTCCTGTATTCATCGGCAAAGCCATTATTCCAGAATTCTGTGGATCATTCACGTGTGGTCCTACAACCTCACATAATTTCTTCAAAAAAGGTCCCATTGTATCATTATGAAACGCACGAGAGGTAAGCGTTACCCTATCAGCTTGCTCTTTTAATGCTTTTATTATCTCTGGATGCCTATGTCCAACATTTTGACTTGAATATGCGGATAAACAATCTAAATATTTTTTACCTTCGGGATCATGGACCCAAACACCTTCTGCTTTAGAAATTACAACGGGAATGGGATGATAATTATGCGCACAATATTTCTCATCCATTTTTATAAAATCTTCAGAACTTGGCATAAAATCACATTTAAGAGTTTCCAAATATTAAATTCAAATTTCTAATTGGTGATATTGTATAAAACTTTTAATTTTTCGTATTATTTATTGGGAATATATTGGGAAATTAATTATAATCAATTTTATTTTTGATTAAAACCTAGTTTTACTCAATCAGTTAAAGAAGGAGTATTATTGCATATGAGAAATAAATATATCTTAAATATAGTTGCTGCAAATCTATTATGGAGCTTTATACCGATAGTAGTAACTGATTTATTTATTCAGATCTCCATCATAACTATTATTTTTATCAGATTTTTAACGTCTGGACTCATTCTATTGATACTAGCGCTCTTTTTTGTGATTATAAATAATAGGTCGACACATAATGAGAAGTTGTCTTTTAAATTGTTGTTCCAAACGGTTTTTAGAAGAAATAGAAGATTTTATCGAATGAAAAATATATATTATTACATTCTCTTGGGATTTCTTGGGATTATATTACATATAATATTTTTCTTCTTGACGTTAAAAACCACATCTATTACGTTTACGATGAGTGGGTTTCTGCTCACCATTATTTTTATTGCTTTCTATGAACAAGTAGTCAAATCTGAAAAGATGGACATATTTAAAGCGATATATTTAGTACTTTTAGTGTTTGTATTAGGGTTTTTAATTTTTATATCAGCGCAGGGCGCAAAATTACAAGGTGAAAATTTGCCGATGATAGGATTCATATATCTTCTGCTTTTTAGTGTGACGATGTCATTTTTCTATATCTCTATTGATAAAGACGCTTATTCGAAAATTGAAATATATTCAATAAATAAAAATAAGAATTATAAAATCCCTCGATTCTTAATAAAAATGGCCCTTTCATTTTTAACTGGAACATTATTGCTTATTCCCTGCTTATTACTAATTAATATTGTACCTATAGAAACAGACATTACTATAGAAGTAAGAGCCTTTTTTATGGAACTTCCCTTCATATTTCAATTTTTTTCAAAATGGGAAATTTTATTTCTTATAATTTTTTCGACAATATTACCCTATGTCTTAATCTTTATTGCAAATGTTAATTGGAAGCAAA
>Ga0307433_1001945_pt1 | contig 10373 bp, 17 predicted proteins | sample SalMarWE160210MG_FD_202166 | JGI IMG/M metagenome (GOLD analysis project Ga0307433, IMG submission 202166) | Salt marsh sediment microbial communities from the Plum Island Ecosystem LTER, Massachusetts, United States - WE1603-210 | ecosystem: Environmental > Aquatic > Marine > Intertidal zone >...
GTTGACTTTTGATAAATGTAAATGAGGCAGACGAATAAAAGTCAACCGGAGACTTGACCCCTTTCATTCATTTTAAATTACGGATAATTAAAATTTCCTGTACTTCGATAAAAATGCAGGAACCACATAATATAATATGTTATATTTGTATGAAAATAAGGTGATAATAAATTGGCATCTCAATTAGCAGCAGTTATTGTTGGCGGCATCATAGGCGCTGCAAGCACCTTGGGAGCGTCTTTTTTCTTGAAGAAGATCGAAGATTCCCGGCGTTCAAAATCTGTAAAGGCCTATGCAATAGCCGAAATTACAGCTATCAAGGAAAAATCTGAGAGATATCTTGATGGTAGAAGTTCTTTAGAGGAGCTTAGTGCATCTACCCCTATCTACAGTGGTGCTATTGCATCTGAACTGGGTTATCTAACCCCAAATCAGGTAGTTGCTTTCAGAAGAACAGTGACTTTAGATATGGAGATGAGGACAAAAGGAAACCAGGAAAAGGCCAAATTGACAATTCAAGCTTGTGAAGCTGCCCTAAAGATATTTTGATTTTAGTCTAGATATTAAGAATATAACATTGCGCTTTCAGCTGGACTCGGCAAAGCCTCGCCACTGAAGCGTCCGTTATGTCGCAATTCGTGAGGGAAAATGACTTATATTATTTTACTATTCGGGATATTTGTCATACTTGCTGGGATAGTACTTCTAGTTAGACCTGACTATATCATTAGTCATCTTACGAAGTACGGGGATTCATTCAACCTTCATTTTTTTGCTGTTTTAGTCAGGATAATTCTGGGGATCGCTTTCGTAATCGGAGCATCTGGATCCAAATATCCATTGATAATGCAAATCTTTGGTTGGCTTACAATTTCTGCTGCATTGGTGCTTAGCGTGATTGGCAGAGAAAACTTCAAAAGCTTAATTAAATGGACGACTAAAATTACACCATTGTTTCAACGATTAATGGGTTTTTTCGCCATTTTATTTGGATGCTTTTTCATCTATGGTGTGATCTAGCTCAATAATTCTGCAACATAACCTGTCGCTCCAGCGGATTGCTAGGGGGCAACCGCTGAGCTTTTCGTTAAAAGCCGAATGAATTATAGACTCATTCGTGCTATTTGGTAAAAATGGCAGTATTGCCAAATTTACCAAATGATAATCTTCGGAAAAGAAAATTAATAAATCGAGGTATCTTCCACGCTATCCGGGAAAATATCATAAAGAATAAATTCCAAAGCTTACAATCTCGTAAAAAGTCGTCACCCCGGCGGAGGCCGGGGTCCAGAGCTTATGTAACTAACGGAAAAGACTCGATTCCGGCCGGAGTTTATCCCGCACTCGATGCGGGGCCGGAATGACAAAAATAAGAACCTTAGGACTTTTTACGAGATCATCAAAGTTTATTTTGAAAATTTATTGTCTTAGATCAATCCATTTATCAAAAATGCCAGCATTGGCAAAATTGATAAATAGCAATATACTGAATAATATTAGAGAGATATAAAAAAATATATCGCTATTTAGCGAAAATGGAAATATTTCCTAATCCGCTAAATAGAATAAGATCTATACAAAACCAGCTTTTAACAACCCAATCAACCCGACCGGGCTATGAAACGCCCGGCCCGTTATCGGCACGTTATGTGCTAATTGAAACTCTGTCTAACGATTACTTGCAGTCCAAGTATGATTGAAATACAATCAATAAGTATATTTAACTAACCAAAACTGAGGGAGGATTTATGGCCAAAGGAAAAGATACTCAAAAGACAAATAAGAAAAAATCAGAAAAAACATTGAAAGAAAAGCGCAAAGCAAAAAAAGAGAAGAAAGCCCAAAAATGACTGTCAGGGATTGATGCTTAAGATGTCCCATGAAGAGAAACAAATACAAACAAACGTCAATCACATAACAAGCGCATTAAGACGGACCGCCATCTTGCTTTTACATAGGTTGAGTTAACGGTGCTTGGCAAGTAAATCGTTAACATAAAATCCATGCAGGCGGCCGCTTATGCGCGGCGTTATATTTCAAAACATGAAAACAGATGCTATTCTCGAAATTATAAAATCAAATATGACATCAGTTGAAATGAGTTTCAATAATGATGAATGGAGAACATCGGTTCCATCAGCTCCTGGTTGGTATTTTATTGAAACCAATACTCCGCCTGAAGCATTTGAGAATGTTGGCCCACCAAAAGGTCAGCGCCATTATGATATCCCTAAAAAAGCATTACAATCGTTGGCTATGGAAGAATACGACGCCTGCATTCTTCCATCATCAAATTCTTTTTATTATGTATATTCTGGCGAAGCTAAGAATCTTAAGGCACGGGCAAGGGAGCATATGTCGGGGCATCCAAAAACGGGTTGCCTCGCTTTAATTAATTATAGTGCATTACATACTTATATTTGGAAATTCCATTTTGCGATTTGCCCAATTTTAAATGATCAAAATGAAAGCAAGTTGCTCCGAACAATTGGAGAACAAGCTTGGCGTTCAAAATACGGATGGCCAATCCTTTGTGGAAAATGAATTAATAAAATATAACCTGTCACTGGTGCGGACGCAAAAAACCGCGCCGCACAGTTCTGCGTTATACATTTCTATTTCGTATATTGATTTTTTGGGATTGTATGTGAAAATTATTTCTTAAGAAAAGCAATTACTTATTAGTTTATCAATTTTTGATAAGGAGAAAAAAATGACTTCAAACAAGAGCGCTTACAAATTTTTTAATAGTACAGATCAGAAAAAAATTAACCGAAGAACATTTTTTACACAAAGTGTTGGCTACACTTCTGTTTTAACGCTACTGGCATTTCCGGGGATAATAACCGAGGTGTTGGCTGCAAAAGGGGAGAAATCAAAAGAAGAAATATTAAAGGAATTGGAAGCAAAGGTGGAAAAATTCATGCCCATGTATAGGAGCTGTTCTCAACCCAGTTTTGCTGCACTAAATGAACAATTTGAACTAAAAGCTGATCAAACAATCCCTGCTCTAATGCCATTCGCAGGAGGGATTGCAGGGAAAGGAGAAACCTGTGGGGCTGTATCTGGATCTTTGCTTGCCATAGGATTTTATTTCGAACCAGTAAATCAAAAGGAAATGGGAAAACCTGGTTCCTCCATGAAATATGCGAAACTATTTTTTGATAGATTTACAAAACAATTTGGCTCAACAAGATGCAAGGAAGTAGTGAAGCATCAATATGGCAGGTATTATGATACCAGTAATCCGGAAGAACAAAGATTATTCATGGAGGCATCAATAAAAACTGGAAAATGTATGGAGGTAATAAAAAAAGCGGTCCTTATAGCCGGCGATATCATTTTAGAAAATTCTTAAATCGAAAAATTCCTATAGGATTTATTTTTTTCGATCCGAACATATTGATAGAATTAACTATAGGGATATGGCTTTCAATTAAAGGTTTCAGTTCACCTATGATCGCTTCACATTCTATATAAATAGATATGAACAACAATAAAATGACCACATCCAAATTAAAAAATAGCTCGGGATTCAATAAGGAAAGTAAACAATAGATAAAATGAAAATGTATAACAAATCGTTCCACCTGACATTTTTCTGCTCCGCTCCAAAATGCAGGTGAACTCTAACGTTATATAATAAAGCATATTGAATCCACGAAAGGAGTTAAGCAGCATGAAAATAAAAATGTTCTTTAAAATTATTTCTCCAAAATTATCTTTTTTTTCTAAACCAATAGAACCATTGGATTGCGGTTTAGAGGAAGAAATTAATGAATGGCTCGCACAAATGCCTAACATCAAAATTCATGACTTGAAACAAACAATGTGTGGGGGAAGTTTTGCTCCTGGGAAATTGGTGGTTTCAATATTCTATGAACATTAACTAATAATTTTATAACCTTTCACTGAACAAGGACAGGCTATTATATCGCCGAATCATTCTTTTAAGGTTCGCGATATTTCATCAATCAAAAGTCTTATGTTGGCAGGCACCGCCTGCCTGTTAGTTCGCCGTTAAACAGTGAGGTATTTCTATGAAACAAAAAAGAATTGATACTTGGAAAGGGATAAGATCAATAGGCAAGTGGCGATTCGTTATTTCTATATGTTGTATCTTTTATTGTCTTGCGTCCATTGCCACTACACTTAGACAACTTTGGCCAGATGGTAAATTTATCAATTTCGGTGATTTCCTTACCAAAGTCATTATTTTGTTTGTGATTGGTTTTTTTGTAGCTTTAATTACTTGGAAAACTAATGAGCGTAAATTCAAGAAAGTGACTAATATAGAAAGCAACTCTGTTTAACAAATCGGTGAAGCGGGACCGGGCTTTTTTATCAGCTTTTTGAATTGCCTGATATTTAACAACCTTTTTCAACTTTTGTAAGCGAGTTGGCTTGCATCGCCCGGCCCCTTACCTCACTGTTAAATTTCCAAGGAGAGATAAATGAAAACTTCTAACCTGGAAAAAGCCTACCCAGAATTAAAAGATTTACCTCATGATATGCAAAGTAAAATTCTAGAAAGAGCTGAGAATGAAATTAATGAAGAGGGAAAAACCTTATTTTGGGGAACTAAACTTGTTCTAGTAGGTGCATTAATTGGCACTATTATTTATTCTATTCTATACTTCATCTTTAAAGGGGATGGGCAAGTACCATTAATTGGCTCTATTATCGCGGTGACTTTTTCGATCATGGTTGTTAATAAACGTAATATAAAACTTCTCCACCCAAAGGTTAGAGAATTAGTACTAAAAGAAAAAATTTAACAAGTCATCCAACACGACAGGCTACTACTTCGCCGAATCAACCTCTAAAGGTTAGTGATAATATTTCTTTAAAATATTATGGTGGCAGGCACCGCCTGCTTGTTAATTCTACGTTAGGCATTAAGGAGAAACATTGGATATTGCTATGTCAAATGAAGGAAAGGGGTTTCAAAAGTGGGGTTTGGTTGGGACATTATTATGGGGACTCTTAATTGCGTTGGTTTTCATAGTGGTTCAACTTGTCGTCATGGTGATCTATATAGGATTAAATTATAGAGACGTAACTGCTGCAGAATTTCAGAAGCTAATGACAGCACTTATGTATAACGGGACTGTTATATCTATCTGTACATTCGCCTCTCTTTTAGTTTGTGGCTGCATGATACTTATAATTGTAAAAATCAAAAAAGGGTCAAATCTAAAGCATTATCTTGGATTAAAAAGAGTCGATTTTACAGCATTAAAAATTTGGTTTCCCATTCTGGTCGCTTTCCTTGTCTCGTCTGATGCATTAACTATATTTCTAGGCAGGCCTATTGTCCCAGAATACATGTCAACTGTGTGCTCGTCAGCAGAGTCTCTTTGGCTTCTGTACATAGCTATAATTGTCGCAGCCCCAATATTTGAAGAGTTATTCTTTAGAGGTTTTTTATTCTCCGGTTTGAAATCGTCTATCATAGGACCAGTTGGGGCTATCTTGGTTTCTTCATTACTATGGGCAGCTATTCATCTTCAGTATGATATGTATGGTTTAGCGACAATATTTATAATGGGTATAGGGTTAGGTATAGCAAGACTGAAAAGTGGATCTATCCTATTAACAATTGGGTTGCATTCGTTTAGTAACTTAGTGGCGACTATTGAAGCTATGATTTTTATTTCTAAGTAAATCGCCTAACAAAGCAATTAACCTGAAAGAAAAAGCCCTGGCACTTTTAAATTGTGCAAATTGAAGAACAGAACAAAGCCTTTGCGAAAATTTATTTAGCTTTTTCTTCAGGTTATTGCTGACGTTGGGCATGGAAAATGCTTTTTATCTATCCTTAAAAAATCTTGACCTGTATATTATTATCATATACACTTTTAATCAATGGAAAAGGTATTTGAAAAATTTTTAGGCTTCCAGTGGGACAGAGGGAATATAAACAAGAATCTCATCAAGCATGGCGTCGAAAACTGGGAATGTGAACAAGTGTTTTTTAACAAACCGCTTCTTATTCTCGATGATCCTAAGCATTCTGGCCCTGAAAAACGATGGGCAGCTTTCGGCAAAACAGACGCGGAACGTTTCCTTGTTGTTATATTCACTAAAAGGGATAACTTAATTAGAATAATTTCAGCCAGAAATATGAATAGAAAAGAAAGGGAATTTTACAATGAAAAAGGATAGAATAATTCCAAAATTTAAAGATGAGGATGAGGAGAGAGCGTTCTGGGCAACTCATTCTCCCCTTGATTATTTTGACCCAAGAGAATTCAAAAGGGCCTCTTTTCCCAAACTAAAACCATCTGTAAAGTCGATTTCAATTCGACTTCCCGAAGATATGATAGCTGAACTAAAGACTCTTGCGAATAAAAAAGATGTGCCTTACCAAAGCTTGGCAAAAATTTACCTTGCCAGACAAATTTCTTTAGAGCGTGGTTCATTTCGAGGTGCCCCGAGAAAAAATAAAAAAGTCAATGCCCAACATGTCACTGGAGCCGATTCCTAAAAGGCTATAGCTTTTCAGAAACGGCTCAGTTCAACGTTATGTGTAGAAGGTAATACTGAAATCAGACAGTGAAAACTATAAGCTATTACATAGAAAATCTTTTGGAATCTCCTGGATGGAAGACTTTCTTTTCTGTCATTATTCCAATATTCACAGGTATTCTGTCTGGCTTATTTGTTGCAGAAATTTCAAGTCCTGCTGGCCTAAATTGGGCAAAATTTTACTATGCAAAGAGCTTCTACGGTTTGCTGTTAATTGTAGTAATAATCTATTTTTACAATCGGGCTTTATTCAATCACGAGACAAGTATTACAAGATTTTCTGACTCTGACTATTGTCTTGCATATATAAGAAGCAAGTGCCTACCAGAAGCAGCTGAAAAATATAAAGAAAAAATCAGAGATGGAGAAGGTGGGGAATTACTTCAAGTAATGGTAGAACTTAAGAAAAGTTTGAGATGAAAACATTAATTACACCTGAATTTAAGGAAAAAGCCTCAATAATTTCACCAAGCTCCTTGAAGTTGCTTGTGAGAATTATTGACTTTTTTGAAACCTCATCAAAGGAAGACGTGGTAGAGGAAAGCGAGTTATTCCGTGTTCTGCCAATAAGTGACATTTACGTTTCATTAGCAGGAGATACGCAAATATATTTTACCTTTGGAACCGATGATGAAGGTGAATATGTTTTATTAATGGATATAGCTGAGACTCAAAAAGCCCCAATTCAAAGGGAATACTTTGCTCAGAAAAATCCTGCTTCTAACCAATCACTAAATCCAACTTTTAACCATTCTATAAATCCGGTTTTCAACAACTCCATTAATCCAGTTTTTAACCATTCTATAAATCCGACTTTTAATCACTCCATTAATCCAGTTTTTAACCATTCTATAAATCCGGTTTTCAACAACTCCATTAATCCAGTTTTCAACCATTCTATAAATCCAGTTTTCAACCATTCTATAAATCCAGTTTTCAACCATTCTATAAATCCGGTTTTTAATAGAGGATTCGGAGGCCCGTATTTATATTCAAAACAACTTCAGAAAGAAGGTTATCTTGTTAATGCCAATGAGAAAATTAATATAATTTATGACATGAAAAATAAACATATGGGCTTCAGTGTAATTCACGGAGAAAAGATACAGCTAGTTTTTGACAATAAGTCAAAATGGATTGGCTATCTTGTTTCAACAGAGCAAGATCCAATTCTTCGCTTTGATACAAAGGGTAAATGGGTTGGAATGATAGTGTAAAATATCACATAACAAAAGCATTCACCAGACGGCAAGAAGCGCGGCGGCGCTGGCGCGGTAAGTTTGTGTGGGCCGCTGGTGATGCAGGTCGTTAGCTGTTGCATAGAAAGAGATAGGTCATGTTAAGTTTTCCCGAAACAGAAAATAAATTAAGAAGCAGAATATCAAGTTACAACTCAGCACTTAATAAAGAAAAAAAGAGCTATGGACATATAAATGATGGTAGCGGAAAACGATATTTGTTGTTTTCCCTATACTTTGTTTTAAATGACTTGAAGAAGTCCGAAGACTATTTCGAATGGTACATGAAAGAATTCCCAGATGATGTTGGAGAACCGATACAGAAGTTGTGTTGGGCACTAAGCTTGTACAGAATGGGAAAGAACGATAAAGCTAAATATAAGTTAGCAGAATTAATGATCTCGAATCTTTACATAATTCCATATATTTGGGGGCAGGAGGTTCAGGAATACGATATTTGGCATTCTTCGAGCGACGAACATATTGATTATGTGGATTATATTCCTGAAGAGGTAAAGGGAAAAATTAGGCAAAGCGAGATTGAGTGGATGAAAAAACTCTATGATTCATTTGAATTTCGCCGTATAAGAAAAAGATATATCGAAATATACCATGAACTCCAGAACACAAAAGAGCTTGAAGCACGAAAAGTGCTGTTAAATGAGTCTTATTCATTACTGGATAATCTTCGTGGAGAAAGCAGCTAACAAAGCAATGGTTCGGATTTCAAAAGCTGCGTTCGTTCCTCACTCCGCTTTTAAAACCGCACATTGCTAGCGTTGCTAGGAGAACTTCATGGCTGATGATCCATTTGCAGGTTCAATCCTGAAAATCAAACGTGCATATCGTCATATGCAAGAACTTGATGAATGTGTCAAAACCTTTCTGAAAAGTGACTTTTGTTTAATCCAAGTTGATGAAGATCCAGTAACTGGTCATCACGTCTTACGGTTTTCGGTCACAAAAACAATCCCTGACGATATCCCACTCGCAATCGGAGATACAATACACAACCTTCGCAGCGCGCTAGACATCCTCATATGCAGCATCTTAACGTTTGCTGGCGGCAATATCGCTAGTAGCAATTTCCCAATGCATGAGACTAGAGAGAACTTGGCTGACGCCCTGGAGAAAGGCGAAATAAAAAGAGTCAGACCGGATTTGGTTGGCTTTATTCTCGATACGATTAAACCTTATAAGTCGGGCAATTTTGGCATTTGGGCGCTTAATAAGCTGGACATACTTGATAAACATCGGCTTGTGATTCCGGTCTTTGCAGTTACGCGCCTGAGTGGTATATCCGCAAGAGACGACAACAACAACACATATACAAATCTAACCGTTACGGTGGGACCTGCTGGAAACATCAACCTCATTAGAACAGGGGCGAGGATGCACATTACTAACTATGGGCAGCCCGCAATTGCGATCATGTTTGACAAAGGACATCCCTTTGAAGGTGAGCCTGTCATTCCAACGCTACATAAACTCGCGAAGCTCACGACTGAACTGATAGAGGCATTCCGTGCAGTCGCAACCTAACAAGTCGCTGGAGAAACGACGGGAAAACGCTGGCGCGTTTCCCGCATCTCAGCTCCACGTTAGCGAGGGTAAAATGAAACATATGAAGCCAATATTTATTTGTTTTATCAGCCTACTCTTTGCTGGTTGTTTCATTCGTATTCCCACCACCAGCAATGAAGAAATGAATCAAAACGTGGGTAAATTCGGAGTTATGAATCGAGACATGATTCTTATCAAAGATTTCATGTCAAAGTCAGCACGGAATTTAGAAGAAAAAAACTATTTGAAACCTGAGCATTTTATAAGAATGGTGAAGAAAGGTACGAGAGTAAAAATTAAAAGTGTTGCTTATCGAAGGTTACCGCATGGTGTATTCTATTATTACGTTTGTGAAGACATCGAAAATAAAGATGAGTTTGATATTTATCGTGGTGACTTCGACGCGATAAAATTAGAAATTGATCGCTAACAACAAAATCAACCCGACCGGCGAAAAAGCCCGCCGGCCGGTTATTTTGGCCGTTAGGCATATATGAGGATACGTATGGATCTTTTTGCAGTTGAATCAGCCCTACGTGAAAAACTACCGAATCGCTCTGTCCAGAACCTAGAAGGATTTCCATCCAATAGCTATTCAGACTTCCTTATACAACACAAAGCCAGACAACTACATTTGCTTACTGCTTATGACCCTGAAGCATTCAATTTACTCGCTACTCCAGCCGAGCTGACGATCCATTACATTCTTACTTGGAGTCCTGCCCTTTTCTCTGTCGTTCTTGTAGTGGTTTCGGTTGTTCAATGGAACTTTTGGCTTTTGCTGGGCATTCCCTTAGCCTTTTTGGGATTGCTTCTCAGCACCCCAGGTCTTATGAAAAGATTCGGGTACACTTTACTTCTAATCCTTGGCGGACTGGCAATCTATAACTGGGTTCGAGGAAACTATACAGCGGCATACATCCTCAGTGCTTACGCTGCATCGAATTTTCTTGTAGAAGTCGCCCGAGAACAATGTAGTATGACTCTAATAGACGTTGTCTTGAAATCTGAACTTATCTTGGTCTGGCTATATCTAAAAGG
>Ga0307433_1001946_pt1 | contig 10356 bp, 8 predicted proteins | sample SalMarWE160210MG_FD_202166 | JGI IMG/M metagenome (GOLD analysis project Ga0307433, IMG submission 202166) | Salt marsh sediment microbial communities from the Plum Island Ecosystem LTER, Massachusetts, United States - WE1603-210 | ecosystem: Environmental > Aquatic > Marine > Intertidal zone >...
AGCGGTCATTGCGATGCGTCCTGGCGGCCTGGGAAGGCCGCCAGGCGGACACAAGAGGTTAACCATCGGGACGAAAGGAGCAGCCATGGCGCACCGGGTGGATGGAACGTCGACAGGCTTCGCATCGAGCAAGTGGCTCGCCGCAGCGGTCTGTGTCGCGGCGCTGATGCTGGCCCAGGGGTGCGACAGCGCCGCGCCGCCGGCCGGCGATGCCGCCCTCAAGACGCCGAGGCTCCTTGCGGAACTGCCCGACTACTGCCCCACGCCCGACGGTATGGCCATCGACGCCGACGGCAATATCGTGGTGGCCTGTCCGAACTACGGCAGTTATCCCGCCGACGCCGAGGTGCCCGCCAAGCCGGCCGTCTTCATCAAGATCGACAAGGCGAACCGCGTCACCAAGTGGTTCGAGTGCCCCGTCATGGCCGAAACCGGACGGGCCTGTCCGATGGGCATCGCCTTTGGGCCCGACGGCGACCTCTACGTCTCGGACAATCAGAACTGGCCCACGGGCAACGGCGACGACGGCCGGATCAACCAGGGACGCATCCTGCGCCTCCGCGTCAGGAACGGCCTGGTCGAGAAGACGACCGTCGTGGCCGGCGGCATCAGCCATCCCAACGGCGTACGCATCTACAAGGGACACGTGTACGCCACCGTCAGCATGCTCCCGAAGATCAAGCACGACGACGGCAAACTCGCAAGCGCCGTCTATCGCTTCAACCTCGACGACCAGAACATCCAGGTCACCAACACCCGCGACGACAAGAACCTGCTGGTGCTCTTCAAGACCCTGAACCCCGACTGCCAGTACGGCGTCGACGGGCTGGTCTTCGACAGCAAGGGCAACCTGTTCGTCGGGAACTTCGGTGACGGGGCCTTGCACAAGGTCACCTTCGACGCCGAGGGCAACGTGACGGGGGCCGACGTCTTTGCCAAAACCGATTTCAATACCCCCATGAAAGACCCCACGTTCAAGGAGATGATGGTCAAGGCCGCCATGCGGACCACCGACGGTATCTGCATCGACGCCGCCGACAACATCTACGTGGCCGATTTCTCGAACAACGCCGTCGCCAGGGTGGACCCGAGCGGCAAGATAACGGTCCTCGCCCAGAACGGCGACACCGACGGCGCGGGCGGGCTCCTCGACCAGCCCGGCGAGCCCATCGTCCGGGGCGACGAACTCGTCGTCACGTGCTTCGATATGGTTACCGGGCCCGACAAGGTCAACACGAAGCACGACCTTCCGTACACCATGTGCGTGATTCCGCTCGCAGACTGAGCCGGCAAGACCATTTCGCGCGGAGGGTGTCGCCGCCCGCCGCGCGGGGCGCAGGTGCCGCCGCAACAGACGTTGAGCGCAGGTTCGACCGGGACACACAGGAAAGGACACGAGCGCGATGGAAACGATCATCGGAATCGCATGGACCATGTTGGGCGCGGTGTTTCTCGGAACGTTTGCCCTGCCGTCGAAGTACATCAAGAACTATGCGTGGGAGAATACGTGGGGGGCGTTCTTCCTGTTCGCCATGCTGGTCGTGCCGGTCGGTTTCGCGATGCTGGCCGTCAACGGCCTGTGGGACACGTACGCCGACGTCTCATGGCCGGTCATTCTCGGCGTGCTGGGCCTCAGTTTCATGTGGGGTTGCGGGTTCTGCTGCTGGGGGTACGGCCTGTCGATGGTCGGCCTGTCGCTCGGGTACTCCCTGACGATGGGCACGATGGCCCTGGTGGGCTCGATGGTGCCGTTTTTCCTGGGCAGTGCCGACAAGGCCGCCACGACGGGCGGCATGATCGTCATCGCGGGCATTCTCGTCTGCATTCTTGGCGTGGCCGTCAACGGGTACGCCGGCGTGCGGCGGGAGAGGTCTCAGCCGGGCGACGAGGCGGAGGGTCAGCCGAAGAAAAAGAAACGCATGGCCCTGGGCCTCGTGGTCTGCGTGGTGGCCGGTGTCCTGTCGTCCGGCCTCAATATCGCCTTTCACATCGGCAACAACGTCGGCAAGATCGCCGAGATCTCCGAAGGGCTGGGCAACCCCGCGTGGGCGGCCGGCCTCTCCACCTGGACGCTGGTCTTCCTCGGCGGCATGATTTCCAGCGTCGGGTTCTCACTTATCATGCTCACGAAGAACAAGACCTGGAAGGGCTTCGCGAATGTGGCGACCGGACGCAACCTCGTGCTCGCCTTCCTGATGGCGGCGGCCCACTTCGCCTGCATCGTCTTCTACGGCATCGGTGGAGGGATCCTCGGCGTGCTCGGCACGTCGGTCGGCTTCTCGATCTTCCAGTCCGGGTCGCTCCTCCTCGGCAACGGTCTCGGGTTCTTCACGGGCGAGTGGAAGGGCGCCGGCACGGGGAGCAAAGGCTGGCTGTTTGCCGGTCTGGCCGTGCTGATCCTCGGTATCGTGGTCGTCTCATACGGAAACTACACGATCTCTCTTGCGGAAACGCCGTGAGGTGATGCGCGCGGCGGCCGGAACGCCGTCTTCAGCGAACAAAGGAGCCTCCCCATGAGAGCAGTCGCCGTCATCGAACCGGGCAACGTCGAAGTGGTTGACCTCCCCGACCCGGCACCCGGACCGTATCAGGCACGCGTCAAGACCGAGGTGGCCGTGCTGTGCAACGCCACCGACGGCAAACTCGTGGCCGGCCACTTCCCCGGCGTTGACACCTATCCGCTCGTCCTCGGCCACGAGGGCGCCGGCATCGTCGATGCCGTCGGAGAGAAGGTCCGCAACTTCAAGGTCGGCGACCGGGCCATCGGCGGACTCCTCTTCGAGTTCGGCGACCCCCGGTACGCCAGCGGATGGGGCGGGTTCTGCGACTACACACTCGCCAACGATCACGACGCCATGGTCGCCGACGGCGTGGCCGATGAGGCGCACGGCTGGTTTGAGTGCTACGAGATTCAGCGCCCCGTCGCGCCCGACGTCCCGGTCGAGGCGGCGGCGCTTCTGTGCACTTGGCGGGAGGTCTACGGCGGGTTCGGCGACTTTCACCTCGGCGAAGGCGACGACATCCTCGTCTTCGGCGCCGGGCCGGTCGGCCTGAGTTTCCTCGTGTTCGGCAAACTGCTTGGCCTCGGATACATCGGCATGGTTGACCCGCTGGAGCACAAACGCGAGAAGGCCCTCGCCATGGGGGCCGACGCCGTCTTCGCGCCCGACGACCCGGCGCTTGAGACACTCACCGCCGCACGCGCCGAGCCGCTCGACGCCGTCATCGACGCCGTCGGCAGGCTGGCCATCGTGAGCGCCGCCCTGCCGCTCATCAAGATGGGCGGCTCGGTCTGCATCTATGGCGTCATCGCCGAACCGGCGATCACCGTCGAGAAGGGGAAAGGACCCTATAATTTCAACCTCTACATGCACCAGTGGCCCACCCGCAGCCGCGAACGGGCCGCACAGGAACCCCTCTGCGAGTGGCTCCGCGACGGCAAGATCCGGCCCGACGATTTTCTCACTCACGAGTTCCCCGTCGAGCAGATCGAGGACGCCCTCGACGCCGTCGCGAGCGGCCGGGTCATCAAGGCCCTCCTGCGGTTCTGAGCGGGGTCAGGTAAGTTTTTTGCCGTCGGGTGCCATGCCCACGTTTGCGTGTGCATGCCCTGGTGACAAGTGATTGGGCTCGTAGCCCAGGGGCTTGCGCCGCTTACTTACGTGCGCGGCTAGTTTTCTCACGTGTCTGGTCGGGCGCGAGTGTGACTAGCCGCGAGCGTAAGCGAGCGGGTGCCGTTCTCGCCACAGCCAAAGACTTACGTAAGACCGCGCGAAAACCCAAAACTCAAAATGCACGAGACCGCCAACGAGGCCAGTCCATGAGCACGAACATCCTCGCGCTGGACATCGGGACTCAGAGCACCCGTGCGGCCGTCGTCACCGCAGAAGGTGACATCCTCGGCATCGCGCAGGTCAAGCACGACGTCGACAGCCCGCATCCCGGCTGGGCCCAGCAGCATCCCGACGGATGGTGGACTCAAGTCTGCGACGCCGTCCGCACCGTCCTGGGCGACACGGGCGCCCCCCCCGAGTCGATGGCCGCCGTGGCGGCCTGCGGCCAGATGCACGGGCCCGTCGGCATCGACGAGCACGGGGAGGTCACCACCCCGTGGGTGCAACTCTGGTGCGACAAACGGTGCCAGACCCAGTGCGAGGACCTCCGCCGCCGCTGCGATGAGACGCACCTGGCGGCCGTGGCGGCCAATCCCATCAATCCCGCGTGGACGGGCCTCAAGGTCCGCTGGCACAGGGACAACGAGCCCGAGGTCTACGACCGCACACGGTGGTTCCTGGTGCCCAAGGATTTCATCAACTTCAGGCTGACCGGTGTGGTGGCCGCCGACCCGAGCGAGGCGTCCGGGTCGTTCCTCTGGGATTGGCAGGCCGACCGTTACAGCGAGGACCTGGCCGCCGCCGTCGGCGTGGACTTGGACCGCTTCGCCCCGGTGTCGGCCTCCTGCGAGGTCATCGGCGCGGTCACGGAAGAGGCGTCGCGCGTGACGGGCATCCCCGCCGGCACACCCGTCGTGGCCGGGGGCGGCGACTTCCCCGTCTCCATGTTGGGCTTCGGCATCGTGGGGGAGGGCACGACGGCCGACGTCACGGGCACCAGTTCGCTCCTGGCGACGAGCGCGGCCCGGCCGGTGATCCACCCTTCGGTGCAGAACCTGCGGCACGTGGTGGATGGGTGGGTGCCGTTTACGCTTCTCGACTGCGGCGGCCTCAGCATGACGTGGTGCAAGGACCTGGTGAGTTCGCTCTGCGGCGGAGAGGTCTCGTTCGAGTCGTTGATCGAGATGGCCGCCCGCGCCCCCGAAGGCAGCGACGGACTGCTCTTCTACCCCTACATGCTTGGCGAGCGTCGCCGCGAGAACACGGCCGCCCGGGGAGGATACGTCGGCATCACCCTCAACCACGCCGCGCCCCACTTCATCCGGGCCGTCATGGAGGGCGTGGCCCTGGCCATGGGACGCGACCTGGCCATCTTCCGGAGCCTCGGCACCCAAGTTGAGCGGGTGTTCTGCGTGGGCGGCGGGGCACGCAACGAACTGTGGAACCAGATCAAGGCCGATGTCCTCGGCGTGCCCCTCGTGCTCTCGGACGAACCCGAAGCCGGTCTGAAAGGCGCGGCCCTGCTCGGGGCCGCCGGCGCCGGACTCATCGACGACGTGGCAAAGGTTGCCGCCCAGCGACGAACGCCCGGAAAGCAGATGCAACCGCGACCCGAGAACCGCCACACCTATCTGGCCGCGCTCGAAGAGTTCACCCGCATCTACGACCACATGCTCGGGTACTGGCCGGCCGAGTGAGCGGCCTTCCGCAGAAGTTGCGTGGCGGGTGTCCCCACCCGCCGCGAGAGAGATGGCAAAGCCGTGTGGCGGGTGAGGACACCCGCCACCCACGGGATATGAAACAGTGTGTAACCGCGCGGCGGCCTTCCCAGGCCGCCGCGAGAGAGGCGCTCCTCCAGCGAACAGGACCGACCATGACCCACACGACCTACCCGCCGGCCGACCGGCCGACGATGTACTTCGTCGGCGTGACGACCTCGAAATCGTCCATCATGAAGGTCTTCCCCGAATGGGCGACGTACCTCGAACTCGGCGACTGCCGCATTCGCGGCATCGACCTCCGGCAGCACGACCAACCCGAACGGTACCGCGAGGTCGTCGAACACATCAAGCGTGACCCCCTCTCGCTCGGCGCGCTCGTCACGACGCACAAGATCGACCTGCTGAAGGCCTGCCGCGACCAGTTCGACCGACTCGACGAGTTCGCCGAACGGATGGGCGAGGTCAGCAGCATCTCGAAGCGCGGCGGCCAACTCATCGGCCACGCCAAAGATCCCATCACGAGCGGCCTGGCCCTCGAGGCGTTCCTGCCCGAGGGCTACTGGGAGACCACCGGCGCCGAGGTCTTCGCGATGGGGGCCGGCGGCTCGACCATTGCCATCACGTGGCACCTGATGAGGCGCGAGCACGGGGCGAACCGGCCGGCGAAGATCATCGTGGCCAACCGCAGCACGCCGCGCCTCGAAGCCATCGAGAGCCTCCACCGGCAGTTCGACCCCGAGGTTCCGACCGAGTACCATCACACGCCGCAGCCCGAACGCAGCGACGACATCGCCGGCCGCCTCAAACCCGGCTCGCTCGTCATCAACGCGACGGGTCTCGGCAAAGACTGGCCGGGATCCCCGCTGACCGACGCCGCCGTCTTCCCGGAACGCGGCATCGCCTGGGACTTCAACTACCGCGGCGACCTCGTGTTCCTCGACCAGGCCCGCGCCCAACAGGAAACGCGGAACCTGCGGATTGAGGACGGGTGGCTGTACTTCATCCACGGCTGGACCCGCGTCATCGCCGAGGTCTTCCGAGTGGACATTCCGGTCGACGGGCCGGTGTTCGACGAACTCTCGGCCATCGCCGCCCGCGTGCGCTCAGACCGTTGACGTTTGAGCAGGCGGCGCCCCGCGCGGCGCGCAGGATTGCCCACCGCGCAAGGTGTGATGACTGGCGCGGTGGGCAATCTTGCCCATCGCGCAAGGTGCAGGGTCGAGGCATGCCTCGCCCCTGCCAAGACGCGGCGTTTAGCCGTCGGCGGCACGCCGACGGCCGTTGCCGTTGGAACGTCGGCGCCCATTCCCGTCGCCGTACCGGCGACGGCTAAACGATTACGCCGACGGGCAAACGGGTTTTGCGCGGCGGGCAGGATTGCCCGCCGCGCTTTGGCGGATTCATGCGCGGCGGGTCAGGAGACCCGCCGGGCGGTATGTCGCGTTGCAGGATCAGGGCTCGATGAGGTTCCGCAGTTTTCCCTCGACAAGATACATCCGCGCCGTCCGTGCGGCCTTGTAGCGCATCTCGTGCCACCCTTCCTCGGAGTAGTAGGCGACGTGCGGCGTGATGAGCAGCCGCCCGCGGAGCCACGCCGCGTCTTCCCGCCACGCCGCAAGCAGCGGGTGGTCCTCGGGCGGCTCGTCGGGAAGCACGTCCGTCGCGGCGCAGGCCAGGCGGCCGCTCCGGAGGGCATCCTCCAGGCAGTCCAGGTCCGCGAGGATCCGTCCGCGGGCCGTATTGACGAGGGCCGACCCCGGCTTCATCCGCCCGAGCAGCGCCGCGTCGACCATCCCGCGGGTTTCCTCGGTCAGCGGACAGTGGATCGTTACGATGTCGGCCTCGGCCAGGAGGGCTTCCAGCGTCTCGGTCCGCTCGTACCCCACGGCCTTTTCGTGGCCGGAGGGTTTGTACGGGTCGTATCCCAGGATGCGATAGCCGAAGGGTTTGAGCCGGTTCACCACGGCGGTTCCGATGCGGCCGACGCCGACGACTCCGACCGTGCGTGTGGACGTGCGGTGCTGCGGATGGAGCAGGTTCTCCTGCCACCCCTCGGCGTAGTGGCGGCAGGCGCGGTCGTAGGCGACCAGTTGCCGCTGAATCGCCAGGATCATGCCGCACGCCGCATCCGCCACCTCCTCCGTCCCGTAGTCGGGCGTGTTGCAGAAGGGGATGTCCCGGGCCGCCAACGCCTGCACGTCAACCAGGTCGTAGCCGACGCCGTAGCGAATCAGAATCTTGCAGCGGTCCAGCACCTCGACGGTCCCCGCGTCCACGATCCAGTGCCAGACGAGCAGGGCATCGGGCTCCTGCCAGGCCCGGCGTGCCAGGTCGCCCCTGCGCCAGTCGGCCAGAAAACGGAACTCGGCTTCCGGAAACGCCTCCTGCTCGATGTCGGCCGGGGGCACGATGTGGTCGGTGATGCCGACGATCCAGCGTTTCCCGTCTGAGGGACGGTTCACCGTGGCTCTCCTCCTGTGTCCGTCACTGACCTTGAACGGCTGTGGCTGGAGTATACCGCTTCCGCCACCGCGTTGCCACAGGCCCCGGGGCGCGTTATCCTGGAGACGGCCGCGTTGAGCGTTCGGATTCCCGCGCGGGATGCGTGGGCATACAAGCGTGAACCGTCGTCCAAAGGGAGCCGACCATGCAGACCGAAACCACCTACGCCGAGGCCGCCCGAACCAAGTACCCGGAGCAAGTGGTGGTGGCCATCGCCAAGGACCCGCAGGGCAAGCACAACCCCATCACGCTCGGATGGGCGATGCCGACGTCGGGGTCGCCGCCGATGTGGGCCATCTCGGTCGGCAAGACGCGCTACTCGCTCGAGACGATCCGAAGCGCCGGGGAGTTCGTCCTGGCCTTTCCATCGGAGCGGCAGGAGAATGAGACGCTCCTGTTCGGCACACGGTCCGGCCGCGACACCGACAAACTGGCCGAAGCCGGCGCCGCGACGCGGCCCGCTGCCGAGATCGACTCCGTCTTGCTCGACGATGCCGTGGCGAACCTCGAGTGCCGGCTCGTGGGCGAACTCCAGAGCGGTGACCACGTCATCTTCGTCGGCCGGGTCGTCTGCGCCCACGTGAACACCAAATCCCTGAACCGGCTCTACACCATCGGTCCCGGCTACCAGATGGGCGGCCTCGCGCGGGGCTGACGTTTTGGCGCACGTGACATGCCGGGTGCCACTGGCGGCTTGTCCGCCAGTGTCTCTCCGGCGGCAGGTTCGCCATACTGACGGTGCACGTTGACATGAGATAAAGGAGCATACCATGCGATTGACCACACGCAAAAGGCGCAGGTGGGCCATTCATGTCATGGCTGTGCTCTTCGTTCTAGGAGGGTGCGCGCCGAGCGTCACAACGTCCTCGCGGCAGCCGGCTGTGGAGAACCGACCCCAGACGACGCTCCGCGTGATCCGCGAGTTCTTCGAGGAGAATCCCCCGGACGAGGTAGGGGTACGCGTCCTTTTCTATGATCTGGATTCTCCCCGCCTTGACTGGGATGAGCAACGGCCGTGGATTGAGGCGCTGCGCCGCGATACGCACCCTGTAGATACCGGCACCAGCGAAATCATAGGTTTGGCTGCCAGCGGTCATGTGTGGTTTGAGGGGCTCCACACCTCGCTCGTGGTACCTCTTTCGTGTGCGGGGCTTTCGCTGGGCGGGGGGTATCGGTACCTTCTCAAGAATCCTTCGCTGGCCAGGCTCCTGGTCGAGGCATATGAGGAGCTTGGTCCTGCGAAGGGTTTCACGGACCGTCTCCTGAGGCACTGTTTGAAGGTGGCGGCGGGGGAGCCGTCCGAGTTGCCAGAATTAACCGACGGGGACCGCCGGATTAGGGCGGAGCAGGAACGACAACGCTCATACTGCTATACGATGACCGACGAAGAGATGGCGGCGCTCGACGAGGCGAGGGCCTTCGTCGGGGCCGGTGGTGACGTCGATGCTCTGATCCTGGAAGACCCTGCGGATGAGGACGGCCAGAAACAGACGCGGCTTCACCGTGCTGCCAAAGAGGGCTTTCGCACGGTGGCGGAGTGCCTGTTGTTGCACGGGGCAAACCCTAACGTGGTAGACTCGGTTGGCCTGACGCCGCTCGACTGGGCGGCAAAACGAGCGCACAGGGCCTGTGCGGCACTGCTGATCTTACGGGGGGCGGACGTGAACAGGGGGGTCAGGTTGTCGGGCCGGACACCGCTGCTCGAGGTTGCCGGCGGCTACGGGGACAGGCAGGACCCGCGACGGGTGGAGATCGTCGAGATGCTGCTCGGCGCTGGGGCCGACGTGAATGTCGCGAACCGCTTTGGCACCACGCCCCTGCACGAGGCGACATCGTATGGCAGGCTTGAGATTGTGGCACTTCTCATCGCCGCCGGTGCCGACATTGAGGCGAAGCACGAGCACGCTTGCACGCCCTTGCAGGAGGGCATCTCGGGCTTCCAGCCGGAGGCGGCACGGTTCCTCCTGAGCAAGGGCGCGAAACCCGATCTGTACGTGACGGGGTATCCGTTCCGTCCTGAATGGGTGGGCGAGTTCCTCGACAAGTACCCCGAGGTCGTGAACATCTTAGGCCCGGACGGCAACCGGCCGCTGCACTACGCCGCCATGAAGGGGCAGGCGGACATCGTGCGCCTCCTCCTGGAGCGCGGCGCCGAAGTGGGCGCCAGGAACAAGGCCGGCGAGACCGCCCTCGACCTCGCCCGCGCGAACAGCCAGGAGTCCGTCGTCGAGTTGCTCAAAGCCCACGGCGTCAACGAGTAGCGCGACCTGCGGAGTTCATTTCAAGGCGGCCCGCCGGTTCCACCCGTCACATGCACCTGGCGCGGCACGGAGTGGGTCACTGACTGGGTCAGTCGTCACGTGGCAGCCACTCGGCCATTGGGGACGGCCATTGGGGACGGTACCAATCCTGTTCGGCACGGCATTTGCTCCTTGACGGGATGCCCCGCATAGACTGCCGACGGCCCGGCGGCCGGTTCTCTCTGCCGAGAGGTTTGGGCCAAGGTCATGTCCCCACAA
>Ga0307433_1001948_pt1 | contig 10345 bp, 16 predicted proteins | sample SalMarWE160210MG_FD_202166 | JGI IMG/M metagenome (GOLD analysis project Ga0307433, IMG submission 202166) | Salt marsh sediment microbial communities from the Plum Island Ecosystem LTER, Massachusetts, United States - WE1603-210 | ecosystem: Environmental > Aquatic > Marine > Intertidal zone >...
AAATAATGATGCATATGCTACTCTATTCTGATTTTCTTGCCCTTTGGCGGTTGCTGTAATGGTATGGTGATGTATAGCATGCCATTCCTGTATTTTGCTTTCGCTTTGTCTTCGTTTACTTTGTGAGCTAAATACCAGCATCCCACAAGCTCTGCGTCTTCTCTTGACCCCGCCACGCAGACGCCCTGCTCAGAAACAGTCAATTCGATATGTCCTTTATCCACTCCCAGCAACTCCACCTCAATGTAGTAGTTTTCAAGATCATGATTAAAACATGCCCTCGGCATAATAACCGCTCTATTTTCAGATATTTTTATCACTCTCCTTTTTTATGTGTGATGCGCAAATACGCATGCACATCATAAAAATTGTCTTTACTGTTAACATAAAGTCATTATTTGCACTGTAAGTGATTGTATTACATCGAATACATAGCTTTTATTTGTATTTTAGCTAACTTGTGAGTGTGAAAGAGGGGGGATTTGTTTTTGGTTAACTACAGAAACTATGTAGCGGTTCTACGAGAGGAATCAATAAAACTCGTGTAAATAGAAATTTAAGCATCAGAATAAGATAATATATTACGGCTTCATCGGAGGTGACAAAATGAAGAGATCACATTTGATTTTTAACAATAAAACCGTAATTTTTATTTTTATTTCGTCGACTATTGCTTTTGCTTCGGTGACTATTTTTTTTCCTAATCCTGTTTTAGCTGATGTCCCTGATGTATTGAACGTCGAACCTTGGACAAGCGGAACTGAAACAATATTGAATATTACAGTCAGACATTCTGCACCCACAGGCAGTCACTACATAGATATAGTTCAGGTTGACGTTGATGGAGCAGTCGATGACATCCCTCTTGAACCTCAATCAACAAATCCTTTCATTATACACTATAACATGGGCGAAGTAACGGGTGAGCCTTCAGTTCAAGCTAGAGCCCATTGCACACTTCACGGTTGGGGGAGTTGGTCTGAATCCCTAGTAATTCCAGAATTTTCTTCACATATGGTCTTGGTGATTCTTGCAGTGCTTATTCTAGCTACCATATACTTTAAAGATAAAATGGGGGCATGAAAAAGAATTTTGAAAACAGGACGTGGTGTATCAGGGTCGCTGGATACTTTGGCACGGAGTTGTTCCCGAAAAGGCTGTTGCCACATTCAAGAAATGATTGCTGCAGGTTTCAGCGCCCATGACAAGACCATCAAAAGGCGTTATAGTGAAAATAGAATAAAAAAACAATTATGATTTTGAGGGAGAAGCGGTTATGCAAATCAAGTTAGCGCCAGAAAATGTGGAGCAAATGTTAAACAGTGGACAGTTTAAGATTTCTCAAAGATCTGAGAATCAGATAGAAGCAACAAAACCGTTCGATTATGGCAAGATCCACATGAGACTTAAACGTGAAAAATCAAACTATTTGCTTCAAGAGCGTTATCATTGGTTGGCTAACATCCATTTTGAGAGAGGCCTTAGACCTCAACGTTTTTTTGACTCCAAAAAGGTGCACGAGTTCGCAGAAAAATATGTGACACCATACGCCAAATCAGAATAGCACAAAATTATTCAATCAGAAGAAAGGTAAACTTCAGAATTCCGTTTAACGTAATTCCCGTTTTTTTAGATATTCCTTCAGAGCAACAGCGTTATTGTATTCCTCATTATTTGCCGCATACAGCAAGGTTACCACCCCTTCTTCTGCTTTTTTCTGAATCAATTCTGTTAACTCCGATTTGGAGTCATCCAATTCTTTAAAGTAGCGTCTTTTGAATCCAGTCCATTTGTTTGGTTGGTGGGCAAACCACTTTCTCAACTCATTACTTGGCGCCACATTTTTTAGCCACAAATCTATCCTAGCTTTTTCCTTGCTTAAACCACGAGGCCAAAGCATATCTACCAAAATCCTGAAACCATCATTTTTATCCACTTCATCATAGACTCTTTTTAGTTTAATCAATTCGCAACCTTCTCTTATGTACACTCAATATTTTCTAATTAATTTCTATCGACCGTATTCTGACTGTTTGCTATTATAGAAGACCACTTTTTATTCCTTGCAGCATGTACTGCACAGCAATTGATGCTATCAGCAATGCCATAACTCGGGTAATTACTAATGAGCCGTTCTTACCTAAGAAGCGGTATATTGGGTCGATAAATCTCAGAATTAGCCATACAATAATGAATGTCAGCAACACCGAAAGTAATGTAGCCAATATTCCATAGGATTGAATGTTCAAAATTGATGTTGTTATTGCTCCGGGACCTACAAGAAGGGGGCAACCTATGGGAACAGCGCCTACTGACTCGGATGCTGCTGCCTGTTCGCCCCAACCTCCCATGATTAGAAGTCTAACAGCCACTATCAGAAGCAAAATGCCGCCGGCAATCATGAAACTGTCCAAGGATATTCCGAACAGGACAAGGATGTTTTGTCCAACCAAAGAGAAGAATGTTAAGAGAATTAACCCAGTGATTGTGGCTAACTGGTAAGTTTTTTTTCTTTGCGACGAATCCATGTCCTTTGTTAGACCAATAAAAATTGGGACGCTTCCAAGAGGGTCAACTACAATAAACAGGGCAATAGTCATCTTCGCCAGATCAGGTGCTACTGCCAAAAGATCCATCAAAACTTCCTCTCACGCTCAGTTTTATGAATAACTTTACTTAACGGTTACTGCTGTTTCTTATAGTTAAAACACTTTTTGTGGTTCAAAAAGCGTGTAATTAAAACATCTGGCTTCGCCTAAAAGAATTCAAACCTGTTTTCAGCAAAAAAGGCGGGTTGATACGCTTATTCAGCGTATCTGGCAGTTCAGCGGTTTTCTAGCAGTACTGTGTATTTGTTGTTTCCAGTTCTTCGATGTTGGTTTTGGTCAAGGTTTTTATTTTGTTCAGGTCTGGGATTTCTCCGTAGCCTACAAGGGTTATGGCGGTTCCATCTGTTCCCATTCTGGCGGTTCTTCCGATTCTGTGGAAATAAACTAGCGCATCTAATGGCACGTCATAGTTTATTATGTGTGTTATTCCTTGGATGTCCAAGCCTCTTGCGGCAACGTCGGTTGCGACAAGCAGTTTTAGTTTTCCGTTTCTGAAAGCGTTGGTGACGTGGTCTCTTTGTGCCTGTGTGAAGCCGCCATGTAGCGGTTCCGCGTTGTATCCACTTCTGTTTAGTTTGTGTACTAGCCAGTCTGTTTCTCGGCGGGTGTTACAGAATATGATTGCTTTTTCCATGTGGTTGCGTTTCAGTATGTCCAGCAAATATTCAAGTTTTTCCCGTGAATTTACTACCATGTAGTACTGGCTCATTTGTGTGAGTGCTATCTCGTCTTTGCTTACCAGTATTTTTTCTGGGTTCTTCATGTATCTGTGGCACACCTTCATCACTGACTCGTCGATTGTTGCCGAGAATAGGCTTAGCTGCTTGTCCTTGGGCACTCTTGAGAGTATGTAGTTTATGTCGTCGATGAATCCCATGTCCAGCATTCTGTCAGCTTCGTCGAGAACAACAACTTTTGTTAACGACAGATCCAATGTTCCTCTCTTCAGATGGTCTATTAATCTGCCCGGTGTACCAACAACAATGTGAACACCTTTTTCCAGTGCACGAATTTGGTTGTTGATGGATTCTCCGCCGTAAACTGGCAGAACCTTCAAACCTGAGTATCTACCGAATCGGCTCATGCGCTCCGCGACCTGTATTGCAAGTTCGCGTGTTGGCGCTAGAACTAAGCCTTGAACTCTTTTTATGTTCGGGTTTACGCGTTCAACCATCGGAATTCCGAAGGCTGCGGTTTTTCCCGTTCCTGTTTGTGCTTGCCCGATAACGTCTTTTCCTTCCAGTAAGGGGATTATCGCTTGAGCCTGAATTGGAAAAAGGTTCGTGAATCCAAGCTCCTCTATCCCTTTCATGACTTCTGGAGTTAAAGGCAAGTCTTCGAAGTTTTGTATTTGCATCTGTTTTATTCCTCCTGTCACAAAATTTTTGCACGCAGTCTTCAAAAGCCTTCAAAAAAGCTTCGCAAGTAAGCATGAGTTAATGTGACGATACAACCCAACAAGCATCCCCCATATAAAAAGGTTTACCCTACAACAAAAATCAAATATTTGAAGTTGTATGTATAGAAGGGGGAATTTAAAGTTGGTTGAGGTAACATTCAAACCTTGGAAAGAAGTTGTAATTCATGAATCTATTCAGTATAGTTTAGATAATCTTGTAACCAACAGGGTGCTTAGGAGTTCCGCCGGGTGGTTTGGGTGGTCGATTGTTGTGGAGTGAGGGGGTTGCATTTAGCCATGCACCAATGGCTCCAACTAATGAAGTGACTAAAGAAACATTGCAAGGACGGATACATTGGACTTCAGTTGAATGGGCATTAATGCCAGAATTTAAACCATTCATTGAAATTTCTCAAACGAAAGTTAAAATTCCAATTCTAAATATTAGCGCAAACGAAATACTTTCTGAAGTTGCCAAGGCTCTAAAAAAATCTGCAAAAAATCTTTAACTAAACATCTGCGCAACATCTCATGACAAATAACTTAACAGTATCTGATATACCCACAGGATACCAAGAAAAAATTAAAACTAAAAAAAGAGGGAAAAGTGCTATTCTTTTAGCATGTTTTTGCGAATCCATTTAGTTAGGGGGTTGAATACTGCGTGTTTTGACACATCAAGAACTACTATTGTTCCCATTGGTCTGTCAGGTACTTTGATTTCTTGTTCATACTTAGGCATAGGTGCGAACTCTAAGTGATCAATAATCAAGTGACCTTTTAGGAGTTCTTTAGCTAAGGGGTCCGACGGGGCGTGAGGGAAATAGCGGAATAATATTCCATTAGCCCAAAAGAACTTCGCTTGAAAAGGAACTCCTTGAGGGCTAGTAAAAGAATATACCTTAATGAAAGCTTCGACACTTTCATAAGATAAGTAACTTTGAAAGGTTACTTTATTATATGGTTCAAACGCCACTTCCATGATAAGCCTCCCTCGCGTCTATTTGAGCTATGGGCGATTGGGGTAATGCCGTCAGGTTTGTTGCTCCAAAAGTTTCGGCTTCGTTGAAAACATTCTGATTACAAAAACCATCAATAATGATACGATCACGAATTTCTTGAGGTAACATTCTCCAAGTATCTCCCATTGTTTTCCAATCTAGCATGTGGTACCACTGCGCTTTTTTGGCTCTAAGGAAAAGGTAATCTCCGCCTTCTAGACCAATTTCTTTTGCCATTTCTTTTGGTATTGTCATTCGATATATGAAATAATCTTTGCCTTTGCGGGTTTTTGTTTTCTGAACTTTGGCAACAAAGGATACTGCTTCAGAGTCAGGGGCTATTGTTTTCTCTAGATACAGGGCTTTGTAGGTTACTGACAAGATTTATCACCTTCCTATTTATTTGTGCCATCTTTCATCCCGTAGTTTTTACAAGTATCAAAAGTCATATATATGTATATCCATACTCTAGTAAGTATGACCATACTCTCTCCTATGGAACAAGCGACTCTCAAAGCCCTTGCTGAAGCTTGTGGTTTCTCATTAAATGCTCATGTTCCAAAGGAAGCTATAACATGTAGATTTCCAAAGCATCTTAGGGGAGATGTTAGAAAATCCCTAAAGCACTTAAAGAGCAAGGGTTTTTGCTATAAGCATCCCACAGGAAGGAATACTACTTGGGGATTAACCATTAACGGATTAAACCAAGCCCAAACTTTCTAAGAATCGCCTCCATCACAAATAATTTAATGATGTAGACAGGAACATTAGCCATCATTAATAAAACAAGACTAGCGTCTAAAACAAACCGAGTTTTTACACCCATGACAAATAACTTAACAGTATCCTGTCTACATGTCATTTTTACGTCTTTTGGTTCTTTAGTATGTCGCGTATCTCACGTAGAGTAGTCAACACCTCTTTGTCCAAGCCCGCCGTTTTTGGCGCAACCTCTTCGATTCGGGGAACCACTTCGGTTCCAGTTACGTAGGGTGCTTTGAAGTTTCTCAACTCATTCAGGATGAAGTCTCGAACTTCCTCATAGAACACGATGCCTTCAAGCTTGACTTCGGGTCCTGTCTGATGGCTGCCAGAGTAGCCTGCGGTTTCGATGTGAACTGAGCCAATGTTAAACAGCCGATCAAAAACGCCTGCCTTGCTGGATATGTTGGTGATGGTTCTGAAGGGCACATGCTTGCGGGTGACGGTGAAGACGCCTCGCTTTTTGTAGATTTCGGGCATTGTTTCGCCTGTCTCCGCTTTCACCGAGTACTCGATGCTCCGGTAATCGAAGGGGATGTAAATCAAGAGGGGTATCACCCAAAACAGATTGGCGACGATGGTCCAGAAGCTAACTGGAACAATCCATGTGGCGATGTGTTGGGTGGCGCTTGATATCTCTGCTGGCTCCGCTGCGGCGCCTATGAACGATCCGCCTACGAGACATATGACAACAAACAGCCAAATAATGAACACCAAAACTATGGGCTGAAGCAGGCTCTTGTGCAGAAACGCCTTTGATGGCTTGAAGATTTTTCCGCTTGTCACTCTCTCAATTGGAGGCTTGATTACCTTTTCTCTACTGTCTTTTTCCAAATTTAATCACCTTCCTTTTTTCTTTTATACCGGGGAATCTCTTTTGCCGCGAGCTTGTTGAGAATAGCAATCGACTGTTGGGTCATGAGAAGCTCTTCCTCGTTCGGTCTCAGTGTGATGCTGTACTCTTCCATGATGGTGTCCAAAATTTCTCTGCACTCGGATTCCTTTGGGCAGTCAGGGCACAGTTTACCTGCGTAGGAGTCGTGCTTATACCACACTATGATTCCGAGCTTCTCCGTGAAAACTATGTACACCTGGGCGTTTGCCTGATAGTCGAATCCGATAAGCAGTCCCTTGTAGTCTAGGAGAGTTTCAATGTCGAGGCGGTGACTTTTTGCGTGTTCCTCAAGTGCCTTCGCAATCTTTTTTCTTGTTCTGTTGAGAACCCGCGACACGTAGGCTGGATTCCACTCTCCCCGACTTTCGTCTGCGATGTCGCTGGTGGTTTTTCCGCTGTGGAATTGTTTCCATACGATTGATTCGTGGGTTGAGAGCAGCGTCGTGTTTTATCCCTCGGTATATGTTTACCAAAATATAGTAAAAATTTACTAATAAATCTTTCGGTATACGTCCCCAACACAAAACTCACATACCAGATACATAACTAATATTCCCAGTTGGACACTAAATTCAGAGAGGTGAATAAACTGAAAATCCAACATTACAGCGACATGGAAGCGAAAGACGCTGAAGGCGGAAGCAGAAACCTGAAAGTCAGATGGCTCATAACCAAGGAGACCGGAGCCAAAAACTTTGCCATGAGACTGTTCGAGATGGAGGCAGAAGGATATAGCCCCCTTCACATTCACGATTGGGAACATGAGGTCTTCATACTGGAAGGCGAGGGGGTTGTGGTTGGCGGAAAAGAAGAAAAGAAGTTCAAAGCCGGAGACGCCATCTTCATTCCTCCAAACGAGAAGCATCAGCTGAAAAACAGCAGCGAAAAACCAGTCAAGTTTCTATGCCTTATACCCTACAAAGAAAGCTGAAAAACCTGATTGAAGCCACAAATCCTGCTCCGCTATTGAAAAAGGGAATACTCTTAAGTTTCTTGGCAGCCTTATCTAAGTAGGGGTGTAAAGGATTTTGGAGTCTGTTTGGGATAAGCCAGTAATCACCTTTTATCTGGAGAGGTTTGGAAAGCCTGAGAGAGAAGCGTTTCTGGTAGTCAAGGCACGGAGACTTAGCGTATCACGAAACGAGGGAAGCAGCAAACTTAGGTGTACGCTTGAGGATTTCTTTCCTCTCATGGGCGACATTTACTACATATCTAGCGAAGAGGGGAAAGCTGACAGATACGTCCTCTGCTGGTTTGATGACCGATATGACGATTTCACCAAAGCCTTCAGGCGATTAACGGGCGTCACTTTTCCAGAAGGAATAAAATGTGTAACCGATGAAAAAGGCAAACTGAGCTGTAACGCCGATTTTGAAGCAAAACATGGAAAACTGGAATAGAAAAACAGCAACAAATAATTAGAGGCACGTTATCGATATGTAGAACATCTTTGGGGTGAAAGAGTCTGGTTAGGCGAAGAGGGTTAGAGGCTCAGAAGATGCTTATGTCCATCGCCACTCTCCTTCGGAACACCACTTGGAAGTGCGGAAAGATCGAGCGACGTGTCGTGAATTACTTGCAGCGTCGGCTTCAAAGATGCGGGTCCGCTCAAACTCCCGTGAAGGAGATGATGCAGGATTTTGAGCTCAGCGGAAAACAGAAGAGCGAGTTCCTCGAGGCAATAAGGCGGCTAGAAAAACGCAACATAATCAAAATCTCATGGATTTCACCGCACAACTAATAAACGCTTAAAAGCTGAGGCGCCCCCACGAAATTCTGGGAGTCATGGCCACGGATTTGCGTTGTGGGCAATCTGATTTTTTGATTCTTTAGATTGTGGTTTGCTGGGGATTGCGAATAGAAGGAGCCAAAAATAGAGGATTAGAACTGCTTGCAGAAAAAATCCGGGTGGCGTAAAGAGAATCAAGGCTGATACCTTGCCTACGATGACGAACATTATCAGCAGTAACATAAGAACTATCAAGTAGACCACAATAAGCTGCAAAATAAACGTGTAAACTAACCCTTTTGTAACCCCAACGGCTCAACCACCCTATACTCTTGTTTGTGTTTGATTCACAGGATTTATAATGTTAACCATTGGTTTTCATTCGCAGAAGTTTTTCTGCCGTATAGCCGTTCGTTTTTTCATGTGCCAACGGATTGAAGATTTTATTAGTCGGGGACGGAGTATTTTGTTGGGGGATGATGTAGCCGTCCCGGTCAGAATGATTTGTTTGATTCCTTATTTTTGTTGATAGCTGCTTGAATTTGAGTTGTTTTTCACATGGCGTAGTGTAAAGAAGAGTTTATTCGAGAATGAAGTTAAGAATGACTTACCTTTTTGGTGTCAGATTTGAGACTTTCGTATTCTTGCCAGGTCAGTCTCAAAACTTGATTTACATTAGTTTTGGAAATTACAATGATTCCACTTTCACCTATCCAATCCCGAAAATTATCATCATATTTTCCTATTACAGTCATTGATTCGTAACTTCCGAAGATGTTAATTAAGCCAACAACTAGATTTTCCATCCTTCCAATGAGAATTGAATGGTGTGGTCGGTTATCAAGCGCGTCTTTTTCAGTATCTTTTGATAGCACTAAGTGTTTTTCGGAACTTTCCATTTCGAGAATTTCATCAGGGTTCACTTTCCTTATTCTTTTTCTCAAGTCAGCGGCTTGTTTTGTCTTTGAAAATTTGTCGCCCCATAACCAAGCGCATGTACCTATGACTATTTTATTAACCAAAGCAAGTAATGAATTCACATCTTTTTCAGTGTCTTCTGTTGCAGAAACAGGAATAAGCATTTGATAAGTTTCACCTTCTTTGATTTCTCTTTTTGGAGGAGATAAAAAAAACAGTTCTTTTCGACGTGTCTTGTTGTTGAAATACATCTTTATCGGCGCTTGGCAAGACATGCCAACTCCTTTTTGAAGTGGAATAAAATCCCTTTTTCTCCTAGTTTTTATCTCAATTCCTGATTCGCATATCTCTGCTAACAGATTCCTAATTTGCATAGTATTCATAGCATTCTGTTCGATTCTGCTCATTTCCGCATTGCAACTTTGACAACTTACAATTTTAAAGCTGTAAGCACCACCCATTTGCCTTGGTATTATGTGGTCTAACGACTTTGGTTTTTTAGATAATGTCGCTCCGCAATAAGGGCATATAGTTATTTTCTGTGCAGTCACACAAAATAATTACTTATTGCTTCTATTTCACAATATCGATGTGCTATAATCAAGGCGTTTTCTTCATCCACAGCATTTACATCAACAATATTTATTGACTGGGCTGCTGTTTTACCTAAGGGGGATGATGTAGCCGTCCCAGACCGACCTTAACGGGAATGAAGACTATAGGCTGACAGACCCCTCATTGAGAGTAACAACACTACTGTTTGGTTTTAATTGCTGATTTCCCTATAGTAAGTTATTTCAGGTTTAGGTTTTCTTCTCCTTTTGGCAATCAACCCTAAGACTATTCCGGCAACAAACCCGCCTATGTGCGCCCAGTAAGCTACGTTGCCGGCCATGTCCAGCCATGTGTACAGCAGCTGCAGGATAAACCAGAAGCCGAGAAAGAAGACCGCTGGTATACTCACGACAGTTATTACAATAGTCAAAACTATGGTTTCGATACGTGCCCTAGTTTTGACTATTGTAATAACTG
>Ga0307433_1001950_pt1 | contig 10340 bp, 10 predicted proteins | sample SalMarWE160210MG_FD_202166 | JGI IMG/M metagenome (GOLD analysis project Ga0307433, IMG submission 202166) | Salt marsh sediment microbial communities from the Plum Island Ecosystem LTER, Massachusetts, United States - WE1603-210 | ecosystem: Environmental > Aquatic > Marine > Intertidal zone >...
CGAAGTACAGCCGAAGCGCATCCATGGGCGTGAGCGATTCCGGCCGCACGTGGGGCGGCAGCCGACCGCTTCTGGCCTCCTCCGTCAGCTCCGCCTTCACGTAGGCCAGGAAGTGCGCCTCGGCCAGCGCCTGACGCACCTCCGCCTGCCGCAGCAGCGCCTGCTGCTGGCGCGACACCCTGATGACCACCCGCACGATGGCGTCGCTCACCGGGGCCCGCTCGATGGCAGCCAGCACCTCCGCCGTGGGGTCCTCCTGCCGAGGCCGCACGTCCACCGTCACGAACGGACGGGCCCAGACGGGGTGGAACTCGGGCTCGCCCACCAGCCGCTGCCCCCGCGGCCGACCGGGGTCGATGGTCAGCAGGTAGAAGCCCTTCTCACCCTTCTCCTCGCCGAAGTCCACCCGCTGGAGGCTCCCCGGGTAGACGATGGGCGGCGCGTGGCTGAGGACCTGCGCCACGTGGTGATGGCCCAGGGCCACGTAGTCGAACAGCTCCGGGCGCAGGGTGCTCTTCATGAGCTGAGGGTAGCGGCCCACCGTCATCCACTCCTCGGAGCCCGTCTGGACGATGGAGCCGCTCATGGCCACGTGGGCGGCGAGCATCGCCGGCACGTTCGTGTCCAGCTTCTCGGCCTGCTCCTGGATGAACTGGCCCATGCGCTCCTCCATCGCTCGCAGGAGCTGGTCGACGCTCATGTTCCTGTACTCCTCGCGGGTCAGCAGGCGACTGGGCGTCAGCCAGGGCAGGGCCACGATCTGGAGGGGGCCATTGCGCGTCGGGATGACCAGCGTCGTGGGTTTGGCCGCCACGTATACCTTGTCGATGGCCAGGGTGTCGAATATCTCCAGGGTGGTGGCACGGCGGACGGCGGCGGGCAGGTCATGGTTGCCCACCAGCAGAAGCACGGGGATGTCGGCGTCCACCATCCGCCTCAGGCGGATGGCGAACTCCCGCTGGTGCGTCTGCGAGGGCTCGCGGCTCTTGTACGCGTCGCCGCAGAAGAGCACGAGGTCGACCTGCTCCTCGATGGCGAAATCGACCAGCTCATCGAAGGCCCGCAGGAAGTCCAGCAGGCGGGTGGACAGGCCGGTGTCGGGGTCCGGCCGACCGTACGTCTCTACCCCCAGGTGCAGGTCAGCAAAGTGCAGGACGCGGATCACTCTTCGCCCTCTCGCCTCGAACACTTATTCTAGCACCCCCGTCAACCCCTGCCGACGGCCCAGCGCCTTGACAATCGCCCGCCACTTGCCCGACGGCTCCGCCCAAGGTGCCGGCGCGCCCATAGATGGTAGTCGTTTATTAAGGTCCCTGACGTGTCGCGGGGAGCTGAGACCAGACATCCTTGACCCGACCGGACCAGAATCGACTGTAGTTCCGTGGATGATCTGACCCGATCGCGACCCTTCCTGCTCTCACCTTACTTCTGCTCAGCCCGCGGTCGTCTATGAGGTGGCGCTCGCCAGCTAGATCGAACTCGGTAAGGTAGAAGTCAATCCGATCCTTCCGCTGCTGGTAGTACTGTTCAATTCGGCTTGCTAGCTCCGCCGGGGGCAGGACCACGAACTGCGGATGGAACATTCCCTTCTTGGAAGGCACAAGGCACACGAATACCCAAAAGTCAGTGATGTCCGTGCCCTCGCTCACACGTGCCCAGTCAAACCTGTACCATCCCTGAAACTTGTCGCTGTAGGTCCTACTCCCCTTCACCTGAATCCGTACGGCATTGGCCTCCTTGAGAGACGGCAAGACCACCAAATCCACGCCCCGATCTTTGTGTGGCACAAAAACATCCCAGCCTTTGCCCGTCAAGGCGTCGGCGACGGCCAGCTCAAAAGCATCCACGGATCGTCCCTGCTCCCTCAGTCCTCCAGCCGCTCCCGTAGCGCCGCCACCAGCCCGGCGATGGGCACCCGCACCTGCTCCATGCTGTCCCGCTCGCGGATGGTCACCGCCTGGGCTCGGGCGAACACCTTACAGCGCGCGATAGGCCTCGCGCCGATGGCGAATGTGGTAGATGACCACGGTCTGTGCTTCTGGCTCCACCTCATAGATGACACGATAATCGCCTATCCTCAACCTGTAGGTCCTCTCGCTGCCAGATAGCTTCAGCGACTGGCGAGGCGTTGGCTCGTCGCTTAAGGCCTCTACCTTGCTCAGAATGTTGGGGATAAGGGCCGGAGCAATCCGGCGGATATCCTTCTCTGCTGACCCCTTGAACTCAATCTGGTAGGAGCCCATCGGCTCGCAGCCTGCGCTTCAGCTCATCGAGACTGATGCTGGGTTCTGGCCGGCGTTCCGCTACGACCGCCAGGTCGTGCAGGTCCTCCAGCAGCCGCTGGTACCGCCTTACAGGGATGACCACCGCCATCTTGTTGCCGTTCTCGTCGACGATGTATTGCTCTCGAAGCTTGCCCATCTTCTCCTCCTATCCCTCCAGCCGCTCCCGCAGGGCCGCCACCAGCCCGGCGATGGGCACCCGCACCTGCTCCATGCTGTCCCGCTCGCGGATGGTCACCGCCTTGTCCTCCAGCGTGTCGAAGTCGATGGTCACGCACAGCGGCGTGCCCACCTCGTCCTGCCGCCGATACCGCCGCCCGATGCTCTGGGCGTCGTCGTACTGGCTCATCCAGTGCTTCCGCACGAGAGCCCACACCTCCCTGGCCGGCGGCACAAGCTTCTCGTGCCGGCTGAGGGGCAGCACCGCCACCTTGACCGGCGCCAGGTCCTTGTGCAGCCGCATGATCACCCGCGTCTCGCCCCGCACCTCCTCCTCGTCGTAGGCGTCCATCAGGAAGGCCATGAACAGGCGGTCCACCCCCGCCGAGGGCTCGATAACGTACGGCACGATGTGCTCGCCGCTCTCCTCGTCGAAGTAGTCCAGCTCGCGACCGCTGAACTCGGCGTGGCGGCGCAGGTCGAAGTCGGTGCGATTAGCGATGCCCTCCAGCTCCGACCAGCCCATGGGGAAGCGATACTCGACCTCATAGGTGTCCTTGGCGTAGTGGGCCAGCTCCTCGCGGTCTAGCTGGCGCGTCCGCACGTTCTCCTTCCGCATGCCCAGGCCAAGGTACCAGTTGTAGCGCTCCTCCACCCAGTGCTGATGCCACTGCTCGTCCGTGCCCGGCTTGACGAAGTACTCGATCTCCATCTGCTCGAACTCCCGGTCGCGGAAGATGAAGTTGCCGGGGGTGATCTCGTTGCGGAAGGCCTTGCCGATCTGGGCGATGCCCAAGGGTAGCTTCTTGCGGCTGGTGGTGAGGATATTGGCGAAGTTCACGAAGATGCCCTGGGCCGTCTCCGGCCGCAGATAGGCCGTGGAGGCGTCGTCCTCCACCGGCCCGACGTAGGTCCTGAACATCAGGTTGAACATACGGGGCTCGGTGAGCTCGCCGCCGCACTCAGGGCAGCGGACAACCTTGGCGGCCACCTCGTGGCCGTGGGCGCTGGCCGGCACCCTCCCCACCAGGTCGTCGGCCCGAAAGCGCCTCTTGCACTCCTTGCAGTCGACCATGGGGTCAGCGAAGGTGTCCAGGTGGCCGCTGGCCCGCCAGACCGTGGGGTTCATGACGATGGCGGCGTCCTGCCCCACCACGTCGTCGCGCTCCTGGACGACGGCCTTCCACCAGGCCTGCTTGATGTTATTCTTCAGCTCCACGCCCAGCGGTCCGTAGTCCCAGAAGCCGCCGATGCCTCCGTATATCTCGCTGCTCTGGAAGACCAGGCCGCGGCGCTTGCACAAGGATACGAGTTTCTCTACGGTGGCTTTGGTGGACATAGGCTTTCGAACTGATTGAAGGCGAACAAGAAATCTGCGTTGAAGTTATCAGTTTCAGAGGGCAAAGTAAAGATGGCCGTTCGCCGTTGGTAGGTGAACTTTCCAAGCCTGCGGGATAAATCCCGCAGCACTATCGATCGATTCTAGGAAGCCGCGGGTTTCAACCCGCGGATTACCTACCATCAAGCAGGGCCTACATGGTAGGATTGACAGAAGCAAAACTCGCGGGCAATGGGGGTAAGAAATATGCGGTTCCTTCTGGGGTTTATTCTAGGGCTGGCCGTAGGCGCTAGTGTGGCCTTGCTCATGGCGCCGCAGCCGGGCAACGTCATGCGCCAGCTCATTGCCTATAAGGCTCAGGAGCGCTGGCGGGCTAGGCAGGAGCGACAGGCTGAAAGGCTCTGACGGCCGTAGAGGCGAGCCCTTGTCTTCCTCTGTCCAGAAGCTGCTGATCATCATCGCCGCTGCTGAGGACGCGGACCGCCTGCTAGACAAGATGACAGCGGCTGGCTATCCGGTCACCAAGATCAGCAGCACCGGCGGTTTCCTACGCCGCGGCAACGTCACTCTCCTGTCGGGCCTAGAAGCTGATGCCGTGGACGACGTGCTGGTCATGGTCAAAGCTGAGTGCCGACCCCGCGAGGAGTACATCCCCGTCCAGGCCTTGCCCTTTCCGGGCAACCTGCCGCCTGGCCAGCCCCTTCAGGTCAGAGCGGGCGGCGCCATCGTCTTTGTTCTGGACACTGAGCGTTTCGAGAAGATCTAGCATTGCTTGGGACTGAGAATAGGGCTGAGCGATGGCGATGATACTGGAGGGCTTTCCCACCGGCTTGCTCCAGGGCAACTGCTTCATCGCTGGCTGTGACGTGACCAAGGAGGCGATGGTCGTCGACCCCGGCGATGATGCCGCCAAGATCCTGGCTGCCCTGGAGGGGAAAGGGCTGACGGCCAAGCTCATCGTTCTCACCCACGAGCATGTCGACCACATTGGCGCCGTGGAGGCGGTACGCGAGGCCACCAAGGCCCCGGTGGCCATGCACCCCGTCGCCTATGAATACACTGCCTACCAGAGCGAGGCGGCCATGATGTGGCTGGGGCGTCCCTTGCCACGGATGAACGAACCGGAGATGTGGCTGGAGGAGGGCCAGGAGATAAGCGTTGGGAGGCTAAGGTTCCAGGTGCTCTTCTGCCCGGGCCACAGCCCTGGACACATCTGTCTCTACGGCGAAGGAGTGGTGTTCAGCGGCGACGTTCTCTTCCAGCTGAGCATCGGCCGCTTCGACCTGCCCGGCGGCGACGGCCGGGAGCTCTTTAGGAGCATCCGCGATAAGCTCTTCACTCTCCCAGACGAGACGCTGGTGCTGCCTGGGCACGGCCCTACCACCACCATCGGCCAGGAAAAAGAGCAGAACCCCTTCCTCAAGCACCCGCGGGTGTACATGGGCATCGACCCGGACTAGGCCGCTAGGAGATAAACAGCGGCGCCAGCACCAGGGTCACGGTGCTCAGAAGCTTCACCAGCACGTGCAGGGAGGGCCCTGCTGTGTCCTTGAAGGGGTCGCCCACCGTATCGCCCACCACCGCTGCCTTGTGAGCATCCGACCCTTTGCCCAGCACCACGTCTTCACCGCCGGGGTTACTTGAGGGAACCTTCAGAAAGCCCGCCTCGATGTACTTCTTGGCGTTGTCCCAGGCGCCGCCTACGTTGTTGAAGAAGGTGGCCAGGATCAGGCCGCCGATGGTCCCCACCATCAGCAGGGCGGCCACCGCCTCGGGGCCGGTGTCATCCAGCCACCCCGCTTCGAAGAGGAGGCGGAAGAAGACGCCCACCACGATGGGCGTTCCCACCGCCAGCAGGCCCGGTGCGATCATCCCTCGCAGGGCGGCGCCAGTGGTGATGTCCACGGCGCGGCCGTAGTCGGGGCGGGATGTCCCCTCCATGATTCCAGGGTCCTCGCGGAACTGCCGCCGCACCTCCTCGATGATCTTGGCCGCCGCCCCTCCGACGGCGCGGATGGCCAGCGAGCTGAACAGGAAGACCAGCATCACCCCCAGGAGGGCGGCCACGAACTCGCCGACATCGTTCATCCTGACTATTACCTCTTCTCCCGTCTCCTCCTTCACCTTGTCCAGGAAGGCGCTGAAAAGGAGGAACGCGGCCAGTCCGGCGGAAGCCATGGCGTAGCCCTTGGTGAGGGCTTTGGTGGTGTTGCCCACGGCGTCCAGGGAGTCGGTGATGTGGCGAGCGCTTTCCGGGGCGCCGGACATCTCGGTGATCCCCCCGGCGTTGTCGGTGATGGGGCCGAAGGTGTCCATGGCGAGGATGTAGGCGGCCGACATCAGCATGCCCATGGTGGCCACCGCCGTGCCGAAGACTCCCCCGTTGGGCAGGTCCGACTGGCTGCCCAGGATGAAGGAGATCACCAGGGCACCGCCGATAGCCAGGGCGGTGGCGCAGGTGGTCTCCAAGCCTACCGCTGTGCCCGTGATGATGTTGGTGGCCGGCCCCGTGCGGGAGGCGTTGACTATCTCCTTGACAGGCCGCCAGGCGCCGGAGGTGTAGTACTGGGTGATGTATACGAAGACGATGCTGGTGGCGATGCCGACGACGCCGGCCGCGAAGAACCAGTGCCAGTGGCTGCCCATCATCAGCTTGGTGGCCATGAACATGAACAGGACCGAGAGGGCGGTGATGACGTAGTAGCCGTAATTGAGGGGTGTCATCGCGTCTTGGTTCTCTCGCGAGAAGAAGGGGACGCTGAGCACTCCTATGCCGGTGGCCACCAGGCCGAGGGCACGGATTACCAGGGGGAAGAGGATCCACTCTGGGTCGCCGGTGAGGCGGTAGATAGCCACCCCCAGGATCATGGCCCCGATGTTCTCGGCAGCCGTGGACTCGAACAAATCGGCGCCACGGCCGGCGCAGTCGCCCACGTTGTCGCCTACCAAGTCGGCGACCACCGCCGCGTTGCGCGGGTCGTCCTCGGGGATGCCCGCCTCTATCTTGCCCACTAGGTCAGCGCCAACGTCGGCGGCCTTGGTGTAGATGCCGCCGCCGAGCTGGGCGAACAGGGCCACGAAGCTGGCCCCGAAACCAAAGCCCACGATAAGGAAGGGAGCATCGTCCATGGGGTTGCCCAGCAGGCGACTATAGACGGCGAAGATGCTGGCCACTCCCAGGAGGCTTAGGGTGACAATCGAGAAGCCTGAGACGGCGCCGCCTCGCAGGGAGACGGTGACCGCCTCGCGCAGGCTGTGGGTGGCGGCCGAGGCGCAGCGCACGTTGGAACGCACAGCCACGTACATGCCGATGAACCCCGAAAGGGCGGAGGCAGACGCACCCACCATAAAGGCGATGCCGGTGTAGACACCGATCTTTAGGCTCTCATCGAAGTAGCCAACAATAGTGCCTACGACTACCGCCGTGACCACCGATAGCATGGCGATGGTCCGGTACTGGCGGTACATGAAGGCATTGGCCCCCTCCAAGATCATGGCGGCGATATCTTGCATCTCGGAGGAGCCGCGGTCCCGGCGCAGGACATTCAAGGCCAGCCAGAGGGCGAAGATTATTGTTGCCGTGCCTATGATGGGTACAAGCCACACTAGTTCCATCTGTCAGACTCTCTCCTCGCTTGGAGTCTAGCAGAAGGGCTATCTACCATCAAGCCATGTAGTGTTTCAAGACATGTGAGAGATCATAAATGGGCGACTTTCCACATGTCGGTCTCAATGGCTGCGGTCGATACATTGTAGCCTCCCCTTTGGGCCGCTCATGGTGAGCTCGTCGAACCACGAGCCCCTGCGCATCCTTCGACAGGCTCAGGATGAGCGGTCAGAGACGGTCTGAGCCTCCATCTCTCACCTAGACTGAAACACTACATCTATCATCAAGCCAGAGGGTAGTCTGGCCCCGGCCGCGGGTTCAAGAGGCCCTAGTCGCCTCGGCCCTGCGCCTCTGCTTCTTGCGGGCGAGCCGCTTCCTCTTATTCATCTTCAGTCTCGACCGATCCAGCGGACCAGGAAATCCTCCTCTATTATGGAATCTTCTTGAGTTGTGTGGTATTGTATGGAGTCGTTTGCTTCGGTTGGGCCTAGCACAGAGGCCTTAAGCACCACTTTCCAGGAATGAAGTCGCGGAAGCGGCTTCGCCTGGGGTGGTGTTTGTGCTGAGAGGCGCGGGCCGGTTCAAAGGGGGGAGGTGAGAATCCGTTGAAGGGCTTGGGAAGGCACCTCATCTTGGAGCTGTGGGGCGGTAAGAACTTCAACTCCGCCGCGGTGGTGGAAGGAGCTCTGCGCGATGCGGCGGCAGCGTGCGCTGCAACGTTAAAAGACATCCAAGTCTATCACTATAATCCGCAAGGTGTCACTGGCGTAGCGGTGTTAGCGGAGTCTCACATCACCATCCACACCTGGCCCGAGTATAGCTATGCAGCAGTCGATGTCTTCACCTGCGGCGACGACGTGGACCCACGAGTAGCTATCCCCGTCCTGCGGGGCCACTTTGAGGCCGAGCGGGTTCAGGTCATGGAGGTGGTGCGGGGCATTGCCTCTTGTATCGAGTAACAGCGAACAGTGGTTCGGCGAGCGAGAGCGCGTCGGCCTCGAGCAGCGCATCCAGGTGCGGAGCGTGCTATATGAGGGGCGCTCAGACTATCAGACCATCCGTGTGTTGGACACCGTTCCCTTCGGGAGGGCCCTGATCCTCGATGACGCCCTCCAGACCACAGAGACGGACGAGTTCATCTATCACGAGATGATGGTGCACCCTGCCCTCATCTCCCTGGCCCAGCCAGAGCGCGTGCTCATTGTCGGCGGTGGCGACGGCGGCTGCCTCCGCCGTGCCCTGGAGCACCCCCTGCGAGAGGTAGTCCAGGTGGAGCTAGACCGAGCGGTAGTCGAGGCCTGCCGCCGCCATCTCCCGCGGGTGTCGAGCGGGGCGTTCGATGATCCTCGCCTTCGCCTGCTGTTCGCCGACGGCTATGAGTTCGTGGAGAAAGCCCAGGAGCCCTTTGACGCTATCATCGTCGATCTGACCGACCCTTTCCCCTCCGGCCACAGCCTGCGCTTGTTCACCGCCGAGTTCTACCAGGCCGTCCGCGGCATACTGAAGGAGGAGGGGATGATGGTAACCCAGAGCAGCTCTCCCCTCCTCCTCACCGACGAGCTGTTGAGGATCTACGCTAACCTGAAGGCCGTCTTCCCCCTGGTGCGTGTCTACCTTGCTCCTGTGCCCGCCTATCCCGGTGTGTTGTGGAGCTTCACCCTGGCCTCTGGGGGCAACGACCCCCTGGCCCTGGATGAGGCCGCCGTTCGCCAGAGACTGGAGGCCAGGGGCATCTCCCCCCGCTACTACAGTCCCCAGATGCATCTCGCCAGCTTTGCCCTGCCGCCGTTTCTGGCCGGCCTGCTGGCAGAGCCTCAGCGCTTCCAGGACCTCAAGGCCACTCAGCCCGTCGCTCAGTGACACCTGCCAGCCGTCGCTGGGGCAAGGAAGGTTCGCTGTTCCTCCAGAAGACCTGAGCTAGTCCTCTGTGGAAGCGTAAATGCCGGCCGTCCGGGGGTACTTGGAGAAATCGGGCTCCCGCCTCTCGGCGAAGGCGTTCTTGCCCTCGTCGGCCTCGCCGCTACGGAAGAAGTCGGGGGCGAAGTCGGCTACCCACTCGCGGCGGGAGGCGTGTCGCAAAGGCTCATAGAGGGTGCGGAAGGAGGCCTTGAGGATCTTCAGGCAGCTCGGGCTCTTGGCCATCAGTTCCTGGCACCACTTGTCCACTTCCGCGTCCAGCTTCTCTAGAGGGACCACCACGTTCACCAGGCCCATCTGGAGGGCCTCCTGAGCGGTGTAGCGACGGCAGAGCATCCAGATCTCCTTGGCCTTCTTCGCTCCTACCACCCAGATCAGGTAGGCGACGTAATGGCCAGCGGCGGGGCTGCCCACCCGTGGGCCCACCTGCTGGAAGGTGGCGTTCTCGGAGGCGATGGTAAAGTCGCAGAAGTAGGCCAGGTGGTTGCCGCCACCGATAGTGTATCCGTTCACGCGGGCGATGATCGGCTTGAGGCAGTCCTCGATGCCTGCGTGGGGGTCCGGCATTTTTGCTTCCCAGGCCGGGTCCTTTTGCACCTCTTGCAGCCACTTGACATCGCCGCCGGCGCAGAAGGCACGGTCGCCCGCTCCGGTGATGACGAGGACGCCAACGCTATCGTCGGTGTTGGCATCCTCCACCGCTTGCTTTACCTCTAGGAGCGTCTGGCCGGTGAAGGAATTCATCGCCTGGGCTCGATTGATGGTGATCCAGGCGGCGCCCCGAACGCGATGGTGCTTCTCATAGAGGATGTCCTTGAACTCTAAGGCGGCCATGGCATGCTACCTCCTTCAGACAGTGCCAGGGAAATGCGCGGCGATTATAGCCGAGGGCCACGCCTGCCACAAGGGGTTGTACTCGTCCAGTACATTAGTGACACTAAGGAGGGCGCGCAAGGGCGAAGTCCTCCAGGAACTGCTTAGGCGTCTTATATCCCAGGGCCTGGTGGGGGCGCACGGTATTGTAGACGTGCTCCCA
>Ga0307433_1001951_pt1 | contig 10335 bp, 10 predicted proteins | sample SalMarWE160210MG_FD_202166 | JGI IMG/M metagenome (GOLD analysis project Ga0307433, IMG submission 202166) | Salt marsh sediment microbial communities from the Plum Island Ecosystem LTER, Massachusetts, United States - WE1603-210 | ecosystem: Environmental > Aquatic > Marine > Intertidal zone >...
CGGTAACTTTATCTATTTTATGAGCAATTTCTTTTAATTGAGCAGCAAGGTAGTTCTGAGAATTTGGGTCATCATGATAGGGAGTATTGATTAAATAATACTCACAATTATAATATTTACTCATGTTACGAAAAAATTTAGTAGAACCATCACATAATTGAGAACTAGAAATAATTAAATCTGGTTTAGGAAACCAATCTTTTAAAACCAGACCAGCTGCCACTCGATAAAATGAACATAAATCAGTAGTGTAAAATTTTGATTCAGCAGTTTCTATTAAATAATTAGCCATACCTATAGATGCCAATACTCCAGAAACAACTTCAGGATAGATAGGAAAAAGATCCAAAGCATAAAATAATTCAGAGGGGGTGTAAATATTAGTCCAAACTACTGGCTTTCTTTTTTTGCAGGCTTCTTCAAGTTGATAAAAAAGAAAATCTAACCACATCTTAAAACTTTCGGGGCTTTTCCTAAAATATAATTTTGAACCTGCTTTAATAATATTATAAGTATTAGAGTTTTTAGCTATCTTTTTTATTAAGGTAGAATTTGACTTATTCTTCAAATTAACCAGCAAATTCTAATACCTCCAAAAATGCCTGTATCCTCGTCTTTATTCTCCCCGAAGTACTGGAAGCAAATTCTCCTTCTAAGCAAAGACTGGAAATTCCATATTTTTGTAGCCTTTCTCTTATTATAGGTAATTCAAAAAAAGAAGTATCACAAAATTTTAAATTATAAAAAATTACTCCTTCTACCTGATTATCTTTAATTATCTTTAAAAGATACTCCCATCTCTTTTCTAAATTCATCATACGGGGACAGGGAGTCTTGCTTAAATAGTATTCTGCTAAAAGTTTAAGAGGATTGTTATTTATCTTTTTTGATGTTTCAAGTGGAATTTGATTTTGAAAATATCTGTTTCCCGTACACATATCCACAAAAACTATCTTGCCCCCATAATCTTCTATCACTTCTGCTATACTTAAATCATCCATAATGGTCCCAGTAATAAGAATTTTAGATTTGTTCCTAATTCCGGAGTTATTAGATAAAATATTTTCCTCTTTTTTTGCGTCTTTTATAAATTTTTCTAAAAGTCCGTTGTACTCTTTTTGAGAAAATAACATACTCCCCTTGACTATTTGTAAGAATTCTACTGCTGACAAAGAAACTTGTTCTTTTACATATAAATCAGATAATTCAGCTAATAATTCACGGGTTTTATTGCAAAGCAAAATTGCCTGATAGAGTAAATCTTCAGATATCTTTATCTTGAATTTTTCTTCTAACTCATTTATTAGCGATTGAAGATTATCTTGATAATATTGAATATCTTTCACAGAATCATCTCGAGGTAAATCTAATAAATAGACAAAATATCCTTGGATATAATGTCTCCAGGCATCATAAAGTCTACGCATAGCATCACAAGAATTTACTATTATTAAATTATCTGCATACTCAGGCCTTTTTCCCAGTGCTTCTCCCAAACAACTACGAACATAAGGGCAAAAATTGCTATCTAAATATGAAGTAGCGAGAGAAGGGTCTGTAGTGGGTAGAATTCTATATGGATGAAATCCAGCAGCGATAATTATTTCTATAGGAGTATAAGTACATACCAATCCCATTATCGGTTTTTTTATAGATTTTAGAGCCCTATTTTTGTGGCGAATGTAATCTAAAAATTCTGCCTTCATTACTTAATCTTTTTTCTTAAAAGCTTGAATCATAATAGTTATGCCTACAGCAACCAAAATTACCGGCCACAGTCTGTTCCAACCTACCCAGGGGAAGAAACCATTCAATAAAAAGATTAAACCTACAGCTATTACAATTATACCTCCTAAAATCCTCCTATTTTTCTCTGACTTATGAGAAAGTTCTTTTGATTCAAAATGTTCCTTAACCTCTTCAATTACATCCTTTGCACCCTTTTTGACTTTTTCTTTTATGTTTTCTCTCTCTTCAAAAGCCTCATCAGAAACTTGTTCTGGATTCTTAGGGATTACAATCCAGGCAATAATATAAGCGACAACTCCTGCTCCACCTAAAAGAACAACCAACACAGTCAATAATCTAACTAAAGTAGAATCTATATCAAAATATTCTGCTATTCCTCCACATACACCGGCAATCATATAATCCTTTCTCGATCTATAAATTTTTTTCTTCATAATTAAATTTACTCCTTTCATAATTTACTAATTGGCCAATTTACCAATTAAATCAGTTGATAGTAAAGGAAATCGGTTATAAAACTGTTATTTCCTCTGTCATTGCGAGCTCTAATTTATCAGAGCGTGGCAATCCCTGTTTGAGATTGCTTCAGTCGTTTCACTCCATCGCAATGACAAAAATTTGTATTTTTTACGGGTTCGATGTGCCGAACTCCTACAACACATTACTTATTTCGGGCAGACACAAGGTCTGCCCCTACTTATCCTTAGAACCTTATCTTTCTCCTTCTTTTTTCACTATACGCTAAACGCTATACGCTGTACGCTAGTTAATGTTCTTTTTCTTGAATTCTATTTTTCTCACGATATACAATATACTATATACTAATATAAACGCTCCACGCTATCTTTTATATCCAATCATCCTCAGAAATTCTTTTCGCTCCTGAACATCTTTGTCTGTCTCTACTCCTTTGGGTGGATTCCCATCAATTACTCCTAGCACTCCTCTGCCCAAATCAGTTTCAGTTATTATAACTTCAACTTCATTGGCAGTAGCACAGAATATAGAACAGATTTCAGGACAATTTTTTATAGCATTTAATACATTGATAGGAAAAGCATCTTTTAAAACAATAACAAAAACGTGTCCTGCTCCAATAGCTTTTACATTTTTTATAGCCAGAGCCTTTAGCTCTGAATCATTTCCTTCTGCCCTTACCAGACAAGGGCCTGAGGCCTCATTAAAAGCCAGACCAAATTTTGCTCCTGGCACAGCCGTAATCATCACCTCATAAAGATCTTCTGCGGTTTTAATAAAATGAGTCTGACCAATAATAATATTGGTATCTTCAGGGAATTCCATTCTCACTATTTTTAATTCCATTTATATTACCCCCCCTTTTTTTTATAATATTCTTCACCAAGACCTTTTTTCCCTTCTATTTTTCTAAAAAAATGTTAAAATATATTTTTTCTTTTCATTTATTATCTTATCTTTTATATTATGATATAATTGTTTATATTTTACCATAGTTTATATAAATAATTTAGTATTAAATCTAGTTCAAGAGGTCTCTTAATGAATTTTTGGACTAAAATCCGTCAATCATTATTTATCGAACAAAATGTTTCCGTATTATCTTTAACGGTTCTATTTGTTCTAATTGCTTTTTTTAGCTGGTTTCCTGTTCTTCCTATTTATCTTCAAGAATTAGGGGCAAACGATTTCCAAGTAGGACTTTCTTACTCCTTACTTGCCCTCTCTTATACTCTAATGCAATTTTTGGGAGGAATACTCTCAGACCGTTTTGGACGTAAACTGTTAATAGTTATTCCCAGTTTCCTATTCCCGCTAATATATATTTTGGCTGGTAACTCTTCTTATTGGACTACTTTAATACTTTTTCTTATCATCGCTAATAGTTTAAGCGCTCTTCAATTACCTTCTTTCTATTCGATGATTGCCGAATCTGTTCCAAAAAATAAAAGGGGTATAGCTTATAGTGGATTTGAATTATTTGTTATTTTAGGAATTACTATAGGCCCGGCTATAGGGATGATGTTGATTCCCCGAGTAGAAATCAGATACCTGTTTTATTTTACTTCTTTTGTTACTTTTTTATGTGCCGTAGCCAGAATACTCTGGTTAAAGGAAACTCATCATTTTCGTACAAAAATTAATAAATTTAATTCTTTTAAAAGTTTATTTAATAAAAAGATGTTACTTACTATCTTAGCCCTTTCTTCTCTCTTTCTTTTGTTTAATCTTGCCACTCATGGACCTTTTATATCTTTATATGCTAATGAAGTAATGAATTTAAACAAATCCAAAATCAATTTGCTTTTTGCTTTAGGAGGGTTTGCGGCAGTTGTATACAGTCTCTGGGGAGGAAAAATCATTGATAAATGGGGCAGCAAAAAAGTGTTGTTATACAGTGCGTCAGGTCTGGGAATATTTATGATTTTGTGGAGCTTAAGTTCTCCCTTGTGGCCGGCTATTATTCTATTTGCAATATTATACATTTTTTCCCAGAGTTGCCATATTGCTTATGGTTCGTTTCTGGCTGATATAACTCATCAACAATCAAGGGGATTGGTTATCGGATTTATCGGGACCTGTACCGGTTTAATCGGTTCTATCGGACCTTCTCTGGGAGGATATTTAAAGTTCCAGTTTGGTCCCTCATCACCCTTTTGGGCTGGATTGATATTTGCTCTAATAACTTCTCTCTTGCTTATAAAAATAAAAGAATAAATAAAATTATTCTCAACAAAAAAATGTTTTAAAATTAATTTATAGACCAAAATAGTGATAAAATATATCAGAAAAAAGGAGATAGGATGGAAAAGTTAAACAAAAATGAAATAAAAAAATATAAAGCAATATTTTTTGATTTTGGAGGGACATTGATGTGTGCTGAAAGTGACAATGTCGCTCATTTACATATGATGAAAGAGGTTATCCAAAAATACAATCTTTCTGCTTCCCCGGAAGATATGGTCACCAAATATAATTCTTATCTCTTTACCAAGGAAATGACTTTGCGGGATGCCGACCCGGAAGAAAATTCCTTCACACCTCTTCGGGAATCAACTGATAGAGCTTTTCGGGGAATGCTTTCACAATGCAATCTTAAATCTTCAAACGAAGACTTACGATGGTTTAAAAAAATATTTTTGGAAAACCATAAAATATATTTAAAATTATTCCCGGAGACTTTAGAAATTATCAGACAAATTAGAAGTAATAATTCAATTCATATAGGAATTATAAGCGATATAGATACCGATTTCTTAAAATTTCAATTCGACGCGTTCGGAATAAGCAAGCTCTTTGACTCTATTACTACTTCGGAAGAAGTTCAAATATACAAACCGGAAGCAAAAATATTTCAAACTGCCTTAGGTAAAGCTAATTGTCGGGGAGCAGAATCTATTATGATAGGCGATTCTTATAAAAAAGACATCGTGGGCGGGAAAAACATGGGAATGACTACCATCTGGATAAATAAATTCTCCGGAGATGATACTGATAATGATAAAGCAGATTTTGTAGTCAAAGACTTAAAAGAAATATCTCCTATCCTCAATAAACTTCTTAACTAATTTTGGCCTTACTTATCACTCTTGGGTATTTTTTAAAGATGTTTCAGACAATATGTTATAATAAATTAAAATGATTGATAATAATTTTAGGATATAGCATGTTTTTAAATCATAATATTTCAGATATTTCCCTTGTCAGAAGAAGTAGATTTATATTTACTTTCAAATTATTAATAATTTTATTGTTAATAATAACATTTAATCAAAGTATTTTTTTAATTACAAGCAATGGTGTCTATGCTGAAGAAATTCCCATCCCTATCCTGACCTACCACAATTTTACTACAGAAGAAGGTAGCAGTTATAAAATTAATATTGTAGAATTTAAAAAACAGATGGATTATTTAGCTGCTCATAATTATTCGGTAATTTCTCTTTCCGAATTGCTTGCGAGGTTAAGATCGGGTCAACTTCCACCAAAACCAATCGTAATCACCATTGATGATGGTTATAAATCTACTTTCACTTTAGCTTATCCTGTATTAAAAAAATATAACTTCCCGGCAACTCTCTTTATATATACCAATTTTATCGAGAAAAATAATGGCAGTTTGACCTGGGAAGAGATTAGAGAGATGACCAAAAATAATATTGAAATCGGTTCTCATACCCTAAGTCATTGCAACCTCTTGAAATATAAGAAAAATGAAAATTATGAGACTTATTCAGCTCGAATTAGAAGGGAAATTTTTTTGTCGAAAGAAATTTTAGAAAGCAAAATAGGAGGTAAAGTAAAATTCTTCGCCTATCCTTATGGAATTTACAGTCCTATAATAAAAAATTTAGTTATCCAAGCAGGTTATAAAGGAATTGCTAATGCCAATAGTATGAATAATACTCTTAATGCCAATCCCTTTTCCCTGAATCGACAAATAGTTTTTGGAAATAATTCATTTAATTCTTTTATCCGGATATTAAATCAACGCCCTCTTAATACTTCCCAAATTTTTCCCTATGACGGCATAATAGAAAGCAATCAATTTGTTAAGATAGGGGCAATTTTAGAGGGTGACAATTATGATGCAAAAACTTTTTCTATGAAATTAGGTGGAGCAAAAGTAAGGTTTAATTATAATCCAGAAAATAAAGAAATCTCTTTTACTCCAAGTAAACCCTTAATTAAAAAATCTTATATTGTAAATATTACTGCTCTTGATAAAAATAGCAATTACCTTAGAAAAAAATCCTGGTTAATTACCATTAAATAACCAGGATTTTCATAATTTGCAATTATAAAATTTTGAGAAGGTCTACACTTTACTCTCCTAAATAAGCCTTTCTTACATCTTTATTTTGTAAAAGTTCTTCTCCGGTGCCCTTCAAGACAATTTGCCCCGTTTCTAACACATAAGCATAATCAGCTATTTTTAAAGCGGCAAAGGCATTCTGCTCAACTAAGAGTACTGTAATTCCTTCTTGATGAATTCTTTTAATAATTTCAACTATCTCTTGAACCAATATGGGGGCTAATCCTAATGATGGTTCATCCAACATTAAAAGCTTAGGGCGAGACATTAATCCTCGAGCTACTGCTAACATTTGTTGTTCTCCACCCGATAAAGTACCACCTTTTTGCCATAATCTTTCTTTAATCCGGGGAAACAGTTCACAAACCCATTCCTGGTCTTTAGTAATCTCCTCTTTATCCTCCCGAGTAAAAGCACCTAAATTTAAATTTTCTTGAACTGTTAAATTGGGAAAAATACCTCTCCCTTCAGGTATTAATACTGCTCCCATTTTAACAATCTGGTCAGTAGAAATATTAGTTATATCTTTATCTTTAAATTTTATTTCACCTTCCTTAGCCTTAACTAAAGCACATATAGTTCTCAAGGTAGTACTTTTGCCTGCCCCATTAGCTCCAATTAAAGTTACAATCTTTCCCTGAGAGACATCAAAAGAAATACCTTTTAAGGCATGTATTCCACCATAAAATACATTAAGATTTTCAACTTTAAGCATATTGTGCTTCCACCCCCAGATAAGCTTTAATAACTTCCGAATTATGTTGAATCTCTATCGGATTCCCCTCTGCAATAGTTTTTCCATAATCCAATACTAATATTCGCTTACATATTCCCATTACTACCTTCATATCATGTTCTATTAAAATAATAGTCAATTTAAATTTATCTTGAATTTCTTGAATAAAACTCATTAACTCCTTAGTTTCATGGGGATTCATCCCCGCTGCTGGTTCATCTAATAATAATAATTGGGGGCGAGTGGCTAAAGCGCGAGCAATTTCTAATTTTCTCTGTTGTCCATATGGAAGACCGCCGGCTAAATTGTTTTCTAATTTCTCTAAATTTACTTCTTTTAATAATTGTTTTGCTTCTTCTCTCACATTATTTTCTTCCTGTGAATATTGGGGTAAATAAAAAACAGCACTTAAAACCGAGGACTTTAAACGTAAATGACATCCAACCATTACATTATCTAAAACAGAAAGATTAGTAAATAAACGTATATTTTGAAAAGTTCTGGCCATGCCCAGAGCAGTTATCTGATCCACTCTTTTTTTGTTTATTTCTTGATTATTGAAATAAATATTTCCTTTAGTAGGCTTATATACCCCGGTTAACATATTAAATACGGTAGTTTTGCCAGCTCCATTAGGACCGATTAAACCTACTAATTCCCCCTCTTCTAAATTTAGATAAAAATCAGAGACAGCTGTCAATCCTCCAAATCGGATAGTAATATGGTCTGCTTTCAAAATACTCATTTCTTTTTTAACTTCCTTCCTTTATCTCTTTTTTGTTTCCGGTTAACTTATTGTATATCCATTCCCAGGACCATTCCTTATTCCCCATAAGTCCCTGATGAAAAAACAATACTACTACCATTAACAAAATAGAAAATATAAGCATTCTCATTCCCGGTATCCCGGGAATATTTAATCCAAAGAAACTCATTGGTGACTCAACTGATCTGAGCACTTCCATTAGTATAGCAAATATAGTACCTGCTATTACTGTGCCGGTTATACTCCCTAAGCCTCCTACAATGACAATTATAATTATCTGGAAGGTCATAAAAAAACTAAAAGTATTGGGATCAATGGTCATAACTAAACTTCCCAATAGAGCTCCAGCAATACCGGCAAAAAATGCTCCTACCACAAAAGATAACACTTTATGATAAAAAAGGTTTACTCCCATTGCCTCAGCAGCCACTTCGTCTTCACGAATAGATTTTAATGCTCTACCATAACTACTATTAATCAAATTTTTAATAAACCATATGGTAAGTATAGCTATCCCCCAGGTCCACCATAGATTAGTATAACTGGGCAATCCCTTTAATCCCAAAGGTCCATTAGTAATACTTTGTAAATTACAAAATAAGACTCTTATTATCTCCGAAAACCCAAAAGTAACAATGGCTAAATAATCGCCTTTTAAACGCAAACAAGGTGCGCCTACTAAAAAACCTACCCCTGCTGAAACTAAACCTGCAATAATAAGGGAAAAAACAAAGGGAATTTGAATAACACTAAGAGGCCAGATAATAGGAGTAATAAAATAATTTACTTCTTTTAACTCTGGAGACATATATAAAAGTGCAGAAACGTAAGCCCCAATAGACATAAATCCAGCATGCCCTAAAGAAAATTGTCCGGTGAGGCCATTTATTAAATTCAAACTGACTCCTAAAATAACATATATACCACATAAATTTAATATCCTAACAATATAGGCATCAAAATTCCTCTGAGCTATAAAAACAAAAACAACTACCATTAAAATAATGGCAATCTTTAATATAAAATAGTCTTTCTTTTTTTTCTTCACTTTTTTTATACCCACCTATTCTTCTCCGAATAATCCTTCCGGTTTGAATAATAATACAAAAATTAAAATAACAAAAATAAAAGCATCTTTAAATCCCGCTAACTCAGGTAAAAAAGCTACTATCATAATAGTTAATATCCCTACCAGAAAACCTCCTACCATCGCCCCTCGAATACTGCCAATTCCTCCAATAATTGCAGCAGTGAAGGCTCTCCAACCAGGAAAGACCCCCATAAAAGGCCATATTTGAGGATAACGCAAAGCCCATAGTACCGCTCCGATAGCAGCCAATCCTGAACCTATAATAAAGGTAAGTGAAATAGTTCTGTTTAAATTAATGCCCATAAGTTTAGCTGTATCAAAATCCTTAGAGATAGCCCTCATCGCTAATCCAGTTTTTGTCTTGTAAACTATATAAGTTAGTATTAATAAAAATATTACAGAGACAATAGGAGTTACAAAATTAACTCCCGGAACTCTAATGCCACTTAAGATAAAAATTTTGCTAAAAAATTCTGGTCGGTAAAAGGATTTAGGTCTCCCTCCAAATACTACTATGGCAAAGTTCTCTAATAAAAAAGACATTCCTATAGCAGAACACAAAGAAGATATACGGGGAGCATTTCTCAAAGGCTTATAAGCAACTCTTTCTACAGTCATACCTAATAGCATAGCTAATACCACAGCTACTAAACAAGCTAACCACCATGGGAGAGAAAATAAGGCTATAGCGTAATAAACAAAAAAGGCAGCCATCATAAATATATCGCCATGAGCAAAATTGATTAAACGCAAAACACCATAAACCATGGTATACCCGATAGCAATAAGAGCGAATAAACAACCTAAAGAAATTCCATTACTTAAATTCTGTAAAAAAATAGTTAAAGTCATCGTTTTATCCTATCATTATTTTTCTTTAATAATTTATTCAATTTATTTCAAAAAGTTAGATTGAGGAGAAGAAAATCCTCTCCTCAATCTAAATTCAGGTTTATTTTTTAAAAACTAACTTCTTCAAATTTTTTTAAAATGGGTGTACTGTAGACATATATTTAAAATTGCCATTCTCTACAGTCTTAATTACGGCATCCTTAGAAGCGTCTCCGTTTAAGTCTAAGGTAACCATTCCAGTACAACCCTCATAATCTTTAGTTGTTGCTAAAGCATCCCGAATGGCTTTGGGATCAGCTGAATTTGCTCGCTTGATAGCATCAATTACTAAATTAAAGGCATCAAAACCT
>Ga0307433_1001954_pt1 | contig 10331 bp, 10 predicted proteins | sample SalMarWE160210MG_FD_202166 | JGI IMG/M metagenome (GOLD analysis project Ga0307433, IMG submission 202166) | Salt marsh sediment microbial communities from the Plum Island Ecosystem LTER, Massachusetts, United States - WE1603-210 | ecosystem: Environmental > Aquatic > Marine > Intertidal zone >...
TTCACTAGAGTCGCGTCATAGCCAGAAGTGTTGGGGGATTTGGTGGCAGCCTCGAAGCTCGCTTAGGATTTTTTTCGGCGGAGGCCGTTCCGCCTACTGACTTGACCAGACGTGAGGGGTTGGGCGCGCTCCTTTTTCGCTTCGTCTCGGCTTTGCAGATCCGCAGCCGAGAACTCAGCGAGGGCTAAACGATCAGGGTAAGGGCTTGCGGTTTCGTGGAGAAGATCGGCGCGTGCCTACAGGTAATTTCTCCCCGCCCAAAAGATAAACTGGGTTACTTTTTTGGATTCAAACGGGAACGCACCTCATTTTTATGGTGGTTCTTCAGCATGACGTTGTTTTTTAATGCTATGATTTGCTGCGTGTTTGAATGATTAGATTCAATTAATTTAACAAGTCAACCCATTTACTTTAAATTCGATCAGGATTCCATAAGGTTAAACATATTTTACAAAAATCCTCGCATCTTTCTTCAACTTTTTTTGAATTCCAAGAATTAATTTTTGAAAGTTCTCTAGTAATCTTTATGTCTGATTTATGGTAGAACTTTTGGTTCTTGTAACTATATGGTTTATTCGACATTGTTTGGTTCCATTTTCCTAGAATCAAAGTTAAGTTGCCAATCGAGTTAGTTTTAGGCAAAATGTTTGTAATATCCTTTCCAACCTCTTTTTCACATTCTTCAGAAGGCGACTTTGGAAAAATGTGTTCCAATGATAGAGTTTTGCTATTAAGCAAAGTCTCACCTGTACCTTTCGATAGTTCTATTCTAGAAAGAACATATCTAGCTGCTTTGCTGGCCCAAGTTGATTTGTACCTAAAACTGGTTGTAAACTGGTCATCTGACGGAATTTCATTTTTCAATAGTTCAACTTTACTTTCAAATAGGTCTTTAGCTGTTTTTTTGTCGTTTTTATTCGCACTTTCAAATGCCACAGAAATTTCATTGAATGTTTTTTCCAATCTCTTAGCGTCTAATCTACAAATTAAACTATACCGGAAAACCAAAATTTCAATTAACCTACTCATTATTGGAAACTTTTCTGGAAAATTCTTTAAAGTTGACATTAGCAAAGGGAAAGCTCTAGATGCGTTCATTGCATCCAAACCAATAAGCGCATCTTCTGCCTTCTTCGGTGATGGTGAGTTTTCAGCAAAAGAACGATACTTGCTAGGGTCATTTAAAACCATGTAAATCTCGGAGTATTCTCTAATATCATTTAAGAGTTGATTCACAAAGCCTGAATCGTTTTCAACTTTTAATCTAAATGTCTTATACAAATTTTCTATTGTCACCGATTCGTCAGTATCTTTATATTTGGAGAGCCAATAATGTCGCAAAAATCTTGACGGATTTGCTTTGTTTAATTTTGCCATTGAATCATTCCATTCAATCAATTCTGACTCCAATAGTGAAGTAGCAACGCTTTGATTTTGCCGATGCATAAAAATTAGATTTTTCACCAAATCAGTTGCCTCTAAGCGTTCCCCATATGCATTCATAGTTTCGAATATTTGAGAACCTTCTTTAATGTCTGGAAGCCGAACAGATATGAAGAAAAAGTTACGTAAAAAGTTGTCTTTCAACTTTGTTATATAATTTATTTTTTGAGCTGAAGTAAAACTTCTACTCGCTTCTCTAATTTTTTTTATTAAAAATAAATAAGAATCATATATTAGCTCATTACTAATTTTAATTTCGCCTATTGATTTTAATCTCAGGAAATCAGTTTTTTTCTTTTTTCTAGGATCATTATATTCAAACTGAATAAAATTTTTGAAAAAATCTTTGTCCGAATAACCCAAAGTGACTATAAAGTCATTATCATGACTGGGTTGGCCTGAAATTGTTACTATATATCGTTGTATGTCCTTGGCTATATCATCATTTTTATCCTCATAAGCGACATCCCTTAAAGCACATAAGAAAATGGTGGCAGTCGTGATTCTTTGTTGACCATCTATTATGTTGTAGAAGTTCTTCAACAGGCTATTGGCGGCTACAGTTGTTGGCCGAATTTTGCCAAGAACTATTTGCCCCATAAATTGTTCTAGTCCCTGTAATGCTATAGTTTTTTCAAGTTCATCCCAGAATTTTGTTAATTCTTCCTCTTCCCAAGAATAATCCCTCTGAAACATTGGGAGATCCAATTTGTTCTCTTGATTAAATAAGGAGTAAAATGTAGGTTTTTCAACGTGAACATCTGCGCGTTTGGGCATCTTTTCACCGTACGTTAGTATTCTCCTATTGACTTTAATCTTTTTGCTTACCAATCATTGGATAATACTCCTAATAATTGAATTCTTGGAGGTGTTTTTCAGCCAATATTATCTGTTCATTACTTAAGTTGCTAAACCATACGTCTTTTTTTATGCGTACAACATCTGCTGGAACAAAACCCAAGACATAGTAAGTGTATTCTTGAACGATTTCTCCTTTCAGAGTGGTTTGTTGTGTTTTGTGGTTTAAGTTATGCTTAGTCTTTATCAAGTCGGTGAGCATTTGACGGAATTTTCCGCTTAATGAGAATGCCAGTTTACTGAATAACCAACACAAAGCCAACGTCTTCAATGCCAACGAATCTTCAGTCTCTGAATTGATGCTTTTAAGAAGATATTTCTTTGATGGGAAAACGCTGTCTATTCAACGCGTTCTCAATCTTCATTTTTTGTAGGCTTTTTGAGAACTGTCAGAAGCAGCTAGTATCGTTGCCCCATTCATTAAATCACGTATGCAATTTCTTTTTTAGTGGAAGAGAGATTTAGAAACAATGCTATTTTCTTCTCTTTCGCTTGCGCCAACCCAACTTGATGGCTTCTTTCTCTGAAATCGGTGTCGCAATCAGTCGACCGTTCTCCTCGTCAATCTCAACCAAACATGGCATGCCAACCTCGAAAGGAAAAGCAGTATCTTCGCTAACTTTTGTAGGTACATAAATCCAGATTCTGGCATATTCCCTTCCTTTGCTGACGGATTTTCTGCCAATGATTGTTCCGATGCCTTTACGCGCCAAACTCAGCCCTGACTCACAATTCTATATCCCCAATATGTTACTATATTCGATTACTAAGTTGATGCACTAACCTTTTATGCGAAGAAATCGCAGCATAGGTCAGGTCGGCATAAAGTTTGGAGCCCGAAGTCCACATCGTAGAGCGCTACATGCAGCTCGTGAAGAAATGCTTCACCATGACCAACATTATGTTAGCGGGAGGAAAAGAAGTCGACCTGCTGGCATATAACCCGCGAACGAACGAAAAATATCACATAGAGGTGCGGGTGGCTACGGGAAAGGGTTTCCGTATAAGGTTACTTGACACTGAGACCAAGGATGGACGCAAACATAGGAGGGGATTGGATACCCTAAACGAAATCAAGTTCAAACCGCAGATCGTGGTTGACGAGGTTAAGGAGATTTTCGGCAACTCCGACTACAAGAAAGTGCTGGTTGTGTGGGATGTACAGGATAGCAAGGTAATAGAGCAGGCAAAAGCTGTCTATGGCATAGAAGTTTGGAAAATCACAGATGTTCTAAGCGAAATGATGAGGAAAATAGGAACGAAAGCATATAGAGATGACGCATTAAGAATTGTTCAATTGATCTCAAAAATGAAGGTGTAAGCTAATATTTTTCCATGACCGAAGATAAAGTCAGGAACAGCAAACGTCATTTTGGCGAAATGTACCTTTTTCTCTCAAGAATTTTTGAACGAATGTTTTCAACAACGTTACGAAGTTTGTCATAGTCTTCTCGCGTCACTTTATCGGGTACCACCGCTAAGATTTCATCGTAGAATTCCATTTCATCCTTCCTCATACCCTCCAAGTCAAAGTATTGTTTCATACAGTATTCGATAAAAGTAGCTCTTGGAATCAGCCCACGCTTCTCCTCGATTCGCTCCAGCAGTTCGGGACTCATTGTAAGCCCAAATCTTGCCTTAGGTCTTTTTGGCATATTATCACACCAGTGATACTTGTAGCACAATATTTATAAAGGTTGCTGCGTAATTAGTGACACGGTAGTAACTGATATAACTCGTGCTACTCAAGAGTAATGAAACTGATGACGAAACAAATCGCTGAAAGAGAGCCGTTGAGGTATGAAACACTTGACGATTTTCTAGACATTAAACAAGACCCTCGACTAACTGAGGCTCAAAGGTTGTATGACGGAACCAAAGAAAAAACACATTTAATTAAGTTGTTTAAGACCACGAGAGCTGGAGCCACCGTAACTTTAAGCATTGAAAGTATTAGACGCAGCGAGTTGTTAACACTAGTTTGCAGAACCAACCGAGTTATCACCGAAACCATGAAAGCCGACGTAGCCCATCACACCGCAAAATATGGCGTTTGCGACATTATTCACATAACCCGCAACTCCTTTTGCCCAAAGTTGATGAAACTGATCGAAGCTCACCCTCAACTAGAGCGATTAGGCATTTTCCCTCTTCCAAACTGTGATAAATGTGATGTATCTTTGAAAAATTGCCCCATAAAGTACGCCTATGAGACCCCAGTAAAAGAAGTAGGCATCTATTCTATCACATACGCGAAGCTTCTCAGCCTAATGCTTTCAAGCAGTAAACGGGTTGCAAATCTTCTATCCAAAATTCTCTCATCTCGCAACTTTATTTTCGATGAAGCACAATACCTGCAAGAAGCTGATGCAAACCAAGTAGCAATATGGCAGAAAACAAAAGCTCAAGAAACAGACATCCGAAAAGACTTCACCAAAAAATATGAGAAACTTGCCACATCTCCACGATTAGCCCAACTTGTAGAAGAAATTTCAATCCTCTTAGAACGCATTACTCCAAGCATAAACGAGATAAAAACAAAAAGTCGGGAAGAACGCTTCAAAAAACATCTGTCAATCACAATAGTTAACCCCGTCTATGACGCAATCATCGGAACACTTGACAGAATGTACAAGGAAACACCACACCTTATTCCACCCATCAAAGATTTTCGAGACGTTATGAAAACTCAAAGTCTATTAATGAAAGCAATAATCAAACCCGAAAAGTTTGGCGTCAACGAAAACGACGTTATAACACTCAGCAGCTTGTTGTTTATCTTAGCGTCTAAGAGAATCACCATCTCTTACGTCAAAAGTCTAGATAGCGAAGAGATTAGCCTCCGAGCTGAAAACTCCTTGTTCTATAATATCCTCAAAGAACTGCTCAATTCTCTGTTAGATACAGGCGCCAAGAAAAGAATCATTTTTACATCCGCAACATTCGGGTCCTTCAGTTTGGAAGCTTTATATCGAGAAGAACTTTCAGCGCATGGTCTCACAATGGAAAGTAGAGTTTGGGGAAAAAATGGAGACCCGATCGAAACTTGTGGAAAAAGCCTCGTTATCACAGATAAAGCCAAGGTTTCACCATACAATTTTCGTAAACGCAAACAAGCCATTCTAGACCTGATCTCCGCGGTAGCTCAAAAATATGGACAAGAAAACATTCAGATCCTAACCATGAACAAAGCTTGGGCGAAGAGCCTGTTAGCTGAACTAGAAAAAAGCGGTTTCACCAAAGATGACATCACATGGTATGGCAGTGATAAGACAGAAGGAGTGAAATCACGGAGACGAATTTGGATATCTGTCGGTCTCGCCCAAAAACCCTCTAACGCCAAAGACCATTTGGCTGAAACCCAAGCGCCATATCATGAAAATCCTCTTGGACTCGAAGGTGAGGAACTATATCACTTCATCAGCCAAACACTAAGAGAAGAAAGTGTTCACATCTCCACCTATCAGGCCATCAGCAGAGCCAAAGACCCCAACAGCAAAGACAGAAGCCTCGTTATCGCCATAGGAACCACAAAGAAAGATGCTGAAGACTGCATCACATGGGGAACTCGTCGCCGACTCGTCCCCAAAATCACCAAAAGAGGCTATGACTTCGAGGTCTCCGCAGATAAGACGCTATCTAAACCCAAGTTAACTCAAGCACCACTTACCACCGACCTCACAGAATCTACGCACATAATCGATCAGTGGATTAGCTACGGCAAAATCATTTGGTATAAGCTAAATTGGGTTTATATCAAAAAGTTGGTAGATCAAAGAGGTTACATTAGCCTAAAAAGATTGGTTAACAACTACGGTTTTCCAGAGGCAGAAACACAAACCCTACTCGATGGGCTACCTCAATTATTCGCCAAACAGGGCATATCTGATTATGTTATCCTGAAAACTCCCGAGGGGAAAGTAAAAGGAGTTGCAACAATAGAGCACAACAGAAAATTGACCAAAGCACGTATACTATTATATAAAGAGAAAAGTCAAAACCCTGTTGTACATCTTGATTGGTTCATCGCCCTATCTTCAGCTATTGATCGAGCACCTGCCACTCGTTCAACGATTTCGTCAAAATATTTTAACAGACACGTAAGCACCAACCATTACACTCATGTAAACGAGTTCTTTGATGTTTTACAAGCTAATCCCTGCTTGTGCCCAGGATGGATTGTAATCGGAGAAAACGACACAAACCGTGAAACACGTAAACTGGTTCGGGACACACATTGTCTAGGTTCTTGGGCTCCAGATTTCCCCAGACGATTCGGTTCACCCACCCAAGTTTGGGTTAACAATTATTCAGAGTCAAAACAATTCATCACGAAATCTCTCAATGCAGGTCTTGACGCGTTTATTTCTGTCTACTCATTTCCAGAATACCATCACCCTATGGAAGGCGGTAATCCACCAATTTCTACCCTTTTCATTGATTTAGACATTGAAAGCGAGGAATTATCAGATTTAAGGAGACGCTGGGACAACGGAGACAAGAAGGTAATTGATAGATTACTGGTTCTCCGCGTTACTTTGCTAAAAGACGTCCTAAGACAAGGCAAAGCTTTAGTTGGCTATCTGGTTCGAAAAAATATACAGCCCAGAATTTTGTTATCAGGATTCAAAGGACTTCACATTTTTATTGATTTTCCAAGCGTACAATTTTCATCGCCCAAAATAGCCAAGAGCATCATAACCAAGTTTTTGGATGACATCAATAATCGGGTTGCTGAAGACATTAATGTTCATGTAAACTTCGATACCAGCGTAATCGGAGACTTGTCTAGACTCTGTCGCATCCCTAATACCGCCAATATTAAAGCAACAAAACTTCTGGGACGCGCTCAATATGCGGTTCCCGTAACTGTTGACGAATTTCTGAAGGTAACAGAAGAGGATTATGACAAACTCTGCTCTAGTCCTCGTTACATTCCAATACCAAGAAACGAAAGCACAGAGGTTATTGCGATGCTGACCAGAATAACTGAAGAAATGGATCTGGATGAAGTTGCGGTTACCCCAAAAACGTCAGTGAAAAACCCGGAAAGACTAGAGAGTTACGAGCGTGAATGCACAAAAGAAATCTTGACAGACGAGGACTTTGCGAAACTGGACATACGCCCATGCTTCAAGAAAGTGCGACAAGAACGAATCTCCCTTGAGGGTTCGGGGGGTCATTTGATGAGGATTGGTGCCGTCATGGAGTTAGCGTGTCAGGAACTTAGCATTTCTTCCATTGTTCGATGGTTTGATTTTTGCAGCGATTATGACTCCGACATAACTGAATCATCTGTGAAGAGCATCATTTCCCGAGGATATACGGACAAACACTTGAATGAATACGGATGGGAGCATCGAAAAGGATTGAAATGCACAACAATTCAGCGATGTAGATTTTGTTTAGGAGCTTCGTGTGATGTTTACAGAAGAAAAAATTATAGGAGGAAAAAATTGTGAGTGAGATTATCGGAGAAATCAGAAAAACCTATTTTCATGGAGCCAAAAAATGCCAGAATTGTGGTTTTGTTCGATATAAGGAGAAGTTATGTCCAGAATGTGGAGCATATCTATACCGCCGACATTGGGTTTTCTTTTTGTGGCTTAACACTGGTGAAGGAGAGCTCGTATTATGTATTTGTCCAAGTGGTAAAAGGGGATTCAATACGTTGCTGAAGAAGGCGGGATACACATTCAGGACATTTCAAGATTTAATGAAAGGTCTCAAAGGCACTGCATGGATTGAAGCCGTTAGATATGTACATAGAAAAGTTAAGCATGAAGTGATCGGATCAATCTTTAGATTCCGTGGCGAATGGAGAAAGGATTACTTCTTCATAGAATCTGCATCAACTCTTAGAACGAAACCAAAAGAATATGGTGTTAAGATAGGTTGGGTACCTGGTGAATTGGAAACGCTCGCGTCGATTTCTAGGGATATACTCGAAGGACACGTAGAAGAAATAGAAAAGTGGGGAGATACCTACTTACTGCGTTACTACAAATTTATACATGGACACAAAGTTGAGGTGAGAATAAAAGCTCCCCTCGTTAAATATGCTGAAGCGTACCGCATCAGGATGCTTATCGATGATGTTCACATGTACCCAGCCAAACCCGTAGAACTCACAGTTTATGGGTTAAAAGTTAAGATTTGGGCTAGTAGGAAATACCACGGTGAGAACTGGAAAGAGAATATTGCGAAGGAGCTTGAGTATTTCAAGAGCATAGAGGAAAGAGGTGTCAATGTTGTGAGAGCAGCTAAAGACATAGAAATTAATGAAGTTGCTGTATGGCTGAAGGACGTAGGATTATACGAATGGGATATACAAAGGATCATTAACGATTGGACGGGTGAAAACCTTTGGAGTCTAGTTGCAAAAGTGGAAGAGCTAAATCCATACGCAGGTTTAACTTTGCTGAAGAATGCTAAATTGTTACTTGAATGAATTTCGTCTTCAAGGGAGCCAGTGAAGGAATTCAAGGCGAAATTGAACAAATACGGCTTTATCCATATACCAAAGAAAACGGTGCCATCGTTGCCTTTCGAGCCTGCAGAACATTTGAAAGCAAAAATTGAAGGAGATACCCTCGTAATTAGGAAGGCGTCTTAACCCCTATTTGACGCATTTTTCCCTGAGAAGTTGTTTTTGCACTCTAATGATGAAAGATCGATGGTATAAAGGTAAGCTAAACCGAAAATAGGAGGTGAAAATTTATGACAGAAGAAAACGAAAAAAGCGGCTGCAAAAAGGCGGCGAAAGTTAAGGCAGAGGTCGCGGGTTCAAACCCCCTAACGAATTGTTTGTGATGGACGGCGGGCAATCGTGAAGCGTTCGCAAATTCGGGAGACTGCAGCGAGTATCGACCCTTTGAACGGCTCGCAAGATTCTTGAAAAAAACGGATTTCTTTAGTTGTCCAAGGTGTTCGTAGGACTCACGAATCATACCTTTGAAGATTCCCGCTTTCATACCTTCTATTTTACATACCTTCAGACCGCCCACTGTTTTTCTCAAGTTTTTGCAAAAAATCAATCCGTAGCTCCTGCCAATTCGCCTTTGGCAACGTTTCCCTTCGCTGATTGATTCAGTTGGAGGTTCATTGTTTTCATTAGGTTTGCCATTTGCCACCGAGGCTACCTACCTACATTTTCGCGAGCTGATTGTGGCTTTATCTCCTATTTGGAGCATATTTTCTGCCTAATACAAGAGGTTAAAACGCCGAGAGTGGACTTCCTTTCGTCAAATCGAAAGGAGGATGAAATGGTAAAGGAACCAAATGAGCGTACCGAAGAAGAGAAAAACACACGATTAAAAAAGGAAAAGAAGCCCCACGCTGACGAACCTTTACATTCAATGGATGGAGACGTAGACACCGAAGCACCAGAGGAGCACGTAACAGAATTCAAAACAAAGGTGAACAAATACGGGTTTATTCATGTTCCAAAGAAAGCGCGATTGTCACTACCCTTCAAAATCGAGGAAACTTTGAAGGTTCAGATTGCTGGCGACCACATAATTATTGCAGCAGCCGCGGAAAACTAGGTCGTGAACAATCGATGCAACACAGCTTAGGTTTTCTTCACCCATTTTCTTTTCCCAGAAAAAGCTCAGGGCAAACAATAAATTTCGTTCAACTGAAAAGGTAGTTAGATTCGTTTCAGCGGTGATTTACAACGAGACACAAGAGAACTCTGCTGCTCTTAGCCATATTCAGCTTTGCATTCCTCTTTAGAGCAGCCGTTATCTTCCATAACGAGTACCCGCCAAGCTCAGACATTGGACTGCACGGCAGCATCATAAACCTGATTCTCGATGAGGGAAAACTGCCCCTCTGGAACCCATATCACATGGGAGGAGAACCTCTTGCAACTCCCCCGGGATTCCATTTTTTTGTATCTATCTTAATTCTCTTCACAGGAATGCCGTTACTCTTTGCACAATTAATAACCGCCGCATTTTTCAGTTCGTTCATAGTTTTTCCCGCTTATCTTATCTCCAAAAAGATGTGGAAAAGCCACAGCGCAG
>Ga0307433_1001956_pt1 | contig 10322 bp, 20 predicted proteins | sample SalMarWE160210MG_FD_202166 | JGI IMG/M metagenome (GOLD analysis project Ga0307433, IMG submission 202166) | Salt marsh sediment microbial communities from the Plum Island Ecosystem LTER, Massachusetts, United States - WE1603-210 | ecosystem: Environmental > Aquatic > Marine > Intertidal zone >...
CCACAAATCCGGTTTCATCGAGATTCTGGACATTCAGAGTCAACAAAATTGTTACTAAAAAAGGCCTTAAAATAGGGGGTAGTGTACTAACATCGCCTTGATAAAATAATCATCAATCCTTGGTAATGCTCAGGCAAACCCTTAATCATAATCACTTACGAATAAAGGTTTTACGTCGGTTATTAACCTTTGGATTGAGAATGTTATCTCATTATCTAATTTCCTAACATTTTTGTTGACTAAGTCTAAACTATATTGATAAGATTTGGGGGTAGGGTAGTTAGGGTTTTGAGACAAACCTTGAAGAACCGGCTCAAAACCCTTTAGCCCTTATGAAAACTAAATTATGTATCTAAGTAAAGGAGATATTAAAATGGCGAAATTAACAGCAGTTGAGTTTCAGGAGAAACACGCTCGGAGATTAAAGGCTTCTACCGAAGACGTTCGACGTGGTATCGACCGCGTTACTGAAAACCCCTGCGAAAAAGCGGCCACCAAAAAAGATAAGATGTTGACAAACCTTACAGCGTCTGTCCAAAGCGGTAAATGGGAAGCCGGTCTCAGACGGGTGTCACTTGAGGACTGGAAAAAGCAGGCCAGAGACGTTGGTGTTAACAGAATCGCGGCCGGTATCGACGCCGCAAAAATCAAAGTCGTTGCTTTTGCAGAGGAGCTATTGCCCCATATCGACAGGCAAAAAGCAAAAATATCAGCTATGCCCGACGTTACTCTCGATGATAACATCAATCGTATGGTCTCGTTCGCTCGTGGTATGAGCGAGTTCAAACGCACAAAATAAGTTTGTGTGCGGCGGTTCAGTGACGTTGTAGTTTGTGTATTACCCCGATACAGTAACATTTTATTAGAGGGTTTTAGTTATGTTAAGACAAGGTGGTTGTATTAAAAGAGTTTACGGTTCTACTTCATTAAGTTTGCAGGCTGAATCCGGCCACTCGTTTTTGGTACGCCGGATATACTGTGAACCCAATTCTGCCGATGAGTATCTTGTTTTGCGTGTTGACCGTAAAACTGTTGGCGTTTACCGAACCTACGACAGAGCAGGCAATCAGTTAGGTCATATCAAAGACAATCTATTTCCCCTTAATCTCATGGAGCACCTTGAGAGCAAGGGCATAAATCTTGCCATTCCGGTTGCAGAGGGACAGAATTTTACAATAGATAGTATTAACGCCGGTACGGAAATCATAGTTATTTATGATGATTATACATCCGGTGACATATTGGCTACTATGCCCAACGGTACGGATTCGGCTGAGTATACTTTTATGCAGTATATGACAGGAACAACATCATTAACTGCGTCCGGCAATATGTTACTCGATGTTTCACTGTCACCGGCTGAGTTTCCCGATTTTCCTTGCGGCAAAGTTGTACCTGCCAAACATACCATTAAACTGTTAGGATTGGTGGGGAATCCGTATTGTAAAGGTGTCTCAGGCGGCAATGAGTTCAAAACGACTTTCGTTAAACTTGTTAAAGACCGTGAGACCTTATTCGACGAGGACAGAAACGGAATTGTATTTCGAGGTCAACGCAGCGGCGGTCTTACTTATTCTTATCAGGTCGATTTTAGCCTGATAGGGTGTTGTCACGACGGTAGAGACGAAAGCGGAAAAGGTGACATCGGTTTTCCTCTGCTTTTTGAGCCTGCTCTTGATTTTGTCAGCGGTGAAGAATTGCTCGTTTACGTAACCGGTGAACTAACCGGTTCTGAAACACTGTCTGTTGACTATATCGACCTTGCAGCTATTTTGAACGTTAAGGTTGCGTAATCAGTTAGACAAAGAATATATACTTGAAAATACTTTTAATAATGAAGGACATTTACAATGTTAAAGTATAAGAGTTACACTTTTTCGTCTATTGCTAACAACATTGAATCGCTAACAGATATACTTGCAGGCTTTTCCGGTAAAAATCGTCGCATAGTATCCCTTGCAGGCACTATCGACAGCGGAATCAATTTAAGGGCATACCGTGACGCCGACCAAATAGTTGACATTGCCTGCGATATACCCACAACAGCAAATCAATGGGTTAAAATGGATTTACCGCTTGCCGAAGGTCAGCTTTGCAAAGTTGGGTTTTCTAATGTTAGTGCCGGAGCAGTAACGCCAACAATCGTTATCGGTTACGAAGAAACCGGATAGAACAAATCTTAACTTTGTTGTTGTTTTAATAGTGGCTATGAGGTTTTATTATGGTTAGTATAACTAAACCGTTACCATTCCCCGAATTAACCACACAGCCGGAATTACCGAGTCGAATCCGTATTAGTGATGATATGCAACAGTCGCTTGCGTTACTTTCAGGGTACGACGGTCAACAGCGTAAACTTGTTGCCGTGACACCAAGCGGAGCTTTAGTCACTACGTCTGTCAGACCAAAAGGCGTTATCAATATAACCGGCGATGGGGCAAACGACGACTGGCAGGGCAGTGATATAAAATGCAGTGAGGTCAAGGTTTTATCGCACAAGGATAACGCCGCTTTAATTTGGGTAAATATCAATACAACAGCCGATGAAGATGTTGGTGAACCTTTAGAAGCCGGTGATTATCTGATTTGGGGTCTATCAAACCTTGTTAACCTCCATATCAATATTGTTGGTGCAAGTGAAAAGGTAATAGTAACATACGGATAATTATGGGAATGAAACATCATAAGCAAATACTTACTTGTGGACTGCCAAAAACTGGTGCTCATACCGTTCGTGCAACCGGAGACGACGGTGACTTACAAAAAGGATGGTGGTTAGGCCGAACCTTCGCAAATAATAAGCCCCGCTTTATTTCTAAAACTATAGATAGTGACGAAATTGTTATTGACAGGGCTACAGGTCTTATGTGGCCGAAAGCCACTACAGGCGGTAACAATATCGGGCGAACACCGGTACAATGGTTACCCGCTTTAGTTGCTTGTAACGCTCATATTTTTGCAGGTTATAGTGACTGGAGACTACCCAATATATTGGAGCTTATATCTATTGTACAATATGAAGAAGGAGATTCAGTATTTTCCGCCGAATTTACTCAAGACGCAATCGACCTGCATATATGGACAAGTACGGTCGGCAGATTTTTAACAACTCAGGCTTATGGTCTAAATATGCAAATGGGGTGTTTTGATTTACTCAATCGAGGTAGTGACCATTCTTTTAGACCGGTCAGAACTTTTGTAGGCACTTAAAAAGTTATGGTTATCATGTATGAAAACGGTATAATGAAGGTGATAAATCCGAGCGGTGTTATCGACGAATATAATATGTCAACCTTACTCGAATACAAAGTTATTTTAGATGCTATGCAAAATTCTCTTGATTTACAACAACAGGCTATTGATATTTATATTGCGGGCTGTCAAACGAGTATTAACAAAATAGAAGATTAACCATTAACTAAAAGGAGTACAAAACTATGAAGCTCGGTAACGATTTTTGGCTTATTCTTCGGATAGTCTGGGTTGTCGCCAAAGCCCTGATTGACTTTTTCGGAGACGATGAAGACAAAGAGGAGATGAAAAAGAATGGATTCTAAATTATGTTCTATCAGAATTGCTGCTACTATTGAAACGGACGAGCAGGGCATCGATTTGAAACACAAAGTCGATGAATCTCTAAAAGATGTTAAGGAAAAACAGGTTAGCTTTAGCATAGCTGATTATCCGCAACACCGTTCTGAAAGGCCGTAACATGGGTGCTGTGGGAATGTATGCAGCATGGGCAAACAGCGACTTAGAGAAGTTTGCCCTTGATATGTTTACTGTCAGCGACAACCTTGTTAGCGGCGGTTATAATATAAGTATAGAAAACTTTGGTCAAGCCTATTACGAATTTCAGGCCGCTGCCGTTTTTTTAGACTATGCAGTCCTTCATTTATATAATGGCAGTTCATTCGCAGACGCCCTGTATAGTGCCTTAAACTGGATTGACACAAACTGGCCAGAGGGTAACGGCGGCGAAGTAACGATGGACTCTATCATTTATGCAATGCTCAGGGCTAATCCCGACGAAGTGGATTATTTCGTCGGTCTTGTTGACGCGTTTCGTATTAGTATATGGGATAAACCGTTTAACCAAGAGTTTTACAGGGCGTTAGCCGAAGGTTTTAAGACATGGGAATAGAGAGTCCGGCAACTTACGGTGACTACTATTGGCGTCAACAAGTCGAAGCTAATAAATTATTCGACGAAGGTTTGGAGCAGGCTTACGCCCCATTTTTTGGCAGTGTCTTAAATTCGTTAACTCTACCCGAAGATATGCCCCCCGCGTTAAATAATTTTATATCCGCACTTGCCACACCACCGTCAGCGGGTTTCGGCGGATTTGCTTTAGGTGTCGGCGTCGAAATGATTGACGAAACGCTGCATACTCTTATGGGTCCGATGATGAAGATAATGCAACGTGGTCTTAATCGCGGAGCATTAGAGACATGGTTAACAAGCTCAGAAGGTAACACGTTATTTCGCAGGGGTAAAATAGAGGAGGACTTTTGGAATCTACTTACAAAAAGCGAAGGTTACGACGAGCTTAACGCAAAGTTTCTATATCAGGCCCAAGCTCCGTACCCTACAATTCCCGAAATTATAACATGGTCACGTTATCACGGCGACCCTGATAATATATGGAGTACAGTCATTGATAAAATAGATGTTGACGCTCGTGACTGGCCAATATGGGAATGGTTAGGATTACAACGATTAACAACTGAGCAAGTTCAAAGTTTATACAAAAGAGGTCAATACAATGAGTCTGAGTTATATACTGAATTAGGTCGAATAGGGTGGAGCAGAGAAGACAAACTAAGAATCAGAGACCTTGCGTATATGTACCCCAACGCTATGTTACAGGTGCAGGGCGATTTAATGTCAGACGTTTCAGCCGACCAAATACTCAGTGACATCTCGGCAAGTGACATACACCCTGATTATGTACAAAAATATCTCGACGCCGTATTAACAAAACCGGCAAGCCAAGACTTAATTGCCTATCACTTACGCAAAGACCCGAACCTGTCAGGACTGGCCACTGACCTTAAAAGAATCGGCATACATCCCAAGTATTTTGACGTTTATAAAACTCTTGCCTATCAGATACCGCCAGTAGCCGACATAATCACTATGGCCGTCCGAGAAGCCTTCACGCCTGCTGTAGCTGCACGTTTTGGTCAGTATGAGGACTTTCCCCCCGACTTTGGCAAATACGCCGGTATGAAGGGATTGAGTAAAGAATGGGCCGAGAGATACTGGGCAGCTCACTGGAGCTTACCGTCACCACAGCAGGGTTTTGAAATGTTACATCGCGGCGTTATAACAGATGCTGAGCTTGATATGCTGCTCAGGGCGTTAGACGTCATGCCGTTCTGGAGAGAAAAACTAAAACAAATCGCATACCGACCGCTTACTCGTGTTGACGTTCGCCGTATGTACAAAGAGGGCGTACTTACCGAAGCAGAAGTTTTTGAAAGTTATCTCAATCAGGGGTACAGTGAAAAAAACTCAGAACGTATGGCAGAGTTTACCGTTAAAAGTACACTGGCTACCCTTGCTAAATTCAGCAGTACCGACATTGTTAAAGCCTACACACAGCGTATGATTGATAAGAGTTTTGCAATATCACTACTCCACGAAATAGGCGTCCGCTTCGAGGACGCTGGGTACATAATCGAGACAGCAGAATATAAAAGACAATGGGAGTTTACAGAGGAGAAAATTAAGGGTATTAAAAACCTGTACAAAAGGCAAGAGTATGACGAAAACACAACACGCTCCGAGCTTAATAAACTTAATCTGCCGTCTGACCAAGTTAATGTACTTATGGAACAATGGTGGTTTGAGAAAAAGGCCGAAGCTCAAGCTACATGGACTACAGCCCAAACCCTTAAATACGCCAAAGAGGGTTTAATCACTCGTGATAGGGCAATACGAGAATTAAGATTAAACGGTTATGACAACGAACATATTAACGTTTATATGAGCACAATATGAGCAGCGATACAGAAAACCTAAATAAAAGAGTTAAGAGTTTGAAAATTGCAATGGCTGAAAAAGTCAATAAAGTCAAACAAGCTATACAGGATTACCAACATCAGAAGCGTACACGAGAGGAATCACAAAGCCAGAATCGGTGACTGTACCCTTAGTATATTCCCTCGTTAAGGTCTTAGTAACATGAGTCACCGTATAACTATCCGTTTGTCCCCGACGCAGCAATCCCTTAAATGAAGGCCAAAGCTCCTGACGAAAAACTCCGTCACTAATCTCAACAGCCGATTTTCTTATACCCTTAATCACCCTTTTGTCGGCGGTGACATAATCCTTGAGACCCTTGATAGTCAAACTGTTGTGGACTTTTTCTATTTTAAGACCGCCTAAGTCTGTGGAGTTCACCATAGATTTTAATCTTCTTAAACCTTCATCATTTACAATCAGTGAATCAGTATCGCAGTAAAAATAATTACCCTGTCCAGCTTTTTGCATAAGACCCCAAAGATATAACCTGCCGTATGCGGTGACGTGAGCGGCAATAGCAGGAAAAGAGTCAAAAGACTCGTCATGACCGGTTAATTCCCAAAGCTCACCCATAAGATAACGCAACTTAGTTACACGCTTGCCGTTCGTATTGAAAATAAGCTCCTCTCTGTCCAATTCGTTGGGGCAAGAACCGATTAAAGTCCAGTCCTCAGCCTTTTGACCAAACTTGCCGTATAAGGAATTTAACATCTTTTTACATATTTCCTCATACTCGGCTTCACCCTCAGACCGGAATTGTAACCTCATTTTATACAAAGTACTCACGTAGGAACTGAAAAGATAATCCTGTTCGTAAATAACCATTGACAAAACTTTTTTAATATGGCCAAACGCAAGGGCATATTTTAACTCAGGGGTACAGAGCGTAGTTATAAAAACACCTATCGGGAACAGTGTTCTTTTGTCTCGGACTGCATAGACCGGCTCGTCGGTGTCGATGAGACATTTTGCGACGACGGCCTTGTTTTGTATAGCTTGTAAAAGAGTCTGTATATCCGGTGTGTGCTGTATTTTAATATATTTACAAGGATAAGAATGACTATACATAACAAAAGGATACAGACTATTAACATCGAGAGTATAATAAACTCCATTATTTAAGTCTCCTATGTAAAAACATTCCGTCCGACCTCCCTTGTATCCATCACGCTCCAAATCTATTGCTTCTTTGTTATTATGGATATAAATTTTAGTGTTGTAATGGCGAAGTAAAAAAGCAGACATAGCAGTCGAACCCCGCGTATAACACAATCTTGCAATATGATTAACCTCTAAAAATCTAATAAATAACCGGAAATTCTCAAGCTCAATCTTGACGTCATTCCGACAATAGTCACTAAGTTCTTTTTCGCTGCATGAAGCAAAGTCGATTTTCATTTTGGGTATGCCGATACGTTCACCGGTCTTTTTAAGCGATTCCACAAACCAGTTAGCTGAATCGAGAAAAACAATCGAGGAGCTACCCTTACGAACGCTGATAATTGTGGTTAACCCATTATTGTAAAAAAACTTTAACTTGTACCCCGCTTTTTTAAGGAATCGCCAACCCGAACATATCGTAAAATCGAACGTAATGTTACGTGCAATTACCCATAACTTAATTTTAGCCTGCGTATGCTGCAATAACCAACGCCAAAACGACGACGCTTGCGTAAAATAATGCCAGTCCTCGTTATCCAAATGACGCCCCGACGCCCTACGCCAATAACAAGCCCAACCTAACTTTAACTTCTGCACAATGTCACCGTCGGACTTGACAAATTGCGTTGTCTCTGTGTCCAAAAAAACCATGTGTCTCGGCATGGCCAAAGATTTTTCGCCCTTGAGAATATGTGCAGGACGTTCTATACTGCTCACAATCCCACCCTATGTACAGCAGACCAAACCTGCAATTCAACAAGCTCCTCAGGAGCGTACTTTTCCCACTCAAACCATTTCGATTCAACCTGCTCCTGTACTTGACTCGGCGTTAAGGGTATGTCAGACATGATATTAACAAAACGCTCAGCTATAGGTTCAGCGGGACTTATTCTTGATTGCACCTTAACCTTGTACATAAACTCTTGAGACAATTTCCACTCCACCTCAGCAAGTGATTGCTTCGACGGATAATAGTCCTTGCGAACAAATCGAAACGCCCCCTCTTTTTTCTCAAGCTCATTAACAGAACGCCAGTCACCTAACATAGTAGCTCGGCGATAAGACAGACCCTTAGCCTTCATGTCCTGTATAAATGATGTTGCGGATTGACCTGTGCGAAATGCCTTACGCATTAAATGTAATATTTGCGAACGTGGTTCGACCATAGCCGCGTCCTTGCTTAACCGGTCGACAAACCAGCCGACAATCCATTATAGTATATCAGAGCTTACCGTAAATGCCCTGCGATATTTCGTCTAATACTTGAGAAGATTCACCCAAAGCCTTAACAGATTCACTTAACTTTGGATTATGTTCTTTGATTAGAATAAGGGCTTTTTCACAGTGTACAATTATCCAGTCAAGGTTTCTATGAATACCCTCAAACTCCTCTTTTAACTTACCTCGTGTGTTACCAGCCATAATATGTAATCCTTTACAAAAACCCTGCCCCAAGCAAAAATACTCAGGGCAGGTTACTGCATAGGAGGGGACGAAAACTCACCCCTTCATTATCTCCTCAGCATCCGTAATCGCTTGTGATAATAACTCAGGGGTAAATTCCTTTTTAACTATCTCCTTTAATGTTTTTACCTTTGCTTTGTCGTCAATTAAAGCTACCTCATACTTTGAGTCCATATCACCCTCAACACCGTGACGAGTCACAATCAAAGCATGAGTGCCGAATTTGTCCTCAAACTGAGAAATCTTGCGGAATGTCCGCTTGCCGGTGACGAATAAGAAAAAACCCTCGTCAGTCACCACAGGACAACCGATTCGCTCCTGTGGTTTGTTCTTAAATGTGCCCTTGAGCAAAACAGGGTCGGCTGCAACAACAAACAGAATGGTTGCTCCGTCACTACTTAAGAATGTCACGTTACCCGCACCAAATTCGCTAACTTTGTCCTTCCAAGTCATGTTTCGACTCCTTCCTAAACTCGTTCAGTTTAATTACCTCATACAATAACTCTAATACTTTAACTTTTATTTGGTCAGTCTCGTTACTATCTATATTATCTACACAAAATTTATTCGAGCCACCCTTCGACTTAAAACTCAACACAATATCATGCGGATATATATCAATGGAGACAAACATTTATGTAACCTTGTATTTGTGTTTTTTGACAAACTGTTTGAATCCGGTCTCGATAATACCCTGTACAACTATACTCTCAGGAGCATAATTATCAAGACTGTGCCTTACAATAACTTCATACTCAGCATCGCTAAATATGACTAAATAATGGCCCTTCATATTTCTTTTTACCAACATAATGTGACCTTAAAAATTACCCACCCTAACCCACCTTGCGGCACTAACCATAGATACAAAGAAGGTATGTACTACAAAGAAGCTCCTAACCCTGAATATAACAGAAAAACTATCCACGCTTCCACAATAATAAAACCGATTAAACCTTTTAATGTAGTCATGTCAACAGCCCCCTAAATTGGATATAATGAAACAAGCCTGCCTTCACAATTAAATGTCAACGAACCTTTAACCTGCTCTGTTACAAATACACCCGAAGGTATTACACAATTAAAAAAACTTCGAGCTTCTACCCATCTCAAAGGCATTATCGTATATTTCTCTGTCAAACTCCTTGCCATTTTTTCTGCTGTTCGTAGGGTTTTAGCGGGTACAACATATATATTGTCGTTAGAATCCACCTTCATTATCACCCACCATCGTTTTTTTGGATAAAAAATAGTCACTTACTTACCCTTATGTTCATAAATCCAGACGTGACCTAAAATAATACCGCCTTGCATAACATTGTAACATGCTCCATCCTTCACTTTGAGAAACAAACCTATCTCACCTATCAAAGATAGACACTCAGCAAGAGCAATATACTCACCCTCTGTCACCGTCTCAGCAGTTTTATGACATACCTTGCCACAAGGTATCGGTTTGTCAATCTTAATCTCTATAATGTACACTTAACTACTCCTTAAATCTGTTACTAACCCGCTATATATAATATAAGATATTATCAGGGGTAATGCAAACATATTCTGAAAAAATATATCTATGAATTCGATGTCCATAATGCCAGTAATTGTAACTGTAGCTGTGATAGATAGTTATGACATCTAAGGACCCGTTCGCAAGTGTGGCCGCA
>Ga0307433_1001958_pt1 | contig 10305 bp, 10 predicted proteins | sample SalMarWE160210MG_FD_202166 | JGI IMG/M metagenome (GOLD analysis project Ga0307433, IMG submission 202166) | Salt marsh sediment microbial communities from the Plum Island Ecosystem LTER, Massachusetts, United States - WE1603-210 | ecosystem: Environmental > Aquatic > Marine > Intertidal zone >...
GGGTTAGGCCGCTTGAGATAAATAGTAATATTTATCCTAGATGGATGACTACTGGTGTCTATGGTTTATATCGTAGATACTACAGAACTCGGCTTACAGGCTAACTCCAACTATTTTTTATCTTATAGGCCGGCTAAATAGGGTATATTTCTTAGGGTATCCTTACAGTTTTTAAACTGCACAGGCTTAGTTGTACAGATTTAATTATACAGGGGATCCACATTATTTCAATTTGTTTTTTCTATTTAGTACAAGAATTATTTGGTGGAAATTCTGCTTAGACAGTTCAGGTAAATGATATCTTAAAGCAATCATAGTGGATTGGAATACAATTTTCCTCTAGATTATTTTGATATCAAGCATTATTATCCAGTTATTAGATACAATTTAAAAAGAATCAAAAATTTTTTAGATAAGTATAAATAAAAATCTTTAATATTTTTTACTAGTAATTTAATATAAATGAGGGCTTTAAGGAATGAGTAGTGATTAATTCTTCATACCCCCAAAAAAAAGAAACTGATCCAAAGATTGGGGTAAGGTCAGTCATATCTTTTTAATAAAGCTCCTTATGGATGCCTTCTGTTCAGTTTTGAACCTATTAATAGTATCTTATATGAATCAACTAAATATGGTTGTATTTCTTTTTCAGTTAGTTTCGGTGATTTATTTACCTATAGTCTGTAATGTAGGTCAATCCTTTTACTTTCTAAATCATCAACCTGGTTTTTCAGCTTTTTTATTCTAGTATAAATGTATGATGCTTATACATATTAAAATCTTTCAAATACTTTATACCACCTATTTAGTTTTTTTCTTAATTTGGATTTACAAGTTTTATTCTAATTGTTTTATATTCATAATCACATTAATCATATAAATAACTGAGTTTATAAAATATTATTAATCGTTAGTTATATAACTATTGACATTAAAATACTTTTAGTATAATATTTGTTTAAAATATATTGGAGGTTTATTATGATAAAGCCAAAAATCGAAATGGAATCTAAGGAAGAAAGATTTAAACGAATAGCAACTCAGCGAACGCGAAAAATCATATATTATTTAAAAATATTAAGCAATTGTGCAAATAAATCTGCATATTCATATACTAACCATGATGTTACAAAAATATTTAATGCAATAGATAAAGAATTGAAATTAACAAAGTCTAAGTTTGAAAATAAAAAAAGCAAGAATGAGTTCTCATTGTAATTTGGAAGATGTAACTATGATTATAGAGCGACTTAAATATTTACAATTAATAAATTCATTATCTTATTATACGAGGAGGTTTATATGGATGTATTAGAAAAAATATTACTAGGATTATTGAATGCTGAAACTGAAGAAGAAATTAACAAAATAATAAGAAGAGAAAAAATATTAGAAAACAACAATAATTGGAAATCATATGGTAATTTAGAGAATAATTGGGGTTCTGCAGGAAATCAACAAGATGAAGCTTGTGCAGCATTAGTAGAAAAAGTAACAAATTCCATAGATGCTATGCTACTTTTAAAATGTAAACTAGCAAAAATTGATCCCACATCCAAACAGGCACCAAGAGATATCTTTGAAGCCGCAGAAAAATTCTTTAACATTAAAAAAAATAAGATTATTGAGTTGCCAAAAAATGAACTCACAGAATTAGCAAACAACATACAACTAATCGCAACTGGACAAAAAGGATCTATTGGATATCCAACTCTTTCTATTGCAGATTTTGGTGAAGGTCAAAACCCAAAAGATTTTCCTGATACTTTTTTATCTTTATATAAGAGTAATAAATCTAATATTCCATTTGTAACAGGTAAATTCAATATGGGAGGTACTGGGGTAATAAGATTCTGCTCTAAAATAAATGGTTATCAACTAATAATTTCAAAAAAATCTCCGGAACTTAAAGGTGCTAACAACCTTTGGGGTTATACTTTAATAAGAAGACTAAGACCAGTAGGGAGTATGAAAAATTCAATGATTCAATATTTTGCACCAAATGGAGATATCCCAATTATTAATAAAAAAGTATTAAATCTATTGCCTTACTGTAAAGGAGATGTAGTTGAACCTTATAAACTACCTATGGAGTGGGGAACATTTATTAAGCTATATGAATATCAAATAGCCCAGAGAACAAATATATTGTATGACCTTTTTGTTGAGTTAAGTAAATTACTTTATGAAATTCCTTTGCCTATTAGATTGATTGAGGGTAGAAGTTATGAGGGGCATACCATGGAATCAAATTTAATTGGAATGGATCAAAGACTAGAAGTTGATAGATCTGAACTATTAGATAGTACTTTTAGTTCTAAAGGAATTCTCGGACAATTAGGAAGAGCACAAATTAAATATTATTTATTTAAATATGGTACTGATAGAAACCAATTAAGAAGATGGATTGGAAATAGATCAATTTATTTTACAATTAATGGTCAGACAAATGCTAGATTGTATTCTTCATTTCTGAAAAGACAAAAGATTAGATTAGACCATTTAAAAGACTACCTTTTAATTTGTATAGATTGTACCAATGTACCAACAGACGTTGCAGAAGATTTATTTATGCCTTCTAGAGATAGAATGACAAATGGAGAGATAAGATACCAGATTGAAGAACAGCTAGAGTATATCTTAAAATCTCATGATGGTTTAACTGAAAAAAATGAAGTCTATAGACAAGAAAAGGTAAAGGATAAAATTGCCGATGATAGTATAAAAATAGATGTACTTAGTAAGATTATTAAAAGCAACCCAATCCTTTCAAAACTATTTGGTGAAGGTGTAAAGTTAACAGACCCATTTGAGAGAGGAGTGAAAGAAGAAGAATTTGTTGGGAAAAGATTTCCTACCTATTTTAAAATTGCTAAAAAATATAAAACTGGAAAGCTAATAAAAGAATGCCCAATAGATAGCCACTGTGTAGTATTGTTCAAAACCGATGCAGTTAATGATTATTTAACAAGATTAGATGAGCCAGGCGAATTAATTCATAACAATGAAGAGTATACCCGAAATATTTTCTTATATAATGGAATTTTACATTTTGAGATTCATCCTAACGGTGACTCTAAAGTAGGAGATGAATTAGACTTTGAAGTTAAACTTACTTCACCTAGCGAAATTAATGGTTATTTTCAAGAAAGTTTTAAGGTGTTAATTACAGACAGTCATAAAAAACATAAAAGGAAAAAGGTTCAAATTAAAAAAAAGGGCTTAGCTTTTCCAGAAATAATACCTGTTACAAAAGACGAATGGGAAGATTTTGGTTGGAATGAATATGATGCAATAGACATTACACATACCAAGAAGAAAACTGATGCTTTTATAAATATTGATAATATCCATTTGAGAAGAGAGATTGATAATGATTCTAATAATGCTGAGATAATAAAAGACCAATATAGTTTTAGTATGGTTATACTAGGTTTAGCAATCAAAGAAAAAATTGAGAGTTTTAATTCCGAAGAAATGGAAAAAGAAGAAGTTTTCAGATTTCTAATGAATTCTTTAGGGAGTATTATTATTCCAGTAATACGAAATATTGGGAAACTTGAAGAATTATAAATTATTGCATATAAGGTAAATTACTTTCTATTGAGAATTATCTAAGATTAAAGTAAAAATAGTAGTGTGTATCTATAGACTTGACATTTTTTAAATCTAAGCAGTCCCTTTAAAAATCTAGTTTGAAATTTTATAAATTAAGATAATGATCAATTTTATAATAAGCTAATTAAAGATTTTCTGCAAACTCTTCTGGCGATATTCTAGCTTGTCTTATAATTCCTTTTAGGGTACCAATTGCAAGTTCCTTATGAAGTGGCATAACACATCCTATTTCTTCATTTTCGGGCATCTTTTTTAATATGACATGACTACCTTTTTGTCTGTTTTGATAATAATATATAAGAAACTTCCTTTAAGTCTCAGGTTAATTAGGAAAATTCATTTATAGCCCATGAAAGTTATTAGAAAAAATGCGATGAAACCAAGAGAATTCCCAACTACTCAAAATTGGATTGGACCACCAGGATACTTTATCAATTATACTTGATTCGAAATTTCGTGCTTTCGAGGAGGATTAAAGTGAAATTGTATGTTTTTTAAAATATTCCTTCGTATTTATGGATTCAATAGATTATTAGGCACAGGTTCTACATTATGATTTAAAAAGAAAAATTCTTGTAGAGGCAGGATATTTATTCTACAAGGACTATTAATTTAAAAGCGGTCTTTTAATTTTTGAACTTTTTTAGTCCAAGTGTCCAATTGAATAACTAAATCGTTAGGCACTGAATTAAAAATATTTAAGCATTTGTATGCTGAATTATTTAGAAAAAACAGAAAACAACACAACATAATTAAATTCTTTTTCAGTACTTTTTCTGAAAAATTTTGTCTTATCTTTAGAGTTCCGTTTTTCAAATCTATTAAATGAGACATTGAATAAGAACTCATTGATACATGTGCAGAATGAGTATTTAAATAATCTCTTAAGCTTTTAAAATCTCCTTTTATTTTTTGTGCGATTTTTCCAGCAGACGGCAATGTTTCATTTATTGCTTCTTCAATTCTACTTGGTTTTTGGTAGAAATATTCTAAAAGTTCAGTAATTTCAATTAATAATCTTAGAAGCATACTAGATTCCTGAGCTAAACCTTCTAGAGTTAAGCTAAATATTGCTTGACATAAATTACGACCTTTTATTAAAACAAGATTGCATATTCTACAAAAACTAACTGAATCAGAATTGCTACTAAGATCTTGAGATATTTTTTCAACTATTTTAAAGCCATCATATATCAAATCTGTTTCATACCTTAATGTTGTTCTGAGAGCTTTTAAAGATTTTTCTCTTGTTTCCCACATATTTTTTAAAAATTCTATATTAATCTATCTAACGATATTATTTACCCTTTTTTATAGAGTGTATTTTGTATATTTATTATATCTAATTTTTAATATTTATATTTAATATGTATTGATTGAAATTATACTTAAAATTTAACTCTATAATAAAGATAACTATAAAATTTGATAAATGTCTTCAATTATTTTTGATATTTTAGATAAACATAAATTACAGAAAAAATTAATAGGCATTAAATCTCCTATAAAGACTGTACCAATAACATAATTTTGAGTTTTTAGATTTTTTAAATTTTCACCAAAGAATTTTACACTATCTGAAAATTTCATGTTTCCTTTGCTCCAATCAATTCTACTGCCAGTCTTATTTTCTACTACTCTTCTTTCTCCTCTATTTAAATACTTAATGGTAAAATTTCTATGTTTATTTTCGTTTACCAATTCGTTAAATTCTTTAAGCCAATCATATTTATTATCTAAATTATTATTAATGTCTTCTAAATATTCGTACAGTATCTTATTCTTAGTTTCTAGCGATTTCCAAAATTTGCTATTTGCACCTTTATTTATTGTCTTATATTGTATATTTATTGGAAAATATATCTTCGCATTTTCCTTACTACAATATTTTTTATAAATATCATTAGCACAATAATCTAAAGCAGACTTCAAATCCTCTAAGAAATTTTTAAACTCTGTATCTAATTCGTCATGGAATTTATTATCATATACAGATATTTTAATAATATTTTTCATATTTTTTATTCTTTTTGAAGTGGAGTTTAGTAATTTATCAATCTGGTCTTTTATAATCATAACTCTTATATAGTTATTATAATGTAAAAACTAAATCACATATTTATATTATTATCTTTTATAGGTATTAGCAAACGATATAAGTTTTGTGTAAAATAGAATACTTTTAGAAGACAATAGGTAGTTTAGATTTTAAATCAATTAGTGATTTTATAATTTTGTTTGAAATTTCATACACGATAGGGGGAGCCGGCATTTTTAGACGGGGTATTTACACAACATTTATTACTATTAAACGGATAATAGCAAGTAATTCCTCGTATGTAGGCTTCTGGATGGTTGCTCGGAGAGCGTGCGGGGTTTTACATTTTTAAGCAAACAGATTCTTATACATCCCACTATAATACTGCCATTTTAAAATCATCTTTATTTACATGCAGATAGATATCAGTAGTATCAAGCCTGGAGTGTCCTAAAAGCTTGCTTATTGTCGGTAGATCTACTCCTTTCCTTCTAAGCCTTTCTGCGTAGGTATGCCTCAGGCTATGCAGGGTAAGGTTCTTCCTGTAAGTTTTTGACTCTTTAAAAATTCTGGATATTATATTCTGCAGAGAGCATTTTGTTAGCCTTTTTCCATGTGCACCTCTGATTAGGGCATTTATATATTTACCGCTTAATTTTCGGTATGAATGCATAAGCTTACCCAGATTACTGTTAAAATAGACAACCCTGTTTTTCCTGCCCTTAGAATTTTTTATGCTAATGGAATTTTCTTTAAAGTTTATATCCTCCCAGTTTAGGTTTATAAACTCCTGCCTTCTGAGACCGCAGTCAATTCCAAGGCCAAATATTATTTTATCCCTTAAATTCTGGTTCCTGTATTTTTCTTCTCTTATAGATAAGTAATTTTTAATCTTTTTTATATCCAGATCTGAGAGATATTCTTTAATCGGGCAAACTTTTGCCGGAACCTTAATAAAAGAGGCAAGGTCCTTACCGGTATATCCTCTCCCATAAAGAAACCTTAAAAATGACCTGACGCAGTTTACAAGCTTGGCATATGTGTTATTTGATAGATTCCTTGATCTAACCGAAGATAGATAATTATCAATATCGCCAGTGGTAAGAGCCTCTATATTAATACCATTTTGTTTTAAATATGATATAAACTGATCTGCTGTATCCAGGTAGTCTTTAATGGTTAAATCTGCTTTATTCTCTGACCTGAGGTGAGTAGTGTATTCTCTTATTATATCTTTTTTGTCTATATTATTTTTAACTATAACTTCTGGATTGCTTATAACTTTAGCCTTTATACCACTTAAGTTCTTATAGGCACTTACCAACCCCTCTGGTGGCATTTCTTTTATTATTCTTATTAAGTCCCTTTCAACTATATCCCTTAAAGAATGGCTATCTTTCATTTTAACGCCTACTCTTTTATATTAATTTATTCCTTTATAACTAAAGTAAAAATATATTGTTTATATATATCATTATCTTTTAAAATAGTGCGCTTCCTCTTGAGGGTAGCAGAACATTAGGTTCTGTCCTTTAAGTCAAGGTGGAGATTTTCCGGTCCTTGCCTGCAAGGATTGGGAAGGATAAATAGCTTTAGCGGTTTATGTTCACAAAGGAAAATACTACCTTGACGGAGGACAGGTTCTAAGTATAATACCTGCCCCCGGGAAGCAGCCTACCAGTATCAGCCCGCAGGAGTTAAAGTAACTGGATCTAAGCTCATATTCAATCATAATTAGTAAGAGGAATAGTAAGTTTTAACTCGTAGTTGTAAAAAGATTTTTTTCCTTTATGCTGTCTTAAAACACTTTAAACCGGGTAAAAAAAGTAATATTGAATAAAAGAATAGGCAAGATATGCATGTGTGCCACACATGCTTTTAATTGGGAATTATTCCCAAACCCTTTAATTAGAAAGGATTGGATATGTTAAATATAAATCCTAAGCCTAGGCGTCCAGAAAGAAAAAGAAAACATCATATATCCTGTTACCTGGATGATAAAGAATATACGGCTTTTAGGGATAAAAAGTCGAAAACATACTATAACCAGAGTGAATTTATCAGAAAGTGCGTACTGGATAAAAAGATAACCGTAATACCGGGAATAAGGGATCTTATAGTAGATTTAAAGAGGATTGGAAATAACCTAAATCAATTAACATACAAGGTTAATTCCGGAGAGGTTACTGTTTTAGGAGATAGTTTAAAAGAAATAAATGATGATTTATCTACAATTTGGGGAAGTTTATCTAAGGTTATAGGAAAAGTGAAATAATTATTTATGACAATTATGAAATCGCTACCTCCTAAAGATAGTGTAAAATCAAAGATAATTGCTTGCAAAGTAAAATACTACATTGATAAATAAGACAGTTTCTTTTATTTAGCTATTGGTAAATTAAATATAAGAAGCTAGTTATACTTTACAATCTTCTATATACTACTTTTGTAACCGAAAAAAGATAAAAAGGCATTATATTTTAAATGAGATAGTATTATCTGATGTAAAAAAAGGTAAACCTGGGTTTACCTTTTTGTATTATATTGATAATAAAATTTGTCCTTTTTTAACTTCTGTGCTTTCAGATCTTAATAAATGTATTATTAACTTTAAAATTAACAAAGAGGTAAACCCCATACTTAATGGGCAAAAGTCATTGTCTTTATATGATTCCAGTTCATTACAGGAATTTTTTTGTTTTCTAAGAAATTAACAAATGGTAAATCATCTGTAATAATTAAGTATTCTTTATTAGCTAAAAATTTTATAGATATGTCCGTTAAACCAAATTCACTAAATTTTTCATTATCACATAAAATTTTACTTGGAAAATATTTCTCATCAAGTATATTAATTTCAGTTTTTAATTTTTCATAAAATTTTAATTTTTCTGGTAATTGACCTGAAAGATTGCTAATCTCAGTTAAAATATTTGGAGTTGTTAATATCTTAGAGAAGTGTTTCAATATTAGATTACAAATTATAAGGAATTCTTCCTCTGAATATATTATTGTTCTTTTAAAAGTTTTAATTCTATTAATATCATATTTACCAATAAAATATAGCAATAATAAAGGCGTATCAATTATTGCACCTTTATTCCTATATTCTTTTAATAAGTATTCAACATAAGTATCGTTCATTAAATATTCCGGATTTTCATTGAAATAACCTCACCGGTATCAGAATCAACTTTAAATATTTTATATTCTTTAGATCTGGATGTTGGTTGTAAGACATTAAAACCTACTGGATATCCTATTGTTATTAGCCAATATTTTTTATCTGTTGATTCTTCTTCCGATAGTTCTACTTCTTCTACTGCTATGTTCTCATTATTCTCGTAACCTGGTATTTCTTTCATGTATTCATATGCATTTTTAGCAGCTTCTTTTACACTTATCATCATATCTCCTAGTTTTACTTTATTTTAAATTATAGCAAAAATAACACAATAAAGGCATATATAGAAAAAGCATTTTAGAAAGCTAAGAGTAATGTAAAATACACAACTATAATTGAGCTGAGTAACACGCCCTCCTAGCTGTTTTTCTAATTATTTGCATACTAAATGATTTATTATAAAATGAATTAAGTTTTAAACTATTTAAAGTCTGAAAAATTAGTATAAAAATCGGTTGAAAGCGGATTTGAATGCCAGTGATTTATTTGATTTTAAAATATTTTATAATCACGAAAATTTTTAGTTATTTATTGCACACAAAACGTTTAACCGAATTGTTGAGCGAAAGGAGATAAACGTGGAGACCACGCTTTATGATGGCCACGGTCACCCAATCGCGTATATCGCTGACGATGATGAACACTCCATATACCTCTGGTCTGGCCATGCAGTTGCGTACATAGTGGACGAGAATCTATTTGGTTGGAATGGACGTCATCTTGGTTGGTTTGTTGACGGTGTTCTCTATAACCTTAAGGGATACAGAGTCGGGTCAGTTCGTAATAAGTGCTCTCATGCTGTTTATGCAAAGCATGTCAAATATGCCAAATACATTAAGCATGCAAAGCATGCTCGGTACGCCGCAAGTGCACGACCAACGCTCAAACTCTTATACTCCAATGAGGACCTTAGCGGCTTCCTCAAACAAGGTATGGTATGAAAATTTAAATTAGTAGGATAATCAACTGAAGGCTATACTGAAGACTGCGCGACTCAGCTATGATGTTATACAACAAAAAATGGTAGAAAATATATAAAATAATTCTTTAATAAAAAAGAAGACCCGAGTTATCTTTTACTCTGGATCATGCTTTATATTCCTTAACATCTTGGGTTTCGCCTCAGAACTGTTATAAGGAATTTTTCGGAAATTCTACCTACTAAATATTTTCTGTATATAAAAGGATAATCAGTGGTTAATAATACTCCAGCTTTTAAATTATATAATTTATCATATTAATACCTACAACCTATCAACAGCCCTTGCCATCTGTGTGCTGTTAAAATTAATATAAATTTTTGTGGTGTCCAAACTTGCATGGCCCAGTAACTTCTGAACCTTAAAAAGATCAACTCCGGCTTCAACCAGGTGGGTTGCAAAGCTGTGCCTGAAGCTGTGTGCAGAATATCCTTTTTTCTTAAGTCCGGACAATATAAGATACATTTTTAAAAGGTATACAAAGC
>Ga0307433_1001960_pt1 | contig 10299 bp, 10 predicted proteins | sample SalMarWE160210MG_FD_202166 | JGI IMG/M metagenome (GOLD analysis project Ga0307433, IMG submission 202166) | Salt marsh sediment microbial communities from the Plum Island Ecosystem LTER, Massachusetts, United States - WE1603-210 | ecosystem: Environmental > Aquatic > Marine > Intertidal zone >...
CGGATCACCCAGAAGCAACCCCACATTATCCCACGTCTCGGCCAGTCGAAACGGGGCCAAGCGGTCCACGGTCGCGACGATGTCGGCGACGGTTGTCATAAATGGCTTGGCGGCACAGCACCGCAGCTGCTTCTCGGCGTCCGTCTTTTTCACAGACTCAGTCCGGTATCCGGCTTACGTCGGCGATAGGCTTCCAGTTCTTCCCTGGAGAGTTGGTCTGGAGGAACCAGACGATAGTGTTTCTCCATCACAACTCGGATGCCCTTTTGTGTCTCTTCCAAAGCGAACAAGGCAATCAACTCATCGTGCATGAACTGCGCGGCAATAGGAGAACATGGCAAGCCGGGAAACTTGCTGCCGCAAAGAGCGAGATCCTGTTCCACCTGCACGACGCTGATGCGGTCCCTCTTGCCTTTGGCCTGGACGGGGAATATGTAGTGGGCGCCCCTTCGACTGACGCCGACATAGAGTTCATCGGTCTCCACTTGGCCTATGCCGGGAATCGCCGTGCGCAGATGGTTCTGCAGGGAATAGCACGCTACGCCCGTGAAGACGTCAAGCAGCCTGTTGTAACGCAGTCTGGCCAGCAGCGCCTGCTCATCGCCAAGCGCGTACATCGCGATGAGGCCTGGGGTTGCGTCGGGAACTTTCGTCTCGGCGAGCGCCTTGCTCGGCACAATGTTAAGCACATCGACAGCGGCAAAGCAGTAGCGGGACCTGCCCGCCGGTCGGATCAGCCATTGCTTGCCCTTCGGTGCGCGGTCTGTGACAGCCTTGGGAAGGTCTTTACGATAACGGTACGAGTAGACGACATCGCCAAGGTTCTTTGGGAGGTCCACTCCCAGATTCCGCGCTACCTCAGCCATCTCCTCCCGATCAAAGGGAACCTCTTGCGCGCCGCGCCGATAGTGGCTGAGGAAGATCTTCTCGATAATGCGGTCGTACACACTCTGTTTCGCCATCGCTACGTTCTCCCCCCGGGCCAGCGAAGCAGCACGACCTCCTCGCGAAGTTGCTTCCTGGTGGCAGTCGCCAGCCGAGTCCTGAACAGGTCCGTCCCGACTACTTCATAGCCGAGAGACTCTGCGATCTCGGCAAGGAGTCGGCCGGTCCGGATCATAACCCTAAGATAGGACGCTTGGTCACCTACGACATACGCCAGCTTGGCGCCGGGCCGCAAGACCGCTTTCAGTTCCTCAAAGTGTCGGGCCATGCCACCGAAGTAGAGCTTCGTCACTCGGTGGTACAAGCGCTCAAACCCGCTCGTTTTGCCTAGGGCAATCCGCCTCTTTTCAATCTTCCGTGCGATTCTGTGGATCTCCGGGAACCCCGCGGCCCACTGGTCGTCCTCGTCGCCTTTGTACACGTTGCGCGTGTTGGATCGCAGGAGGCCCTTCTTCAGGTTCCGCAGTTCCTCTCGGTCGCGTACGAAGCCCAGGATCACCGACTCCAGGCGAGTCGTTCTCGTGTAGTCTTTCTCGTTAGGATAAGGGGGGGACGTGATAACCACATCGACCGAATTCGGCTCCAGCGCGCGAGCCACACGTCTGCTGTCCTCTAGACAGACGGACGCTGGCACTCCGCGTCTGGGCTGCAGCAAACGGACGTCTTCAGCGATGCGGCGTACGCAGCTCAGCCAACTCTCCACCACAGGCGCGTCCTGCTTGAACCCGCGCACACCCACCTCGGGCCCGAAGTGCAGATTGCTGATCTTCGTGACGAGGGCTTTCGCAAGCGCCAGAAGCTCATACGGTCGGTACTCAGGTTCACCTAGTTCGCCCAGCACGTCCAAGAGCACGAGCGATTTGTGCAACGGCAATGGACTCATCGAGTCCTTCAGGAGCAACTTGGCGCTGTCCGCCGGCAACGCCCGCAAACCATGGCCATCCTCAGACTTGACAGGCAAGCGCCTCAGCCTCTTGGGGACCGCCTCGGCCACGCGCTCGGCGTGAGCAAGGAGTCCGTCCGGATCGACTCCCCAATCGGTCTTGACACGACTGGCAAAGCAAGGCATTGGATGCGCCTCGATGCCGACGCTACGGATCCCCTGTTTCTTGCACTCCACCAACGTCGTGCCCGTGCCACAGAACGGATCGAGCACGGTCTGCTTCTCGTTCACGCCAAACTGCTCGAGGTAGTCACGGACCAAGTGCGGAGGGTAGGATAACACAAACCTGTACCACTGGTGCGCGGGGCGGTCCTCCGGCGAGAGCCTGTTCTTCTGCGCGTTGCTGCGGCGCCGGGCAGGCCGTGATGTGAGTTGGAACGTCAAACCACCTTCCTTGCTTAATCCAAGCGAGGCTACCGCAACGGGCAGAGGTTCTCGCTCTAATCTGACGTTAGTCTAATCGACGCAGCGGCCCGCCGCAAGCCGCACTCGGCGCCTGCTACGGCAGAAACTGCCCCACGTGCCGTTTTGCCAGGCTCAGGCCGTTTTTGATCTTCTCGAGGCTGCCTTGCCAGACGGGGTCTTCGTGGTCGATGACGACGGCGCCGGTGTAGCCGAGTTCGTGAAGGCGGTCGGTCATGCTGCGCCAGTCGATGGCCCCGAGCCCCGGCAGGCGGTACCGCCACCAGCCGCCGCTGGGTCGCAGGATGCCGCAGTCCTGGCGCCTGAGGTCCATCGTCTGGGCATCTCTGGCCCGGAAATGGTAGACCTTCTCGGCGTAGTCGGTCAGCGCCGAGAGGGCGTCGATGCCCGTCCAGTGTAGGGGAGCGGGGTCGAAGGCCAATCCGACGGCCGGGCTGCGGAGGTGGGTGAACAGTTTCTCCCACAGTTCCGGGCAGAAGGCGGCGTTGCCCGGCATATCCTCCACCTGCCAGCCGATGCGGGGGGCGTTCGCAATCGCCAGCCGCACACCCGACGACTCCGCCTGCTCGACCACCGGTCCGATGCGGCGGGCAAACTCGGCGATGCACTCTCCCAGCCGCAACGTCGGGTCGCGACCCACCAGCAGGCACACCACCTCCACGCCCAGCGTCCCGGCCGTCTCCACCATACGCTGAAGGTGACCGAGGATGACGTCGCGCCGGCCGGGGTCGGCGTCCAGGGGATTGGCGTACCAGGCCAGTGCTGCGGCCGTCAGGCCGGCATCGTCCAGGGCCGAGACAAAGGCGTCGCGGCCCGGGCCGTCCAGGCCGGCGATGTTCAGACCCGCGTCGTGGTACCAGGAGGAGGGATCGCGCGTGGGCGGGCAGGGGATCTCGACGGTCTCGAACCCGGCCTCTCCGGCCCAGCGCAGCACTTCCGGCAGGCTGACATCGCGAAAGCAAGAGGTGCACACGCCCAGCCGCACAGTCACCCCCTCGGCCGAGTAGTCAGGACTGCCCTGGAGTTCGGGGCCGCGGCTGGCCCAGGCGCCCTACGGCCCTCGCCGCCCGGGCGGCGGCTGCAACCGGCGTCACGTCACGGAGCCGGCGCCGGCGCCTCGGCGACGGCGTCGCCTGCGCCCTGCCCGGCCTCCTGCTTCCTGGCGACAGCCAGAACCTGCCCCTCGGGCGTCGCCATGTACAGAACCCCGGTGTCCGTTTCGTTCGTGCCGATCAGGCTGCCGCGCCGCAGGGGGGCACCCCACCGGACCTTGCCGTCCTTGCGGCCGACGGCCAGGAGATCGTTGCCCCGGCTGAGCACGTAAACCGTTTCAGCATCGGCGGTTATGACGTCGTCGCCTTCGGCCAATTGCCACTGAATCTTGCCGTTTTCGTCCAGCGCCGTCAGGCCCGCCTGCCCTGTGAACACAAACACCTGGCTGCCGAACGCGTACGGCGCCCTGCGAATCCGTTCGCCGGCGTTATACCGCCAGTCGAGCCTCCCGCTGGTGCCCTGGAAGGCATAGAGGCTGTAATCGAGGCTGGCCGCCAGCACCAACCCGGCCTCGGTCCGCTTGAGGTCGGCTACGATGGCCCCCTCGGTCTGATACTGCCACAGGACGCGCCGCACGTTCTGGGCCGACGCGTACACGACCCCATCCCGACCGGCGAAGTAGATGAGCGCGTCGTCCGCGACCGGCCCCGCCGTGACGGCGTCGTTGGTCCACCGTCCCCATGACACGACATGCGGCACGATGCCCACGGCCTGGAGCCAACCTTTGCCATCGGGAATGAACACGTGAACTCCGTTGGTCGTCGGTCGGCCGGCAGGGGCGAACCCCAACTCGATCCCCTCCCGGTCTACCGTCAGGGCCTCCCGACCCCGTTCCAGGGTTGCGGCGGCGGCGATCTGGGACTCGGCGGCCGATCGGGCCATCGTGTATTGGCGCGGCTCGGCGCGCTGTTCCATGCGCCTGGCCATCACCTTGGCCTGCCACGCATCGCGCCGGGCCTCGTCTTTGGCCCGTTGGACCTCGCGCTGAGCCCGCTGCACCTGGGCCAGAATGTTTCTGCCGTCGGTCCCGTGGAAGCCGATCAGTCGCGTCGTTGTGGCGAACCAGATGTCGCCCTTGGACACGGTGGGCGGCCAGACGGTCTCGCGCGCGTCGGCCAAGTCCTTCGACCACAGCCGCACCCCCGTCTTGGCGTCGATCACGTAAACGCGATGGTCCGAGCCGTGGCACACGAGGAACGGGTCGCTTACCCAGGCGTCCGTCAGGTGCGTGCCGGGCGTCAGGAGCGCTCGCGTCTGCCAGCGAATCTCCATGTCGTTGCCGGCCAACATCACCGGCGCGACCGGCAGCGGCAGTTCCTCGTCACCCCGGCCACCTGTTCCACAACCGGCCACGGCCATCGCCAACAGGGCCAATCCCACAGCCGGCACCACCGAAAGGTCTTGCCTGACAGCCGTCATCATTCGCTCCGCGCCCCGTCCTGGCCCCTAGAGGTACGTCGCCAAGTCCACGTTGTACTGGCGTTCAAACCGGTTCAAGCGTTCGATGCGCTCGATATCATCCTGGATACGATGGGCGAGTTTGAACACGTACGGCTTGCCCTGAAGCCGGTCGTTCAGGTCAGCGAGCATGGCATCCCACCGGCCGTCGTAGAGTTCGTCGCGGAGCCGGAGAAGCATAATCTCTTCTTCCGACAGGTTGGCGACAAACTCCGCACACTGCTCCTCGGCATCCGCCGCCGGAGCCGACTCTCTCGGCTGACTCTCACCCACGTCGCTGCCCCCTCGTCCCTGGGGCCGCACGTTGACAGAACGTTAAACTACCACGGCCGACCGCCGCGTCAACCTTTTTCTGGACGGCTCCGGCGAAAGCGCTGTGGCAGCAAGTCCCGGCATGCTGTGACGGCGGGGTCCACATCGGCAGGGCGCCGGCGTCCTGAGTTGTAGCGCGGGGGATCAGCCCCTGCGCTACGGGCAGTTGCGCGGTGCCACAAAAAGTGGCCGCCCCCTGGAAAAGCCGTTTCGGCGACGGCCGATCCGTGCCCCGGCCTCGAACCGGCCCCGCCCGTTCCGCCGGACCGCGCATAAGCCGGGCCGCCCTGTTGCGCCAAGGTCAGGACGGCCCGTGCGCTGGGATGGAACTCTATCCGCAGTTATTGTCGGTCGCAGCGCGGCCAACATTAGCGGAAAACTCCCCTCACGACAGCGACCTTCGCCTGAACAATACCACCCCGGCCGCGATCGCCACCCCGGCGTAGACCACCGCATACAGCCCCGCCCAACCCACGTAAGCCCAGACCGCCGCCCACCGGGCCGCCCCTGGGCTGCCCGGTTCCAGAGGGGTCAGAACCGTGTGACTCAGGGTCTCGCCGATATTGAAGATCTCCAGGAACGGCACCACCGCGAGCAGCCCCTGCGCCAACCCCGAACCCACCCCGCCGCCGGTCCCCCCCGAACCTGCCAGAAACACCGTCAAGTGCCCCGCCAGGAACGCCGCCAGGCTCAGCGCCACGCTCCCTGCGACCGAAAACCGGGCCGACAGGGCCGTCGCGAGCGCCGCCAGCACCCCCGCCTGCATCAGCACGAGGACCAGTCCGGGCATGACCGTCAGGCTCTGGTTGATCTGCCTCGCCCGAAACGCTTCGACCTCGTGCCCGACGCCCCCTCTCACGAGCGCCCGCTCCAGCACTCCCGCGTCGAGCCCCACCCGGTAGTACACGCACGCCACCAGGACCACTCCCAGGACGGCCGTCGCCACCGTCACGGCCGCCATCGCCCCCAGGTACTTGCCGACCACGAACTGCCATCGGCCGAGGCCCTTGGCCAGGATGGTCTGGGCCGTTTTCGCCTCAACCTCCCGCGCCACGCCGGTCGCCGCCGCCAGCAACCCGCCGAGCAGCACCACGTGCAGGACAAAAGACAGGCCAAGTTCCTTATACATATCCGTATTATTATAAAACGTGAAGAGCGGCAGCCACATCGTCACGACCAGCGCCGCCACCCCCGCCGCCACCAACAGGTAGTAGAACGGCTGGCGGACCGATTCGCGAAACGTGTTCAGCGCTATCCCTGCAAGCGCACCCATCCGTCACCAACCCCCTAGAACCTCACCCTGAACTCACCCGCCTCACCCGCCACCGGCTCTTCCAACACCTGCGCGCCACGGATATACCGCCGCATCCGCTCCCCCACATCGCTCAGCAGCCCCGCCACCTCGGCCTCCGGCCCTTCTGCCACCAGTTCGACCCGCCCATCGGCCAGGTTCCTGACGAACCCCGCCACGTCCCTCCCGGCTGCAAGCCGCATGACCGTGTACCGAAACCCCACCCCCTGCACCGTCCCATCATAGGTGACGTGCCGCCGCACGGCCATCGGCATCCCTCGCATACGGCGTCGGCTTCCAGCGTGCGCATTATAGACTCGGCCGGTCATGCCGCAACCAGTTTTCCGTTGCTCCTCGCGCCACGCCCGCTAGAATACGCTCCAAGGGAGGATGCCGTGCTTCCCGTCCTGTCGGTAGCCAATCAGAAGGGCGGCGTTGGCAAGACGACCACCGCCACATCCCTCGCTCACGCCCTCGCCCTGACCGGCCGCAACATCCTCGTCGTCGACGTCGATCCCCAAGGCAACGCCACCAGCGGCATCGGCGTCGAGATGGTCCCGGCGAGCCCGGCGTTCGCGGCCGATCCTGTCTCGGCCGGCCTGGTTCCCACGACGTGGCCCCGCGTTTCGGCTATCCCCGCAGGGCGTGATCTCCAATCGCTCGCCATTCATGGGCTCCCGTCGCCCATGGCCCTCCGCCACCGCTTGGCTCAACTGGCCGACACCGCCTTCGACGCCGTCCTGATCGACTGTCCGCCGTCCCTTGGACCGCTCACCCAGAACGCCCTGGCCGCAAGTTCCGCCGTCATCGTCCCGATTCAATGCGAGTACTATCCGCTCGAGGGCCTGGTCCAGCTCCTTGCGGCCGTACACCAAGCCGCCTCGCTGAACCCCGATATCGCCATCGGCGGTGTCCTCCTCACGATGTACGACCCTGCGGCCCACCTCACCCGCGAAGTCGAGGCCGAGGTCCGCGCCAAACTCCACGAGCCGGTCTTCACCACCGTCATTCCCCGCGACACCGCCGTCGCCGAAGCGCCGAGTCACTGCCGGTCTGTCATTGACTACGCCCCGCGCTCGCCGGGTGCTCGGGCCTACGTCCGGCTGGGGCTCGAGGTCGTCGCTCGCTCGCTCGTCAACACAAATCCTTACCGCGACAACGCTCATTCGCCGTCAGCGCCGACCCGCCCTGTCGCGCAAAACAGCGGGTCACGCCCACTTTTCGCATCAAATGGGGCCGTTCCCCCTTGATCAGCCAAACGCACCAGAGAACCAAGCGTGTGCCCATGCCAACACCATGCAAGACACAACCAAACGCCCGGTTTTGCCTTGAATGTGGGCTTGGCCTGCTGTTTTCCCCGATAGGCTCTCTTCCCGCAACCGCCCAACATCGCGTTCTCGTGTCAGGAGCACGCTCATGACGAATCGCAGGCTCGGCCGAGGCCTCGACGGACTGCTCAAAGGACAATCCGCCCAACCCATTCCGGACCTCACCCCGCCGACGGCGCCCGCCACGTCGGTGCCTACGGCCTTCCTGGATCCGAACCCGCACCAGCCGCGCCGCCCCATCGAGGCGCCCGACGTGGAACAACTGGCGGCGTCGATCCGCGAACACGGGGTGCTTCAGCCGATCATCGTCCGCAGCCACGGCGACCGTTACCAGATCATCGCCGGCGAGCGGCGTTTCCGCGCCGCCCAGGCTTTGGGCTTGGCGGACGTTCCCGTCGTCATCCGCGACGTTGCAGACGACCAGTTGCTGGAACTGGCGCTCGTCGAGAACCTGCAACGGGAGGATCTGGACCCGATCGAGAAGGCCGAGAGTTTCAAGGCCTACCTTGACTCCACGGGCCGGACCCAGGCGGCCGCCGCCGCTCGGCTCGGCCTCGACCGGAGCACCATCTCGAACATGATCCGCCTGCTGGACCTGCCGGGGCCCGTCCAGGCCATGGTCCGGAGCGGGTTCCTTGCCATGGGCCACGCCCGGGCCATTCTCTCGGTTGACGACCCCAAGAAGCAGGTGCGCCTTGCCGAACGCGTGGCCCGCGAGGGCCTCTCCGTGCGCCAAGTCGAGCGGCTGGCGGCCCCGTCGGCTCCGCGAAGGCGGACGCCTCGCCAATCGTCGAAGAGCCCCGAGGTCCGCGACCTGGAGAGACGGCTCCGCGAGGCCCTCGGCACCAAGGTCTCGGTTCAGATGGGCACCAAGCCTGAGACCGGGAGGATTGTGATCGAGTTTTACAGTCAGGACGGTCTGGACCGGATTCTGAGCCGTCTTCAGTAGCGCCGACGGGTGTGTTCCACGTGGAACAGCGGTCCATGCCGGGGGGCGCTGCGCCCGATGTTCCACGTGGAACATGCGGCCGTCACCCTTTGCGAGACGCGATCATGTCAGCCCAGAGCATGTTGCACAAGTCGTCCTGGCTTCCGCGCGGTGGCCTTCCCATGCCACCACGCCTGATTCAGCGCGTCTGGCCACGGCCTGGTCCAATACGGAGGGGTATGCCGAAGCCCGCCGCCCGGTTCGTCCAACAGGCCGCCCAGCACCCCGTACCGCCTCGAAATCCGTCCTCACAGGCCTTTCCCCCGCGTCTCCGCATACAGCCTGTTGGCCGCAATGTACTCTGCGACACTCGCCGGAACCAGCCCGTTGATCGGCATCCCGGAGCGAACCCGGCTGCGTATCTCGGTTGCGCTGACCGGAATCAGCGGTCCCGGCACGCGGTGCCTGACCAGTTCGGCGACTGCCACCTCGCCGATGGCGGCCTCAAGCGGCACCAGATCCGCCGGTTTTGCGACCGGGCGCGGCAAGACGGCCACCGTGGCCAGGCCCAGGATCTCGTCCAGTTGCCGCCACGTGTGGAGTTGGTGCAGGTTGTCCTCGCCCACCAGCAGAATCAGTTCGGTCTCGGCCCCCAACCTGCCCGCCAGGTCTCGCAACGTCACCACCGTGTAGGAAGGCTCCGCCCGGGTCACCTCGGCGTCCGACACATCGAAGCGCGGCACCGCTGCGGCCGCCAACCGACACATCGCCAGCCGATGCGCTGCCGCCGCCGGGGAGTGCAATGGCCGGTGCACCGGCGACGCCGATGGCACCAGCACCACCCGATCCAGAGAAAGATGGTTGCAAGCGTACGCTGCAGGGATAAGATGACCCAGGTGAACCGGGTCGAACGTCCCGCCCAGGATGCCGATTCGTTCCATGCGGCATAGTATGGAAGGCTCGCCCGTCGATGTCAAGCGTTGCAGAGGCCGATGCCATGAGGCAGTGCGTGCGATGGATCGTCTTGTCGGCGGCTGGATGGACCGTTCTGGCGGCCCTGGCCGGCCCCGCCTCGCCTGCCACACCCCCGCCCGCAGCCAAGCCTGCCCGCGACCCCGACATCACCTTCGCCGGTCAAGACGATGATACGCGCGACTCTGCTCCCACCAACCCGTTTGCGGCAGGCGAGCAAGCCGTCTACCGCAAGGATGCCGTCCCGGGCTGCCTCGAACTGTCCAACGGCACCAAACGGGCCGGCACAATCTACACGACCCGGGCCAAGCGGCTCAAGATCTTCAACCTCAAGCGGAAGATCTACGAGTTCGTGCCCGTGCCGGCGTGCAAGCGGATTGAGGCCGTCGTCGAGTGGGAACGCATGGAAAGGCAGTGGCGGTTCAAGGAGGCCGGCAACCCCGAGAAGGTCTACACCGGCCGCGCCTACCCGGTCCGCATGCACGCCTGGCGACTCACGCTCCGGAACGACCACGAGATCGTCGGCCACATCCTCGGCCAGCCGCTCTACGCTTTCCACGACGGCAACGCCGAGCGGTTCATTCTGCACAAACGCGACAAGGGCCCGCTGGGGGCCAAACTTGAGGATCTTGTTCACATCCGGCGG
>Ga0307433_1001961_pt1 | contig 10298 bp, 8 predicted proteins | sample SalMarWE160210MG_FD_202166 | JGI IMG/M metagenome (GOLD analysis project Ga0307433, IMG submission 202166) | Salt marsh sediment microbial communities from the Plum Island Ecosystem LTER, Massachusetts, United States - WE1603-210 | ecosystem: Environmental > Aquatic > Marine > Intertidal zone >...
GCAGGCTTTCATGGCACGCTCCTTGGGCAGACATCCCTCCGACTCATCGCCCACCGCGATTCCATCACAGCGACGGGCGGAAAGCAAGGCCGATTCTTCGCAAGGGCGGTACGATGTCCGGGGCACTTGCAGGTAGACGTTGCGAAGGGGTTGCCTTCCCTTTCCCAGCGCGGTACGGTGACGGGGGACACGTCTTCGGGCCTTGCATTGGGAGGTTTGACATGGCGGATCTCACGGATCAGACCGCCCTCGTCACGGGTGCCTCGACGGGCATCGGTGCGGCGGCGGCCGTCGCCCTCGCCGAGGCGGGATGCAACGTCGCAGTGCACTACTACAGAAGCGAGAGCGCCGCCAAGAAGGTGGCGAGAACCATCCAGCAGATCGGCCGCCAGGCCACCATCAAAAAGGCAGATATCACCGACCCAGACCAAGTCAGGGACATGGTGCGGCGTTTCGTCAAGACCTTCGGACGGATCGACGTGCTCTTCGCCAACGCCGGCGGGCTCATCAAACGCAGCCCCATCGCGAAGATGCCCGACCGCCTCTGGCACCAGGTTATCGCCCTGAACCTCGACAGCGTCTTCTACACCGTCCGGGCGGCCCTGGGGCCCATGCTGAAACGCAAGCGCGGCAACGTCATCGTGAACGCGTCGGTGGCGGCCCGGTCGGGCGGCGGGGGAAACAGCGTCCACTACGCCACCGCCAAGGGGGCACTGGTCACCTTCGTCAAGGGCCTCGCCAAGGAGGTGGCCGCCGAGGGAATACGCGTCAACGCCGTCGCGCCGGGCGTTACCCTCACGCCGTTCCATGACAAGGCCACCGAACCGGCGCGGATGAAACGGTTCAAGGCCTCGATCCCCATCGGCAAGTTCGGCGAGGTGGACGACGTCGCCCGGGCCGTCGTCTGGCTCGCCGGCGAGACCGACGGGTTCATCACCGGCGAAACCATTTACATCGCCGGCGGCGGCGTCTAGAATCGCCGACGCCCGACCTCGGCCTCGAGCCCGCCGGCGAACCCGCCGCCGAGCCCGCCGCGGCAGCGGCGGGTCACGTTCTCCGACCTCGACGTGTAGCAGGCACCGAAAGCATGGCCGACCCCGACTTCATCCGCGAGACGCTCGATGACCTGAAGGCGCGGGGGCTGCACCGCCGCCTCGTTGCGCTCGGGTCGGCTGCCGGGCCGCACGTCAAGGTCGGCCGGCGGTCGGTCCTTCAGTTCGCCTCGAACAACTACCTGGGCCTGGCGAACGACCCGCGCGTCAAGCAAGCCGCACGCGCCGGCATCGACCGATGGGGATGGGGCGCGGGCGCCAGCCGCCTCGTCTCCGGCCACACCGAGGCCCACGCGGCGCTGGAGGCCGACCTGGCGGCGTTCAAGCACACCGAAGCGGCCCTCGTCTTTCCCACCGGTTACATGACGAACCTCGCGGTCGTCACCGCGCTCGCCGGCCTGGGCGACACCGTCGTCATGGACCGCGCCAACCACGCGAGTTTGTACGACGCGGTCGTGCTCGCCGGGGCGACGCTCGTCCGGTATCCGCAGTGCGACGCGGAGGCGGCAGCGCGGCTGCTCGACAAACATCGCGGCGGGGAAGGCCGGAGGCTGCTCGTCACCGACACCGTCTTCTCGATGGACGGCCGGACGGCGCCCCTCCCGGAACTTGCCGACCTGTGCCGGCGCGCCGGCGCGATGCTGGCCCTCGACGAGGCCCACGCCACCGGCGTCCTCGGTCCCACAGGCGCAGGCCTGGCCGAGGAACTCGCCGTCACAGAGGGCATCACCGCAAGCGTCGGGACGCTCTCGAAGGCGCTGGGCGGCATCGGCGGCTTCGTTGCGGCGTCGCGCCAGGCGTGCGACCTCATCGTCAACCGCGCCCGGCCGTTCATCTATACGACGGCCTTGCCTGCGGCCGCATGCGAGGCCGCGCGGGCGGCGCTTCAGATCGTTCGGACCGAGCCCGAGCGGCGCCGGCGGCTGCTGGACCTCGCCAATCGCCTGCGCACGCGCCTGCAGGAAGCAGGCTTCGACCTCGCCCTCGAAGACCCGCCGGTATCCACCTCGACGCCGATTATCCCCATCATCCTAGGCGACCCGGAAACGGCCCTGGGGTTGGCGGCTGCGCTGCTCGGGAAGGGCATCTTTTGTCCGGCCATCCGCCCGCCGACTGTCCCGCCCGGCGCCAGCCGCCTGCGTGTCAGCCTGACGGCCGAGCACACCGAGGAGGACCTGGAGCGGCTGGTCGCGGCGCTGGCCACGGCGCGCAAAGAAGCAGCGCCGCAGAGTCAGGCACATTCCGATTAGGACCGGACGGGTGACGGGTGGCATGGTCATCCCGAAGGGTGACCATGTTCAGTGCCCGGGCGCGGCGGCGCTACTTGGCGCCGGCCTTCACGTCATCGATCGTGATGAGTTCGACGGGCACGGGCGTGACTTCCGGAAGGGTCTCGCCGTCGAGGGCCTTCAGGACACACTCGACGCCCAGGGCGCCCATCATGGCGGGGTTCTGCTCGATGGTGCCGTGCATGTTGCCGCGCTTCATCGCCTGGCGCGCGAGGTCGATGTTGTCGTAGCCGACGATGATGATCTGGCCGATCTTGCCTCGCGCCTTGACGGCCGCAATCGCCCCGAGGGCCATCTTGTCGTTCGCGCACAGGACGCCGTGGACGTCGGGGTTGGCGGCGAGCAGGGCGCTGGTCACTCGCTGGGCCTCGTCGGTGTGCCAGTGAGCGGACTCGCTTCCGGCGACCTCGAGCCCCGCCTCTTTGACGGCGGCCTCGAATCCTGCGCGTCGGGCCTCGGCGTTCTCAACGCCGTCGATGCCGCGCAGGATGAGCACGCGTCCCTTTTGGCCGGCCCCCAGTTTTTTCTTGATGAGGTTGCAGGCGTAAGCCCCGACCTTCTTCGCCCCTTCGAGGTTGTCGGGCCCGATGAAGGTGGCCACCTTCAGGCCCTGGTTCGCGGCTTCCTGTTTGCTGATGCGGTTGTCGATGTTGATGATGGGCACCTTCTGCTCCTGTGCCCTCAAGAGCGGCGTCACGATGCCAACGCTGGAGGCCGGCGCGATGATGATGGCCTCGACCTGGCGGTTCAGCATGTTGCGCACGAGGTTGGCCTGGCGGTCCACATCGGTCTCGGACGGGATGCCGGCCACCTCGAGGGTGACGCCGAGTTCCTTGGCCTTTTCGCGTGCGCCCTTCTCCATAGCCTGGAAGAACGGGTTCGTCGTGGCCTTGTAGATGAGGGCGATGCGGCGCCCGCCGCTCGTGCCGGGCGCCGGCTCACCTTGGCAGCCGGTGAGCGCGACGGCGAAGGCTGCAATGAGGGCGAGCGATGTGGAAGGTTTCATGGCGAGTGCCTCCTGATTCAGGCTCAGGGATGGGAACGTGCCCCGCCGCTTCCGCGACGGGCTCGGGCGTCGCTACTCCGTTCGCTTCAGCCGGTCCACGAGGACCGTCACGATGACCACGGCGCCGATTATAACCCATTGCCACCTCGGTTGCACGAGCATCGAGTCGAGTCCGTACTGGAGGACGCCCATGATGAGGGCCCCCAGGAAGGTGCCGATGACGCTCCCCCGCCCGCCCGAGAGGCTCGTCCCGCCCACGATGACCGCCGCAATGGCGTACAGTTCCAGCCCGTCGCCTGCGAGCGGGTCGCCGAGGCTGTTGCGCGACCAGTACACCAGTCCCGCCAGCCCCGCGCACAGACCGCTCGCAAGAAACGTCACGACCCGCACCAGGCCGACCCGGATGCCGCACAGCCGGGCCGCCTCCGGGCTGCCGCCCACTGCGAATACGTGCCGCCCGAAAACCGTCGAGGTCAGAATCACGTGGCCGACAGCCACCACCGCCAGGCTCACGACAATGGGCAGGAACCGTTGGATGACGACCGGCGAGTCGATGTCGGCCCCGACGCTCTTGCCCCCCGCCGCCACCATCGCCAACCCCCGCGCCACCATCATCATGCCGAGCGTTACGATGAACGACGGGATACGCCATCGGACGCTGACGGCGCCGCTGGCCAGTCCTGCCGCCAGACCACACCCCAGACACGCCGCCAAGCCCACCGTGAACGAACCCGTGGCGTTGGCCACCACCACCAGCAGGACGTGTGTCAGGGCGATGAGGCGGCCGACCGACAGGTCGATGCCGCCGCCGATGATGACGAACGTCATCCCCACGCCCAGCGTCAGGTTGATGGCGCACGAGCCGACCAGGTCCACCAGGTTGTCCCATCTCAGGAAGAAGGGCCAGCGGAGGCCGCCCGTCCGCCAATCGACCGCCGACAGGACCGTGAAGAGGACAAACAGCGCCCCCAGCGCCACGACCAGCACGAGGGCGCGGCCAAGAGTGATGCGGCTGCGAAGGTCCCCCACGGCGGCGTCTCCGGCGATGTGCTACCCGTGGGCCGCGCGGTGGGCAAGACTGCCCACCGCGCTTCGGCTTGGCCGGACTATAGCACGCCCCTTGGGGAGCCTCAACGCAATAAAGGCTCAGGCCTCGTGTTCACGCGGGATTGGGCAGATGAAATGCCGTCTTGGAATCGACAGGATTGCTCGTGCCGCATCGAGGGCAGGTGCTTGCGCAGCCGACAACTTGCGTGGGACTCTTCGCGACCATGCCCGAGCCGTATTTGACCTTACACTGCGAGCACTCCACGTACAGTTCGTCCACGTCTGGGTTCATGAGGCTAAACGTGTACTCGGCCGCGAAGAGCACGACCTCCTTCTCACGCAAGGAGAACTGAGCCGAGTACAAACTTGGCTCCGGGAAAGCCAAGCCGGCAATGCAGTAGTTGAAAATGTGTACGGTTCCTTCTCCTTTGGCAGTCGTGCCCCCGAGCCTAGCGATTTCGTCCCCATTCCCAAACCGAGACACGACCAATGCGTGAGACGGAGTGCTGGGCAGGTCCCGCACCCGGACATGGAAGCATGTCTTAGGGAATTGAAGTGGCCATATCTTGGAGTAGACTCTGTCGCTGAATATGCCGACGACGCTAATCTGGCCGCTCTTCTCCGCCCTGATATCCTCAGCCATCAGAAAGGCTTCAAGAAACGGGGTTCGACAGGTTGCGGATTCAGACATAGCACGTCTCCACGGGAGTCTCGCACATAGCTCTCATCTGAGAGAGATTCAGATCTCGTTCATACACGGGCGCGGCACTCGGCCACTCAAGCAGAGCCGACCAAGTTGCACCCACGGAGTAGCTGCCGAGCGGGACAGATTCTCCGAGGAACCCGCCTGGGTCGAGCAGAAGCCCAACACCTCGGCGGGCAAATATCGAGAGTACGTCCCGTTTGTAGTAACGTAGGGTGTCTTCCACATAGTGCACAACCACGGCAACGGACACGCCGTACTCGCGCCAAATCCGCCTTGCGTCCAGATAGGTTGCACGCGTTATCGCCCGAGAGGAGCCACGCGGTGCGAAGAAGACTTCAAGAACAACATCCTCATCCTCCCGGGGCATACGCGCCTGGGCGAAGCCGGTGTATGCGCAGACAACCCCAGGGAAAACCTGTTCCACCTTACTACAGACGTTGCCGAGAGATTGTGTTGCGTTGTCGGTCACAGTCGCGGGGCCTTCAAGGGGCTGGCCTGTGTTCGGTCACGGAAACCACAACGTTCCTGACGAAATGCAAAAGCGGATCATCAAGGTCTGCGATGTCAACAGAATCGGGGTAGTAGTCAGCTTTGACCCTCAAGCCGCGCAGTTGCTCCCACAGAATCTCCCAATCTTGCTGAAGACCCAAACGCCACGAGAAGCCTTCCTCTGCCAATGTCTCACCCATCTCATCGTGAAGGAAGTAGCGTCTGCCGCTGTGGTCTGGCACCGCGTATCCCCTCTTCACCAAGAAGGCCCAGCCGGCATGGTAAAGCGCGTAGTAAAGCCTGTTTGCCGCCCCGTCTGTGTATTGCCAGTTGAGCAGCATGACCGCCAACTCGATGTTGTCACGAGCCTTGTGGAGCAACTTCTTGCCCCCCCCTCTGGCGTTTTGGCGGGAAACACGAGCCTGCCACCCAACATACTATAGGCACATCCGCCACGAAGGCAACTGGAATCCCAGCGCGGCAACGTAGCCGGCGTGGTCCCGTCACGGCTCCAGGGCATACAGCAGGATGTTGATCGCCAGCCGCCGGGCATCGGCCGGCGCTACCGTCCGGGCGCCGAACGTCTTGATGCCGTCCAGCCCGTCGGCCAGACCGTACGGGCTGTAGACCATGACGAGGTGCCCGCCGCGCTCCAGCCCGAACAGGACGGGGTTGTCGAGTTTGGGCAGGTCAGCCTTGACGGCGGGCGAATAGCCGACCTCCTCGATCCGCGTGCCCACCTTGCCGCTGTACATGGCGTGGTCGGGCGGCAGTTCCTCGAGTTCGGCGTCCGGGAACAGGTCCGCCACGAGGTCGCGGACGGCTTTGTCGAACGCCGCCCGGCCGCAGCACGCATGGGCCCACACGAACCCGCCCTGTTCCAGGTAGGTCTTCAGCGCCGCGCGCTCGGCATCCGACAGGCTGAACGTGTGATGGCCGGTCAGGTAAAGGACCGCGAACGTGCCGAGGTTCGGATCCGTCAGGCGGACCGGCACGGGCCGGCTGTAAACCGACACGCCGAAGCGGTCGGCCAGGTCTTTCAGCACGGCCGGCACAGCGAACGGTCGCGGCCGCCAATCGCCATCGTGTTGAATCTGGCCGACGCGCAACGTGTCGCCGGCCGGGGGCTCGTCGGGCGGCATCTCGAGGATGGTGGCAACGCTGAGCCGGTCGGGCAGCCTCTGACCGGCCGTCGCGTAGGCGGCCAGGTTCTCGCCGAACCGCAGCGCCTCGTTGGCCCGGTCGGGTCGGGCCGCCGCCCATGCGTCGCCGATGCCTTTCGGCGCCAGGACGACGGCGGCGCGGCAGCCGACGGCCATGACCTCGATGTCCTTCGGCGTGAGGCGATGGACGGCCTGCGCCAGGGGATGGCCGGCCTTGAGGGCGGCCAGCGTCGCCCCGGGGAACTGCTCGGCCACCATCCGCCGCACGCTCTCGCTAAACGCCGCATCGCCGCCCTGGGCGTCGAACAGGATCAGCCCGCCCTGCTCGACGTACGCCTTCAGCCGCGGAACCGACGCCGCCAGCATCCGCAGCGTCCCCTTGCCGGTCACGTGGAGAACGGGCGCGGCCAGGTAGTCGGCGAGCGGCGAATCGCTGGCGATGCTTCGCCAATCGACTCGGTCGCCGCCGACGCGTTTGCCGAGAAACCGGACCAGGTGGTCCAGGTCGCGCGGGTCGCGCCGCCACTTGCCCTGCCACTCGAGCCGCTGGACCAGGAGCGGCTTGAACCCCTTGGCCAGAAACAGCAGGCACAGCGCGTCGTGGTAGAGCCGGTCGGTCCAGCGGCCGTCGCCCCGCTGACCGCGCGCCAGCAGGGCGGTGCCCTCGCGGAACCAGTCGTGGTCGCCGAAGGTTCGCCGTCCGGACGTCACCCCCGCCCGCTCCAGGGCGTAGAGCCAGAAGTAGTACCAGGCGAGTTCGCGGTTGGGGTTCTCCTGGAGGGTGTAGTGTTGAGCGATCCACTCGATGCCGCGCTCGATAGCCGCCAGACGCTCCGCCGTCGTCTCGGACGACTCCTGCCCGGCAAGCCGCTCGTGACACAGTTGGAGGCTGGCCACCACCGCCGCCGTGATGCTTCCGTAGGCCTCCGACGGGTCGGGATCGTGGTAGACGTACCCCCATCCGCCTCCGAGCAGTTGGGTGGAGCGGAAGTGGCGGTCGGCCTTGCGCCAGAGGTCGGCCGGCACGCGAGCGCCCGCGCGGCCGGCCTCGCTCAGGGCCAGGATGGCGAACTGGGTGTTCGAGGCGTCGGGACGCTGGTAGGCCCGTTGGAGTTCCGCCTCGCTGCGGGCCGCCTGCAGGGCCCCTCCCACCTTCAGGTCGGCGATGGCCGACGGAGGCGGTCGGCCGTAGCCCCACGCGCCGGTCGCGTGCTGAAGCCCCACGAGCCAATCCACGGCCGTCTGGATCTCGGCCTTGTACCGGGCGGGGTCGGCGGCGGCCAGGGCCAGGACCTTCAGCGACACGACGTACGTGCTCTCGTTCTTCAGGCGTCGGACGACCTCGAGTGCGGCCGCGGCACGCTTCTCCTCGGGCGAGACACCCGCCTGGAGCATGGCGTAGACCACCAGGGCCGTGACGCCGCCCTTCTGGGCGTAATCGGGCCACCGGCCGTCGGGGCGCTGGGCACGGTTCAGGGCCTCGACGGCCCGCAGGATGGTGGCGCGAATCTGGCGCCCTGTCGGAGGCGTCGCAGCCCCAGCGACCCCCGGAAAAGCACTAACCGCCACCGCCACAATCGCCGATACTAGCAGGGCGCGGCGCCCCGGCGTGCGGCGTGTGACGTTGGTGCAGCATTCGGACATTGGGCGCCTCGTCAGCGGTCTTGGTACGACTACGCTACCTGCGCGTCTGCCCGGTTGTCGCTCGGCCGGGGAAAAAGCGGGTCAGGGCCATATTCAATGCCAAACCAGCCTGTCGGTTTGGCTTTGAATGGTTTGGCTTTGCCCGTGCCGAAGACGTTCAAACGACCTGTTGGCTGGTCAAACCGGAAACGGCCCCGGTTTGACCGCCAAGTGGCCCTGACCCGCTTTTTTCCCGGCCGAGCAGCGGCCTCGCTGAAAGGTCTCATAGCGTTGTAGGATTAGGCCCCTCGCCGAAGTTATCGGCCAACACCGCGAGCGGCGCTTAAGCAAAGGTTCTGGACGAACGAGACGTAACCGTATTCCAAGGAATAACCTACGACGACTTCGCTGCCTGATAGGGCTGACATGGATTTCGACCAACGACTTGCCGAGTTCAAACGCGTCCGCGACCGCCTCGTCGCCGAGATCGGCCGCCGCATTATAGGACAACGCCAGACCGTTGACCAGATGTTGGCCACCGTTTTCGTCGGCGGACACAGCCTGCTCGTGGGCGTGCCGGGGCTCGCCAAGACGATGATGGTCCGCAGCGTGGCGGCGGCGCTCGATTTGTCGTTCAAACGTATCCAGTTCACGCCCGACCTCATGCCGTCGGACATCACCGGCACCGACGTGGTGGACCAGTCGCCGGACGGTCGGCGCGAGGCCCGCTTCGTGCCCGGGCCCGTCTTCGCTCAGATCGTTCTGGCCGACGAGATCAACCGGGCACCGCCCAAAACCCAGTCGGCCCTGCTGGAGGCCATGCAGGAACGCCAGGTCACCGTCGGCCAGGAAACCTACGACCTGCCGCAGCCGTTCTTCGTCATCGCCACCCAGAACCCGATTGAGCAGGAAGGCACCTACCCGCTGCCCGAGGCCGAACTGGACCGCTTCCTGTTCTCGATCCACGTGCCGTACCCGTCGGCGGCCGACGAGGAACGCATCCTCATGACGCCCACCGGCCTGGCCTCCGAACCGGTCGCCCGTATCCTTGGGGCACGCCAGATCCGCGACCTTCAGGAGGCCGTCCTCTCGGTACCCGTGTCGCGGTACGTGGTTGCCTACGCCACGAAACTCGTGCGCGCGACGCGGCCGGCCGACCCGAGCGCGCCGGACCTCGTCAAGGAGATGGTCGACTGGGGCGCAGGGCCGCGCGCCGGACAGCATCTCATCCTCGCCGCCAAGGCCTTCGCGGCCATGACCGGGCGGGCGGCGGTGGCGGTGGACGACATCCGGGCGGCGGCCGTGCCGGTGCTTCGGCATCGGGTGGCGGCCAACTTCGCGGCCGAGGCCGCCGGCATCGACGCCGTCGGAATCCTCGAACGCCTGCTGGCCGACGTGCCCGAACCGCCCGTTCAGCGCTACGCCGGCGTCGCCGTCGGTGCGGCGGCCGAGTAGACCATGGTTCGCCCCGAGCAATACCTCGTGCCCGAGATCGCACGCCGCGTCCAGCGGCTGGACCTGCGGGCCAAGTTCATCGCCGAGGGGTTCCTGGCCGGTCTCAACGACTCGCCGTACCGGGCACTGAGCCTCGAGTTCTCCGAGCACCGCAAGTACGTCCCCGGCGACGACCCCAAGCGGCTCGATTGGACCGCCTGGGCCAAGACCGACCGCCTCTACGTCAAGACCTACCAGGCCGAGACGAACCTCGAGGCCTACGTCCTCGTCGATACCAGCCGCAGCATGGCCTACGCCGGCCGGCCCGACGCCATGACCAAACTGGAATACGCCACCGCCCTGGCCGCCGCACTCGGGTATCTGCTGACGCGCCAGCGCGACGCCGTGGGGCTGGGCCTTCTCGGGTCGCGGCTGAACTATCTCATCAGGCCGCACGCCGGCCGGCGCCAATTCGTCCGGATCCTCGCC
>Ga0307433_1001964_pt1 | contig 10295 bp, 5 predicted proteins | sample SalMarWE160210MG_FD_202166 | JGI IMG/M metagenome (GOLD analysis project Ga0307433, IMG submission 202166) | Salt marsh sediment microbial communities from the Plum Island Ecosystem LTER, Massachusetts, United States - WE1603-210 | ecosystem: Environmental > Aquatic > Marine > Intertidal zone >...
ACTATGGCATGCGTAACCGAGGCGTTGGGAATGTCGCTGCCCGGCTGTGCCACTCCTCCTGCTGTCTGCGCTGAGAGATTAAGATTTGCCAAGGCATCAGGAGAAAGAATCCTTGGGTTAGTGAAGGAGGATTTGAAACCGCGGGACATACTGTCTCCTGATTCTTTCGAGAACGCTGTTATGGTGGATATGGCTCTCGGCGGCTCAACCAACACGGTGTTGCATGTCACGGCTATAGCAAACGAAGCAGAAGTTGATTTGCCTTTATCCACATTTGACAAGTTAAGCAGAAGGGTTCCCCATCTCTGCAGCATGATTCCGAGTGGACCCTACGATATGCAAGACTTGGATGAGGCGGGAGGAATCCCAGCAGTGATGAAAGAGCTTAGAGAATCACTTCATCTGAATGCAGTCACAGTAACAGGAAAAACCGTCAAAGAAAACATTGCATCCGCAGTTGTTCTCAACCCTGAAGTGATTCGCCCAATAGATAACCCTGTTCATAAGGAAGGCGGCATAGCCGTTTTGACGGGAAACTTGGCGCCTGACGGAGCCGTGGTAAAGGGTGCGGGCATATCAGCAAACATTATGATTCATCAGGGTCCTGCAAAAACCTTCGACTCTGAAGAGGATGCCATGAAAGCTATAATAAACAAAAAAATCCAAGAAGGAGACGTGGTGGTTATCCGCTATGAAGGACCTAAAGGGGGACCGGGTATGCGGGAGATGCTTTCTCCAACAGCCACCATAGCAGGGATGGGTTTAAGCGAGTCCGTTGCCCTGATTACCGACGGAAGGTTTTCGGGAGCCACCAGAGGACCATGCATAGGACATGTGTGCCCTGAGGCTGCTGTCGGCGGACCAATAGGTCTATTGAAGGACGGCGACATTATAGAGATTGATGTTCCGAAAAGAAAACTGAACGTGAAACTGAGCGATGAAGAACTGGCTAAACGGTCGAAGTCTTGGACTGCAAAAGAACCGAACGTTAAAACAGGCTATTTGGTGCGCTATTCTAAGTTTGTTCAAGCTGCAAATAAGGGAAGTGTGCTAGAGAAAGCCTAAGCGCCAACCTGTGAATTCTTTCCTGTAGTGAACAATGCTGATTTACTCAATTACAGAGTGGTACCATTTGAGGATGTATTCGGGTAGAATAAGACCTTTCAAGCTCAGCCTTGCCGTCAACATGATGGGCAGGCAACTCAGCACATAGGCTGCTCGCATATAGAATCTTCTCGGCTTTCTAAGCTCAACATTTTCCTCCAGAATAATGTTCAAATCAGAATTTTTCTCCAGAGCTGTGCCTTCACGCCCAATAATCGATAGAACGGTTCCTCCTAAACTCCTAAACATGCTAGCCCAACCGACAACAGGTTTGGTTTTACCAGAATAAGAGATCAGAATCTCAAGGTCTCCAGCCCTAGGATGGGGAGTGTTGACGCCCCGTGCAACATAGATGTCGTCTCCCAGAGATTTTTTGATGTGAAACAGCCGCACGGCGGTCATCTTAGCCACTTCCTCTGCAGTTCCTCTTCCTCCCAAGAATACGCTACTGCGTCTTTCAAGAAAATTTAGGGACGTTTTGATGGCTTCTGAATCAACTGCCTTCTCGGTAAGCTTTCTCAAAATTGGCGCTTCCTCATTTAGTAGCTCAAGAACCTTCTCCACAGAACCGCCCTCGGATATCGCCTCGGTAATCATCTGCAGCAGAAACAAGCTTCCGAGCTCAAACATGTCTCCCAGTATTCCTGTTTCGCTGTAAGCATTGGATGGCAGTTGCTGTTTTTCCCGCCCCTCAACCTTGACGACGTAACCGTGCCTCTTAACGATTTTCGCGATTGAAGAGTTGGGGTTAGAAGTTATCAATCCTATAGAAAACTTCTCGCTGCCTGTCTCTTCCACGTATTTCTCCAGATCCTCAACAAGATTTTTGGGGTCATCAGATTCGCCGCTCCCAGAATTGATAAGAAGAACAATTTTGTTACGTCTCTTTTCAAGTTGTGAAGCAGCATCGTACATTCCTCTTCCCGGAAACCCAACATCCTCTCTGCTGATGATTACCTTGGGCTCCTTCATCATGGCTATTTGACTCATGGCAATGTTCAAGGAATGGAGGGATCTTCCCGAGCCGCCACAAACTATGCAATCAGCGGCTTTCAATTTTTCATACAATGGAGACAGGTCCTTCTCTCTCATCTTTAGAAGGTTGTCGCTGATTCGCTCGATATATTCTACTCCAGAAATTATCCTTTTAATTTTCTCCACCTTCTCTCGATAATTGAATGATCATGTTATGCAGCCGCGTTAACACATCTAGCACCCTAACGCATGTTCTCTGAATCCGAAGCTAGGAACTCGAGAGAAGGATAACGTTCATCAGCTAATAACCTTTATCCATGAAGCAACTGGCCTGTCTGAAACCAGAAAATTCTGGCATCCCAAACTGGAAAACGCTGGTGATTACAATTTTTGCTGTTTAAAAAATGTGGAAAGTAAAAAGGTTGAAAATATACGTTCACGCAAACGTCTAGTAACTGAAACTACGTGCTCGTCTTCTTTTTGCCCAACAATCTCGGCAATAGACTGGTCTGCTGGGATCAGGTTTGAATGGGACTTGACATTCTTTGCCACATTCAGAGCAGACTGCAGTATGCATTTCGCGAGGTTCTCTATCAGACATGCAACTTGCACCTCCAACTATTACACAGAACTAGCATTCTATACGAAATCTAATCCTTCAGTCCCAATCAAACAACGTCATATTTAAGTTATGCGCCCACAAAGCGAGGCTGATTTGCGTAATGAATTTGTATTAACAGGGTAAACCGTAAGCTTCTCAATCTGTCCGCTCCACCAGAATTCATTTTACATAATTTAGCGTCTCTTCTGGGATCGGCAGTTGTTTATTTTAGGGTGAAACCTCTTTGGGTGCGGCAACTGTATATTCTGTTATTGGTTTTCCGTCTTTGTATGAGCACTGGATTCCAAATTTTCTGATGGCTTCTATGCATAGGGCTGGATCGCATAGGGATGTGCTGAGATATTTTTCTCCTCCGTCAGGAGCTATTGCCACCATCACTCCTCCATCGATCTCTTTTGCCTTTTTTCTAGCGATGTGAAAGATAGCCCCTGAGCTCGGTCCCACGAATAGACCCTCCTGAAGAGCTAGAAGCCTCGCTGCTTCCTCAGCATCGTTTGGAGAAGCCGTGTAGATTTCGTCTACCCGCTCAGGTTTCCATATGGCTGGCACATACTGGGTTGTCAGATTCTTTAGTCCTTGAATTGCTGTGCCGGCTTCCGGTTGGACGGCAATAACTTGAATGTCAGGGTTAAGTTCTTTCAGCCTCTTTGACACTCCCATCAGTGTGCCGCTGGTGCCTAAACCCGCCACAAAATATGTAATTTTGCCTTTCGTGTCTCTCCATATCTCTTCGGCGGTGGTTTCGTAGTGGGCGAGAACGTTGGCTTGGTTTGCGAACTGGTTTGGTATAAAGTACTTGTTTGGGTTCTGGTCCGCAATCTCGTGGGCCAGGTCTTCGGCTCCGTCCATTCCCTTTGAGCCGTCGCTGAGGATGACTTTGGCGCCTAAGGCTAACAGTATCTGACGTCTCTCTCTTGTCATGGTGTCGGGCATCACGAGGTCGAGGTCGTATCCTTTGACGCGGCAAACCAAGGCTAGTCCGATGCCGGTGTTTCCGCTGGTTGGCTCTATGACCGTCATTCCCTTCCTTAGTTCTCCATTCTTTTCTGCGCTCTCTATCATGTACTTGGTTACTCGGTCTTTGACTGAACCGCCTGGATTGAATTTTTCGAGTTTTAGAAACAGTTCAAGGTTTGGGTTTGGATTCAGGTGGTTTATTCGCACCATCGGCGTGTTTCCGATAAGGTCGAGGATGTTATCTGCAATCATTTGGTTCACCGTTCCCCTTTTATCTAACGATTCTATAACACTGTTATAAAGATTTTGTGGTTTCAAAACACTTCAAAATCACTAAAATAGAGAGAAGCCAAAAACAAAAATTAGTAAAAAAGCACATATACCACAATTTCTTCGCTCCTTTCAGTCAACTAACAAAATTTTTCACAGTGGTTTAATATCTGCTCGCAAAAACGGGAACAAAAAACTGTTTTACATAACATTCTAATACTGCTAAGCAACCTCATTACGAGGTCAACATGTGTTGTGCATCTTCAGACGATTACTTCGCTGACCTTGTCGGGACGATTCCATTTGAGCAAGTTCAGGCTATGGTTGAGGCAGAATTTGATGTGGAAGAAGGCTTTGTTGACCATAACATCCCAACCTTCCATATAAGATACCGAGAAGACTCGAAGGAAGCCTTCCTGAGGCTTATGGAACATCTGGAACCTCTGGGGCTCGTTCCGCTTCTAAGACAGAGAGAAGAAAAAATTGTTCTCCGAATCTTGCCGAAACCACCCACCAAACCCAACCGAAACATAATCAACATTGCACTGTTTTTTGCGACACTGGGAACAGTTTTTATCTCAGGATATTTTTACTCTTTAAACGTTTTTGACGCGTTTCTGTTCACTGGTGCGATTATGGCTATATTGGGTACCCACGAGATGGGACACAAGCTACTGGCAGACAAACACGATGTTGAAGCCACGTACCCCTATTTCATTCCAGGTATCCCATTTCCTTATGGTATTGGCACTTTCGGAGCCCTTATCAAACAGAAGGCTCTTCCCCCAAACAGGGACGCCCTATTTGACATCGGCTTCTCAGGGCCAATAACCGGTTTCATAATTGCAGCAATAGTAACCATCATAGGAATCCAGCTTTCTACACTTGTTCCCTTAGAACCAGACGCATCTTTACTTCCAGTGCCTCTTCTGTTCCAGTTCATCGTAACGCTTTTTCCGCCCAGCGGTCTAGGAGAAATGATACAACTACATCCGGTTGCCTTCGCTGGCTGGGTTGGCATGATTGTAACTATGCTTAATCTGGTTCCCTCAGGCATGTTTGATGGCGGTCACGTGGCTCGAAGTGTAATGGGACGTAAGGCACACAAAATTCTTTCTTACTTCGGAATCGCTTTGTTGGCTGTCATCGGATGGTGGCCAATGGCTATCTTAGCCCTCTTCTTCTCTGCGGCTCAACATCCGGGTCCCCTAGACGATGTTTCCAAAATCACAAATAGCAGAAAATTGGGCGCCATCGTACTTGTTGCCGTATTCATTCTTTCAGTGGTTCCCATGTGACACCCCGTTAAGCATTAACCTATAACAAATAACGAAGAGTTACTTCCCGATAAGCTAATGTCACCCGTTGATTTAATCGATCTTTAGAACAACGTTTTCGGCGAAGAGCCTTAATCCTCTCAGGTCGGGAAGATCACCGAAAAACAGCATAAAATGTGTCACCCCCAGATTCAAGTATTGTTGTAGTTGTTCTATGAAATCTTCAGGAGTACCCACAAAACTTGCACGCATAAAATCTTCCAGAGAAACATCTTTAGGCATCAACTGCAGAATTCTCTTCTTCAACTCTTTTTTGTCCTCTCCAATAAATATCTGTCCCGCAGGCCAGCATGACTTCTCGATTTCATTGAAGTTTCTGCTTCCAGCGTCACAGTGCTTTTTCAGAACTTTCAGTTTACGTTTATAGTCTTCTACTGAAGGAAGGTAGCCCCAGTCGTACCTGTCTGCGTGTCGGGCGGTTACTTTCAAAGTCAGTTTTTCTCCCCCACCGCCTATGGTTATGGGAGGATAAGGCTTTTGCACAGGCTTTGGCTCACAAGCGGCATCCCGTATGGCGTAATGTTTCCCGTTGTAGCTTGCCTTCTCTATTGTCCACATCTTCTTTATGATTTCCACAGCCTCATTCAAACGCTCTATTCTATTTTTTGATGATGGAAAAGGGAAGCCGTAGGCGTTGTGCTCGTTCTTCTGGACTCCTGCTCCAATGCCTAGCTCCAGTCTTCCGTTTGATATGTTGTCGACGGTTGCAGCCATTTTGGCGAGCAATGCGGGGTTCCTGAATGAGTTGCATGTTACCATGGTTCCCAGTCTTATCTTTTTGGTTACTGAGGACAGGGCTGATAGGGTTGTCCAGCATTCCAGAATCGGCATTTTGTTCAGCATCAGATGGTCATCCAGCAAAACCGAGTGGTACCCTAGCCGCTCACATTCTAGGACAACATCTTGGAGCCGATTGAACAATGATGTTTTTTGTTTTCTGAAAGCGTAAAACGGAAGAAAAACATTGAACTTGATTTTATCCATTTTCATCAAATCTCCGTGGATTGACTATTCTTTCTTGCCGCCATTAGAAATAGGTTGGTGCCAAAAGTTAATGTTTTAGGTATTCGGTAGCGGAATCTAGTGATGCATAAAATAGCCTCTACAGGACGGCGACGTATACTTTCTTCTTGTCCAACTTGTTTTCGTGCCAGTCAGCATCGACTTCAACCCGCTCTCCGTGAACATGGACTGCTTTGGCTCTTACAAGCTCCTTCATCTCATCCATGTAGGGTTTCAGCAATTCTATATCCTTCTGGTCCAGTTCCGCAACGTGAACTGCCTCAACTATGTCGGTGGGTGAGAATCCTTGCTCTTTTCTGAGGGCTTGAACTCGGCGCGCTAGGTCCCGCATAAGCCCTTCACCCTCAAGGGACTCGTCACGAATCTTGTCAAGCAAAACCTGTATTTCACCCTCAGAAGCCACCACCCATCTCTCAGAATCAACCTCGGGAAGCTCATCTGCATATTCAGCAGTTTTTATGTTGGCGCGTTCAAGAAACAGGGTTTCCAGTTTCTTCAGGGCTTCCTGAACCTTTTTGGGTGCAGCCACAATGGCTTTTGCTAGAGGCCATCGCCGCTTCAGCTGGGCATCCTGTCGGGCAGAATACACGACGGGAAGGGTCTGCAACAGAATCTCGAATTCTTCTTCTAGGGCAGTATCCTCCAACTTTTTGTCTGGTGTGGGCCAGCTGTCCAGATTCACTGTTTCAGGGAGGGAATCGTCCAGTTTTTTGTAGACTGATTGGTACAGGGCTTCGCTCAGGAATGGTGTGGTGGGGTTAGAGAGTAGAACCAACGTTTTGAGGACATGCCAGAGGGTCGAGTATACTGCTAGTCTGCGGTTTAGTGTTTCTGGGTCGTCGCTCCACAGGTCTTTTCTGATCATGGGGACGTACTCGCGGCTCAGAATGTTGACAGTAAAGTCTTCAAGTTTGGATAACGCAAAATTGAATTCGCTTTTTTCTGCTCTTTCGGTGAACTCCCTTATCAGACCCTGCAGTTTTGATAGCAGCCACCTGTCGGAGGCGTTCAAGGTATTCTCTTTAGCTGCCCATTTGAGCGTGTGCTTTTTGGGGTTGAATTTGTCGTATTCGGCGTTTTGCATAAAGAAGTTGTGGAGGTGATAGAGGGTGCTCAGAACCTGATATGGGCGTCCCTTCAGCTCTTGGGGGTCGAAGTTCATGGAGTTTATGGGGGAGCATTTCCAGAGGAAGTAGAAGCGGGTTATGTCCGCTGACCGTTCTTTGAGTAGCTTGTTGATTTCCAGCACGTTTCCGAGGCTTTTGCTCATTTTTCTGCCTTTTGCGTCCAAAACGAATCCCTGAAACAGAAACTCTTCGTAGGGCGCTTCCGGTTTGCCCGTTAATATAACATGCTCGAGGAGAAGCGAGTTTGCCCAGCCTCGGGTCTGATCCACGGCTTCGGTTAAAAAGTTGGTTGGAACAAACTTGCTGAACTCTTCTTCAGTGAATCTTGCGTATGGCGAGGCGCCGCTGTTGTGCCAGACATCCAAAACAAAATGTTCTCTAACCATTCTGCCGCCGCACTTCTCGCACTTCAGTATCACCTGGTCTATCCACGGCTTGTGCAGCTCGAAGTCTTTGCTGGGCAGCTCGACGGCTTTCTCTATCAGCTCTTGTTTGCTTGCCACGAGGGTTTTTTCTCCGCATTTTTCGCAGACCCAGATGGGTAGGGGTGAGCCCCATATTCTGTCTCTGGAGATGCACCATCGTTTTCCCTCTTTCAGGAAGGCGAGGAACCTGTTTTTTGGGCTGTCGAAAAAGTAGTTTACCTTTTGTGCGGCTTCCATGACTTTGTCGTTGATTTTGTCTGTCCACATGAAGTATTCTCTGCGTGCCATCCACACCAGCTTGTGGTGGGACCTCCAGCAGGTCGGGTACTCATGCTTCACGGTTTTCAGTTTAAGTAGTAGTCCCCTGTTTTGGAGCTCGTCTATGACCATGCTATCTGTTTTTCTGACAAAGAAGCCGGCGAATTTGCCTGCTTCCTCCGTGAAGTTTGCCTGCTCGTCGAATGGGGCGAACATGGGTAGTTTGCGTTTTTGTGCGGCTGAGAAGTCGTCTTCGCCGTTTGCTGGGGAAAGGTGGACTATGCCTGTGGCTGTGGAGACGTCCACGAAGTCTTCGTCTACTACGGTGTGGATTTGGGGGTGCTCATCCAGTTCTGCCTGTTTGGGGATCAGGTCCTTGAATGGGTACTCGTATTTTGTGCCCACCAAGTCTTTTCCTTTCATGACTTTGAGGATTTCGTAGTTTTCTGTTTCCAGTTCTTCCATTATGGGTTCGACGCGTGCCTTAGCCAGAATCCACACTTCATTTTCAACTTTGACTCTTGCGTACTCCTCGTTGGGGTTGACTCCTATTATCATGTCTGTGACTAGGGTGAAGGGCATTGTGGTCCAGATGACGAAGTACTCGTTTTCGGTTCCGCTTAGCCTGAACTTGAAGTGGATGGATGGGTCTTCAACTTCTTTGTATCCGAGACCCACTTCCGCGTTGCTGAGGGACGTTTGGCAGTGGGGGCAGTAGGCGACAACGTAGTAGCCTTCGCCTAGGAGGTTCTGTTCCCATGCACGTTTGAGGTATTGCCACTCCCTCTCGATGTACCTGTCCTGATGGGTGTAGTAGGCTTTGTCTTGGTCTATGAACATGCCCAGCATGGTGTCTGCTTCAACCCAGAGACGGTGGTACTTCATGATGCTTTTTTTGCATTCTTCGACGAAGCGTTCTTCGCCTACCCGCTCTATCAGTTCCTTCTTGTTTTTTGCGCCCAGAGTCTTCTCCACTTCCAGCTCTACGGGTAAGCCTTGGGTGTCCCAGCCAGCCCAGAAGGAGACATAAAAGTTCTGCATTGTTTTTAGTCGGAAACGGAAATCCTTTATCACTCTGCCTCGGGCATGGCCAACATGCTGGACGCCATTTAGTGTTGGGGGACCCTCAACGTAGCCTAAGAGTCCACGGTTGTTTTTTTCTCGGGTCTCTTCCAGCTTCTTGAGTGTCCGATTTTTTTCCCAAAAACTGCGTACTTCACATTCAAGCTCGAGCGGGCTATAATTTTGAGTCAACGAGAGATTAGAATTAGGCTTGAATTTCGCGGTCACCGCTCATCCACGACACCAGATTAAATCCCCAAATAAACAACCACAAATATAAATCTTTAATCACAATCCAGCAAGGCATCTTCAGATATTCTAATGAACATGTGAACGCTAGACAGAAACTTTTTGCTGTGCTGATGAATTTCAGAAAAAATACTGTTTTCAACAATGTACCTCTATTAGGAGCCTAATAGGGTCGGCTTACGTGTTTAGGTGTTAGCAAAAAAGTGTGAAAAGTCATAAGAAGCGAAACGACAAGTAACATAGAGGGAGATACTAATTGAGTATTAAGAAACAAACAGCTTTTAGTTTTGATGAAGCAAAAAAGTATCGACCAGTCACCTTTCAGCGATAGCAGAATTCATGGAAAATCTACACGATATATTTCATAATCTAGTGCCTCTTGATTGGGCAATTTTGCTACGAACTCTCGAAATGAAAGTAAGTCGAGCATCAGCCCCTTGTTTAGATGAAAAGGACATACGGCTAATAGCGGAATTAGCTGAACAACTAATCCAAGCAAATCCTGATATTACTCAGCAACTTACACAGTTTTGGAAGCTATATCATGAAGTCTTTATTATTCTTAAGTCTAATCCGAAAATTACAGGATGTGCTCCACAAGGCATCATAAATGATAATTGGACTCGAATTAAAAATGCCGATTTACTTGCGGAAAACTTGGTATCAGAAGTTAGAAAAAACCATTCAACATTTGCTTTTCCAGTAGCTTTTTTACTTGCTCACGTTGTAAGAGCTGAGACTATTGGGTATGCCATCTGGAAACAACTTTGTGATATAGTTGCAAAGTTTGAAAAATTCGGATTAACAAAGTATAATATAGAGCTAATTTGCTCTGTTCAAAATACAGTTGTGAAAAAAAATAAACGAACTAAACAAAATGAATTAA
>Ga0307433_1001965_pt1 | contig 10293 bp, 7 predicted proteins | sample SalMarWE160210MG_FD_202166 | JGI IMG/M metagenome (GOLD analysis project Ga0307433, IMG submission 202166) | Salt marsh sediment microbial communities from the Plum Island Ecosystem LTER, Massachusetts, United States - WE1603-210 | ecosystem: Environmental > Aquatic > Marine > Intertidal zone >...
CTGGAGATAATGTGGGATACCATGCACCGGGAGTGTCAGCGGCTTGGAATCTCCGTCATCTGTGGCCATACTGCCAGATATGAGAATTGCCATTATCCTATGGTGGGTGGAGCTACCATAGTTGGTATCGGTGAGACCAATGAATACGTCACTCCCAGGATGATGAGAGCTGGAGACAAGATAATCATTACCAAGGGACCGGCTATTGAGGCAACAGGTATCTTCGCCACTATGTTCCCCCGGCTTATTGAGGAGCAATTCGGGCACGACTTTAGCCAGAGGGCACAGCCGATATTCTATAAAATGTCGGTGGTGGAGGACGCCATGACGGCGGTAGGCGTTGGAATAAGAGAAAACGGGGTTACTGCCATGCATGATGCCACTGAGTGCGGGGTGTGGGGAGGACTATATGAACTAGCCCAGGCTGCTGGTTTGGGGGTAAGGGTAGAAAAGGAGCAAATCGTAGTTGAAGACTGTATAGCAGAGATATGCAGTTATTTTGGCATCGACCCCTACGCCTCTATCAGCGAGGGGACACTAATCATCGCCTGCCGCCGGCATAAAGCCCGTGAGGTAGTGGAAGCTCTATCTCAAAAGGGTATCAATTCCTCCATCGTCGGCGAGTTAACAGAGCCAGGGAAGGGAATGGTACTGGTAGAAGGCGGAAGGGAGAAAAAACTGGAACATCCTATCGTTGACCCCTTCTGGCAGGCTTTCTACAACGCCCTTAAGAAATATAGCTCATAAGGAAGGAAATACAGTGAGGGTAGTAGTGGCCATGAGTGGCGGGGTGGATTCATCCGTGGCTGCGGCTCTTCTTAAAGAGCAAGGTTACCAGGTCAGAGGGGTAAAAATGAAAATATGGGATGGGAAGACTTTCCCGGGGGAAGGAAGGCACCATGGCTGCTACGGACCGGGTGAGGAAGAGGATATAGAGGACGCCCGAAAGGTTGCCCAAACCTTAGGGATTGATTTCCATGTTTTTGACCTGAGTCAAGAATACAAAGCCGAAGTCCTGGATTACTTTTGCCACGAGTACCTATCGGGAAGAACCCCCAATCCGTGCCTCAGATGTAACCGCAAGGTTAAGTTTGATGCCCTGCTTAGCCAGGCTCAGGATAATGGAATTGAGTTTGATTATTTTGCCACCGGCCACTATGCCCGGGTAGAATATGATAACAGTAAGCGCCGCTACCTGCTCAAAAAGGCCAAGGACTTAACCAAAGACCAGTCCTATTTTATCTCCTCTTTGTCTCAGCAGCAGCTTGGGCGCTCGCTCTTCCCTATCGGCAACTACACCAAGGAAGAAGTAAAAAAGATGGCAGTCGATTTTAGGTTAGGGGTTGATAATAAGCCGGAGAGTCAGGATTTTATCGTTGGGGGTTACTCTCCTCTTATTGAGGCAGCACAGCCGGGGCCAATACTGGATAAACAGGGAGATATCCTGGGAGAGCATCGGGGAATCCCATTTTATACCATCGGGCAGCGCAAGGGGCTAAGTATCTCTGCCAAAGAGCCACTCTATGTCACCGCCATTGACCGAGAAAAGAATGCCATCATAGTGGGCAGTAAAGAAGAAGTATATCGAGACGAACTTATAGCCTCAGGGCTAAACTGGATAGCCATAGAAGAATTAAAGCGACCGACTAAGCTCAAGGCAAAGATAAGATACGCTCATAAGGAGACCGAGACAATGGTAACGCCCCTGAGCAAAGACAAGGTTTATGTAAAGTTCAAGGAACCTCAGATGGCAATTACCCCCGGGCAGGCGGTAGTCTTTTACCGTGGAGATGTGGTGATAGGCGGCGGAACGATAGAGAGAACAATGACGGAGACCAGGTAAGGAGGAACAAAAAGGGTGGAGGATGAAGTAGAGAGATTTCCTGTATTACGATTCACTAAGGAAGGCAGAAGTAGCCTTGAGGAGGTAGTGGCCAGAGAATTTCCGGTTACCATCATCCTAAACGACCAAGAATTAGTAACTCTACTCTGTTCCCCAAACAACCTAAAGTATTTGGTTGTCGGCTTTCTTTCCTCCGAAGGGTTACTCAAAAGCAAAGATGAAATCAAAAAGATTGTAGCCGATAACCAGAGAGGTATCATACGGCTAGATACCGTAGAGGCTAAAGGATTTGACCAAGATGCTCTGTTCAAACGACTTATAACTTCGGGGTGCGGAAGAGGGGCTTCTTTTTACAGCGCAGCTGATGCCACCAGCCAAAAAGTAGAGTCCCAGATGGAAATATCAGCTGATGAAGTTTTTACCCTGGCAAACGAATTTCAACATGGCTCCGAGGTTTATCTGGCAACTCATGGTGTTCACAGCGCTGCCTTATGCGACCGGAAAAGCATATTGGTCTTTAGCGAGGATATAGGCAGGCATAATGCCATTGATAAAATCTTTGGGAAATGCCTTCTGGAGGATATCCCCACCGATGACCGTGTAATAATAACCAGTGGCAGAATTTCCTCAGAGATATTGCACAAAGTGGCTAAAAGAGGTATTCCCATAATCATCTCCATAGCTACGCCGACCAACATGGGAGTAAGGATAGCTGATAACCTGGGCATCACTCTAATTGGCTTCGCCAGAGGGAAGAAGATGAATGTCTATACCAATGATTGGAGGATAGTGCACAATGGAAAATAGTGATACCGAACTAATAGAGAAGATAACAAGCCTTAAAAAAAGAAAAAATGCTGTTATTCTGGCACATAACTATCAACTGGGTGAGGTTCAGGATATAGCTGACTTCGTTGGTGATTCCCTGGAGCTAAGCCAAAAGGCAGCCAAAACCGATGCTGATGTTATAGTATTCTGTGGAGTCCTCTTCATGGCAGAAACAGCCTCCATTCTTTGTCCAGACAAGGTAGTCCTGCTCCCAGATAGGCACGCCGGCTGCCCCATGGCTGATATGCTCACCGCCAAACACCTACGGGAGAAAAAGAAGGAGCACCCCGAGGCTACGGTAGTCTGCTATGTCAATTCCTCGGCTGCGGTCAAGGCAGAGTCAGATATTTGCTGCACCTCGGCTAACGCCGTCAGGCTTGTTGAGAAACTGGGCGATGCTGAGAAGATACTGTTTGTGCCTGACCAGTATTTAGGTAACTATGTTTCCACCAAAACCAGAAAGGAAATGCTCCTTTGGCCTGGATTTTGCCCTGCCCACGTTAGGATACAGCCGCAGTATATCTCCAGACTAAAAGTGGAGCACCCACAAGCCAAAGCGGTAGTTCACCCGGAATGCAGGCCAGAGGTCATCGCCCTGGCTGATGAGGTTCTGAGCACAGGAGGAATACTCCGATTTGCCCATGAAACCAAAGCAGAAGAGATAATTGTGGGGACAGAGATAGGGATAATACACAGGCTGATAAAGGAGAATCCAGGCAAAAGATTCATCCCAGCCTCTGAGCAAGCAATCTGCCCCACAATGAAACTAATCACCCTGAAGAATGTTCTCTGGTCTCTGGAGAAGATGGCTTACCAGATAAGAATTCCGGAAAGAACCCGCCTCAAGGCAAAAGCCGCCGTGGATAAAATGCTCTCCTAATCCAACAGCAACAGGTCAAACCCCATCCCGTTGTCTAAGCAATTCTTTATAAAACCTTTATGAAACCTTTATGAGATATTTATCATTTTTATGTCTATCTTTATGTTCGTATGGTAGATTGAAGGTAAATCAAAATAAGATTATTTATGTCTGAGGAGGCAAAAATGGAAAAGGTTCGTATTTTTCTGGCTGACTGGCAGGTACTCTTCAGGGAAGGTATTCACTTCACCCTTTCCGGAGAAGAGGACTTTGAGGTTATTGGTGAGGCTACCGATAATGAAGAAGCACTTAATCTCATTGAAAAAAATCCGCCAGAGGTAGCTATTTTTAATGCCAACCGGGGCAAGCCCAGCGGTATTGATATTACACGCCGCATCAAGCAAAACCTGCCATCAGTGGTGATAATTTTGATTATAGATAATTACAATGATGAGCAGCTCTTCTCGGCAATAAAGAGTGGGGCAAGCGCCTGCCTGAGCAAAGAGATGAGCCCTGACGAACTGATGGATACTATCCGAAAGGTAGCTCAGGGAGAGTATCCCATAAGTGGAGCCTTGCTCAAACCAGAAATTGCCTCCCGTGTTATTGACGAATTCGAAGCCTCCTCGTTAATAAGTGAAGAGGTGGATAATCTGCTGTCTCGCCTTTTGCCTGCTGAGGCTGAGATTTTACACCACATCGCTGGTGAAACCCCGGTCGAGGAGATAACCAAGGCTCTAGGCATTAGTGAACAAGCTATCAGGCATCACCTTGACCTTATCCTGACCAAGCTGGTGGCTAACGACCACAGCCGCGAGGTGATTGAGGCAGCGCAAAGCAACCTGCCGTCAATAATCTCCAAAGCCAAGAGGGGAGGCAGACCGGCAGCCGAGTATATAACCAAGGATGAATTCACTGAGTTCAAACAAACTGTAACCGAGCGCCTTAAATCCTTCCTTGGCGAGTTAGGTTAAAGCTAAGCAGGGTTTGCGGGAAGCAATGACTTTCCTAGGTGCTTAAAGGAGGTAAAAAAATGTGAAACGGAATAAAAAAAGAAGGTGGCAGGAATTCCCAAACCGATAGCTGGCAAGGAAAACCCACCACCTAAATAATTGTCAATTACTAAAAACTTAAGAAAGGAGAGAAAAATGGTTAAAGTTATTTATAGGGAACACGGGCAACAGGCTGACCTAGGCGGCAAAAGCGTGGCCGAGGTGCGGGAGCTGTATAAATCAGAATTCAGCATACCCGACCAGACCAGGGCCAGCCTGAATGGCAAACAGCTAAAAAGGAAGCTGGAGCCAGAGACAAAGCTGGGCGACGAAGATAAGCTGTCCTTTGAGGAAAGAAGCGGAAGGGCACTGATTCTATTAGGTGCTTTTCTGCTCACCCTGGCTATTACCGGCGGCTTATTTGCCTATACCTGGCTTACAACCTCAGCAACAATTGTCGCCACCGCAGTTCAGGCCGACTTTGCCAGTGTCTCATACAATGCGAGTCCTGCCCCATACACATTTCTCGGAAAAGTGCGTGGCACTATAGGGGCCGCATACATGTTCGATGTATCCAAGAACGCTGGCTACGCCGGTGACCTGGAAGTGCAAGTGTCCCTCGCCAACCCAGACAAGCTGACCCAGGACTATACCTTCTGGATGCTGAGGCTGAAGCTTACCGACGACAGCGGCACCCTAGGGTGGGACACCGGCAACACCACTCAGGTTATCAGCCTAGACAACCCGACGGTTAGTTTTTCCTGCGATAGCGTGAACATGACAGAGGCTCGCTATGTTAGAGTGTTAGGTGGCGCCTACCGGGTACGTGGCCATAGCCTAGGAGCATTTGGCGGAGAAGACCCCGTAATCTTTTGCCAGGTCTTGCAGGCTGGCGCTCACCCTGGTCCGTAACCACCTGAAGGCTAGTTAACGGGGCTCTCTCCCAAGTAGAGGGAGCCCCACCCAACCAGAGAAAAGACATAGTTAAACAAAGGACTGAAAACAAGGAGATACTAGGAATTTAAGGAAAGAGGAAAAAGGAGGAAGAAAAATGAAAAAACTTTTAATCATAGGTCTAGTGGCAGTAATGTTGGTCACCGGTGGCATGTTTGCCTCTACTTACACCACAGCCACCGCCACCATCGGTGTCACTGCGCCAACATCAGACTTTGCCGAGGTGACCGCTGAGAACCTAACAGCACTGGCACCAACCGTATTCGGCAAATACACCGGCACCTGGCCATCGGGCACCCTGTTCACGATAACTCCAGACGCCAGTTATACCGGTGACCTGGTGATAAGAGCTTACCTGGTCAATACCGGGGCACTGAGTCGCTACTATGAGCACCTTAACATGTCGCTTCAGTTTACCGACAACACCAGCACCATCACCGATGAGCAGGGAATCACCCAGGTCCTCAACCTGCAAAACTCAGAGGTTATGTTTGACTGGGAAAATGCTACTGGCGACTCCCCATACAAGGTTGAGCTCACCGGGGGCGGCTACCGCCTGCACTCGTGGAAATCGATGAGCGGTGGCAGTGTGCAACCCCAGCTATGGATGGAGATTACCCAAAGGTAATCTGCCAAAAGACCTGAAAGCTGACCAATCAGTGGGGAAGAAAAGGTGAAAAGTAAATTCCATCTAATTATGGCTTTGGTGCTCGCCCTGACAATTAGTGGCGGGGTATATGCCTATACCTTCACTACCGCCTCAGGGACGATTAATATTGCTGAGCCAACAGGAAATGTAGTCACCAGTAATGCGACGGCAACTCAGCCCGACTGGAGTTCTATCCTGCCGCCTCAGGACAGCGGGATAGAAACTTTAAGGCCAAATGCTGCTGGCACCTACTCGCAGTGTGACGATATTGGCGATTCCCCTAACTACCTGTGTGTGGACGAGGTTACACCAGATGAAGACACTACCTATGTCAGGACACGGGGTGGTGCCACCGAGCTAGATACTTATAATATTGCTGACCATAGTGAAGGTGTTGGAGATATCACTTCGGTCACGGTTTATATCAGGAGCAGGGTTACCAACGGCACACATGATATCGAGACTGCTATTCGAACATACGGCACGAACTATTTTGGCGGCTTAACCTCAACATCATCAACGTCCTACATAAATATATCGGCAAACTGGGCGACCAACCCATATACTGACAGTGCCTGGACCTGGGATGAAATTGACGCCCTGGAAGTAGGCGTAAGGCAATACGACCTGGGCCGTGGTGAGGCTAGGACTACTCAAGTCTATGTTGAGGTTAATTGGGAACTCAAAGAAACCTGTGGCGAGGTGCCCACCGGCAACCTGTTTACCATAACCCCTAACACCATCTATACCGGTGACCTGGTGGCCAAGGTCTACCTGGCCAATACCGGCAACCTAACTAAAGCCTACTCATATCTCAATATGAAGGTATACCTTGATAGCTCAGTTGAGGCCGGCGAAACGCCCAACTACCGGCTGCTCACCCTGCAAAATGGCGAGACCGCCTTCACTATGGAAGAACTCCAGCCTATCGAAGGCACCTGGACGCAAACTAGTCAGACCGATTTTGAGAGTGGCAACCTAACCAATCTTGATACCTGGACTAGCCCCGATGATGTTATACTTGACACCTTTTCTGATAATGTAACTGATAGCTTTGATGATGAAACCAACATTGCTTCTTCAGCCAATGTTACTGTTAGCGGTGGTCAGGTCAAACTTATCGGTAGTAGCGGAACCGAAACCTTGAGACCGAATGCCGCTGGTGATGACACCAATATCTCCTCTCAGTATCCTGACTCGGGAGCACATTATGACAAGGTAGACGAGGTCACTGCTGACGACTATTCAACCTATGTCTTTACCAACTCAACCAGCTATCAGCGGGATTTATATAATATTCCAGACCACAGCACCGGCTCAGGAGCCATAGATAATGTTACCGCCTACTTTCGTTTCGCTATGACTTCAGCAGTTGGCGATGTTGGAATCTGGCAAGACACCAGCAACACCCACACCATTGGAGCTGTGGGCGTCTGGACAGATGTTCCATTTAACAGCGAGAGTAAAATCAGCGGTAGTTTTGACCATACGAGCGATACCGAGACTGACTTAACAGCCGACGGCTGGTATCTCATCATGTATGAGATAAGGTCAACCTCCACATCTAACAGCAGACACGGTATATTAGCACGAGTTACTTTAGAAGGCAGTGCAGTAGAGGGCAGTGAAGGATACGGTTACTCCAGAAACAATGCCAATGATGAAGCATACACTGCCGGCGCCTGTATAGTCAACGCAAGCCTCAATGATACTGTAGTTGTTCAATGGCAACCTCAAGGTGTGGGTGCCTCTGATGTTCTGTCAAATTCCAAGACATCGCTTTGCATGATAAGGCTTCCTGATTCTCCCGATGTAGCCTATCTGAAATATACCGATGATAGTGATACAGGTGCTTACAGCGGTACAACCTGGGCCGGAAACGAGGTTCCCTGGGCAGACCAGGTAGTGGAAACAGACAATACCGTAATGCAGAAGTCAGCTGCCAATGACTACACTTTCACCCTGAAAAAGGTTGCCAGATATTTAGTCAAATACGATATCACCTTTACAGCTGGCTCTAGTGCCAGGACCCAGAGAATAGCCAGGGCTACTCTGGCTGGATCCCCTATAGAGCAAAGTTATTCCTATGTGTATATTCGTAACAGTGCTGTCGATCCGTGCACTTTACACGCACTTTTCATTGTTGACAATCCTTCAACGAATCAAGACCTGATTATTCAAGCCCAGCGAGGTGCAGCAGATATAGACGGCTCCCTAACTAGAACAGTCAGTTCCTCCAGTATTGAGATTATGGAACTGCCGTCGGGCGCAGAGACAGTAATCACCCATGATGACGTGGGCGGTCAGGATGTCGGTAGCACACAAACACTTAACTGGGCAAAAATTGAGGACCAGAGAGATGCGGCTGCTTTTACCAAATTTTCTGACACAACAATCGAGGTTGAGCAGGATGATGACTATTTGCTTCTGGGCAATGGCTTAATCGAGGACGCAGATAAAACAAGCGGTACAAGGCTGGAATTTGCCGGTGACTGGTTTATAGATGGAGTTGAGAATGATATAGGCGGGCACGGTAATTTTAAGAGAGGTAACCAAGCATCATCTGATACCTGGCAAGCTAGTCTAAATGCTCACACTATCCTCCAGTTAAGTGCAGATGAGCAAGTAACACTTAGAACTGCGTTGGAAGGCGAGGGTGGAGGTGTTAATGATAATACTGTTGCCGACCAATGTGGCTTCTCCGCTCTCAAAATAGGTAGCCTAGTCATTCCTGGTGATGTCTATGCCCGGGCAGCAATTAAGACATACGGCACCGTTGATACCGGGAGTGAAGAGAGTACCGATAATGGCACCTTTGTCACCGAATCACACCAGTGGACGACCAATCCTGATACCGGCTCCGCCTGGACATGGGATGAAATAGATGCCCTGCAAATCGGCGTGGAACTCAGGACAGACGCCGCCAGTAACAAGGCCGTTTGTACCCAGGTCTATATTGAGGTTAATCATGCTTACCATCCGACAGGAACACTTACTTCAACAAATCTATTATCCGGTGAGACAGTTGATAGCATAGACACTTTTGGCTACAACGCCTCGGCTATTCCTTCGGGAACAAGCTTAAAGGTTCAATTCTCAACAGATAACACTACCTGGTACAATGCGGCCGGCACTCCAGGCGGCTGGGATACTCTTTCTGGGGGAACGGATACCATAGACCTTTCCGGCTTAGGCTGGTCCGGGCCCAACTTTTATTACCACATGCTATTCACCTCTGACGGAAGTGACACACCGGTTCTGGACGAGATAAGCGTTATCTTTTATTTATACTATACATCGGGCGACTTGACCTCCTCATCCCACGACAACGGGGATGACCTTGATTGGGACTGGGGCACTATCTCCTTTACTACAAATGAGCCATCAATGACAGATATTGTGTTTCAGATAAGGACAGCAGCCACCGAAGGCGAGCTTAGCTCGGCTACCTGGTACGGGCCTACCGGCACCAGTGACAACTACACCACAACCCCCACCGACGTTAACCCTGTACACGATGGCGACCGCTGGATTCAATACAAGGCATACTTCTCCGGTCCTGGCGATAGCACACCTACTTTGAGCGATGTCAGCATAACCTATAGCGCGCAAGCTGCAATTTATACAATTGAAGTTATCGGTGGCGGTTACTGTCTGGTTTCAGATAACACCTCGGAGTGGGACACCGGATGGACGGTAGTCCCAGAGTTATACTGTGAGGTTACACCCAGGTAGGAAGAATGATGAAAAACAGATTTAAGCTAATGGTGGCTCTGGTACTCGCCCTGACACTCAGTGTCGGGGTATATGCCTATACCTTCTCCACAGCCACAGCGGTAATCGGTATTGCTGAGCCCACAGGAGATATAGCCACCTGTAACGCCACTGAGACCCAGCCTGACTGGGAAGATATCCTGACACCGGTGCCGGATACAGAAATCTTAAGACCAGATACTGCTGGCACCTACTCGCAGTGTGACGATATTGGCGATTCCCCTAACTACCTGTGTGTGGACGAGGTTATACCAGATGGAGACACTACCTATGTCAGGACACGGTTTGGTGCCACCGAGCTAGATACTTATAATATTGCTGACCATAGTGAAGGTGTTGGAGATATCACTTCGGTCACGGTTTATATCAGGAGCAGGGTTACCAACGGCACACA
>Ga0307433_1001966_pt1 | contig 10291 bp, 8 predicted proteins | sample SalMarWE160210MG_FD_202166 | JGI IMG/M metagenome (GOLD analysis project Ga0307433, IMG submission 202166) | Salt marsh sediment microbial communities from the Plum Island Ecosystem LTER, Massachusetts, United States - WE1603-210 | ecosystem: Environmental > Aquatic > Marine > Intertidal zone >...
GGCCGCCACCGCCGCCTTGTACACCTCGACCGAGGGGTCGGCGAGGGCCATCTTGACGAGCCGCCTGGCGGCGTCTTCGCCGGGCAACTGGCCGAGCGTCTCGCAGGCGAGTTTGCGCATCTCGACGCTGCCGGCGCCGAGGATGCGCGCGAGGGGCTCGGCGGCGGCGGGGTCGCGGATCATCAGAATCTTCTGGACGCCTTCATCCCACGCGCCGGGACCCAGGGAACTGAGGTACGTGATGGAGATATCCTGGATCTCGCGTGAGAGTTGGCGGCGGCGCTGCTCGAACGTCGGGTCCTTCGGGGCGGCGCCGGCGGCGCCGAACGCGAGCGGAGGCAGGCTCGGCGCGTCCTCGGCTCGCATCCATTTCATGTTCCGCCGGACGTAGCCGAGGGCCTTCCGGGCCGCCTGGTTGTCGGTGTCGCGCAACAGGGCGTGCTGCCAGTGTTTCGTCGCCCGCTTCGCCAGGCCGACGCCGTCGCACCACGTGGCCAGGCAGACGTGGGCGGCGGCGGCGTCGTCCATCGTCAGCAGCCGGTCGGTGTATTCGCGTTCCAGTTGGACCGAGTAATCGATGGCCCGCGCTGCGCCCGCGACGGACAGGATCAGGGCCGAGGAAAGAAGGAAGCGGTTCATGGGCGACTCCTTACGGTAAGTCGCGTGCCGGCACACACCTATTATACGGATGCAGGCGCGGCATCCCGACAGGAAAACCGCCGGCGCCGGCCGTCACCGCTTCGGGCTCTCCGGTACCGGCCCGAAGATCACCAGTGGCATCATGGACTTGACCTTCGCGCGGATCGCTTCCGGGACGGCCTTGAGTTGCTCGTCGGTGTCGATGAAGCCCTCGAACAGGACGTTGCCCAGCAAGTCCTTGGCGACCAGGTGTCGGCTGCGGGCGGGCTGTCGGGAACAGGCCTCCATCTCGACCCGGAGCGTGTCGATCTGGGCGCGGAGTTGCCGGATCGTCGGATGCGTCTCGGACAGCGTCTGCCGGTGGCGTGCCAGGGCGCTCTTCAGGCGTGCCATTCGCTCGCCAAGGCGTGCGGCAGTGAGGGTCGCATCCAGCCGTCTGGCGAAGGTGACGGCCAGGTCGTGCTCGCCGTCCACCCAGCGCGCGTTGGCCGAGGGTGACTCCAGGGCCAGTTGTCCCAGGACCCATGACGCCGGCCCGCCGGCCGAACGCGACGGATACGTACGGTCGAGCGGCGCGAGCGCGACGTTCTGCATCGGGAAGGCCAGCGTTTCGGCGCCGGCCGGCCGCTCGGTCTCGCCCAGTTCGGCGGTCACCTGCCGCTGCTTGCCCTCGCGGATGAGCGTCAGGGCGACCTTGTTGCCGGGGTCTTTCAGCCGCACGAGCACCACCAGTTGAGGAACGTTGACGAGGATCTGGTCGTCGAGGCGGGTCAGGATGTCGTGCTGCGTGATGCCGGCCTTCTCGGCGGCGGTTCCCTCGGCCACGAAATCGACCACCAGGCCGGTGCCTTCGGGAAGATGCAACTGGCGGCCCAGCGTGCTGCTGACCGGCGAGGTCACCACGCCCAGGTAAGCGACCTTCGCCTTGCGGGTCGGCCCGGCCCTCACGGCAAGGCCCGACACGCCCAGGTTCCTCACGTTAAGCGCCGGGGCGGCGCGGGGAGCAGTTGGGTCTGCCGCTCGGTTCGGTGCCGGCTCGTTCGCGGTCGCCGCCGATGCCAGCAGGCACGCGATCGCCGCGGTGACCAGGTTCCTGATCGTGCACACGGAATCTCTCCTGCCTTTCTTAGTTTCGACAACCCGACTTCGCCCTTTTTGTCCGCCTGGTGGCCTTCCCAGGCCACCAGGAACGGGCATCGACTGCGTTCGCGGCGGCCTGGGAAGGCCGCCGCGCGGAGCGCAGTAGTATTAGTAAGCGGTTGCCTTGATCAGAATCACCTCTTCGTGCGGGACGGTCATCTCCATCCGCGTGCCGCGCGCCGGGTCGATCCACTGGACGTGCTCGAACATGCGGCGGCGGAACCGCCGGAGCGGCGTCCGGTCGTCCGGCGCCACGACGCCCTCGTACGCGACGGTGGACCAGTTCTGTTCGAGCCGCACCGGCGCCGGGTCCGTCTTCGCAACGGTCGGCGTCTCCGGGATCGGCGCCGGCGGGTTCGTGTCTCGTGCCACCCGGTCGCCGTCGTCGCGGAACAGGGCGAAGGCGACGAGCAGGACGGCCGCCGCCGCCCCGACGGCGCCGCCCGCGGCCGCCCACCACAGAATCCGCCGTCCCCGATGCGGCGCCCGCAAGACCTTGGCGTCCATCGAGGGGGCGGGTTGGCGGAGCGGCATGCGAGCGAGCAGGTCTTCGATCTCGTTACTCATGTGCCGCCTCTCCATTGCCCTTCAATCGCCGGCCCATCCGTTCGAGGGCCCGGCGGTACCGCGAGGCCACCGTCTGCAGCGGCTGGCCGAGTGCCCGTGCGATCTGGTCGAATGTCAGGCCGGCGTAGATCTTCATGACGACCGCCTCCCGCTCGGCGTCGGGCAGTTCATCGAGGGCCTCGCGGACGAGCCGGTGCTGCTCGGCGCTGACGGCGCGGGCCGCCGGGTCGGTCGGCAGGCCGTTGTAGATCGAGACCGATTCCAGCCGCCTGGCCGCCCCGTTCTGCCGCCGCATCTGGTCCACGGCGGCGTTCCGGACGGCCGCAAAGACGTACGGCACCGGGTCGCCCGTGAGACGGACGCCGGCCGTCCACAGCCGGGCGAAGGCGTCCTGGACGGCGTCCTCGGCGCGCTCCGGCCGCCGCGTAATCGCCAGGGCCAGCGTGTACAGGCCCTGCCGATGGTCCGAGTAAACCTGCTCGAGCGTTTCCTTCACTGTCGGTCCCGGTGCCGAAGCCCTTCATCCTTAGACACGCTCGGCGCGGGTGGGTTTATGCAAAATCCGGGTGGTGGGCGGCAGGAGAGGCCGGGTGGCGATCACTTGTGCGCGGACGGCACTCGTGCGCGGTCGGCACGATTCGTGCGCGGCGGGTCTCCGCACCCGCCGCGCACATCCGCCGCCATGCGCGGTGGGTACCCCTTCGACAGGCTCAGGGCAGGCTCCGACCCGCCGCGCAGCACTCGATCCTGGATCGCTCAGTACCCCAGTTCGGCGAGTTTCTCGACGAGTGCTTTGACGTGGGCGACGCTGGAGTTGAAGGCGGCGCGCTCGTCGGCGTTCAGGTCGAACTCCAGGACCTCCATCACGCCGCCGGTGCCCAGCCGCGCTGGAACGCCGACGAAGTACCCGCCCACGCCGTACTCGGCGTCGCAGTAGGCGGCAGAGGGCAGGACGCGCCGTTCGTCGCGGAGGATCGATTGGGCCATCGTGACGGCTGCGGCGGCGGGGGCGTAGAACGCCGAGCCGGTCTTGAGGAGCCCCACGATCTCGGCCCCCCCGCCGCGCGTCCGTTCGACGATCCCCTCAATCTGCTCCGCAGAGAGCCGGGCCGCAAGCGGCACGCCGCCGATTTGCGAGTGCCGGACCAGCGGCACCATCGTGTCGCCGTGTCCGCCCAGGACGTAGGCCTGGACGTCCTTGGGGCTGACGTCGGCGGCCTCGGCGATGAAGGTTCGCATGCGGGCCGAGTCGAGCACGCCCGCCATGCCGACGACGCGCCGGGTCCGAAGGCCGCCGGCGCGGTGGGCGAGCGAGGTCATGGCGTCCACGGGGTTCGAGACGACGAGCAGGATGACGTCGGGGCTGGCTGAGACGAGTTCCTTGATGATGCCGGAGACGATCTCGGCGTTCTTGATGAGCAGGTCGTCTCGGCTCATGCCGGGCTTGCGTGCGAGGCCGGCGGTCACGATCGCCAGGTCGCTTCCCGCCGTGGCCTCGTAGTCGGTCGTGCCGGTGATGCCGTGGGCGAAGCCCATGATGGGCGCCGTCTGCTGAAGGTCGAGGGCCTTGCCGGCGGCCAATCCGTCGACGATGTCCACGAGGACGACGTCGCCCAGGTCTCGCGCCGCGGCCCACAAGGCGCACGTCGCCCCGACGTTTCCCGCGCCGACGACGGTGATCTTGGGATGGGTCATGCTGGCGCCTCCTTGCCTTCGGGATGAATGACGGGCGGATTATAGGCGGCCGCTGCCGGGCGTCAAGTGCAACAGACTCCTGCGCCGGGCCGCGCGCGCTACTTGGCGTACAACTTCTCTCCCGCCGTGGCCTTGCGGCGGGGATAGGGCGGCGGGCGGCCCTCAAGGCCGTACGTCTCGATGAGGTTCCGGATGCTGGCGTACTGGACGGCCCACGCCCGGCGCGTGTAACCGCCGCCGAGGGTCATGACGACAGGGATGCGGCGGCGCAAGCAGGCGTCGATGACGAGCGCATCGCGCTCGACGATACCCTTCTCGGTCATCGCGAGGCCGGCCAGCGGGTCACCCGCGAGGGTGTCGCACCCGGCTTGCAGGAAAACGATGTCCGGCCGCGCGCGCTGGATCACGTTGGGCAGGTTCTCGCGGAGGATCGCCAGGAACGTCGCGTCGTCCGTCCCGTCATCAAGTTCGATGTCCAGGTCGCTCTGCGATTTCGGGACCGGGTAGATGCTGCCCTGGTGCATCGAGAAGGTGAAGACCGATTCCTCGCCCGCGAAACACTCCGCCGTGCCGTTGCCCTGGTGCACGTCGAGGTCCACGACCAGCGCCCGTTCGATTCGCTCCTCGTCCTGAAGCGTGCAGATAGCAATGGCGATGTCGTTGTAGACGCAGAAGCCTTCGCCGGTGTCGGGCTTGGCGTGATGGAAACCGCCCGCCAGGTTGGTAGCGATGCCGTACTTCAGCGCCAACCGCGCCGCCAGGATCGTACCGCCCGTTGCGTAGCGGTGCGGCCGCAGGACGCCGGAGTCGACCAGCGAGGCCGGCAGCGAACCAAGGATCGGCGCCTCCAGGTATCGCGCGACGGCCTTCGGTGACTTCAGGCTCGCGAGGTACCGGTCCGTGTGGACGCGGCGGATCTGCTCTGGTGTGGCTTCCCCAGGAACGAAGACCGTCTCGGGCCGCAGGAGCCCGGCGGTGTTCAGTTTCAGGTAGATCTTGGCGTACTTGCGAGTGTCGAACGGATGGAACCACTGCACGCCCGGCAGGTCGATCTGGTACCGTTCGGAGAAGACAACGGCCAGGCGCCCGCCCAACGCGTGACCGCGGCGGGGTTGCTTCACGGCCCTGAACGAACTCGGTGCGACGCAGGTGGTCAGCAGGCAGGCAGCGCCCACCACGATGGCTGCGGCGCCGACGAGTGGGCTCCACCTCTTGCTTGCGGACATGGCCCGCTCCTTCAGCCGGAATAACATCGTTCCCCGCCGCGTAAGGATGATGGAGCACATTGCATCGCGGCAGATGTACAGCCACGATTATAGAGACTTGGCTGAGCGGCCGTCAAGCCGGCGGTGCGGGAACCGAGAGACGGCGCAGAAAGCGGTTGTCCGGCCGAAGCGGCGCGATACACTTGGGCGCCGGCGACGGCAGTCCGAGAAGCGGGGGGATACGCACGTGGCGAGATGCCCGCGATGTAACGTCCGGCTCATCAAGCGGAAGACGGGGGAGGGGTGTGTGTTCGTCTGCCCGAAGTGCGGCGGGCGGAACGTCGCCTTCCCCGTCCTGTGCAAGGCGGGTGCCAGCCCGGGCTTCATGAAGCAGATCTGGAAGCAGTGTCGTTCCCCCGACGCAAAGAGCCATCTCCTTTGTCCCCACTGCAACCGCCGGACGGTGCGTGTGACGACCGGCCACGGCGAGGACACGTTGTACCTTGACGTCTGCACGTTCTGCCGCGCGGTCTGGTTCGATGCCACCGAACTGAACAGGGCGCTGGCGATGCGGCCGCCCGAGAAGCAGTTGTCGCCTGAGATGCGCGAGAAACTGGCCGTCATGCAGATTGAGATGGTGCAGAAACTGCGGTCGCTCGACAAAGGCCTCCTCGGCGATGAGAAACCACCCAACTGGTGGCAGTGGCTTCCCGCCCTGGCGGGGATGCCTGTCGAGGAGGAAGCCCCGGGTCGCGAGTCGCGGCCTTGGCTCACGTGGACGATTGCGGCGGCCGTGGCGCTGGTGTTCGTAGCGACGTGCGGCCGGCTGGATGAAGCCGCCAAGGCCTTCGGCTTTACGCCCGGCCTGTCGCGGGGGTACGACGACGTGACGATCTTGACGGCGTTCTTCATCCACGCGGGCGTCTTTCACCTTGTCGCCAACCTCTACTTCCTGGTCATCTTCGGCGACAACGTGGAGGACCATCTCGGCCACGGGCTCTTCATCCTGCTGCTGGTTGGCTCGCACGTGGCGGGGGCGGCGCTGCACGCCGCCGTTGACCCCGGCAGCCCGATCCCCCTGGTCGGGGCCAGTGGAGGCATCAGCGGCGTGCTGGGGTATTACGCGCTGACGTTCCCGCGTGCACGGCTGGGCGTGTTCTGGCGGTACTGGTTTTTCTTCAAGTACGACCGGATGCCGGCGCTGGTTTACCTGGGCCTTTATGTGATTCTGCAACTGCTCGGGGCGCGTGAGCAACTGCGCGGATTCGGCGGCGTGTCGTACCTTGCTCATCTGGGCGGTTTGGCCGTCGGCTGCCTGGCGGCATTGGGCGTTCGCCTGGCCAAGACGTGGCCGCCGGAGTTCATGCGTGATGCCTGAGGACCGAACCGGGGCGGCGCGGGCGTGCGTTGGCGCGGCGCGGCGCGGGGCCCGCACGCGCTGCTTCGTCGGACGCAGTCTTGTCTCGGGCCCGGATTGGCGGTAGCATCTCTGTTTCGCACACCCCGTTTCCGCAAGGAGATGCCGCACATGACGATGAAAGCGCTCGTGAAGGCGAAGGCCGAAGAGGGTCTCTGGCTCCAGGACGTGCCGGTGCCGGAGGTCGGCAAGAACGACGTGCGGATCAAACTGCTCAAGACGAGCATCTGCGGCACCGACGTCCACATCTGGAACTGGAACGCCTGGGCCCGGAAGACCATCCCCGTGCCGATGGTCATCGGTCACGAGTTCGTCGGCACCGTCGATGCGGTCGGCGAGAACATCGAGGACTTCGCACCCGGCGAACTCGTCAGCGGCGAAGGGCACCTCGTCTGCGGTCACTGCCGCAACTGCCTGGCCGGGAGGCGGAACCTGTGCCCCAACACCAGCGGCGTCGGCGTCAACCGCGCCGGGGCACACGCCGAGTATCTCTCGATCCCCGTCACGAACGTGTGGGCGGCGGACCCCGGCATTCCTCTGGAGGTCACCAGTTGTTTCGATCCGCTGGGCAACGCCACGCACTCGGCCCTGTCGTTCGACGTGCTCGGCGAAGACGTGCTCGTCACGGGCGCGGGTCCCATCGGCTGCATGGCCGCCGCCATCGCCAGATACGCCGGCGCCCGATACGTCGTTGTGACCGACATCAACCCGTACCGCCTGGGCCTGGCGCGCCGGATGGGCGCGACGTTGGCGCTCGACGTGCGGACCGAGACCGTCGAGGACGCTCAGACGTCGCTCGGCATGAAGGAAGGCTTTGACGTCGGTCTGGAGATGTCTGGCAGCCCCGACGCCTTCCGGTCGATGCTGGCGAACATGTGCCACGGCGGCAAGATCGCCCTGCTCGGCATCCTGCCGCAGACCGAGATCGATTGGGACCACGTCGTCTTCAACGGCCTCACGATCAAAGGCATCTACGGCCGCGAGATGTACGAAACGTGGTACAAGATGACCGTGATGATCCAGGGAGGGCTCGACATCATGCCCCTCATCACGCACCAGTTCCACTACACCGATTTCGAGAAGGCCTTCGAGGTGATGAGATCGGGCCACTCCGGCAAGGTCGTGCTCGACTGGTCCGACGCGTAGAGCGTCTCAAGACTGCATGGAGCGCAGCGGGCCTCCTGACCCGCCGCGCGAGGGCTTAGCCCGGATTTCCCGGATAGAGAACACCGTTCATGCATAATGAGGCAGCGTTTGACCGCACGAACAAAGGGTTTGCTCGACGCCACGGACGGCAGCAGGCAGGGATGCTTTGGGTGAACCTATCCGCCTGGTGGCCTTCCCAGGCCACCAGGAACAGGCATAAACTGCGTTCGCGGCGGCCTGGGAAGGCCGCCGCGCGGAACGTAGCGTAGTAGTATTAGCGGTCCGCAAGATCGCCAGTGAAGGAGGCCGAAGCATGCCATCGGCGAAGCGGAGGCGAAGCGGTGGTCCTGCACCCGCGCGGGGCAAGGAGTGGCTCATGAACCGGCGCTCGTTCCTGCGGGCCGTCGGGTGCGGCGCCGCCCTCCTCGGCGGCGGCCGGGCCGGTGTTCGGGCCTCCCCGGCCGATGAGCGGCCGGATGTCCTGTTTATCGCCATCGACGACATGAACGACTGGACCACCCTGTTCGATCCGGATAACCCGATTCAGACGCCTAACCTGAAACGCTTGGCCGCCCGCGGCACCTTCTTCCGCCGCGCGTATTGCGTCGCGCCCGCCTGCAACCCCTCTCGCACAGCGATTCTTACCGGCCTGCATCCGTCGGCGAGCGGCGTGTACGGAAACCGCGACGCCTGGCGCGAGTTGCTCCCCGACGTGGTGACCTTGCCGCAGCATTTCGCTCGGCACGGGTACGCCACCATGGGGGCGGGCAAGATCTTCCATCACGGCGCGGCGGGACGCGACCGTCCGGGCAACCCGTCGTTCCAGGCGTTCTTTGGTATGCGGCCGACCCGTGCGCCGAAGCCGAATCACAACGGCTACCGGGAAGGGCCGCTGTCGAAGACCTGGTTCGACTGGGGCGTCCATGACAGGAAACTGATTGATTGCGACACGGTGGAATGGGTGGAAAAAGCGATGGAGGAGACGACGCGCCGGCCGCTGTTTCTGGCGGCGGGCATCTTCAAGCCGCACCTCCCGTTCTATGCCGACCGCCGGACCTTCGACCGGTATCCGTTTGACAAGACCCGCGTTCCACCACGGAAGGACGGCGACCTGGACGATGTGCCGCAGATTGGCCGCAACATGGTGGCCAAAGAGGACTTCATTTACAAGAACGTGATCGCCCGGCCCGAGGACAGCCCCGGAAGCCTCAAGACGATGGTGCAGTGTTACCAGGCCTCGGCCGATTTCGCCGACCAGATGGTGGGTCGGCTGCTGGATCAACTCGATGCCACCGGCCGGGCCGACCGTACCGTCATCGTTCTATGGTCCGATCATGGCTACCACCTGGGCGATAAGGAAACGTGTGTCAAATTCACCCTCTGGGAGAAAGCGACCCGCGTGCCGTTCATTATCGTCGCCCCGGGCGTGACACAGCCCGGGAGCGTGTGCGACCACCCCGTCAGCCTGTTGAATATCTATCCCACGTTGGCGGACCTCTGCGGTTTGCCCGAGCGCAAGGCCCTGAGCGGCGTCAGCCTGGTGCCGCTTCTGAAGAAGCCGGACGCCCCCTGGCCCCGCCCCGCCCTTATGACGATGGGGCGGGGGAATCATGCGGTCCGCTCCGACCGGTGGCGCTACATTCGCTATATCGACGGCACCGAGGAACTGTATGACCACGAGAGCGACCCCTGGGAGTGGACCAATCTCGCCGATGACCCCGGGCACGCCCGCGTCAAGCACGAGTTGGCCCGATGGATGCCGAAGCAGGAAGTGCCCTGGCCCATCAATAAGTCGAAGCACTGGATTTATCGCAACGTGACGTGGGATGACGCGCCCCAAGGCCGCGCCAAAGGAGCGCGGCCGGCGCGTTGACGCTACGAAATACCGCAGAAAGAGGGCTGACAATGGACCGCAGAGCCTTCATCCGCGCCCTGGGATTCGGCACGGCCGGCCTGGTGCTCGCCAGCCCGCTGAGGCCGGCCGCCGGCGGGCCCGCTCCGGCCCGGCAACGGCCCAACGTCGTTCTCATCGTGACCGACGACCAGGGCTACGGCGATCTGGCCTGTCACGGCAACCCGGTGCTCAAGACGCCGAACCTCGACCGCCTGCACAGCCGGAGCGTGCGCTTGACCGACTTCCACGTGGCGCCGATGTGCACGCCTACGCGGGGACAACTGCTGACCGGGCGCGACGCGATGGCGAACGGGGCGACGTTCGTCTGCCTGGGTCGCTCCATGATGCGGCGGGGCCTGCCGACGTTGGCGGAGGCGTTCAAGGCCGGCGGGTACCGTACCGCGTTGTTCGGCAAGTGGCACCTTGGCGACAGTTATCCACACCGGCCGATGGACCGCGGCTTCGACACCGTCGTCCGCCACGGCGCCTGGGGCATCACGAGCATCCCGGATTACTTCGGCAACGACTACTTCGACGATACCTATCGCCACAACGGCCGGCACGAGCAGTACGATGGGTACTGCACGG
>Ga0307433_1001967_pt1 | contig 10289 bp, 5 predicted proteins | sample SalMarWE160210MG_FD_202166 | JGI IMG/M metagenome (GOLD analysis project Ga0307433, IMG submission 202166) | Salt marsh sediment microbial communities from the Plum Island Ecosystem LTER, Massachusetts, United States - WE1603-210 | ecosystem: Environmental > Aquatic > Marine > Intertidal zone >...
CCTCTTAGTATACAGGGAATTACTGGGGTTCTTGGATAAGATCCAACCTGTGATTACGTATGATGCAGGGGATGCATCAGTTCGTGAAATAAAGGCGAAAGAGGGGTTTCCCCTGTTCTCAAGGGGAGATTTGCCCATTGACCATGAGGGTGCCGTCTTGCTGTTTCAACGGCTCTTGGAGCATCTGTCCTCTACGAAGAGGAAGGATAAAGATGCATTGGAGCAGGCACTCAACAGGGTGCAGGGCGAGCCCACGTGGGTGCAGGATGTGATAGGAGCGGTTCTCTCGGGTGATGAGGGAAGAATCACCACGATGTCCCAGGAAGTATCGCTCTCGCCGGTGGTAGCAAAGTTCTTGGCCCACATGGCCCTAAAGCCATCAATGAGATCCCTGAGGGAATCGAGTGCAGAAGTGATTCAGGGATATACCTGGAATTACGGTTACTGTCCCTTGTGCGGCTCACCTTCAAACATGGCATACCTCAGCGATGAAGGCAAGAGATTCCTCCACTGCGAGCTCTGTGGCTATGAGTGGCACTATCCACGGCTTAAGTGCCCCTTCTGTGGTGAGGAAAGGGCAAAGGAGCTGGGGTATTTCACCAGCGAGGAAGATGAGGGCTATCGCGTTGATTTCTGCAAGAAATGTAAACGGTATATCAAGACCTTGGATATGAGGCTTATCGGGTTTCCTGCGCCTCTTGAGCTGGAGAATCTCATCACTCTGCATCTGGATGTGCTGGCCCAGAAACAGGGGTTGAAGGCCTCAGGCGATTAGCATACGAGCCGGAGATAGGAAAAGAGGGGAATCGAAGATGGAAGTAAAGGTCGTCAAACACATCCTTGAGGCGAACGAGCGCATTTCATTGCAGAACAGGGCCTTTTTCGATGAGAAAGGGATCATGGTGGTCAACCTCATGGGAAGCCCCGGGGCAGGGAAAACCACGCTCCTTGAGCGAACTATCGAGGCGCTGAAAGAGACTACGCCCATGGCGGTCATTGAGGGAGACATCGCCAGTTCTTACGATGCAGAGAGGATAGCCGCACACTCGATTCCCACCGTGCAGATCAATACCGGCGGCGCCTGCCACCTTGATGGGAACATGGTGAGGGGAGCACTGGCCGAGCTCACCCTCGATGGCATACGGCTCTTGGTAGTGGAGAATGTGGGAAATCTCGTGTGTCCGGCGGAGTTCAATATCGGAGAGCACCATAAGGCCATGATCATCTCAACCACGGAGGGAGACGATAAACCGGAGAAGTATCCCCTCATGTTCCAGGTCTCCCAGGTACTGCTCCTCAACAAGATTGACCTCCTGCCCCACCTGAGCTTCAATACGGAGCGATTCAGGGAAGAGGCGCGTAAGGTGAACCCAAGGCTTACCGTCATGCCCATCTCCTGCGCCACCGGCCAAGGGCTGGAGACCTGGTTCAGGTGGCTAGGGGAGAAGATCACTGGAAAGGCATGATACGATTATTCCCGGTATACGGAGATCCCAATAAAGCCGATGCACGATATTCTCGTTTTTCCTCCTATATTCATTGCCCTCACCTAACAAAAATGCCCCTTAGTCCCTTACAAATATAATTATGCGAAAAATGGTCAAAATTTCTTCCGCCAGGAATAGCTCCGTGGTCAGTAAATTCAGGAATTGAGAGATTCTATTGAAGCGCTTATCTTCAATTCCTCAATTCCGGTTTATCCGAGTTAGGTATTTTCCTTGCAAAATCAACAGAAATAGGGAAAATCAGGAAAAAATCTTACCTTCTATCATGTGGGGCATGCAGTGAGAGACGAGGGCAAAACCAAGTCGCAACTCATAGGGGAATTGGTCGAACTCCGTCAACGGATTGCGGAATGCGAGGCATTGGAGTCTGAGCTCAAGCAGAGCGAGGAGAACTTACGCCATCAAAAGAGACACCTGGAGTCCTTAATTCATTACAGCTCGTTAGCCATGGTAACGCTCGATGAAGCACACCATATTATTTCCTGCAATCGGGAGTTCGAGCAACTTTTTCAATTCGAGGAATCCGAGATCATTGGTAAGAATCTCGATGAGGTCGTGGCCGGCCCCCAATACCTCATGGAGGCCAGGTCCTATACCAAGGAGGCCCTGGAAGGGAGAGCGATTCATGGCTCTGGCACGAGGCAAAGGAAGGACGGCAGCACGGTGGATGTTGAATTCTTTGGGGTGCCGGTGCTCATCGATGGGAGCATTGTAGGGGCCTATGGGATTTATCAGGATATCTCAGAACGCAAGAGAGTTGAAGATGCGTTGCTCGAGAGCAAGGCAAGATATAAGGAGTTGGCGGACTCCTTGCCACAACCAGTCTTCGAGACAGATGAGAGAGGCGATCTCACCTTTGCCAACCGCTGTGCATTTGATCTGTTCGGGTATCCCAGGGATGAATTTGAAAAGGGCCTCAACGCCTTTCAGATGCTCGCCCCTGAAGATCGTGACAGGGCCAGGGAGAATTTTGCGAGGGCGCTGAGCGGAGAACACTTGGGTGGTGTTGAATACACTGCCCAGAGGAAGGATGGGGGAACATTCCCCATTGAGATCTACTCGAGCCCTATCGTTCGCGAGAACACCACTATAGGCCTTCGGGGGATCATCGTGGATCTCAGCGAGCGCAAGAAGACGGAGGAGGCGTTGAGGGAATCGGAGGCAAAATACTCGGCACTGGTTGAGAACTCAGAGGATGGCATTATCATGATCCAGGAAGGGGTGCTGACCTTTATCAACGAGGCTTCAACTGATCTGGTGGGCTACCTCCCCAAGGAGATGACAGGGGCGAGTTTCGTGAAGTTTGTCGCCCCTGAGCATCGGGACCTGGTGGTGAAGCGATACACAGAGCGTATGGAGGGAAAGGATGTCCCCTCTATCTATGAGATTGAGCTTCTCAGAAAAGATGGCACCACTGTACCGGTGGAAGTGAATGCCATGCACATTGAATATGGAGGTAAACCCACTGATCTGGCTTTCGTGAGGGATATCACCGAGCGCAAGCAGGCGGAGATTGAGGTACAAAAACGACAGGTGTACCTGGAATCCGTGTTGCATAACGCCCCGGAAGCCATCGTGACCCTCGATGCCTCGAACCTGGTGCTCGAGTGGAACCCAGGAGCCGAGCAGATTTTCGGCTATACCCGCCAGGAAGTAGTGGGGAAGAATATCGATGATCTGATTGCCCTTCCCGAGGTACATCAAGAGGCGACAACCCTTACCAGAAAAGCCCTCTCCTGCCGAAAGATCCCTCCCAGGAAAACGGTTCGCTATAGAAAGGACGGCACTCCCGTCCCCGTGATTCTGGCCGCTGCACCCATCTTGATAGACGATGAGCTGGAGGGTGTCGTGGCGGTGTATACGGACATCACCGAGCGCAATCTCGCCGAGGAGGCCCTGCGGGAGAGCGAGGAGCGATTCCGGATTCTGGTGGAGGAATCCCCCTTCGGTGTGTCGATCATCGGGAAAGATGGCCGCTACAAGTACCTGAACCCCACGTTCAGAGCGATCTTCGGATATGACCTCAAGGATATCCCCACCGGAAGGCAATGGTTCAACAAGGCCTACCCCGATCAGGAGTACCGTAAAGAGGCGATTTCCGCCTGGATCAGTGACCTGCGTGGAGCAGAGCCCGGTGAGTCTCGACAAGAGACCTTCACGGTGACGTGCAAGGATGGATCGGAGAAGACTATACACTTCCGGCCAGTGACCATGAAGACCGGTGATCAGTTCGTGATCTATGAGGATATCACGGAAAGAAAGCAACTGGAAGAGCAGCTCCACCTCGTCCAGAGGATGGAAGCCCTTGGAACCTTAGCAGGCGGCATCGCCCACAACTTCAACAACCTGCTCACCGGCATTATGGGCAACGCCTCGCTCATGCTGCTCAACACCGACCCGGCCCACCCCCACTACAAGCGGCTCAAGGGTATCGAGAAGCTCGTGGACAGCGGTTCAAAGCTCACCAGGCAGCTGCTCGGCTACGCCAGGAAGGGCCAGTATGAGATCAAGCCCCTCAACATCAACCGCGTGGTGAGGGAGACTTCCGATACCTTCGACGCCACCAGAAAAGACATCCGCGTGCACCAGCACCTCGCCGAGGACCTCCACGGCGTCCACGCGGACCAGGGACAGATCGAGCAGGTTCTGTGGAACCTGTATGTGAACGCCGCGGATGCCATGGTCGGCGACGGGGATCTGTTCATCGAGACGCGTAACCTCACCCACGCCGAGATTATGGACAAGCCCTATAAGGTGAAGCCCGGCACCTACGTGCTGATCACGGTGAGGGATACCGGCAGCGGCATGGGCAAGAAGACCATGGAGCGGATCTTCGAACCCTTCTTCACCACCAAGGGTCTCGCGAGGGGTACCGGCCTGGGCCTCGCATCGGCCTACGGCATGGTAAAGGCCCACGGTGGCCACATTGATGTGGACTCCCGGAGGGGCAAGGGCACCGCCTTCAGCATCTACCTGCCCGCCTCCCCGCAGGAGGTCCCGGATAGGCCGATGACCTCGTGGAGGCTCGAGAGGGGCCACGAGGCCCTCCTTCTGGTGGACGATGAGGCCATGGTGCTTGAGGTGAGCCAGGAGTTGCTGGAGATGCTGGGCTATACCGTGTTCCCGGCGAGAGGCGGACGGGAGGCCGTCGAGCTCTACCGGGCCCACTCCGACCACATCGACATGGTGATCCTCGACCTGATCATGCCGGATATGGGGGGCGGGGAGACCTACGATCGGCTCAGGGAGCTCGACCCCAGGGTTAAGGTGCTGCTTTCGAGCGGCTACAGCATCGATGGACAGGCCTCAGAGATTCTGAAGCGGGGCTGCGACGGGTTCATCCAGAAGCCCTTCGAGGCAAAGGAGCTCTCCCAGCGGATACGGGAGATACTGGATAAGAGGAAGCCCTGATCGCATTACTCGGGGAGAGTAGCTTTGAGGGGCTACCACGGTGCGCTACGGGTCTGATAAGGTCACAATTATTGTCACAATTCAAACGAATCCCACCCCGTGAGACTTACCTATAATGAAACAACTGTCGCCAATAATCTTTCGGGGACATCCCGAAAATTACTAGCATCAAGCCCCTATACACCCGCACTGACTCTTCAATTGACAAATGATGTATTTTCTGGTATAATTACTTAATAAAAACAGAAAAATATTTTAAATTGATTTATTCGTTTATTTGAGAGAGAGCGGCCTGTTCTAAGGAAATCATCTCGTTTGCCATGTCACGCAAGTATTATATCGAGAGCTGAGAAGGGAACCCATGTATATAGGTAGGCAAATTATGTACTTAAGTTTTGCGTTGATCTCTCTATGAGGGATTCCAATGGAAACAACCCCCACTGAAACAGACGTTTCTGGCCCAGCGCCGCTGACAGATGATCCGCATAAGGAGATCAAGGCTAAGGTCGCGGATTTTTTACTCTCCCTGATCCAGGCCTTTCTCCGCACCGGTTTTTACACTTCCGATCATCCCGAAGCAAAGAAGGCCAAGGTAGGACTCTACGAGGATTTTCAAAATATTTTCACCAGCAAAGGCGAGCTGACCTTCATGGTTCGTGACGATCCTGAGGGGAAAAATATTTTGATCGAAGGGGTGCTTCCAGAAAGCCATAACCTCAATTCCCTGATGTTGCGGGGGATGGCAGAGATGTACGCCCCCAAATTTGCCAAATTCCTCGAGCGGAAAGATCTCATTAGCTTAACTCTTAAGAATACCATGACTCGGGCGGAATTCACCAATTTCATCGACGTTATGGGCGAGCCGGTTTTTGTCGACACCCACGAAAAAAGCGATAAGGAACGATTCAGCCGGACCTTGCAAGAGAGAGGGATTTTCAACATTTCATACATCTTCATCGAAGAACTCTTGGCCGTAAAGCGGGAAATCCCCTGGCGATCTCAAATCGCCCTTTCGCGCCTCATGAAAGACTTCAGAACGATCCCCCTCTTCTTTGATCTGGACGAAGAAGGCATAAAAAATCTGAGAAGGCAAATCATTCAGGATATCGCTCGGCACATCCAAGACCCTCACGTCATCTTTCCTGTTTTGATGAACACCGATATCGCTGAAACCAAGGAATTCAAGGAATCTGAAATTAATAGAGAGATAATCGCCTGTATCTCTGATGAACTTCTCCTCAAGATATCCCAGACATTGCTCAAGGAGGATGTTCGCCCTCAGGAGAGTGAACTCCCTCAGGGGAAAGTGGTAGGGCTTGCCAAACAGGTTGCCTCATCTCTGAATCTAAGGGAAATCAAGGCAAGAGCCCCTATCCTCGAAGAGTATTTCAAACGCAAACTTATTCTCTTTGAACAACTTCCAGAGGCCATGCAGCGAAAGATCAAGTTTGAGCAGTTTACAAGCAAATTTCTTCGGAACATTGACTCCTTTTTCACCCAGTTCGACGAGATGCAGGATGGAGAACGATATCTTAAAGCGGCTCGAATCATTACGCGGATTATTCCCGAATTGATACGCCGAGATCGGTACGAGGAGGTCCTGAAGATCATTACCCATATTGATCGCCAGTTTAATGAGAAAACACAGCTCTCCCTTTCTGCAGGAAAAATTCTAGAGGAAATCGAACAGGGCGAGATCATGCGTGAATTGAAGGGAAAATTCCTGACCGGCAGCAAGGAAATACATATGGCCATCGCCCCCATTCTGGTAACACTCCGCGCCGGATCTATTCCCCATCTTCTCTCACTTCTAAGGCAGAGCACTGACCACTTGGTCCGTAAACATGCCTGCGAGATATTACTCCAAGTCGATTCCTCAGGCATCAACCTTATTCTCGATGAGCTTAATAAAAGGGAATTCGCTACAAAATCCGCCATAGACATCATGCGGGTTTTGGGAGAAATGAAGCGTGATGAGTGGATTCAACCCTTTGCCAGCACCCTGCGGACTTATATCAACCATGAAAACCCGCGCCTCAGAGAGGAAGCTTTGGAGATATACTATAAGATCATGGGTGGTGATGGGGAAACATTATACCTCGATCTCCTCAATGATACCGATATTGGCGTTCAGAAAAGGGCGGTTCGGTGTCTGAGCGGAATCAAGAGCAAAATTGGCCTGGAAAAATTCCTCGAAATTCTGCATAAGGCGGAAGATTTCCCCTCAGATAAAGATCTGCAAATTGAGGCTTCCCTTTTTAGCGCCCTTGGTTTTTATGGGGACGTTGAAATGCCAGAGATAGAATCGCTTGAGGATTTCTTGATCGAAACACTTGACCGTCGGCTCAGTCTGGGGCCGCTTACGTTTCTAAAGAAAAAAAAGAGACCCCTTAGCGAGGGATCAATAGCTGCAATCTGCGAAGCTTTGGGAAAGATTGGAACCCACAAATCCCATGACATCCTCAAGAAGCTAGAGAAACATAAAGACAGACTGTGGACGAATACGGCCGAAGAGGCTTTTTTAAAGATCTCCGAAAGGCAACAGGACAAAGCCTGAGTCAAGGCCCCTAACGCAGGAGGCCTCCATATCAGGAAGAGCGATTCAATCCGGGTTTTCAAAATAGCGTTTCAAATCCTCGATAAAATATATCATGCAAGGGTGTTCTCTGTCTCGTCGCAAAAAGGAAGACGCGGTCTGTTACCGGTAACGGGCAACCGACATTATGGAATTGCTGTTTGGATCATCCCCCTTTCCGCTAAAGGGTATACCGAGAATATAAGCTACGTTGGCGCAGGTTCTGTGTTATTATTTCTTGTCGAACTCGTAATGGGCTTGTGGGAGGTTTTTTATTCTCCTGTAAGAGATTCGTCACATGAAGGGCATGCACATAACGCTGTTCATTCATGACAGGTAATTCAATACAATCGAGCCGATAAAAGATAGGATGATTCTATGTCGCGAGTGGTCCTTGGAAAAACCGGACTTGAGGTCAACAGGCTTGGTTTTGGCGGGATTCCCATTCAGAGGGTGGGCGAACGACAGGCCGTTGAGGTGGTTGTGCATGCGATTGAACAGGGCGTGGACTTTATCGATACCTCAAGGGCCTACACCACGAGCGAAAGGCGGATCGGCAAGGCCTTAGCACAGACGGATAAAAGGGTAATCCTTGCCTCAAAGTCCCAAAGCAGGACCGCGGACAAGGTACGGAAGGACCTGGAGACCAGCCTGAGGGAGCTGAATCGGGACTATATTGACATCTACCAGGCCCATTTCGTGGCGGATGAACAGGTCTATACCCAGGTGATTTCCTCAGGCGGCGCCCTCGAAGGCCTGCGCAAGGCAAGGGAAGAGGGTTTGATAGGCCATATTGGTATCACGAGCCACAGCCTGGACCTCATGGACAGGGTTCTGGACGACGGGCTTTTCGAGACGATCATGGTGTGCTTTAGCCTTCTTGAGCCCAAGGCACGGGAGAGGGTTATCCCCAAGGCGCTGGAGAAGAATGTGGGGATTATCGCCATGAAGCCCTTTTCCGGCGGAATCATCGATAATGCCGCCCTTGCCCTGAAATATGTATTGTCCCAACCGGGCATTGCGGTCATTGCAGGGGTAGAGCAGAAAGGGCTCTTCGATGAAAACTGGGAGATCTTTCAAGAGAGCAAGGAACTAAGTGATAGCGATCGGAAAGAGATTGAGGAGATCCGCTCGAGGCACGAAAAGGCCTTTTGCCGCCGCTGTGATTACTGCCAGCCCTGTACTGAGGATATTCCCATTCAAATGATCCTGGGGATACGCTCTATGGTCAGACGAATGGGAAAGAGAATTCTAGTAGAAGGTCGGCAGGTGAAGGCCATTGAGAAAGCGAGAAACTGTATCGAATGCGGGGAGTGTATGACCCGCTGCCCCTATAACCTGCCCATACCTGATCTCATCAAGGAAAACCTTCAGTGGGTGGATGAGCAGCTAAAGGCACTGTAATCTCAAATCGGCTATCCCTGTGGGAATACCGAGGTGGAGAGGGATTGCCACCAGCTACGGACTATTGGAATAGCTGATGCCGATGTTGTTGTAGAGCAACACAGGCAGCGTCGATATCGCGCTTATGCGCTCCATATGCTGGGGCAATTTCCGGTTGCTGTGATAACACAGGGGGGCGATTACCGCGGCATGGGGCGGCCTCGGCATGGAGCCGGTAGCGGTGAGATTCCTTACGGTTTCCTCGATGGAACCCCCGGTTACACCGGCCACTACGAGAACGCGATCCTTGACCTCATCGATGACGATCTCCACGGCAAACCGTTGCGCTTCATAGGGCAGGTGTTGAAATTCGCCTGTGGTGCCCATGACGAATACGCCATCCACGCCGCCTTTAATGACGTGATTGGTCAATCTGCGGAGGCTCTCTTCATCCACGTGTCCGTCGGCTGTAAAGGGCGTCAAAAGGGGAACGATAGTCCCGTGGAGCCTGTCACAGATATCAGCCATTGAGCAAAGCCTCACCTAAAACCGATGAGTCATGAAGACAGTAAAAAAACCTAAATTCGAATACCCGCCTGCCATCGCCATTATGCGTAATTTTGAGACCTTTGAAAAATCCTTCCTCCGTCATTCCGGGCTTGACCCGGAATCCAGGAAGTATTTGTAAATACTAGATTCCGGCGCCTGCCCCGGACCCCGATCCGGGGTTCGCCGGAATGACAAAATTGGAGGGTAAATGCCATTTTTCAAAGGTCTCATTTTTCCTATTGAGTTCCTATCTATTATTACCTTAATTTAATCAAATAACCCAAAGGGCATTGGCGGGCCGGTCGAAATCCGAAAATAATCTAAACTGGACTTATAAAATACCTTTTGTGATGGAGTCAATGCTCGATCTCAAAGCAGCCTAGCACAAAGAACCCTTCACTACAAGGCCCCTGCTCCTTCGGGAGTGGGGGCTTTTCTATATCCTCAATCTTTCGCCCATTCAATATTACGTATTTCATACTAGTATAACTCATAAATAAAAGCTTGTCTTTTCATAGATGTTCTGATACTAGGAAGGTGGTGCTTTTCCCCGGATGTGGAGCCCTACGGGCAAGCCAGTGGCACTACTTAGTTTCGCTGATTCGCTTCGCGAACGGTGGGACTTAGTGGCACGACATCCCGACCGTAGTCCTGACCATAAAAGGCCGGGACTAAAGCCGTGGACTTACGCGGTCGGGGCAAAGCCCTTCATTTTGTGCCCCGAGAAATGTTAAGCAATTTCTGCACGAGCGTTATATATAAAAGTATCAAAGGGTTACACTCCCCCTTATAGCATAGAAAAAAAATATTTAATAGCTACCCAAAAAAGAAACCTCCTGTTAAGAAGAAGGTGAAAGCAAACAATA
>Ga0307433_1001969_pt1 | contig 10268 bp, 11 predicted proteins | sample SalMarWE160210MG_FD_202166 | JGI IMG/M metagenome (GOLD analysis project Ga0307433, IMG submission 202166) | Salt marsh sediment microbial communities from the Plum Island Ecosystem LTER, Massachusetts, United States - WE1603-210 | ecosystem: Environmental > Aquatic > Marine > Intertidal zone >...
CGGTTTGGCGGCTGTTCTGGATGTCGCTAAACCGGATGAGCGGGTGCTGCTTGTCAGTTACGGCTCCGGGGCTGGAAGTGATGCTTACTCTTTTGTGACAACCCGTCAGATAGCGGAGAAGAGGACGCGGCAGAAGTTTACGGTTCGCCATCAGATTGAAAACGAGAATTTGGAGTATGTGGATTACATTACTTACAGAAGGCTTAAGCAGGGACTTTGAAGTCAAGGTTCCCCCTTTGCTGAGAGTTTGTTGTGAAGACTTTTTTATCTGTATTTTTTTATCTGCCACGCGATAACGCACATTAAACATCAATATGTAACTCATTTATGCTATCGAAAAGACATGCAGACCCAAAAACAAGCCTAAAGAAACATCTGAATTTCAGATACGCATTCTGCTTTCATAACACTTTCAAAGTAAAACTCCCGAAAAAACTCTCAAAAGCAATCTTTTCTCCATAACCACATTAGGACAAAAAGCGAGGTACACATAAATGATCACAAAAAGAGGAATAATTGTATGGATATTTGCCTTCGCAACATTCCTCGCAATCCTATGCTCTTTTGCTATGGCAGTCCTGCTGATAAACGAGGGGGCGAGTGCCGTTGTAAGACCCTACATCCTAGGTGGCATATTCGGCGGTCTCAGCGCAGAGTCATACTTGTGGATATCCGTAACTGCGACCTTCATCTTTCTAGGCATCAGCTCCCTAATCGTATACCGTAAACAGCCGCCTGACCCTGAAATCGTTAAGATGCTCCTGAAAGTGGGGGGAAACTTGGCTGCCCTCAGGAAAGCTCAAGAAGCCTCAATAACTGAGACGGCTGACCAGCTAGAGTACAACAGAAAGGTTGAACAGAAATTTTTCAGCGACATCAAAGCAGACCGCGAAGAAGCCAACAAAGAAATGTTAGCCATTCTAGCCAACCAAAGCAAAGCCATCAAAAAGATTCGCCTAGACCTGATCTCCACAATAGAGAAAAAGGCGGGTGAGACCGGAGAGGAGCCGTCTGCCGATCTGAAAAACGAGAAACATTGATGATTGGAGTCAAGCGTTTGAACGAGGAAAGCGCTGCAGCTTTGAAGAAGCAGCTGGCAAATCAGGATTTGATTCAGCTTAGCAGAAAAATGGGCGAAATCGCCAAAATCATGTTGATCAGTGCAAAATTTCTGAAGATGAATGCCCAATGAACGAAGAGTTGTCCTCGTTGATAAGAATGGCAAGATGATCGCTGTTTAGTTTGCCTAGAGGAATAGTTAAATACGTGCGCTAAGACTATATTTGCGTCGTTCTAAGATGATACGAAGACTTGTGCTAGATGTCTTGAAGCCTCATAAACCTAATGTTGTTGAACTTTCTGAAGCTCTCAGCCACTTACAGGGAGTGGAAGGCGTAAACATAATCATAAACGAGATAGATCAGCAAGTCGAAAACGCAAAGGTCATAGTCGCTGGAGTTTCGATAAGCTTTGAGGATGTCAAGAAGAAGCTAGAGGAATTGGGGGCTACTGTACACTCAATTGACGAGGTTGCGGCTGGAAAAAGGATTGTTGAAGAGGTAATGACGCCTCAAGACAGCTCTGCTAGGATGTAAGATGGTTAAGGCTTCATGAAGTTTCTTGATCAGATAGAAAGTTACATAAAAATCAGTGGATTCGCGCCGATAGGCCGAAGATATTTCGTGATGAATGCTTTTGATGGAGCCACCACGGTTCTAGGTTTAGTGGTGGGCGCATACGTTGTCGGAATCTCCAGTGAACTTTGGGTTATATGGTCAGGTTTAGGTGCAACCTTAGCTATGGGTTTGTCAGGCTTTACTGGTTCGTATATGGCTGAGGAGGCTGAGGGGGCAAAAAAGCTTAACAGTTTAGAAAGGTCGATGCTCACAGGGCTAAAGGATAGTGTAGTAGGCAAAGCCAGCCGTTTCGCCTCTCTGTGGGCTGCAATCATAGGCGGCGGCGCTCCAGCTCTTACTGGTGGAGTCTGTTTGATACCTTTCTTTCTTTCAACCAAGGGGCTGTTTTCGATCAGCTTAGCTGTTCAAATCTCCGTAACCTTGGCTTTGTCAATAATGTTCTTGCTGGGTGCGATTCTGGGGAGAATATCCAACCGAAACATGCTTTTTCATGGAGCAAAAATGTTGCTTGTAGGCTTGATTCTCACAGCCGTTTTCTTAGCGCTAAAGCTAACCTGACGTGAACCAATTTTCTTGGGCATCAACAGTTGAGTGATTAAAGGTTGATGTTAACAGTTATTAGGCGGTTAGGGGACTCTTTAGCTAATCAGAAACGCAGACTGATAGGCAATATACTGTTGTGGAGAATGCTGTAAAGTTGGTTGGTCGGGAAGTACTTGAGGTTCTGTATTCTCCGGTTAAAGCTTTCCGAAAAATTGTTGAAAAACCTGACCTCAAGGGAGTCATCTTGGTTTTAGTGCTGGTAATAGCTTCAACTGTGGTTTTCCAGTTTGTCTATAATTCGAAGCAATTGTATGAGAATCGGCTGCCAGAAGATGATGGCTGGACTGAGGCACTGGCAAATTCGCATAGCTGGGCCTCTAACGGCTTACCTTCACTAGACAATACCGATTATAAAATGGGAAACTCGGAGGGTAATCACAGCGTTGTCTCTTCCGTCCTGAACGAAACAAGCATCTGGCTGAAGGTCACTGATTTTGGTTCAGTCAACTGTTCAGGAGAGAAAGGTTACAACGAACTGTTCTTCTGGATCAAGTGGGTCAATGAGGCTGAAACGGTTCCAAGTTCAGGAACCCTTAGATTGTTCTCTGGAGCCGAGGACAGCTACTTTGAATCGACAATAACCGAGTTTCCGAGTTCAAGCGGAGAGTGGACAAACGCAACTCTCAAAGTTGGGTCAGACCAAGCGTGGTCTCTGAACAATTCTCCGGATTGGCAGAAAATAACAGGAATAGAATTCAGGCTGGTTTGGCTGGATACAGCGAACCTGACAATGAAGGTTGATGGTCTGTTTTTCAGAAATTTTGTTTCGCCGATAGAAAAATTAGGGTTCAGTACAGCAATGCTCTCCCTCTTTGTTTCGTCTGCGTTTTCGATTGCCATGAATTGGATATTGTGGGCTGGCATTGTGTTTATAGTCGCGAAACTTTTTGGAGAAGAATTGGGTCGATGGAACAAGTTCTTCATCATAATCGGGCACGCATTGATAGTTACCGCTGTTTGCACTCTGGTAACTGCGTTGGCATTCTTTTCTATCCCTGTTGTGAGTCTGCCTCTAGACTATAACCTGCAAATGGCTGTTTTCAACGAGACGTGGTTACCTAACCTAGCCTACCAAGCGGGGACATTGATTATGTGGGCAGGAGAAGTTTGGATAGCTGCTCTCAGCGCCGTGGTGATACGGCTCATGAAAAACACTACTTGGGGGAAGGCTGCAGCAATCGCTGTGGTGGCCTTCGCTGTAAGATTCCTTTTGCGGCTGTTTATCGGTTAACGGGCAGAAGGGTGTTCAGCCTATTTTCCGCATATGCTGAACATTGAAGAACTGGACGGTTTTTGATGCGGGTAATGATGGTTTTGGGCTCTGCGGCAGTTTTCGGAGGTTAGGCGGTAAAGCTTATATTAGACTTTAATGTTTCTTTGATTTTGCCAACAAAACGGAGCATGCGTAAAGTCTTTGATTGACGGGCTGGTTCATTTTGGCGGCGTTTGACAAGACAAGAGGACGAAAGATTTGAAAATTAATGAATTGAGAGACGGAATGCGACGAGTCGACCTTGAAGCAAAGGTTATCCAGAAATCGGAAGCTCGCGAGGTAAGTTCCAGATACACCAACGAGACCTACAGGGTTGCCGACGCCACGCTAGAGGATGAAACGGGCACCATAACTTTGACCCTGTGGAACGACCAGATTGACCAAGTCAACGAGGGTGACAGGGTGAAAATCGAGAATGGATACATCAAATCCTTTAGGGGAGAGCTTCAGCTTAACTCAGGAAAATACGGATCACTGACAGTCCTGTAGACTAAGGGAAGGGAGATTAAGTGCCATACGAACGAAGAGGATCTGACCGAGATTTTCCTAAGCCAGTTGAGGTCGGAAAAGAGTATGACGTAGAGATTGAGGAGACGAGCCGCCGCGGAGAAGGAATAACCAGAATCGAGGGGCTAGTGGTTTTTGTTCCCAACACCAAACCCGGAGACAAGCTGCGAATAAAGGTAACCAACGTCGGCAGACGATTCGCAGAAGCAGAAGTAATCGGAGAAGCAGAAGCGGCAGAAGAAGAGGAAGAAAGCGAAACAGAATAACACCGCATCCTCTGCTTTCAGCAAATCTCGAATCCCATTTTCTTTAGAAACTTTTCTAGGTCAATGCAAATTAGGGTCCACCTCTGCTCTGGGTAGAGAACAAACCTGAATTTTTGTTCAGTTGCCTTTTTAGGGAATAAGGCGTTGACAGTTAAGGTAATATTAAAGAGGAAAAATATAGCAGAGAACATGGGTTAGATAACCCTGTTTAGCCCGGTGGTGTAGCGGCAATCATGGAGGCCTTTGGAGCCTTCGACGGGAGTTCGAATCTCCCCCGGGCTACCATCCTCTAGAGTCTAATTTATACAAATACCGAAAAAAGTATAAATTCAACTCCAGAGGCACGACGCCCCCGGGCTACCACTTATTTCTTTAATTCACTGCTTTTTGGAATGTTCATGGCATGAACATTTTTAACCGATTATCGTTCCAAAGCTGTCTTTAAATCTAATTTTTGGATTCTCCTTAAGATTTGAGTATATCTCTTCCAGATGTTCTAAAGTATAGTTTTTTCTGACAGCCTCATAATACTTTTTTTCAAATCGAGTTAGATTGTTTTTCCGAATGTAATTCATTTTACCAATCCAAATCGACTCGGTACAATATTTCTCAACGTATCTAACTAATTCTTCTGGATGATAATCCAAAAAAGGTTCTATGGATACACTTGTAAGGAATCCTTTATTGAAAGCAAATTTCAATGAGACCATACGTTCTTGAAAGGGAGGAGCATTGGGCTCCCAGAATTGCAACAAATCATCATCCAATGAAGTTATAGTAAACCTAAACTGAATCATATCTTGATATTCTTTAAATCTTGAAACAATTTTCTCTATTACACTAAACCTTGGCTTTGTCGTAACTAAGACTTCATTTCCATTTTCTAACAGATTTGAAAGAACAGAAAAACACACATTTTCAATATCTGGATCATTTGTTATATCATGCGAACTGGGAAACATCACTCTTCCAGGTTTTTTGGAATAGTTTTTATTGACTTTTTTAGGATTTATTTTCATGATCTTCCATGTTTCTTCTGTTGCGCGCCCAAATCGTTTAGCCATCATTTTAGCATAGCAATATCTACAATTGTTAGAACATCCGGACACGCAATTGACGTTGTAATCTGCCCACTCACGTGTTCCAGTTATCTTCGGTTTTAACCTCGTTTTTTTGCTAAGACTTGTTTCCATTTTTTAATCAGCTCGACGACTTTTCCCATGTCTGTTTTATTGAATTCGTCTGGAGATAGTGGAGTTAATCTTGGTGGTGGATCAACTCTTAGTTTTTGTCTAATTGAATTCCAATTTAAAACATACCTATGTAACGAGCTCCCCCACGCATCTTTAACTTCAAAATCTTCTAGATATCCTTTTGATCTTAACCATTCAAGCGTGCGACTAATAAGTTCTAGTGAAGCAGTGTATTCCCTGAAATCTTTGCAATAACAATCACATATCCCCTCTTCATGGCTTTTGATTATTTTCCACAATAATTTCCACATTAGTGGTTTTCTTCGTCCTGTAACATACTGTCCAGTTTCAGGATGGTGAAAAATAAAATTTCTATAGGCTTGGTTATTATCAGGCTTGTATGGTGGATTCAAGGTTTTTGAAGCATAAGCATTCTTTGTTCTATTTACCCCGGCTTCATAGTTGGAACAGAGAATTAAATGGAAAATTTGATTCTTTTTTGGGTTGAAAGGCATTGGAAGAACATATCTAAACCATCGCTGTAATCTTTTTTTGTATAGCTCCAAAAGGATTTCTTCTTTGATTTCAATAGGTTTTTCACATAAAATATCCTTTCGCCATTCTTGGTCTCCAAAAAGTGAATCAGCTTCTAGTACACTTTTTCGTTGACCTTCAGTCCATGTCTTCTCATCAGGACTACAAGGTAAAGCCTCAAAGTCATTTCTCCCGAGGAACCAATCTGAAGTAAAAAGGAAAATAATAAACTCTGTTCTCGTTTCAAATGGTGTTTCCATTCTACTTTTTGCTACTTTTTCAATAGCATCCCAAGTGACGCTTAGAAGTGGATCAAAATAAAAAATTGCATTACCCAGTTCAAGTTCGTCGATTTTTAACAATGCATCTTCAAGAGTATCATTGAACAAGTAGATATTTGATGTGTTTTCCGAAGTAGAACCTTCAATTATATCTAATGGTACTTCTGGCCAACGTCTACGAATAACACGTTTCAGATGATCATAACAATCATTGTCTTCCTCAACCAACACAATCTTCAGATTCTCTGTAAGCAATTCCTCGTCACCAAAATGGTTGATTTTCAGATCTAAAGCATGTCCAGCAGAACCCAGTATTGTTTCTCCAGTGTCTTTTATGTAAACTTCGCCGGTTGCAGCGTTAAGTTCTACTATTGCAGTGTTCCATTGATAATTCGCTCTTTTTCCTCCAGAAGTTATTTTCCACCAAAAAGGGTAGTACGTTCCGATAACGTCACATTTTAACCTTGTACCTGTTAAACCACTTAGGGAAATGGCGTCATCGACAAATTCAAGGGTTAATTGATTCACCCATATTGAATAACATGATATGTTATATCTTTTTTTCGGTAATTAAACATATAAAGCAAAAAAGGAAGACAAAGAAAAACTAGTCATTTTTTCATTTTTAGAGAAAGATGGCTTTGGAGCTTCTGATGGGGGTTCGAGTCTCTCCCGGGCTACCAACGCATATGCAAGAAGAGTATTTTACTGCTGATGTTAATGCTTTTTATGGTGCTTCTGTGGTATAGTTTTGGCGGGTGTGTGTTATGGTTTTCTTGCCTGGTAAGGTTCCGAACAAGGTTTTGGAGGAGATAGTTTTCAGGAATTTGGGAGCAGAAAGAGACGACGTGGTTCTCAGTCCTTCAGTAGGCGAGGACGCAGCCATAGTCCAAGCTGGAAAAGAGCTGTTGGCAGTGTCTTCAGACCCCATAACTGGAGCCGAAGAGTGGCTGGGCTGGCTAGCCGTCCACGTGAGCGCAAACGACGTGGCAACCCGCGGAGTTCAGCCCCGATGGTTCAACTCCATCATACTGTTGCCCAAAAACTCGACAGCCGAGCTCGTGGAGAAGATTTGCACTCAGATGGACAAAGCCGCAACCCAACTGAACGTCGCCATCGTAGGGGGACACTGCGAAGTCACGCCGAGCATAGAGCACCCCATAGTGTCCGGATGCGCCATAGGCGTCGCCGAGAAAGGAAAGTACGTGACCTGCAGAGGGGCAAGGATAGGCGACCAAATCATACTGACAAAGGGAACAGGAATAGAGGGAACAGCCATACTAGCCTCAGACCGAAGAACAGAACTCCTAAAAGTCTTCGACGAAAACTTCCTCAACAAAGCAGAAAAATTCTTCGAAAAAATCAGCGTAGTAAAAGACGCCCTCACCGCCTATAGAACAGGAGGAGTCTCAGCCATGCACGACCCAACAGAGGGGGGAGTGGCAGGGGGACTGCATGAGCTGGCTGACGCCGCAAACGTCGGCTTCACAGTCCACGAGAAAGACATATTGGTTCCCGAAGAGACACGCAAAATCTGCGCACACTTCGGCGTTGACCCTCTTCAGCTCATAAGCTCCGGGTCGCTTCTCATCGTGGCTGAACAAAACAAGACAGAAGAGATAATCCGCAGTTTATCCAAGAATGGCGTCAAATCTTCGATAATAGGTGAAGTAACTGAGCCATCCATGGGAAGAAACCTAGTGAGAAGAGCAGGAGAAAAAACTGAGCTTGTCCGACCGCTGAGCGACCACCTGTGGAAGGCACTCGCAAAGCCAGCCAAAACCTAGCTTACCCTTTTTGGGGCCTGCTCAGAGCAGGTCTTTGCGTAGGTGTTCTGCCAAGTCTTTTAGGTCTATCCACTGGACAGCCACTAATCCGACGGCGATTCTGAGCCACACCCACAGAAGCCGTATAAGCACAGTCGCCGCAGCGGCAACAACAGACTCTACAGTGAGCAGAGTGAAAAGCCAAGTCATAGCCGTATCCACAACGCCCACCTCTCCCGGTATCCCCAGAGGAATAGACTGGATACTCATGCTAACCGAGTGGACAACCACTATCACGGCGAAGTCAACATGCTGACCCAACGAAACGAAGACAAGATAAGACAATAGAACACTGAAGAACCAGCCAACCACCGAAAAAACTATTGGCAGAACCAAACTTCGCGGCTTCCTGAGCAAAACATCTATAGAGCCATGAAAAGCAGACAACGCCTTCACTGCAGTTGCTCTTAGGCGGTCAATATCCAAACGTCCCCTAGTGACAAAAGACACAAAACGCAGCACAGCGTCAATCAGTTTCTGCGCCAGCCTCTCCTTTAGGCTGAAAAGAAAAATGAAAAACAGCGAAACCGCGGTGCCAACAATTATCAACAAAACCAGACCTGCAACAAGAACGGGAACCTCGATTTCTAGGACGTAAAGCCAAACGAAACTGACAATCAAACTGACCAAAGCCGTCACCATAAGCAGAATCCTGTGACTCACAACCGAAGCCAAAACTTTCCCCCCGTTCTGGTCAGACTCCTTGGTCATCAAGTAAGCCCTGGTTGCATCTCCGCTGATAGACTCCGCCGGCACCAGAAGATCAACAAAGAAGCCTATCCACGTGAACAGGAAAGTTTTCCGAAACGAAACCTTTACAGAGAGGGGCCAGAGAAGATACTGCCAAGTCAAAGAGTTTACAGCCATGTTCAAAAAGAGAACCGCAACTGCAAGACCATAATAGAAGATGTCCACACGCCGGATTATGGCAAGGATTTCAGGGATGCCGATGAAGAAATGGAGATAGGCTACGAAAATCAAGACGCCCAGCAGCAGAAAAGGAACCGTTTTCCTCAGTTTCAACCCGTTTCCGGTAACCATCAGCTTCCGCGCCCATCATGAATACGTGCAAGTAGCCGCTTCTGCATATTATCTTTTGCTCGGTTCCAGCCAATCAAAAGAAAACAAATCGCACTCGATGCCCAGCCTGTAGAAAAGACAAAATTCAGTGACGGTGTGCTACATTCTTAGAATTCTGGTTTCGTTTTCCCCAGCTTCCTGTCTAAGCACGCTTTGATGAAGCCGTAATATTCCGGCTCTGGCTTAGTGGGTCTGCTCGTGAATTCGCCGTGGAACTGGGATGCAAAAAAGAAGAATCTGCTTGGAAGCTCCAGAATCTCCTTTCGTCTGCCGTCGGGACTGTTTCCCGAGAAAACCATCCCATGCTTCTCCAAGGTGCCCCAGTAGTCCGGGTTGACTTCCCATCGGTGACGGTGACGCACAAAAAGTTTTTCAGCACCATAAAGCGTGTACGCCAACGTGTCCTTCTTCACCACCACCTCATGGGCGCCTAAACGCATAGTCCCACCCTTATTGTCCACTTTCCTCTGCTCAGGCATCAAATCGATGACTGGATGAGGCGTGTCCGGGTTTATTTCGGTGCTGTTGGCTCCCTCTAATCTACAAACGTTGCGGGCAAACTCGACAACCGCCAACTGAAAGCCGTAGCAGATTCCCAGAAATGGAACGTTGTTTTCGCGGGCAAAACGGATACCCCTAATTTTTCCCTCAGTTCCCCGGGGACCAAAACCGTAAGGAACAAACACGCCGTCATGCCCCTCCAGAAGCTTCAACCCCTCAGAATTGTTTTCTAGGGTCTCTGCCTCAATGTAGTTTATCAGAACTTTTGTTTGGCAGGCTGCGCCGGCGTGCCTGAAAGCCTCATTCATGCTCACGTAACTGTCAACCAAGCCCGCGTATTTGCCAATCAGCGCAACCTTAACTTCATGCTTGGGGTTTTCGAAGGAGTCCACAAGCTTTTTCCATTTGCTCCATTTGGGAGTCTTTTTGGGTAGACCCAGCCGTCTGCAGACGTAATCGCCCATGCCCTGTTCATCCAAGATTATGGGAACCTTGTAGATGGAGGGGACGTTATAGGAGCAGAACACCGCTTCTTCTGGGATGGTGCCGAAGAGCGCTGCTTTCCGC
>Ga0307433_1001971_pt1 | contig 10253 bp, 7 predicted proteins | sample SalMarWE160210MG_FD_202166 | JGI IMG/M metagenome (GOLD analysis project Ga0307433, IMG submission 202166) | Salt marsh sediment microbial communities from the Plum Island Ecosystem LTER, Massachusetts, United States - WE1603-210 | ecosystem: Environmental > Aquatic > Marine > Intertidal zone >...
CTCGGAATGCCGAACAGGAGGATCGCCGGGACGCCGGCGTCGCGGACACATCGGGCCTCGGCCACGAGTGCCGCCATGCCCAACTGGGCCTGGCCGGGCATGCTGGCGATGGGGTCGCGGCCGTCGATAGCCTCTTTGATGAAGAGCGGCTGGATGAGGTGCTGCGGCGCGACCGTCGTTTCGGCCACCATCTCGCGGAAGATCGGGTGGTCGCGCAGCCGCCGGGCCCGGTAGTCGGGAAATGCCATAGCGTTCTCCTTGGGCGTTTCTTCCGCCGGTTACGGTATTCGCGCTTCGGCCGGCGGTCAACCGGAAACATCGCCGCCCAGCGCCGCCGGGCCAAGCGATTACCCTTGTCCGCGGCGGCCGGACGGCATAGAGTCCGTGTCCGCCTGCTTCGGCGCCGGGGCCGACGGGCGGAAATCGGAGGAGGAATCATCCGATGCGAGCACCCGGTGCGGCGACGAAAACACGGTACGCGCCCCTGATCGGCCTGGCGGCATCGGCCCTCGGCACGCTGCTCCTTATGGCAACGGGCCCCGTTTCGGGGGCGGATGCGACCGGGGCAGACCTGCGGAAGGAGTTGAAAGGCGTTGCCTTCCGAATCGTCTACGAGACCCTTCGCGACGGCAACTGGGAACTGGTCCTGGTCAATGCCGACGGCTCGAACCCCGTGAATCTGACGCGCACGCCCCAGGTGCACGAACTGTACCCGCAGGCCTCGCCCGACGGCACGAAGATTTGTTTCTCCGCCGACGAAGGCGAAGGCGCGTCGAAGGTCCGCAACGTCTACTGGATGAACCTCGACGGAACCGGCCGCACCCTGGTCGCGAAAAACGCCCGCCAGGCCTGCTGGAGTCCCGACGGGAAGGCCATCGCGTACCTCGGCGGCGAGTTCGACCGGTTCACCTACTGCGATTTCGCCACCCGCGGCATCTTCATCCACGACCTGGCCACCGGCAAACGCCGAGAGCATCCGAACAACGACATCCACCATCTCTATAACATCTGCTGGTCGCCCGATGGCAAATGGTTCCTGGCGACCGTGCATGCGGGGATGGGGTTCAAGCACGCCATCCTGGCCATCGAGGCCGACGGTCTGAAGGTCTTCAACCTGAAAATTCCCGGGTGTCGCCCCGACGTCGGCCCCGACGGCAAACGCGTCGGCTGGGGAGCCAGCGACTGGACGCTGCGGGCCGGCGACCTCGATTGCTCAGGGCCGACGCCAACGGTCGTCAATCACCGCGATCTGGTGACGAGCAAGAAGCCCATCAAGGTCTATCACAGCGACTGGTCGCCGGACGGCAAGTACATGACGTTCAGCCACGGCCCGAGCACGAAGCGACTCGGCTTCGCGCCCGAGATGGTGGGCGTCCCGGCCGAGGGCTGGAACATCTGCGTCGCCGACGCATCGGCCAAGGACCGATGGGTCGCCATCACAACCGACGGGGCGTGCAACAAGGAGCCCGATTGGGTGCCACCCAGGAAGGCCGGGCCATGAAGGCGCCGCACGACGAACGGACAACCGTCGGTTCGTGGGCCCTGGCGGTCCTGGCCGCCGTCCTCCCGTCGTCGTGCGACAGAATCGAGGAGTCCGCACCCCTGCCCCCGACCGTCATGACCAAGAGCGGTATCGAGATGGTGGTGATTCCGGCCGGCTGGTTCGAGATGGGCGGCGCCGGCGGCCGGGACGACGAGGCACCGGTCCACCGCGTCTGGGTCGATGCGTTCCTGATGGACCGCTGCGAGATCACCCAACGGCACTACGGCAAACTGGTCCTCGGGAACCCGTCACATTTCAAGGGCCCCGACCATCCCGCGGAGCAGGTCAGTTGGGCCGACGCGGCATGGTACTGCAACAAGCGGTCGCGGGCCGAGGGTCTCCAGCCCTGCTACAACGAAGAGACGGCCGAGTGCCACTTCGACAACGAGGGCTACCGCCTTCCCACGGAAGCGGAATGGGAGTACGCCTGCCGCGCGGGAACGCAATCGGACCGGCACGTCGGGCCCGACCCGCGCCGCCTCGCGTCCTGCGCCTGGTACAAGGCCAACGCCGGCAAGACGACCCGTCCCGTTGCCACCAGGAAACCCAACCCGTGGGGTCTCTACGACACGTACGGCAACGTGGCCGAGTGGTGCAACGACGTGTACGAGAAGGGCTACTACGGTGAGAGTCCGGCGCGGAATCCGACCGGGCCGACCGACGGCGAGCGGTACGTGCTTCGCGGCGGGGCGTGGAACTCCGGCCCCGACACCTGCCGCTCGGCCTTCCGCACGGGCGAGGACCCGGGGTTTCAGGACGCCTGTTTTTCGCGCGACGCCATCGGGTTCCGCTGCGTCAGGAGGGCCCCGGCGGACGGCGGCCGACAGCCGGTCGAGAAGGCCGACGAGGCATCGGCAGGGAGCGCGCAGCCATGAGCCAACGGCTCACGCGACGGGCGGCGATGGGATCGGGGCTCCGTCTCATCGCGGGGTCCCTCGCGGGCGCATCCTGCGAGAAGGTCGCCCGCGCCGGCGGCGCTGCCGACGCGCCGCCCACCAAGGTAAGCAAAACCGGCTTCGTCTACGGCGACGTCTATCTTCGGCACAAGACGAGCGCGGGCCATCCGGAACGGCCTGAGCGGCTGACGGCCATCGTCAATCGGCTCCGCGAGACGGGGCTCCTCAAGCAACTCGTCAGGGTCGAGCCGCGCCGGGCGGCGTCGGAGTGGATCACAACCGAGCACGCGCTCGAGTACGTCGCCCGCGTGGCGATCGCGTGCCGTGAGGGAACATCGCACATCGACACGCTGGACGTTTCGGTCTCGCCGCAGTCCTACGACGTGGCGCTTCAGGCGGTGGGCGGGGTGCTGGCGGCCGTCGATGCGGTGATGGCGGGAAAGGTCCGCAGCGCCTTCTGCGCCGTCCGTCCGCCCGGCCATCACGCCCTCAGGGACAAGGCCATGGGCTTCTGTCTCTTCGGCAACGTTGCCCTGGCTGCGCGGTACATCCAGAACAAGCACGGCCTCAAGAAGGTGCTCATCGTCGATTGGGACGTCCACCACGGAAACGGCACCCAGGCCATGACCTACGCCGACCCGACGGTCCTGTACTTCAGCATCCACCAGTATCCGTTCTATCCCGGCACGGGCGCGGCCGATGAGAAGGGCGAGGGCAAGGGGCTCGGTTTCACGGTGAACGTGCCGCTGCCGGCAGGGTGCGGCGACGCCGAGTACAAGAAGGCGTTTGAGGAGGTTCTGGCGCCGGCCGCACAGCGGTTCCGGCCGGATTTCGTCCTCATCTCGGCCGGTTTCGATGCCCATGCCGACGACCCTCTCGGCGGGATGAAGGTGACGGCCAACGGATTCGCGGACCTGACACGGATCGTCAAACGGATCGCGGCCGCCAGCGCCCATGGGCGGATCGTGAGCGTTCTCGAAGGCGGTTACGACCTGAACGGGCTGGCCGCATCGGTCGAAGCGCATCTGCGAGTGTTGATGGATAAGTAGGCCCCTATGCTCTTCCACACCTGGACGTTCGTGCTGTTCTTCCTCGTGGTCTACGCGGTCTATCTGGCCGTGAAGCGGACGCGGTTCCGTCTGCCGTGGCTCCTTCTGGCCTCGTATGTCTTCTACGGGTGCTGGGAGCCCGCTTACCTGCTGCTCATTCTCTGGTCCACGACGGTTGATTACCTGGCGGTTCTGGCGATGGCGCGGAGCCGGCGCCGGGCGCCGTGGCTGGTCCTCAGCATCGTCAACAACCTCTCGTTGCTTGGCTTCTTCAAGTACGGCGAGTTCGCGATCGAGAGCGTCAACTCGCTGCTCGCCTCACTTGGGGCGGGGCTCGAGATAGCGCATCCCGGCGTCCTTCTGCCGGGGTGGATGCCGTACACGCTGCCGGTCGGCATCTCGTTCTATGTGTTCCAGTCGATGAGTTATACGATCGACTTCTATCGCGGGCGGGTGGAGAAGGAGCCAAACTTCATCCGGTACGCGACCTTCGTTTCCCTGTTCCCGCGGGTGGCGGCGGGGCCGATTGAACGGGCGCGGAACCTGCTGCCGCAACTGCGGCGGACGCCGAAGATTTCGCTCGGCGACGTCGCCGACGGCGGCGGCCTCTTCATCGTCGGCCTCTTCAAGAAGGTGGCCCTGGCCGACGCGCTGGCCCTATACGTCGACAAGGTGTACGCGGCGCCGGGCCGGTTCGAGGCGCCGGCCCTGGCCCTGGCGACGCTGGCCTTCGCGTGGCAGATTTACTTCGATTTCAGCGGCTACACCGACATGGCGCGCGGCGTGGGGCGCATGCTCGGCATCCGGCTCATGCTGAACTTCAACAACCCGTACCTCGCGACGGGGCTCGGCGATTTCTGGCGGCGATGGCACATCAGCCTCTCGACGTGGTTCAAAGATTACGTCTACGTGCCGCTGGGCGGAAACCGGCGGGGCGAGGTCCGAACCTATGTCAACATGGCACTGACCATGATCATCTCCGGCCTCTGGCACGGGGCCGCGTGGACCTTCGTCCTGTGGGGCGCCGTCCACGCCCTCGGCCGCGTGGCGACACGGCGGCTCGAGGGCACCGCCTTCTATCGCGACCGCGTGCCGACGACCGTCAAACGCCTCTGGGTGTTTCTGTTCGTCACGTTTGCGTGGATTCTGTTCCGGGCCGAGACGTTCGGCGACGCGTGGACGATCGTCACGCGGCTGGTGGGCGGCGGCTGGGCCGACCCGGCATTTCCGCTCCTCGCGCTCGGCCTCATCGCGAGCGTGTGGCTGTACCAATGGATCTTCGAGTCGAATCTGCGGCGGGTGCTGGACATCGCGCCCGTGCGCATCGCCCTTGTCGTCGCCATGGCGCTGTACCTGGCCCTGGTCGCAACAAGCGGCGGGGAGGCGTTTATCTACTTCCAGTTCTAACGAACCCGAGCCCGAGCCCGAGCCCCGAGCCCGAGCCCCGACCGGAAGGTCGGGGTCACAAGAGAGAATCGGCAGATGCACACATCGCAACAGCGCGACGTCCCATTCGGCGCCAACGCCGTGCGCCTCTCGCCGCGCGAATGGCTCATCGCCCTCGCCATCGTCGCGGCGGTGCTCATCGGCCTGCCGCACGCGTGGGAGGCCGTCGAACCGGCTGACACCGGCCGCGATTACCGCCTGCCGTATCGGCTCTCGGACGATTACTGGACGTTCAGCCGCTGGGCCCGCGTGGCGGCGACCGCCGAGTCGCGGCGGCCGCAGACGCTGGTCGTCGGCGATTCGGTCGTCTGGGGACACTATGTCGCGCCCGGCCAGACGCTCTCGGGCCACCTGAACGGCTGCGAGACGAACCCGCTCGTCTCCTACGCCAACCTGGGCGTCGACGGCATCCATCCGGCCGCCATGGCCGGGATCCTTGAGTATTACGGCCGCGCCGTCGCCGACCGCGACGTCATCCTCCACTGCAACTTCCTATGGCTGAGCAGCAAGCGGCACGACCTGACGACCCGCAAGGAGTTCGCCTTCAACCATCCGCGATTGGTGCCGCAGTTCGTGCCGCGAATTCCGTGTTACCGGGAGTCGGTCGACGCGCGGCTGGCGATTGTGATCGGTCGGTTGCTGCCGTTTCTTGCCTGCGCCGACCACGTCCGAATCGCGTACTTCGACTCCAAGGACCTGGCGTTGTGGTCGATCGAGCATCCGTACGCCTGCCCGGCGGATGCGGTCACGTTTGACCTGCCGCCGCCCGACGAGCCGCCGACGCCGGCGCCCGACGCCAGGCCGTGGACCGAGAAGGGCATCCGACCGTTCGGCCCGGCGTGGGTGCCGCTTGAGGAGTCGTTTCAGTGGGCGTCGTTCCGTCGCGCGGTGGAGGTGCTGCGCCAGCGCGGCTGCCGCGTGTTTGTCCTCATCGGGCCGTTCAACGAGCACATGCTGGAGGAAGAGAGCCTCGGGACGTATAAGAGGATGACGGCCGACGCTGAGGCGTGGCTCGAGGCGAATGGGATTCCGCATGCTGCCCCGGCGGCGCTTCCGAGCCACCTGTACGCCGATGCGAGCCATCCGCTCTCGCAAGGCTACCGGCTGCTCGCGAAGCAACTGTTGGCGAACGAGACGTTTCAGGCCTTCATGAGGACCTCGCCCGGCCGAGACGCGAAGGGGTCGCGCGTGACCGAGCCGCGACCGGAAGGTCGCGGACACGTTCCCAGCCATGGCACGACGCCCGCGCAGGAGATCGCTCGACCATGAGAACTGCTGCGGCATTTGCGATTGCGATCGTGTGCGCGGTGGGGTTCCCGACCCACCGCGCTTCGGCCGCCGAGGGCCCGGGCCGCATCATCTTCTCAAGCGACCGGTCGGGCCCCTGGCGCATCTGGACCGTCCGGACGGATGGGTCGAACCTGAAGCCACTCTCGAAGGCGGCCGACGATGCCGACGATGTCGACCCGGTCTTCTCGCCCGACGGCAGGCGGATTCTCTTTACCTCCACGCGCGGCGGCAAGACGGGCACCTGGATCATGACCGCCGACGGGTCCGACCCGAAGCGCATCTCGGACGGCGACCAGGCCGAATGGTCGCCCGACGGCAAACGCATCGTCCTCAGGCGTGACGGAAGGATCGTCACGCGCGACCTGGCCGGCGGCAAGGAGACGAGGATCACGCCGAAGGACTGGACGACGTGCAGCGGCCCGGCGTGGAGCCCGGACGGCAAGACGGTCGCCTTCGCGCGGCTCCATGACCGGGCGAACGCCATCTACACGGTGCCGGCGGCGGGCGGCGAGCCGACTCTCGTTTACGACAAGAAAGGCGCGTGCGAGCCGCACTTCTCGCCCGACGGGGCGCGGATCGTCTACGAGACCGAGACCCACGTCTGGACGATCCAGCCGGACGGGACGAAGAATCGCCCGGTCACCTACTTCGGCGGCATCCAGCGCTACGCCCGCTTCAGCCCCGACGGAAAGTCCGTCGTCTTCTGCCAGGCGCCTTCGCCGCGCGGACCGTGGGAACTGTACGTCATCCCCGCCGCCGGCGGCACGCCGAAGAAACTAACCGACCAAGGGTCCGACATGTATCCGGACTGGAAGTAACCCTGTAGGCCGGGGCACGCCCCGGCAAGTAGGAGGCTTCGTGAAGACGCTTCGCAGCCATGTAGGCCGGGGCGTGCCCCGGCACCATGTAGGCCGGGGCGTGCCCCGGCACCATGTAGGCCGGGGCGTGCCCCGGCGCCATGTAGGCCGGGGCGTGCCCCGGCACGCCGGGGCGAGGCATGCCTTGCCCTCAACTGCCGGGGCGGCGCTTCGCTCTGCCCCGGCCTACGGATTGGGCGTGATCGGTGCGGTACTGCTGTGGTGTACGGTGGCAACCGCCGCCGACCCGTCCGTCCGCCTGTACGACACCGGCAGGCGGTCCGTGCTGATGCACCCGAGTGAGGTGGTGCTGAAGAAGGGATGGACACGGGTTGCCGAAGGCGTTCTCTCGCACCGGTTTACGGGCGACCCCGTCCTCGCGAACGACCGCCTTGCGGTCGTTCTGCACCGCGTGGGCCAAGCGTTCGCCTGCTTCACGGTGGGGGACGGCACCCGGCGGCCGGTCATCGTGCAGCCGCGTCCGCATCCGACAGGCGAGTACGTGCTGAAGTTCCACGAGAACTCTGCGGCCGCCGTCGAGGTGGAAGCGGCGGACGAGAACGTCGGCTTCCAGGCCGCCGCGTTCCGCCTTCGGCTGACGGCCGGCGAACCGCTCGTCACGTTGCGAGCCGGTCCCGGATTGGAGAAGGTACGGCTTCGCTGGGAGGCGAGGCACATCGTCGTCCCCGACTTCTTTGGCGACGACGCGGTCTGGCCCACGGAGGCGGCCCGGCGCGGACCCATCGGCCTGCCGGCCGAGAACGTCCTGCTGGCCTTCCACGGTACGTCCATCCTGGCGTGCGTGTGGGAGTCGCGCGACGGCCGCGCCGACCTGTGCCCGTCGCCGCACGGCGCCGCGCTGCCCGGCGCCGACCCGGCCTGCGTCGTCGAGTGCCGCGAGGGCAAACGCTTCTGGCTTGCACTGCTTGACGGGCCCGGCCTGTACGACCGCCGCGACGTTGCCGAGGGCAAGACGCCGGCCGCCGTCCTCGGCACCTTCAAGCCCCTGTTCCCCGCCAAGTGGCGGGCGAGTTTTGTGGGGAAGGACGGCGTCTGCGAGTCGATTACGTTCGAGCAGCCGCCCGAGAAGGCACCCGTGCCTGAGACCTGGCGCGGGCCGGTCATCATCTATCCCATCGACCGCAGCCGCGAGACGCCCCTTACGACAATCCTGCCGATGGACGTCCTGCGCTCGACCCTCGGCGTGGGGCCGTGCCAGTACATCCTCGACGCCGAAGGCCTGGGCGGCGACGAGCCTGCACCGCCGGACGCCGTCGTCGGGTGGATCGAGCGGCTCGTCAAGAAGAAACGTGCCGCCCGGTCGGCTGTGGAAATCAAGGACCGGCTGGACGCGATGCTCAATCATCTGGCGGCCGTGCGGGCGCGCATCGACGACTACGCCGCCTTCGGCCGAGAGGTTCGCCACGTCTGCCGGGAGGCGGTGAAGCAGGACGCCGAGAAGGAGGCGGCTGCGGCCGTCCTCCGTATCTGCGACCGTCTCGACCATGATCTTGCGCGCGGCCGTGCCCCGATGAAGACGCCCGCGGACGCGGCACGACTGGCGCGCGAGATCGCGGCGCTTATCGAGAGGCCCGATGCGCTTACCGGGTTCGAGGCGCCCGGCAAGGCGCTCCGCGCCATCGGCCACGCCTTCGACGCCACCCTCGCCCGCAGCCGCATGGCCGCACGACGGATGAGGGCATATTCCCGCAGCCAAAAAGGCGACCTCGCCACGACGGTCGAGACGATGGCCGAGCGGATGCTCCACCCCAAGTAACGCAAACAGGGAGACGCACCACGATGCTGAAACTGCGAACCCCCGCCGTCGCCGCTGTGGCGGCGCTGCTGTGTGCCCATGCCCGCGCCGCCACGCCCGTGAACCGCTTCGCCAACCCCGGCTTCGAGATGGGCTCGGGCGGATGGCGGATGGACAAGGGCAGCGGCACCGTCGCCCGCTTCGCCATCGACGAGGGCGACGCCGCCGACGGGCAGCGCAGCATGCTCGTCGCGGTCGAGAGCGTCGGCGAGTGGGGCACCCAGTTCGGCCAAACGATCGAGCCCGGCGCCAAGGGCAAAACCTACACCTTCGCCGTCATGGCGAAGAGCGTTGAGGGGGCGGTGCAGGTCCAACTTGAGATCGAGCGAGCCGGTAAACCTTACGACCGGGCCTTGCGGAGCGAGGCCTTTGCCCTCACGCCCGAAAAGTGGACCCAACTGCACGCGACGTTCACGGTCGAGAAGGACTTCCCGCAGGGCTGGTTCGCCTACATCAGTTGCCGCCAGGCGAACGCGCGGTATCGCTGCGACGGGTTCCGCCTGACCGAGGGCGCCTACGTGCCGCACGAAGAGGTCGTGAAGGCGGAGCAGGCGAGCGCGGGCGTGCGCCTGTACGACACGGGCACGGCCTCGGCCGCGCCGCTTGCCCCGTCGGCCGTGGCGGCGCGCAGCGGTTGGACACAGGTTGCCGAAGACGCCGTCTCGCACACGTTCAAGGGCGACGTCGTCTTTGCGAACAACCGTCTGGCGGTGGTCCTGCGCAAGGGCGGCCGCGGGGCGGAGGTCTACGCCGCCGGGCCCACGGGGACGGCACGGCGTGCCGTGCTCGTTCCGGCGTCACAGCGCGCGGCGGAGCGCCTCCTGGCGGTCAAGATTGCGGAGAACGGCGCCGGGGCCGTCGCGGTCGATGTCACCTTCGCGGCCGGCGCGGAGAAGATCACCTGCCGCTACGCGCTGGGCATGGGCCGGCCGTTCGTCGCGACGCAGCCGCGCGCGGGCACCCGGGCGCTGGCCGTCGAGGCCCCGTGCCGGTTCGCCGTGTTGCCGGACTTCTTCGCGGACGACATCGTGATCGACGCGGGCGAGGTGCCGGCGGGCGAGGCGGAACTGCCGGCCGACCACTTCCTGCTGCACCTCGCGCCCGAAGAAGAGTCGGTCGTGATGGCCGTGTGGAACCCGGCGGCCGAGTTCATCCGCGCCGACTTCGCTGGAAGCGGCAAGGGGCGGCGCCTGACGCGGTCCACCATCCCCTATGGCAAAGACGGTAAGGTCTGGGTCGCGGTGCTGGAGGGCAACCACATCTGGCACACCCGCGAGGTGGCCGAAGCGGACGCCGGCCGCATCATCCCGCTCGATTGGCGCCAACCGTTCCCCGCCCAGTGGCGGCTGGACTGGC
>Ga0307433_1001975_pt1 | contig 10238 bp, 13 predicted proteins | sample SalMarWE160210MG_FD_202166 | JGI IMG/M metagenome (GOLD analysis project Ga0307433, IMG submission 202166) | Salt marsh sediment microbial communities from the Plum Island Ecosystem LTER, Massachusetts, United States - WE1603-210 | ecosystem: Environmental > Aquatic > Marine > Intertidal zone >...
TCAAGTAAATGAGCAAGTAAATGAGCAAGTAAGTGAGCAAGTAAGGAATCAAGTAAATGAGCAAGTAAATGAGCAAGTAAGTAAGCAAGTATGGAATCAAGTAAATGAGCAAGTAAGGGAACAAGTAAGGAATCAAGTAAGTAAGCAAGTATGGAATCAAGTAAATGAGCAAGTAAGGGATCAAGTAGGGAATGAAAAAAATAAGTTAATGAAATACATCTGGCCTTATCTGGACGGAAACATGTTCTCTTCTTTTTTTTCATTTTACAATTATATATATGAAGTAGTATTATCTATCCCCACCCCGCCTATATTTGAAGTATATAAAAGAATGACTCAATTATCACTTATATACCCCTTTGGTGATATTTGTGTTTTATGTCAAAAACCTAAAAAAATAAGTATGAAAAGTGGAGTGTTGCATAATGAAACAGGGCCAGTAATAGAATATAAGGGTAATTGGAATATTTTTTCTCTTAATGGGGTGAAAGTTCCGGACTGGCTTGTACTCCAAAGGGATACTGAAATTGATCCATCAAGGCTTTTAGAACTTAAAAATGTAGAGCAGCGAAGAGAGTTTGTAAGGAAAATAGGGTACGAACGTATATACTATAAACTAGGTGGAGAAACCGTAGATAAAAAAGTTATTTTTATTTCAAATGGCAAGGAAATGTTTAAACATGAATATGAAGTTATTAGATTAAATATAGAATCGGAAAGGGGTTGGTTGTTTTTAAAAATGTTAAACCCCTCTTTATCTCTTCCAGATGCTCCCGTTTGGCATTTAGAAGGTCTTCCTCCTACCTGTAAAACAGTAGATGAAGCTATCCACTTTCGTAAACCTGATTGGTTTAAAAAATACCCAGTTTCTAAAAAAGGGAATGATTGGTATCAGCAAGGAGATGTTATTATTGCCCCTTCAAAAAAATGTACAGTTAAACCTTACCCAACTATTTTAACATGAAAGGAAATAAAATGAAACGTAAAGAAAACAATCACTTAGCAGAAGGTGAAGCAACAGGTCACTTTCATAAAGCAGTAGGGAATGAAGTTGAAGTATTTGAAGAAGCTTATGGAGATAATAGTTTGCATCTAAATATCCCCAATGGGGGAACAGTAATTCATCAGGAACATGGAATTGTAGAAATTCCGGCAGGGACACACCGTACTGGAAAAGTACTAGAATATGATCCTGCAGAAGAAGAAGTAAAAGAAGTACAAGATTAAAAAGAATATAATAATTAGTATAATATAAAAGGAAATAAAGGAATGTGATATAACAAATGAATGGATAGATAGTTTAGACTTTAAAGTTCAAATTCTTTAATATTTAAAGGGAATCATATTTATGAAAGATTCTGTAGTTTCACAACGAATAGTTGATTCGTTTATTTTTCTTTGTATTACTGATAATAAATTTCTTAAAACGGTAAGGGGAGTTGTGCTCCCTAAATATTTTAAGAAAAGCACAATAGTACAAGATATTGTAAAGCTATGTTATAATTTTTACGATGTAACACAATCCGCTCCTGGAAATCATTTGCACGATGAGCTTGTTAAATTTCTGGATAAAAGAGATAAGGAAACAAAAGAGCTTTATATAACATACTTAACAAAGATACAAGGAATGGATTTACCAAACAAAGATTATATTCTTTCTCGGATTAATAAATTTATACAAGCAATTGAGTTTGAGGATTCAGCAATTACTTTTATAAATGTGGCAAAGAATGGAGATTTTGAGAAAGCCAAGCAAATAATGCAAAGAGCTTTACGAGTGGGTATTGTAGGAGAGGATACCGGATTTGACCTTCTTAATGATTTTCCTTTGCACCTACTTTCAGAAAAGAAAAATGAATATATAATGCCAATAGGAATCCCCATCATTGACAGAAGATTAACACGAGGTTTAAGAAGAACAGATTTTGTTTGTATATTAGGAGGATTTAAAGGAAAAAAATCTTGGGGTTGTATTGACATGGGACTGACGGCTTTAGAACATGGAAATAAAGTTCTTCACATAACACATGAACTTTCTGATACGGATACTGCAATACGATATTATATGGGCATGGGTCATTTAACCGACAGAGACGAAGTATCGTTAATACCTTTTGAGGAATATAATGAAGCAGGAGAAATAATTCAACAATGGGAGGAGGAAGTAGATACTGTTTTTAATCTTAATAAAGTAGTTGAAAGTAGAAAAGCAATTGCCCGTTTGGGCGGACGACTAATTATTAAGAAGTATGACATGGGTAGATGTACTATGGGAGAAATAAATCGATATTTAGATTGGCTGGAAACGTATAAAGATTTTATTCCTGATGTAATTATTAATGATTATATTGAAAAGATGTTTATTCCTGGAAATGAAAAAAGAAATGATTATATCAATGATATGTATATTGAAAGTAAAGCAATTGCAGATGAAAGAAAACTTTTAATGATTACAGCTAGCCAAGTAAATAGGGCAGCATTATCAAAAGTAGTAATGGATCAAAGTGATACTGCAGAGGATATTCGAAAGGTGGGAAATGTAGATTTAATGTTAGCTATATCTCAAAGTAAAAAACAACATGCAAGTAATGTAATGCAAGCTTGGGTACTAGCAAATAGACATAGGGGAGGGGAATTTTTCGGTGCCAGTTTCAATTACAATTTGAATGTAGGACAATTAATCTGCGATTGTTGGCCTTTAAGAAGAGAGAATTGGGGATAGACAAATGAGCAAAACCAAAATTAAGAACCGAGATCTTAAATGTAGAAGATGTTTTTGCCCCTACATTATTCTGGAGGATGAACAAATGGAAGGAAAAATATTTGAAGGTTATTGTGTAAATTGCATAAAAGATTTAAAAGGAAAGAAAAACAAATGAAAACTTTGTACATACTCGATGCATATTCTTTATTCTACACCTCCTACTTCGCAGGAGCCTACGCCGATCTTTCCTCCAACTCTGGTGAACCGACATACGGGACATTTATTTTTATACGAACATTACTTAAACTTTTAGAACAATATAATCCAGATTTACTTTGTGTAGCAGTAGATGGGCCTGCAAAAACATTCCGTAAGAAATTGTATAAAGAGTATAAAAGTAATCGAAAAGGGGAGATGCCAGAAGGACTTCTTCCTCAGATAAATAGAATGAAGCAAATATTAGAGTGCATGAACTTCCCAGTTTATTATGCTCCGGGATACGAAGCGGACGATGTTATTGGAACTATTGTAGAAAAAGCAGATCCTGAACTTGTAATTACAATTGTATCAAAAGACAAAGATTTACTACAGCTTCTTACTAAAGATAAGAATGCGGATGTATTAGATCCTTATAAAAATAAAAGGATGTTTAATGAGGACGTATTTGAAAAATATGAAATACGCCCTGACCAATTTATTGATTATTTAGCATTGGTGGGCGATACTTCTGACAATATTCCTGGAGTAAAAGGGATAGGACCTAAAACTGCAGTTAAAATTCTACGTCAGTATAATTCTATAGAAGAACTATATGAAGCATTATATTTAGTATTTGAAGAATGTGTATATGAAGATATACTAAATGAAGAAATAGGAAAAAAGAATATCGAAAAATTAAAAGCAGGAAAAGAAAATTGTTTATTAAGTAAGAAGTTAGCCACAATTCGAAAAGATGTTCCAATGGATATAGATTTTGAGGACATGAAAAGAAGAGAATTTGCTTGGGACAAATTAAATCCAGTCTTTGAGGAACTTGGTTTCGAATCATTAGTACAGGGTAAGAATGAAAAATTTGGGAATCGAGAATTACCTTAAAATAAAAAAGGAGCAATTATGGCACATGTAGATTATGATTCTGAAAAGTATAAAAGAGATGTATATGGAAATTTATATCCAATAATCACTAAGAAACAAAAAAAACAGGAGAGTGTTAAACAAATATGTCATATAGAAAGTACAAAGTCATCTGATTTAGAAGGATAATATGCGAATTATAAAATGCAAAAAAAATTTATTTGAAGAAACCTTTTGGGATAAGGTAGAAAATTGGTACCGACATTATATTCGAAATACTCTTTGGAATATTAAAAATATTATCCTATGGATCCCAATACTTTGGAACAATTGGGATTTTGATGAAGCCTATCTTCTTAAAATAATGGCTCATAAATTTGGATTAATGGAAAGATTTTTTAGGGAGGATGGAATTACAATAAGCGCTTCCAGACATGCTCATCAATGCAAAGTTTGTAAAAATCTTTGTAAAAGATTAGCCGAAGAAAATTATACAAGTCCTTGGGATATTTTATTAGAACCTGCTTATAAAAGGCCTTGGGAAGAAACCCCTATTGAAATAAACGGAAAAATTTGTTATGAAATTAAATTTAATAATTCTTCAAAGGAAACACTATATTTCCAATTACAACACAAACATGAAGAGAAAATGATAAAACAAGATAAGGAACTTCTATTAAAAATGTTGGATAAATATTTAAGAGAATGGTGGGATTAGAAAGGAAGAATATGTCACTTACAATACAGAAGATAAAAATTATGAAAAAGGTAAAACGGATGTGGAGGATACTTTATGATCTTTGGTAAAACAAATGAAGAAAAAGAGGTTAAAAGAAAAAAGAAGTATAGAAAAAGATTTGCTTGGATTCCTGTAGAAATAGCCGGGGGTCAAAAAGCTTGGCTTTGTTTTATTGAGGAATCTTCTGTTACGAGGAATGTAAGAATTTATAACCCTAAGAAATGTTTTGAGCCTAATGAAAATATTTAATGTAGAGGACATTTTGTGAGAAATAAATTAATAATAACTTTATTCCTAATTCTATTTTCTGGATGTTCTTGCTTTCCTGGTGCAATAAACTCTTGGAAAAAGGAACTGCCCCCCTATATGCAAAAAAATATAGGTGAAGTAAAAGTAGAGTATGGGAAAATGTATGACATAAATCGACTAGGATGGGTCAATCCAGATACTTGTATTATACATCTTCATCCATTTTCTAGTAAAAGAACATTTTTTCATGAAGCCATGCATAGTTTTGAATTTATAAAATTTTTAAATGATGTAAATGAATGGAGTAGTTTTTATATAACATACATCGATGTAGAATACGGCGGCCACACCTTTATATGTTATTTTCTTCCTCCGACTTTACTTCCGGCAAAAGATGCTCCAAATTTGTATTCTATCAAAAATCACTGGGAAAATACTGCAGAAACTTTTGTTATGGTAATGTATGATAAAAAAACCAAGTCAACTATAGTTGGGAATAATATGGAAGCTATTAGAAAATTTGTTAATGGAGAGTTTGAATATTAATACGTATTAAATTAGGAAAGGACAGAAAAAATGAATACTTTAAAAATGATTTTACTGGGGAACATCATGGCTTTTATTATATTGTTTCTGGGTTATTTAGTCTGTACTATGGGGTATGAATTTGTTCAACAACACCCTATTTTAGGAACTATCGTTGCAATAAATTTATTAGCCTCCCCTGCATGGTTTGTATGTAGTGGAAAAGGCCCATACTTTGAATCGTTTTAATAAAAGAAAAAATAAGGGGTGTTCTATAATGTCCACTTTCAATTTTATATGTACAAAATGTGGAAGAAAATTTACCACCTATTTGGATAAGAAAACTAAAAAAATTAAACTTTGTAAAAAGTGCGGCGGAAAAGTAGTTAAGGCAGAATAATGTCTACGTTTGATTATAAAAAATTAAAAAAGGAAGAGTTGGAATTTATTTTCCAAGGGATGGATTTTGGACTCCTTCCCATGTGGCATCAACTTGTTTCGATTTCTTTTGCATCAGAACATGATCGCGTCAATTTTTTCCATGGTGTGGGAACGGGAAAAACTTTAACTTCCCTTTGGTCGGCACAACTTTGGAAAAGTAAAAAAATATTAGTGGTTTGTCCTTCTTCCGCCTTTAGTGCTTGGGAAAGAGATATTTCTAAATACACAAATTATTCTTTTGCATTTTTAACTGGAAATGGTAGAAGTAGAAAGTCAAAGCTTAAAAAGAAAAAGGATATTTTTATTATTAATTATGAAGGATTAAAAACAATCTTTTGTAATTTAGTAAAAGGAAAAGGTTGGAAAATAAATTATAAATTATTTACTCATAAGTTTGACTGCATTATATTAGATGAGGTACATAAATGTAAAAGTTATAAATCTCTCCAAAGTAATATTTGTCTCCAATTATCTAAAATGGCAAAAAATGTAATAGGTCTTACTGGTACAGCAATTGACAATTCCTTACTTGAAGTTTTCAATATTTACAAAGTTGTTGATTTAGGACAAACACTAGGCACTAGTTTTTTTACATACAGAATGAAATATTTTAAACCCAGTTTTTATGATTGGGTAATTAAACCTGGTGCAGAAAAGCAAATACTAAATAGAATGACAAAATCAACATTAAGTTTTAATAGAGAAGAATGTTTTGATCTACCAGAATTACAAGAGATTATAAAAAATGTTATTCCTTCAGAGGAGTTTTTAAAACTTCAATATGACATTGTACACGGAGAAGATATTGTATTAAATAAAACAACAATTCAGTTAGATACAGATAACCCTACAAAGGATTTAACTACTAAAGCACATTTTCTTTCTGAACTTACTAGAGGTTTTATTTATTATAAAAATGAGGAGGGAGAAAAGAGATCATATAGACTTAAGAAGAATCCAAAAATCAAAACTCTTATAGATATTTTAGAGGACACTTCTGGGAAAATTATTATTTTTTACCACTATACTGAAGAAGGAAATATGATTAGAGAAGAATTAGAAAAACAAAAATACAAATTTTCTTCAATACAAGGAGGACAAAAACCAGAAGAAAGAACAAAACAAGTTAAAAAATTTATAGAAGATGAATCAGTTAAATGTGCAGTAGTGCAACAAACAGCAGGGGCGGAGGGATGGGATGGCTCAGTTGCAAATGTGGTTATATTTTTTAGTCCAGTAGCCAGTCCAAAAACAAGAAAGCAATGTGCTGGACGAATACATAGAAAAGGACAAAAGAATTCTTGTTTAGTTATTGATTTAGTTTTGAAGCACTCTATAGATGGAAGGACTTTAAAAAACAGAAGTGAAAGGTTTAACTTTGTTCAGGAAACAATGTCATACATTCAAGAGTTTGGCGGAGTGGAAGAGATATAGTACAAAAGTAATGGAGAATAAACATGGTGAATGAAAAAGAAACCCATTTTGAACATGCAAAAAGAATTGTTAAGAGTTGGCCTAAATGGAAGCAGAAAGCTGTGAAAAAAGCAATAACGATACCAAAAAATATGTTTGACATGGATGGAAATTTATATAGATAACTAAAATTAACTAGTATAATATAAATGAAAGGAAGGGAATTTGAAATTTATTAACCACTTATGATGAATTAAAGGATACTACTGATAATATACTGGAGATAAAAAAATGGAAAAAAATAAAAAGGTTGAATCTGAGTATGTAGAATGTAAATTATGTAATAAAAAGTTTAAACGTATTTCTAATACTCATTTGAAAAAAGTACATAATATAACATGTAAAGAGTACAAAAAACAATTTCCTGATGCTAAATTTGATTCTGAACAACTAGCACGCAAAAAAGGTTCTAGTACAAGAGGAAAAAGTTATAAGGAACAATTTGGGTTTTTAAAAGCAAAGAAAATAAAAGAAAAACATAGCAAAAAAACTATAGAACAGATGAAGGATCCAGAACAACGAAATATTCGTAGAACTCGTAATAAACAAAATGGGAATGGGCATAAAGGAGGAGAAAAAATGATGGTTTCAAAAAAATCTACTGATAGTTATAATTCAAACAATTATAGGAAAAATGCTTTGGAATACTATGGACATACCTGCCAACGTTGCGGAAAGGATTTTCCGGAAAAAAAATTGGTTGTACATCATAAAGATTGCAATAATTACCAATCTGAATTGGGGAATCATGAATTAGATAATTTAATGGTACTATGTAGAAGTTGTCATACAAAATTACATAATGAGTTACAAAAAACATCTACTAGATATGTAGGACAGTATGATATAGAAAAAGGTATGCACATTATCTTAAAAGGTTTACGAAAGGAATTTGGTTTAAAAATTAAAGATCAGCATTTTATGGATACACCAAAACGTGTTGCAAGAGCATACATGGAAATTTTTGAAGGAATTAAGGATACTGAAAAACAAGTAGAGAATATATTGGGAACAGCATTTGAATCAGATATGGATGAAATGATCGTTGCTACTAACATACATGTCTTTTCTATGTGTCCCCATCATTTTTTACCTGTGGAGTATTTTATCTCAGTGGCATACATACCAAGAGGTTTTGTTTTGGGTTTATCCAAACTATCCAGATTAGCAGAGATTCTGGCAAAAAGGCCTGTTATTCAGGAACAATTAGGTGTAGAAATTACAGATGCTTTAATGAAAATAGGTTCTGCTGGAGCAGCAGTACGAATTTCTGGCCAACATTTTTGTATGCGAATGAGGGGTGTAAATAAACCAGAAGCTACTGTCATAACTACATCAGTACGGGGTGCATTTAAAACTAGTCAGGCAACAAGAAATGAATTTTTACATCATATTAGTAAATAAAGTGGAAAAGATGAGAAGTGAATTTTTGAATTTTTAAGGGCAATTGGATGAACTACACAACACTAATAACAAATATACTACAACGACATAATATCCAATATTGGACGGAAGGGAAAAATGTTAGTCAAGATGCAATTAACATCCAATGCCCTTTTTATACCTGCGGGGATCATAGTAATCACATGGGTATCTTTACAAACAGTTTGTTGTTCAATTGTTGGAAATGTCATAGAAGAGGACATTTCTCCTTTCTTCTAAAAGTATTAACCAGTATGACAGATACTGAATGTCAAGAAGAAATTGAAAATGAAAAAATACTTATAGGAATGAAAGAAGAAGATGTTACTCCTAAGGAAAAAAAGCAATCTGTGTCCCCCCTACCTGAATTTTTTGAAAAGGTTGAAAGTAGAACAAAGTTCCTACTTCTCTATAAATATTTGAAAAGAAGAAATTTATCTTTAGATTTAATTATTGAAAAAGAATGTGGAATTTGTAGAGTAGGCCCTTATATGAACAGATTAATTATTCCTGTATTTTTTAAAGGGAAACAAGTTAGTTTTATTGCTGCAGATATGACAGGGACTGCCCTAACTAAATATCTTTTCCCTGGAACAGACAAGTATTTATATGGATATGATGAAATTGAAATAGGCGGAACAATCATATTAGTAGAAGGATTATTAGATCAATGGCGGACAGGAGACGGCTCAGTAGCTATGTTAGGTTCCTATTTGACAAAGGAACAAAAATTGTTACTAATAAGAAAAAAACCTAAAAATATTATCTTTTGTTTGGATGGGGATGCATATTGGCATGCTAAGGATGCAGCCACCTTTTTTGAGCCTTTTGTGGAACGAGTGGAAGTTATACATATGGATTTTGAAGATGATCCAGATAGTTTAGGAACAAGTAAAATTTGGAAATTGGTGGAGGAAAAAATGTTTCCAAAGGAAGATTTAGTATAAGGGAAATGAAATGAAACCTAAATTTAATTATGATCAGTACGATATTGGCGATTGGGTATATGTAACAAAAAAATTATATATGGTAACAAAGGCGGATAAACGGGAGAGAATAGATGTTCCAGGAACATGTGAAGCAATATTGGGGAGAATAACAGGAATTAAAAATTTTAGATTAGGTAAAATAGAAGCTGACTTTGAAGGCTCTGCTTGGTTTACATCCGAAGGTACAATAACATGTTGGGAAATTCGTACTGGGTTAACAAATAAACCTATTTATGCTTTACCAGAATATATTAAAATTTGTCCTCTAGATGAAGTAGAACTTGGATATAATACTTTTCCCATCTTAGCAGGTGATTTTAAAAATCAATGGGAAGGAGTGGGGGGAAATGTAAACAAAAAATCATTATCAGAATGGTCAAAAGAATTCCCAAGAGATAGTAAAGGTAGATTTAAATCTTGGTTATAAAAGGAGAATTAAGATGGAAAAAAATAATATAGAAGGTGGTTTGTTTACGGATGACAGAGGTACTATTCGTTTTATAAATGAATTTCCTAAAGATATAAAACGCATGTATCAAGTATTTAATTATACAAAAGGATGTATCCGTGCATGGCATGGGCATGAAAAAGAATCTAAATATGTATATGTTCCAAAGGGAGC
>Ga0307433_1001979_pt1 | contig 10198 bp, 7 predicted proteins | sample SalMarWE160210MG_FD_202166 | JGI IMG/M metagenome (GOLD analysis project Ga0307433, IMG submission 202166) | Salt marsh sediment microbial communities from the Plum Island Ecosystem LTER, Massachusetts, United States - WE1603-210 | ecosystem: Environmental > Aquatic > Marine > Intertidal zone >...
CTTCAACTATTGCTCTAGTAATAGATTGAGATTCAATCTCAAAAGCTTGGGGCTTGAGACCTGCTTTTTTTATACAAGAAAGGAAAGAGTCTATTGTCTTTTTAGATAAAGCTGCAATTAAAACCTCTAAATATTTTGATTTTTGATTTGATAAAGGAATAACTTGAAAGTCTAAGTAGACATCCTCTATAGGAAGGGGAATATAGTTCTCTGCTTCAAAAGGAATAGCTTTTTCCAATTCTTCATTTTTCATTTTAGGCATCTGAATTACCTGTAAAAAAGCTTTCTTTTCTGGCAAAGAAACTACAACATTTCTTGTTTCCAGTTTTTCACCTTTGACCTTACCCAAAGCTCTCTTGATAGCTTCTGTTAAAGCTTTTTGGTCTTTTATTTCTCCTTCTTCAACTATGCCTGGCTTTAAAGAAAACTCCCCCCAAGAAGCCAAACTAAAATGTTTTCCTTTCTTTTTTAATTTGGCTATTTTTAAAGAAAGGTCTGAAATATCTAAGCCAAAGGATTCAGTTTTAAGTTTTAAGAATTCTAACATCTTTAATATTCATTATAACAAGGTTCCTTTTTTTCCCATAGCCTACGAGGATTTTATTCTAATTCTTCCCATCTTACTACCCCAAATTCAAAGGTAGTATAAGGCACAAATGGAGGAGGATTATAAATCAAATTTCTATCTATATAGTTTTCTCTTTTTTTGTAACCGGAAATTGTAACGCTTCCTGAAATCCATTGGGTTCCAACCCTACCGTTGCTTACAATAGAACCTGTAATTTCCAATTTGTCTTTAATATTCCCTGAATAATGATTCCTTCCGAAGTGTCCCTTTTGGGCAATAAAGATACCTTTTAACTCCATATTATCTGGTGAACTGGGAGATATTAAAATATTATCCTCTCCTATTAAAACTAAGCCATCAGAACTCCCTCCTAAACTATATTCTATATCTCCCAACAAAATTAGATTAGTATCTACATTAGCGTCTACAAGATTAGCCGAAGCTACGGTTATTTTTCCTTCAACTACTCCTTCTACCCAAAGATTATCTTCAAAGAAAATAGCTGAACAAGAAGGATTAATAGAATAAGTATCATAAAAATATTCATCTGAAATATTAAAGTAGTCCCAATGCCAACCTTGCTCATAATTGTAAGCCCAACTAGCAGAAAGATCTGTAATTATTCTAACCTCAAAAGTGCCGTCGTTTTTAAAAACTAAATGATAGCCATCTCCATCAGAATCAATATCTTTAACCGGAGGAAAATAAGCATCGTAATCCTGAGCTGCTACTTTAATCTGGGCTAGATCAATTGTAATTCCTTCAAAATCAAAGGAAGGAACAGGATAATTAAAAAGATCTGTTTGAGCATTATTGGTAGTTGTAAAAACTCCCGGACAAATACAATTCCCCGCTTCTAAATTACAATCAGAAGGGCAAGAACTGCAACCGAAAGAACTTGTACAAACCCAAGTTTCTCTATTAGAACTAACTAATGATTGATTTTCACCATCCATCCTGATTCCCCCATTGGAATGATAAACTCCTCTTATCTCCCGATCAGGACCTGCCCAGACATTATCGTTTAAAAGATAAGCAAACCTGGCTACCGAGTCTCTGCCATAAGAAACCGCCACCTTTCTTTTAATATCAGGAAAATCTTCTGTCCAGCCAGAGGAAATTATGTTTCTTTGAATAGTTTCCCCGCAGCTAAGAGTAGTATCTATATCCAAAGAAAATTCTCCCATTAAATTCCCAGCTGGATCATAATAGCTTTTATTAAGCAAGCAATTTCCTTCTGCTTCATTATTAAGACACCATTTGTAATAATCAATTCCAGCCTCAGCTAAATGAAGAGACTCGTTCCAAGCCACTCCTTTCACCGAAGTTCTTAGCTGGAAAAGAATAAAACCAAGAAGAGAACTCAATAAAATCAAAAATATCACACCAAAAACCAAGACTAAAGTAATAATAGCTCCTTTTTCTCTAAAGTTACTCTTCTTTGAGGTTTCTAAATTTAGCATAAGATTCTAATTCAAAATCTTTTGGTGAGCGGTTTGGATCTACATTTACTACAAGATAGATTTGCATTAATTTTGTTTCTTGAAGGCGAGCGGGAGTAGCTAAAGGATTATTCACTGTATCTCCCGGCCAATCCCCATTATAATAGGTAAAAATCGGAGGTGTGTTGCGAACATAAGAGCTTAAAATTGAAATCTCCTCCTGGTCAAGAGGATATTCTGCAGGAAACGATGTAGGATTAATAACTCCTTTCTTAAGCTCATGATCTGAACCTGAAACCTCTTCCTGCCAAGACAGCTCAAACTTAACCCTTATTGAGTGATTGTCCTCTCCCCAGTCGCAGAAAGGATCAACCTGAGAATTAGAGTCAGCAGAAAGCTGGAGAGAACCATCCAAGGCCTTGTCTGCTACATCAAAGACAGAGTTCCCCTGCCAAGCTCCGGCGCAATCAGAACATCCTCCCTGACATAATTTTCCCAGATAATCCCCTTCGGCGTAAATTTCAACATATTCTTTCTTCCATCCCAAATCTCCCTCAATTGATACTTTCAATTCAGCCGAAGTTAAACTCCCTTGTAAATAATCGGAGAAATCAACATCACAAGAACCTCCTCCGGAAAAACTATAGCATTCTTTAGTTTGATTGCCGGAGTTTGACCCTCCTAAAAAATACCTCACTCTTTCTATAGCCCCGTCTTTGTCTACATCACCGTAAAAAATGAATTCTTTATTTCCCGCTTTTTCAATAGGATAAGAGCCATCTTCTCCTAAAGTAGCTTCTCTGATTTCTTTAACCATAATGCTAACTCCTCTCCTGGCTTCTTCAATAGCCATAGATTGCTGCCAAGCTAAATCATGGATTCTATAAGAATAGACAATAAAACCTGAAAGAGCGCCCATTATCAAGGTAAAAACAGCTATGGTAACTAAAGTTTCAATAAGGGTAAAAGATTTCATAAGTTTAGATTTGTTAGATGTTGGATGTTAGGTGTCAGAAATTGGCCTCCGGAGCTTACTCTAATCGTTCTAAGCTAATTATTTTGGTTTCATCTCCCGACACAGAAACTGTTCCCGAATAATCAGAAAATCCCGAAGCTTCAACATCCAAGCTATAGCTCCCGGAATTTAAAGGAATAAAGTAGGTTTTACCTTTTCCGTCAGTATTTTGGGTTTTATCATAACTCAAATCACTCCTATATAATCTAACTCCGGCTGAGAAAACAAGCTCTCCCGTTTCCTCGTCCTGAACTGTAATCATAAGGGAATTCTGGGCTTTCAAATAAAGCTCAACAGACAGAGTAGTATCGGGAGGAAGACTTACGGGTTGAGGAGAAGAATCTACTTCCAATAAATCCAATCCTGTGGCAGGATCAATAGTAAAAGTGTACAAATCCCATTCAATATTAGAAATATCAATATGACCTGACCCTCCGGAATTATGATCTTGAGAATACTTATAAACAGGGTTTTCTGCTGCATCTTTTCCAATAATTTTATCCCCTTTTAAATTAAAATTAACGTTTGGAATAGGAATAGGTTCTGAAGTTCTCCAGGAAACATGCCAATCATAAAGAGTAGGACTAATTGAAATATCTGTTGTAGAAAGCTCCCCTTTAACTTTTAACTGAGAATAAATAGAAATATCTAATTCTGATAAATCTAAAGGAGAAACGAAAAAACCAGTAGAATTGCCGGCTAAAGCTGAATCTGGAATTAATTTCCAGGTTGCTCCATCAAAATAGAAAACTTTGTAAAGAATTTGAGTATCGGCTAATTCTTCATCACTCCAGGAAAACTCTTCCCAACTAGTTAAGTCTAGAGAACTTATAGATGTAGAAACTAAATAACCAGAGTTATAACCTGAACTTATTTTAACTTCTCCATTTTGAACATCTATAGTCGAAGAGTCGGAAATATTGGTATCTGTTGTGAAAGAGTCAGAGAAATTATTTGTGTTCCAAGAAGAAAGAGTATCTACAAAAAGAGCGCTAAGCTTATCAATTGAAAAACTAATCTCTGACATTTTACCTTCAATGACAATAGGATTAGGTTTTTCAGGAATAGCCACTTCTTCCATACTATAAGTTCTACTACTACTATATCCTTCTTTGGAGACTTCTACTTTACAGGTTTTAGCTGGAATAGAGAATAGATGCTTTCCCTCTGTTGGAGTAGCGGTTTTCACTACTTCATCGGTTTCGGAATCTTTTACTTCAATAAAGGGATTTGGAATCATCAAACCCTGAGCATTAAAAACAGAAACCGAAAGAATTCCTCCTACTATCTCACATTCCTGAGCTACAGTTTCAGGAGCTATGTCTGTCACCATTTTTACTTCCCTACCCAAAAGTCCTGGACAAGAAACTTTTATTTCTACTTTCTTGTAATCGTTTGGGCATTCATCTTCTGGAGTTTCTATGCCATCTGCTTCATCTAACACATAATCAATCCTGGTGTTTATAACGTAATCTATGCTATTAATAGTTTTGGTTTCCTCTGCTGAAAGAGTACCATCTGGATAATCTCCCAAAACTCCCACATCTTTATAAGACAAGTTCCTAATCCTTTCTATTTCTCCGTTAGCTATAAAAGTAGCTGTAATTCTGTCTCTACTCTGGCTTATCACTTTTAAAGCCAGCTGATAAGCTCCAAAGATGGCCAAGAAAACTATCAAGATCAAAAAACTTCCCACCAAAACTTCTATTAAAGTAAACCCAACACCATTTTTAGCACCAAAACTGGTGCTGGGTAAACCTGGTTTTTTAAGATTAAGATTAAAAGAGATCATAATTAAAAAGCGTTCATCATACCATAAATTGGCTGGAGCATAGAAACTGCAAAAAATCCTACTGCAGCACCAATAATAATCATTAAAACAGGTTCAATTATAGAAGAGAGATTCTGAGTAATTCTATTTACCTCACTTTCATAAAAATCAGCTAACTTCTGAAACATAAAACTGATTTCTCCTGTCTCTTCTCCTACTGCTACCATTTGAACCATCAAATCGGAATAAAGCTTCTGGTAATCTTTAATCACAGAAGAAAACTTAACTCCTTTATTAATTCTGTCTGAGGCCTCCAAAATTGCTTTTTTGTAATATATGTTTCCCAAAACTCCAGCTGTAATTTCTAGAGCTCTAACAATAGGAATGCCGGCTTCTACCAAAGAACCTAAAGTTCTAGTAGTAGAAGCTGAATTGGTTTTTTTAATAATGCCAGAGAGAACAGGGATTTTTAAAACTAACTTATCAAAAGCTAAAGTACCAAGTTTTGTGCTCATAACAGCCTTTATTAAAACTATTGCTCCAATAAGTATAAAAGGAAGTAAATACCAAAAATTAGCTAAAAAATTACCCGTTCCTATAACTATTTTGGTAGTAAAGGGAAGTTCAATATTAAGATCTTCAAAGGTTTTGGAGAGGCGAGGAACAACTATAATCATCATTAATATCCCTATAATCACCATAAAAGAAACAATCACAGTAGGATAAACCATAGCTCCTTTTACCTTAGACTTCAACTCATATTCTCTTTCCATCTGGCGAGTCAGTACCTTCAAAACATCCTCCAGGGTTCCTGCTTCTTCTCCAACCTTTATCATATTCAAAAAAAGGTCTGAAAAAACATCAGGATAATTTGAAAGAGCTTTAAAGAAATTCTGGCCTCTGGTAAGTTCCTCGGCAACCTCTTTAAGAATTCTCCTGAATTTTTTTTTGTCTGTTTGATTAACTAAGGTTTCTAAAGCTCGGGGCAAAGCCACTCCGGCAGAAATCATCACCTGAAGATTTCTGGTAAACATTACTTTATCTGTCAAAGAAACAGAACCGAGAAAGGGTATTAAAGATCTTAAACTTCTTCTTTTCTTTGCCTTTCCTTCCGCTGTCGCTGAAATTAAAACATATCCTTCTTTCCGAAGGATCCTAGCAAGTTCGTATTCATCTTCGGCCTCTATCATTCCTGTATGAGGCCTTCCTTCTAAAGTTTTAGCAGTAAATTGATAACGAGGCATATCATTCCATGATGACTCTCAATACTTCTTCAATGCTGGTTATTCCCTGAACTCCTTTAATAAAGCCGCTTTCCACCATAGTCATCATCCCTTCTTTTTGAGCTTGTTTTTGAATATCGCCAGCAGTTGCCCTCTGAACAATCATATCTTTCAAGGACTCTGTAATTTTTAAAACCTCATAAATACCTATTCTTCCACTATAGCCTTCAGGGCAATCCTTAGAAGTTTTTGGTTTATAAAATTCAATATCCTTAAGACCTTGATTCAATTTGATAATTTTTTCTCTCCTCAAAGTTTTTACTAATTTATCTAAATCACAGTAATCAGAAAGACTATCTATATCAGTTTTCTTAAGTTTGTATTTTTTCTTATTAGAACAAAGCCTTCTAACTAATCTTTGAGCTATAATTACATTCAAGGTAGAAGAAATCAAAAAAGGTTCAGCTTTCATATCAATCAAACGGGGAATAGCTCCGGCAGCATTGGTAGTATGAAGAGTAGACAAGACCAGGTGTCCTGTTAAAGCTGCGTTAATAGCCAAACTAGCTGTCTCATTATCTCTAATTTCACCTACCATAATAATATCTGGGTCCTGTCTAACTAAAGACCTTAGTCCCGAAGCAAAAGTTAAACCAATTTTGGTCTTAACCTGGGTCTGGTTTACCCTGGGCATTTGATATTCTATAGGATCTTCAACTGTAGAAATATTCACTTCAGGAGTACTTAAAATCTCCATAGCGCTGTAAAGAGTCGTGGTCTTGCCAGAGCCGGTAGGTCCTGTTACTAATATCATCCCAACAGGTCTTTTCAAAGCATGTTCAACATCTTCTAAGGCCTCACCTCTCAAGCCTAACTCCTCTAAAGAAAGACTCTGGGTTGTTTCAGACAAAAGCCTCATTACTACCTTTTCTCCGTTAATAGTGGGAAGAATAGAAACTCTAATAGAATATCTATACTCTTTAGACTCAATCTTAAACCTTCCATCCTGGGGCAGTCTGTGTTCATCAAGTTTTAAGTTGGAAAGAACTTTGATACGAGCGACAATACCCGAGTGAATATTTTTAGGTAAAACCATGGCATCATGCAAAATACCGTCAATCCTGTAGCGAACTATTATTTCTTTTTCTGTGGACTCTATATGAATATCTGAAGCTCTTTGTAAAATTGCATGTTTGATTAAAGTGTCAACAATCCTGATTACGGGAATTTCTTCTGCAACCTTTCTTAATTCTTCTTTTCCCTTAACCTTCTTTTCTTCTTTGATAACTTTAACTTCTCCTGCTTCTTTTTTAATTATATCCCCAAATTCAGCCTTTAAGGTTTTCTGATATTGTTTTAAAGCATGTTTTATGCTATTCGGAGTAGTCAATCTTGGTAAAATCTTCAAGCCTGCTTTCTTTCTAATAAAATCTATAGTTCTTAAGTCTTCTGGATCAAGCATAGCTACTTCTAACTCTTTCTCTTCCTTTCTAAAAGCTATAATATTATGCCTTCTGGCAATAGGTTCCGGTATTATCTTCAAAACTTCAGAATCTAAGGTCCCTTTTTCTAAATTGACAAAAGGTATACCTAAAATATAGGCCTCCAGTTTGAGTAGTTCTTCTTGACTAACTAAATTTTCTGAAACTAAAATATCTTCAATCTTTCGACTGGTTTTTTCAGCTTTCTTCAAAGCTTTATCAAACTGCCTGGCTTTAAGCAGTTTGGCATCCAAAAGAAAAGTTTTTAGCTTTTTTAATTCAACTCTCATAACCTTAAAAAGTTAAAAAATTAAAAACTCTCTTAATAATCTAATTTTTATATTTTTATTCTTTAAGGACTTTTTTAATTTTATCTATTACTTCTTCTAAGGCGTAATTGGTTTTGACCAAATAAGTAGTAGCCCCTAAATTTAAGGCCTGTTCTACATCTTTGGGTCTTTCCAAATTGGTCAGGATTAACACTGGAATATCTTTGGTTTCTTTATCTTTTTTTAAGGCCTTCAAAACTTCAAAACCAAGCATTTTAGGCAAGACAAGGTCAAGAATTATTAGGTCTGGTTTCTCGGATTTAGCTAACCTCAACCCTATTTTTCCATCTAAAGCTTTTACGACCTCATATTTCTCCCTCTGAAGTACATCCCCAAAGGTTCTTTGAAGAGTTTCTTCATCCTCTATAAATAATATTTTCTTCATAATATGTCGATACTAATATACTAATTGATACTAATTATACTAATTTAATTCGTATCATTAGTATGCATTCGTATATTGGCATCGCGTTTTATTTAATTGGTAATGTAAAGTAAAATTCAGTACCTTTGTCTAATTTAGATTTAAGCCAAATTTTACCTCCTACCTTTTCAATAATCGACTTGCAGACATATAAGCCCAAACCACTTCCTCGAGTATCTTTTTTAGATATATTCCTGGCTCTAAAAAATTTCTCAAAAATGTGTTTTTGGTCACTTTTTGGAATCCCCATTCCATTATCTTTTATTTTAAAAAGAAGTTGTTTATTTTTTATTCTAAGCCAGATACCTATATACCCTTTGTTTTGAGTATAACGAATAGCGTTGTCTATAAGGTTTTCTACTACAATTTTTATCTGAGAAGGATCGCTATAAATTTCGGGAATATTTTTATCCGGATGAAACTCTATTTTAATATTAGACGCTTCAGCCATCAGCCCAAATCTATCTATCAAATCCTTTATCATATTTTCTAAATTAAACTTCTCCTTTCTAACCGGAAGGGTTCCCTTTTCTATTCTGGAAACAACCAAAAGATCATCCACTAATTCTACCATTCTGGCGGTATTTTCTTTCAGACTGTCATAATACTCTTCCTTTTTCTCATCTGGCATTTTAAATTCATCCGAAGTTAAAAACTCAATACCCCATTTCAAATTAGTCAAAGGAGATCGCAGCTGATGGGAAACAATATCAATGAATTCAGATTTCATTTGAGAAGCTTCAGCCAATCTCTCAAAGCTTTTACTAATAATTACAGCTATTATAAATAGAATAGCTGTAATCATAAGGTCAATTAAAGCTACAATGCTCGGGTCTTCTACAAAACGAGTACCAACAAGATAAGAAAAACTAGAAGTTAAAATAATAAATACCCCCATTATTAAAAATAAAAACTGGGGGCATTGCCAAAGAGGAACGCCATATTCTCGGCATTGGTTTATAAAATTCAAACTATGGAAAAATCTCTTTAAAGACATATTACTTCATTATATCATTATCTTACTATTATAACATAGAAAAGCCAGGATTGACCAAATAAAAATATACTGCTATAATCTAAACACAATGCGGGGTATAGTGTAATGGCTAACATGCTCGCTTTGGGAGCGAGTGATTCTCGGTTCGAGTCCGAGTACCCCGACATCTAATTCAAATTACCCTTTAGGGTAGTTTAAATTAGACATTAGATCACTCTGGTGAGAATCGAGCCCCTGAATTGAGACGAGCGAAGCGAGGAGGCAATATCCTTCGGCCTTCGCCCGTCGTAGTCGGCTACGGCCGACTAAGTCGGGCAACTCTTTCAAGTCCGAGTACCCCGAATCCAGCCTTCGCTGTCTCGCGGGCTTTGCTCACCAAAGCCAGCTACGGCTGGCGAATCCCGCCGTCGCGAGCTTCTTTGCGGGCTTTGCCCGCCGAAGCCCGCTATAGCGGGCGAAGGCGGGTGTCGTATAATGGCTATTATTTTTCCCTTCCAAGGAAAAGATGGCGGTCCGAATCCGCTCACCCGCTCCATAAACAAAACCCGTTATTAAGACGGGTTTTGTTTTTAAAAAAAATTTATCTGGCGTATTCTATAACTCTATTCTCTCTAATCACTACCACCTTTATCTCTCCTGGATATCTTAATTCTTCCTGAGTCCTCTTGGCAATTTCTTGGGCTAATCTCTTGGCTTTTAGGTCATTTACTTCTCCCGGTTTGACAAAGACCCTTACTTCTCTACCAGCTTGAATAGCGTAAGCTTTTTCTACACCGGGAAAAGAGGAAGCAATATTCTCTAAATCTTCTAATCTTTTAAGATAATTCTCTAAAGTATCTTTTCTTGCTCCGGGTCTTGCTCCTGAAATTTGGTCAGCCGCCTGAATTATAACAGCTTCTAAGGTCTCAGCTGGATATTCTTCATGGTGAGCTTTCATAGCATCAATTA
>Ga0307433_1001980_pt1 | contig 10190 bp, 8 predicted proteins | sample SalMarWE160210MG_FD_202166 | JGI IMG/M metagenome (GOLD analysis project Ga0307433, IMG submission 202166) | Salt marsh sediment microbial communities from the Plum Island Ecosystem LTER, Massachusetts, United States - WE1603-210 | ecosystem: Environmental > Aquatic > Marine > Intertidal zone >...
TGCATAGACCGGCGCCGCCCGTCTCGTGTCGGATCGCTCAACGTTGCGGTCCTTCCATCAACCAAAGTCTGAGCATGTTCAGGGCGTAGTACGCGGCGCGCAGGCGGATCTGGGCGCGGTCGCCCATAAGAAGGTGTCGGGCGGCCTCCGTGCCGGAGGCGTCGGCGAGGGCCATCCAGACGGTGCCGACGGGCTTCTCGACCGTGCCGCCGCCGGGGCCGGCGACGCCCGTGATGCCGAGGGCAACGTCGGCGCCGGCTCGCACACGGACGCCCTCGGCCATCGCACGGGCCACCGGTTCGCTGACAGCGCCGTGGTCGGCGATCAACCGCTCATCGACACCGAGCGCCCGGACCTTTGAAGCGTTCGCGTAGGCGACGACACCTTCCACAAAAAAGTCCGACATCCCGGGGACGTTGACGAGTGTGGCCGCGACCAGGCCGCCCGTACACGACTCGGCGAGCGCCACGGTGGCGCCGCGTTCGGCCAGCAGTGCAGCCACCGCCTCTTCCAGGCCGGTGTGTCCTTCACCGAAGACGGCCGTCCCGAGACGCTTGCGAACCGTCGCCACGTCGGCCGCGACGAGTGCTTCCGCCTCGTCCCTGTTGCCTGAAGCGTAGATGTGGATGTCGATCAGCCCCGAGTGGACGGCCGTGCCGACGTGAGGGTGGCGGCCGGGAGTCATCAGATCCGGAAGCCTCTCGGCCACCACGGACTCGAACAGCCCGAACGTCCGGACGGTACGGACCACCATGACGCGTGCGTCGGGGCTGTCGGCAAGTTGCGGCAGGACCTGCTCGTCGAACATCGTATGCATCTCAACCGGCACGCCCGGGATGCAGAAGAGGCGGGCCTCGCCGAGGTTGGCCTCGATACCGACAGCCGTCCCGACGGGATTGGGCAGCGCGCGGGCGCTCGCCGGCAGAAGCGCCTGGACACGGTTGGCCCCCCGGACCCTCCGGCCGCGCGCTTTCGCAAACGTCTCCAGGTGCGCCATCGCCTCGCTGTTCTCGACAAGTTCCTCGCCCATCGCCTCAGCCAGGCCGAAGCGTGTGCAGTCGTCCTGGGTTGGACCGAGGCCGCCGCTGGCGACGATGACGTCGGCGTCGGCGGCGGCGTCGCGAAGGCCCTCGGCAATGGCGGCCGCGTCGTCGTCGAGCGTCACGTGTCGGACCACGTTGATGCCGAGGGCACTGAGGGCCCGGGCGATGTCGCGCGAATGCGTGTCGAGCGACAGGCCTCGGGCGAGTTCCCGACCGATGCTCACGACGACGGCTCGCACGGCCCCTCCCCCTACCGGCTGAAGCGGAACAGGATGATGTCGCCGTCCCGGACGACGTAGTCGCGGCCTTCGAGACGGACGTGCCCGTCGGCCTTGGCCTGCTTGATGTCGCCCGCGGCGGCAAGGTCGTCGAAGGCAACGACCTCGGCCCGGATGAACCCGCGGGCCATGTCGGTGTGCACGTCGCCGGCGGCGTCGACGGCCGTGGCGCCTCGGGGGATGCTGCGTGCGGCCACCTCCTTGTCGCCGGTCGTGTAGAAGGTGACGCGGTCGCGGGCCTGGTGGATGGCCGGCAGCAGGTCGATGGCGTGCATGCGATCCAGGCCCATCTCCTCCATGAACACCGCCCGTTCATCGGGCGGCAGTTGGCTGATCTCGGCCTCCAGCGAAGCGCACAAGGCAACCAGTGGGGGTGAGAGGCCGTCGCAGGCGGCGGCTTCGCTCGGGCTGCTCGCGTGCTGCTCACCCACGTTGAGAACGGTGACGACGGGCTTTTCGGTCAGGGCGGCGAAGTTGTGCAAGACCGCCCGTTCGGCGTCGGTCCGGGCCATGTCGTGGAGCGGCTTCTCGGCCTCGAGGGCCTGGCGGCAGCGGGTGAGGAACTCCAGTTCGTGTTTCAGGGCGTCGCGGTTCGGCAGCGGCTTGGTGATCTGACCTTCGATCTTCTCGATCCGCCGCAGAATGACGTCGAGGTCCGAGATGAGGAACTCACCGTCCAGGACGCCGCGGTCGGCCTGCGGATCGACCCGGCCGGGCACGCGGTCGGAGTCGAAGGCCCGCAGCACGTAGACGAGGGCGTCGGCCCGGCGGAGGTGTTCGGTGATCGCCGTGTTCTGGGCCGCAAGATCGCTTCGGCCCGGAGTCAGGCCCGGCAGGTCGAGGAACTCGATATGGACCGGTACGCGCTTCGGCGGCCTGTAATGCTCGTACAGCCAGTCCAGGCGTTCGTCGGGCACGGCGACGGAGGCGACGTTCGGCTGATCGGCGCGGGCCGGATTGGACGCGGAATCGACCGCGCCCTCCGACAGCGCGTCGAACAGGCACGTCTTGCCTGAGAGGGCCAGTCCGGCGAGGGCCACGTTCACGTCGGGATTCCTCCACGTGGTGGTGTGTCAGCGCCGGGGCGGACGTTCGGGTTGGGTGCCCTCAAGCCCCTGCGTCGGGCGCTCCCGTGTTGAGCGCGAGCCCTATCTTGTGAAGAATGGCCGACAGGCTGGCCAGGTCCTTGCTGCTCAGGGAGTCGAGCGCTCGTATGCTTGCGGAGATCTTGGCCTTGCGGTAAGCGCCCACCGCCCGGCGCCCCTTGGGGGTAACGGAGACGTCGATCTTGCGTTTGTCCTTGGGGTTGATGGAGCACAGGACGAGTTTCTCGTCGTATCGCTGTTCGAGCGCCTTGAGGACACGTGACATTTGTGCGGGCAGCACGCCGACGTGGTGTCTGAGTTCGCCCACCGACAGGGTGGCCACGTGTTCGAGGGCGTCGAGCGCAAGGAATTCGGACTCCGACAGGTCGTAGCCGCCCTTGTACTTTTCGCGCTGCGACTGGAACCACGTGCGTCTGGTGAGTTCGAACATTTGCAGCGCGAGTTCCTGGATCGTCTCGTCGCGTCTCCTGTTCACAAGCGGCTCCGTCACGATGGCCGGCCCGGTCGGCCGATGGGGTTTGCGGGTGGCCCGCGGCGCCGGTGGGACTACGTAGCCGGCGGCGGGGAGGCGGGGAGTTGCGCCGACGACGGAACGTCATGCTGGACAGACTCGGGTTCCGCGGGCGGGACCTCAGAGGCGACGTTCTGGACAGCCTCCTTCATGCGGCGACCGACCTTGAACTTGACCGTGGACTTGACCGGCACGGGAACACGTTCGAGGGTGCGTGGGTTCTGGGCCATGCGCCGTTTGCGGGTGCGAACTTCAAAGACGCCGAAGTCGCGGAACTCGAGGCGATTGCCGTTCGCCAGTTCCTCGATGACGGCATCAAAGAACTGTTGGATGACCGTCTTGACCAAAGTGCGTTTCGCCTGGGTGGCGTCGGCGATGCGATCCGTCAGTTCTTTCTTGGTGATGGTCCTCATAGATGTCCCCTATGGCTGCCCAAGGATTACGGTTCCGTGTCCGCCCTCCTTATCACTCAACCCGTGTCGGCCGACGGGTGCTCTTGGCGGGCGCCCTGCCAGACACGCGGGAAATAACGCAGACTGCCTTCACTGATACGGCACTGTCCCAAGGCAAGACTTGCTCCAAGTGCATGCTAGAGCGTCTCTTACGTGGCCGCAAGGAAAAACCTCGCGTCATTTCGCGTCACTTTTTTCGTTTGGCCGGGGTAGAGGAACTCGTTGGGCCGGTTGCTGGTCTGCGGGATGTTCGCTTGACGGCTCGGCGAAGAAGGCATGGTTCCACACCCGTTCTCGACGCAGGAAGTGCGTTCAGATTATACCTCACGTGGCCGCTTGAGGCAAACGAGTTGGCCGGATTTCCGGTGGGTTTTGCCGCCGCTGCACCCGCTCGGGCCTAGTCCTGTTCCGTTTTCGCCTTGGCCGCCGCCTCGATGATGTGTTGTTGCACGTTGGCCGGGACAGGCTCGTAGTGCGAGAGTTCCATCGTGTAACTGCCCTGGCCGCCCGTGATGCTCCTGAGTTGCGTATTGTACTGGGCGACCTCGGCCAGAGGCACCTGGACGTTGATGGTCTGCGTGCCGCCGGTACCGGCTTCCATGCCCATGATGCGGCCTCGGCGGCTGTTCAGGTCGCCGGTGATCGAGCCGAGGAACTCGTCGGGCACCGTGACGGCCATGTTGACGTAGGGCTCGAGGATGGTCGGCTTGGCGCCCTGGACGGCGTCGCGGAAGGCGTTGCGGCCGGCGATCTTGAACGCCACCTCCTTCGAATCCACCGGATGGTGTTTGCCGTCGTACACCGTGACGCGGACGTCCTGGAACGGGTATCCTGCGATCACGCCGTCGTCCATCGCCCCGCGAACGCCCTTCTCGATGGCCGGGAGGAACTGCTTGGGGATCGAGCCGCCGAAGATATCGTCGACAAACTCAAGCCCCTCGCCTCGCTCGAGGGGTTCGACGCGGAGGTAGACCTCGCCGAACTGGCCGGCGCCGCCCGTCTGCTTCTTGTGGCGGTAGTGGCCTTCGGCCTTGCCCATGAGGGTTTCGCGATACGGGATCTTGGGCGGTTTGGTGTCCACCTCGAGTTGGTACCGCCGGCTCAGTTTGGCCAGGAGGACGGTCAAGTGGATGTCGCCCATGCCGCTGACCACGAGTTCGTTCGTCTGGCGGTCGCGCGTCGTCTTGAGGGTGTTGTCCTCGTCCATCGTCTTGGCAAGGGCCCCGGAAATCTTCTGTTCGTCGCCGCGGCTCTTCGGTTCAAGGGCCAGCGAGAACATCGGCACGGGAACCGCGATCGGGGGCACGATGAGGGCGTCGCCGCCGCCGGAGATCGTGTCGCCGATATTGAGTTCCTCGATTTTCGAGAGGCCGACGATATCGCCCGCAACCGCCTCGGCCACGGGCTCGGTCTCCTTGCCCTGGCACCGGAGCACCTGGCCAAATCGGCTTTCGCGCCGCTCGTCGTTGATGCGTGCCGAGGTGTCGGCCGTCAGCGTGCCGCTCAGGATACGCACATACGAGATCTTGCCGACGAACGGGTCGCTGACCACCTTGAAGACCTGGGCGCAGAGCGGTCCGGCGGCGTCGGCCTTGAGTTGCACCTCCTCGGCGTCGTCGCCTTCGCCCTTGCGTGCGGTTCGCGCAGCGGCCTGGGCCGGGCTGGGGGCGCCCTGGGCGATGGCGTCCAGGAGTTCTTCGACGCCCAGTTCGTTGCGTGCGCTTGCAAAGAGGATCGGCACCAGCGTGCCGGTGGTCAGGGCCGTCGTGAAGGCCGGGGCGAGTTCGTCGGGCTGGATCTGCTCGTCGCCCAGGTACCGTTCCATCAGATCTTCATCGGCCTCGACGACGGACTCCACGAGTTCGCCGTGCGCGCTGGCCACGTCCATGAGCGCGTCGCCTTCGGCGTTGGCGAAGACGTCGACGACGCCCTTGAACGAAGCGCTCTGGCCGACGGGGACCGTCAGCGGGCGGCAGGCCGGGCCGAGGGCTTCACGGATGCGGCCGACGAGCGGCTCAAGGTCGACGTTCTCGGCGTCGGCCTTGTTGACAACGATCATCCGGGCCAGGCCCGCCTCCCCAGCCGCCTGAAAGAGCCGGCGGGCGTGAATGTCAACGCCCACGCCCGCGTTGAGGACCAGGACGGCCGTATCGGCGGCGGCCATCGACCGCAGCGCCGCGCCGACGAAATCGGAGTAGCCGGGCGTGTCGAGCAGGTTGACGTGCCGGTCCTTCCACGCAAGGTGCAGGACGCTTGTGGCGATGCTGGCCTGGCGCTGCTTCTCCTCGGGCTCGAAGTCGCTGACGGTGTTGCCTTCGTCGGGCGTTCCGAGCCGGTTAATCGCCCCGGCCTGGTGGAGCATCGCCTCGGCCAGTTGGGTCTTGCCGACCCCGGTGTTGCCAATGAGCGTGACGTTTCGGATTGCGTCGGTTTGGACTGCAGCCATGGTTGCCTCCAACGGTTGCTGACGCGCCGGGCAAGCCCGGCGGCTAACTCGCTGTCATACATGCGCCGGGCAAGCCCGGCGGCTAACTCGCTGTCATACATGCGCCGGGCAAGCCCGGCGGCTAAGTCGCTGTCATACATGCGCCGGGCAAGCCCGGCGGCTAACTCGCTGTCATACACGCGCCGGGCAAGCCCGGCGGCTAAGTCGTCGACATACAGTCGCCGCTCAGCCGACCGACTGCTCGCCGGCGACGGCGATGGCCTTCTTGAGGTCGATCGTTCCTTCGTACAAGGCCCGGCCGATGATGGCGCCGTGAGCGCCGGTCTCTTTGATCTTGGCAACGTCTTCAACGGTCGTGACGCCACCGGACGCGATGACCGGAAACGGGCTGGCGCTCACAACCCGCGTTGTTGCCGCCACGTTCGGCCCTGCCATCATACCGTCTCGCTCAATGTCTGTATAGATGACGGCGGCAAGCGGCACGTCGCGCGCAGCGTCGAGCATTTCCGCGACCGTCAGATCGGTGAGCGTTCCCCAGCCGGCGACGGCCACGCGGGCCTTACGCGTATCCAGGCCCCAGGCCACCTGGCCGGGAAATCGGTTCGCCATGTCCGCCAGCCACTCCGGTTCGCGAACGGCCCGCGTGCCGACGATGACTCGCGCGACCCCCAAGCCGAGAACACGTTCGACAGCCTCGTCCGTCCGGATGCCGCCGCCCAGTTCCACCTTCAGGCCAACCGCTTCGGCGACGGCGGCGACGGTGTCCAGGTTCTTCGGCTCGCCCTCGCGCGCCCCGTCGAGGTCTACCATATGGAGCCACGTGGCACCGGCTTTCTCGAAGCGGCGGGCCACGGCCACGGGGTCGTCGTCGAAGACCGTTTCCTGGCGGTAATCTCCCTGCCGCAGACGGACGCACCGCCCGCCCCGCAGGTCGATAGCCGGCAGAATCAGCATGGCGTGTGCGCTCCGCGGGACAGGCCCGTCAGGTCTGCGTCACGAAGTTCTCGAGCACGGCCAGGCCCACGGCCTGGCTCTTTCCCGGGTGAAACTGCGTTGCATGCACGTTGCCGGACGTGACGGCGCTCGCGAACCGCCCACCGTAATCGGTCCAACCCGCCGCGAGTTCCGATCATCCGCCGTCCGTCGGCGACCGCCTCATCGAGGCGACACCACAATGGCCACCCGCCGATTCTTGGACCGGCCGGCGGTACTGGAGTTCGACGCCATCGGCTTGTAGTAACTGTATCCCGCCGCGTAGATCCGTTTCGGGTCGATGCCCTTGGTCACCAGATAGCGGACCACCGCCATGGCTCGGTTGCACGACAGGTCCCAGTTGTCGGACCACAGTTTCTTGCTCTTTCGGATGGGCTGGTTGTCGGTGTGCCCTTCGACGCGGATCTTCTGACTGCGATAGTCGCGGTTCAGGACGGTCGCGATGTTGCCGAGGACCCGTTTCGAGGCGCTCTTGAGGGTGGCCTGGCCGGAGTCGAACAGGATCGTGTTGGGCAGCGTGACGGTCGTGACATCGCCGACGACCGAGACGTCGACGCCCTTGCCGAAGTCGGGCTTGGTCTTGGCGGCGGGGCCAGCGGGTGGTTTGGGCACGGCGCGGGCTCCGGCCAGGTCGCTCCGGAGTTCCTGGTTCTGCCCCATCAGGCTGTCGTTCTCGGCCTGGAGATCCGCGTTCTGGATGAGGGCCTGTTCGAGTTGCTTCCGGAGGGCGGCGTTGTGCTCCTCGAGTTGCTGCTGCTGGCAACCCACGCTCGACGCCGCAACGATCCCGATCGCCAGCACGAGCGCCGCCCGTCCGACGAACCGCATCCGATTCTTCCCGGGTCGCATCGCGATCTCCTTTCCCGTGTCACCGCCTCAGGCGTTGTCTCCGCTACCCGAAGACGATCTCACACATCGCCTCGATGCCGGGCCGGAAATGGGCCACGACATCGTTCTGGACCAGCATCACCACCCCGGCCGCCAAGCCCAGAAACGGGCCGTACGGCACTTCGCTGTCGCGTTTCCTCGCCAGGTGCCACAGGCCGTATACGAGGCCCATGAACGGCGCCGCCAGAAAGACAAGCACCGCCCCTTCCCAGCCAAGCACGCCGCCGATGGTTGCCATCAGGTAGATGTCGCCGATGCCCATGGCCTCCTTCTTGAAGGCCAGCGTGCCCAGCAGCCGTGTCACGAAGATCAGCCCCGCACCAACCGCTGCGCCCACGAGGCCCAGCAACATGGCATCGGCCCGTTCCCAACCGGTCCAGTCGGGCAGTTGGCCGTCGCAGGCGCCCACGCGTTGGACCTGCGGCCACAGGAACGATCCGACCAGACCGACGGCCAGGGCCACGTTCGTGACCGAGGTGTAGATCTCCTTCCGCTCGAAATCGATCACCCCCGACGCCAGCAGCGCCGACGCCAGCACCATGTGCACCATGTACACGCCCACGTGGGCGGCGCCTTCCCGGACGCCGAAGACAAAGTAGGCGAGCCAGAAGCCGAAGAAGACCAGGCCCGACGCCGCCTCGACCAGCGCGTACCGCACCGAGAACCGCGTCCCGCACTGCCGGCACTTCCCTCGCAGCACGAAGTAACTGACGACCGGGATGTTATCGTACCACACGATCGGCGCCAGGCACACCGTGCAGTGCGACGGCGGCCACACGATGCTCTTGCCGGTCGGGAGCCGGTGAATGCAAACGTTCAGGAAACTGCCGACGCATGCTCCCAGCATCAGGCAGAAGACGCCGAACGGCCACGCCGAAACCAACGCCTGAAGATTATCGAGCATTCGCCGTCTGCCGATCCGCCCATCCGCGACGTGCACGTTCGCCGGAAGCCCAATCTACCGCCCTCGCAAGGCGCTTTCAAGGCAAAACGGCATTCTGCCCGTGACGCGTTGACGGCGCGGTCGACTTCTGAGGTGTGCCACGGCCGGTCTTGCCCGGCCGTCTTCTGTTGCCGTCACGCGTCTCACTTCCCACCGGCCATATCCACCTTGGTGCCGGCGATGAGGGGTTTGAGGGCGTCGGCCGATTCGCCGGAGAACACTCGCAAAGACGCCCGGTCGTTGGTACCATCCTCACCTTATGGACCCCGGACAGACGACCGCCCCCTGGTTCACCGTTGTCAACGCCGCCTATACGCTTGCCGCACTGGCGGCGTGGCCGTACTACCTCGTCCTGCTGGCGACGCGGAAGAAGTACCGGAGCGGTATGGCCGAACGCTGGGGGTTCGTCCCCAAGTTCAAGGTCGATCTTACACCGCGCATCTGGGTTCACTGCATCAGCGTCGGCGAAGTCGAGGCCGCTCGCACGTTCATCCCGGCCCTGGCCGAAGCGTACCCCGACGCCGACATCGTCCTCTCGACCACCACCATGACCGGCCGCCGGCGGGCCAGGCAGCGGTTCCCCAACCTGACGGTCTTCCATTTCCCGCTCGACCTGTGGCCGTGCGTCCGGCGGGCGCTCGCGCGGATCAAACCGTCGGCCATCATCCAGGTCGAATCGGAATGGTGGCCCAATTTCTTCCTCATGGCGGCCCGGCGCAGCGTGCCCGTCGTCTGCGTGAACGTCCGCATGACCGAGCGCGGTGCGCGCGGCTACCGGCGGATCCGGCCGCTCATGCGGGCGGTGTTCAACACGTGTGCCGCCATCGGCGTTCAGGCCGAACTGTACCGCGACCGGCTGACGGCCCTGGGCGCCGACCCCGGCCGCATCCGCATCACCGGCCAGATGAAGCACGACGGCGTCACCTTCGCCGATCACGTCGATGGCGCCGACGACCTCGCCCGCGACATGAAGATCGAGCCCGGCGAATCGGTCATCGTCGCCGGCAGCACCGGGCCGGGCGAAGAGGAGACGCTGCTGGCGGCTTACGGGCAGGTCCGCCGCCTGTACCCGCGTCTGCGGCTGGTCATCGTTCCGCGTCGGCCGGAGAGTTTCGACGGCGCCGCCCAGGCGATTCTGGCGGCCGGGTTCAGCGTGGTCCGCCGCTCACGCACCACCGAATGGCAGGGCCCCAAGACGCAGCCGCCCGTCATTCTCGGCGACACCATGGGCGAACTCATGAAATGGTACGCCCTGGCCGACATCGTCTTCGTCGGCAGGAGCCTCGTCGACATCGGCGGGTCGAATCCGATGGAACCCGGGTCGCTCGGCAAGCCGCTTCTCTGGGGTCCGATCATGTACAACTTTCCGATCGAGGCCCCTGCCCTGGTCGAATCCGGCGCCGCGCGCGAAGTCGCCACCGCCGACGAACTCGCCGACGCCGTCGCCGACCTCTTGACGCACCCCGACCGGCGCCGTCAAATGGGCCAGGCCGCACGCGAAACCATCCGCTCCATGCAGGGCGCCACCGA
>Ga0307433_1001981_pt1 | contig 10186 bp, 8 predicted proteins | sample SalMarWE160210MG_FD_202166 | JGI IMG/M metagenome (GOLD analysis project Ga0307433, IMG submission 202166) | Salt marsh sediment microbial communities from the Plum Island Ecosystem LTER, Massachusetts, United States - WE1603-210 | ecosystem: Environmental > Aquatic > Marine > Intertidal zone >...
TAGGAAATGTATCCTCCTTTCTGATTTCTTTTTTTATTACTGTCAACCAATCATCTATATGAGCAATTGAAGAGTAATTTGTAATATCATACATAAAGATTCCCCCTCTTGCGCCTCTTACATAAGTGGGTAGTAAAAATCGGAATCTTTCTTCTCCACCAAAATCCCATATTTGTAACTTAACTTTTTGTTTATCCACAATTAGGCTTTTAACTTCAAAATCTACACCTATTGTCATTTTGGAGTCTGAAGCAAATAAATTTGTTACAAATCTCTGAGCAAGCGTCTCTTTTCCCACATCTGGGTCTCCAAATATTACAATTTTAAAAGTTGCATCGTACATTCGTTCAAACTTCCTCCATGCTTATTCTTCCTGCTTAAAAATTTTTTATTTGGAACGGGACATGTTTTTTTGATTCGTTCACTGAATATTTACGAAAAAGATTCATAAATTCTTCGGTCATTTTTTTAACCCTTTTTTCTCTAATTGGAATAGTGCTCTGTAATTAATATTAAAAAACGAATATATATATTCTTGCTCAAAGAATATTCTTGTATGGAGGATATGTTTTACTTTCTAAATTTAGCAATTCCATTTATAAATTAAATGGTATATTAGAATTCTAATACTTTAGAAGTATTATCTGAAACCTTTTTTAATTCTTTTATGTTAAGATTTTTCTCAACATTCTAGATTAAAAAAAAATTTATATTGCTTTAAAGCGTAATGAGTATTATAAATAGAATCCATATAACGTATTATGCAAAATGATCCTCAACGGGCAAAAATAAAATGTCCTGTATGTAGTAAAAAATTTATTCCTAAGTCGTTTCACATTGAAAAATTAATCATGGATACGAAAGAAAGTATTATAGGAACTAGGATAGTTCCAGAAAAAAATGCATTGGATCAAACCGAAATTAAACCAATGAATATAGTACGTAAAGTGTGGGTTACTTTTTGCCCTATTTGTGGCTATACTTTAAGATTTATTGCGGAAATTGCTAAAAAAGAACTAATTGAAAAAGAAGGTAAAAGTCTCTTGTCATTTAATGAGTTTGGGACGCATTATTTCTATAATCTCTATAGTTTTCCGAAGCCATATATGGATTATACAAACTATTTTGATGAGACTATCAAAGATATTATTTCTGACATCAAACAGTCATTAACTAATATTCATATTGAGAAATTAGGTTCCTTATCTCGTGGATTTTATACAGAAAAAGTTGATCCGTTCAAATCATTAATACGCTTTTACGCAAATTTAAAAGAGTACTGTGTTGCTAGCAATGATAATCCCAAGAAGGAGGATTTGGACCAAAAAGTTAATGAATCCCCCTTTCCTGACCAACTCGAAGATTTACTAAGAGAGACTCGTAAATTACGCAATAAAGTTGTTCATGAAAGTTATGATTTGAACCAAGATGATATAGAATTAATAAAGGGCGCTTTTAAGTCCTTCGTTTATTATTTAGTTTCAGTTGAATTAACCAAATTGAATTTGAAAAGCCGAATTGATAATATAGAAAATGGTATTATTAATAAGGAGAATGTGTTCTGGGCAATAAGGAGATTTCTGAGTGATGAAGTGGGCAAAATATTGGAATTCCCAGATTATTCTAATAAGATTCTAAACCCATTATTGGAAGCTTTAAAATTTCCAAAAAAGTTTTATAGTTAATTATCTTCAAAATTAACCCGATGATAGATCATATATAATATTCATCTTCTAATTCATGAGAATTCCTAAAACATTCGATTCAATGTGTTGAATTTATAAGGTATACGAGATATGAAAACTAGAATGAGAACCATACGAGTTGTTATCTTTCTCTTCCGTCCCATTGCAAAACTTATAATTGTTCGCTCGTCTCCTTACAGATAGATATCTATCAGAATAAAAGATGTGTATAACAACAATAATAATAATAAATAATATAAAATAAAAAAGAAAAAGTAATTAGATTATCTTCTTACGTTTATACTTGACTGATATTAGCAGAAAAGCAATGCTTAACGCGCCAACAATGAGATAGAAATTGCCAAATGGAATTGCTGGTGTTGTGTCTGGTAAATTTTCTTTTATTACGGTCACACTGGCTGAAGCTAAATTTCCCGCGGTATCATTTACGTACACTGTGAAATTATATGTCCCTGCTGGTAATGCGTTCCATATGGATTGATCAACAGATCCTGATAAACTGTAGATGATTTGAATTTTGTATACTGATGGTCCTGAAATTACATAGTAATAGGTATCAAGATTTAATTCAGTAATGGTGATTGAGTAAGTAGGTGCAGTTGTAGAGTATTTTGAATTATTAAGAGGACTAATTATGATTATTATTGGTGCTATATCGTCTCCGTCATCCCATATTGGAAAATGATCGACTCCCGCGTCTATACCGGGAATAAAGTATTCAGAGTCACCTCTTCCATCATCATTAGCATCAACTCCACCATAATCGCTCCAATAGTTACCGATGGTGTCATTATCCCAAATAGTAGCAGTTCCATTGTCAAAAGCATTTTGCGTTGATGGGTTATCGAATGAATTCAAATAAAAGTAATTATCGTGGCTTTCTCTAGTATTGGCTACTACGAGTGCACCATAAACCGTATTGTCATGGATGGTGTTATTAATTATTCTGTTATAATTAGAATTATCTCGAATATATATCCCTTTATCATTATAAATAAGGAAATTATCAGTGACATTATTACTTTCACTGTCTAAAATTCGAATTCCATCGCCATAAGTTGGTTCTCCTGTATTATCTTGAAAATAATTACCGCTAACCAAGTTATTATCGCTACCAGCATTAAGGAATAAACCGTAATATAAGCTTCCACTTTGCTCATTGTCTATAATTTTATTATTCTTACTTTGGTATAGGACAATTCCTTGACCGCCATTGTCATCCAGGCTAGTACCCTTGATTGTTACATTTTCTGAGTGAGATAAGTAAATGCCAACATAATTTTCCGTTATATCACAATTTAGGATGGTCCCGTTATGAACCCAGTCTAATTTTATCCCGGCGTCATTTCCAGAGGCTTCAGCATTCATTAGGAGACAACCATCTATGATAAAATACTTACTATAAGAGTTTTTTATTCGAATACAGGATCCTGCTGATTGCGCATCTATCACCACACTTGCAATTCTATAAGGATTATTATAGCTTCCATCACCCGAGCACCACGCGAATTGGGAAACTTCCTCCCAAGTGAAATTCCCACTTCCAAGCTCATCGATAATAAATGGATCTAACACATAATCCAAAGCATTCCATTCTTGTATCGTGTTTAAACTTGAAAGAATAACAATGCTTCCGTGAATTACATTACCTATAATTGAAATATCATCACTATCATCCAAAGAAATGGCATTTTGCACGTTATTTTCAATAATGTTTCCAAAAATCTTATTGTCGTCACAAGAATTAATGCGAATTCCGCTTAACCTATTATTATGAATGTAATTATGTTTTATGGTATTATTGGTACTGTCAACAGAGCCTTCAGTAATGTAGATTCCGTGTTCTATAGCGTAGAATCCGTTATGGTTTACTTCATTCTCTATGATTAAATTATCATCACTTTGATAAATATATATTCCATATCTGCCGCTATCTTGTATATAATTATTCGATACAATGTTTCCATCGCTATATGTTAAAGTTATGCCATAACCATTATTCACCATATGATTATCTTCGATAAATATGTTTGTAGTATCATATAGATTGATACCACGACCAGCATTATTCGTAATATTATTATCAAGGATTTTACCATTGCTTGAGGAATCCAATCGGATTGCACTATTGGGAGATGCTTGTGAATTTATTAAGGTGCAATTTTGGATTTTGAAATGATCGTTTGTATTCTCTATTAAGATGCAGTTTCCAGAATTTTGAGCATCAATAGTCACATTCTCAATAATATAAGGGTTTAGAGCAGTTCCTAAACCGGAACACCACTCATAGGTGCTCGCTGTAGCAGACCAATTGTTATCGATGTGAATCGGTGAAGATAAAATCCAAAACCCCGATTCTTTAAGATCTTTAAATTCGCTATCTACTGCTGAGTACTTATTATCCATCCTAATCCATGATTGAATAAAGAATGATGGAGTTAATAGTATTATTGTAGCTAATACCAGTATTATAATTGATTTATTCTTTATTAGTGTAGATCTCATGATTAAATTTTATAGATTAATTGATCTTTACATATAGTAAAATAATTATCAATTTAATATTTCGGGGTAATTTTGTACAATAAAGTAGCAAATCTGGTGAATTTGTGACATTTTAGGCAAGAAAAGAATTTACAATTCAAATTTTCAATTCGTTCAATTTTCTTACTTAATTTATTTGCTAAATTCGAATTTGAAGAACTACATATTACCAAAATTAATTTAGCAAAGTTTGAATTCTTTAAATTTTGAAAGTTCAATTGCATCAGAAACAATTTTACAATTGCACTTTAAAATAAAAAAGACTATTTAACACTGATACTATTGGGAACTTTGAATGTAAGTCTCTAGCATTTTAGATTAAAAAAAAATTATATTGCTACAAAGCGTAATAGGTATTATAAATAGAATCCATATGAAGTATAATGCAAAATGATCCTCTACGGGCAAAAATAAAATGTCCTGTATGTAGTAAAAAATTCATTCCTGAGTCATTTCATATTGAAAAATTAATCATGGATACGAAAGAAAGTCTAATTGGAGTTAAGATAGTTACAGAAAGAAATGCCCTGGATCAAATCGATATTAAACCAATGAATATAGTAAGGAAAGCGTGGGTCACTTTTTGCTTTTTTTAAATCTCATTATAATTAAGCTTACTTATATCCAGCTTGTTTTCTAAGAAATATTTTGGGTCAAATATAAGAATCTCTCTAGGTAATATATCCAGACTTGCCCTATATTGGTACTTAAAACAAAATCATTGGCATGACCTGCGAATGGAAACTTAAGGAGACAGCAATCTACTCCTTTAGACTCTAGACCCGTTTCTAATGCCATTACTTCTTCAATCCTAACCTGACCATCGCTTGTACCTTGAAAGATAAGTACTGATGGATCAAGAGCGTCAGCTAAATGAACTAAATCATATGCATCATAGAGATCGGGATTTGTGCTCCTATTTTCTTTAAGTAGTAATTCTGGAGCAGCAGAAGGTGGATATAATGGAATTACCCCTTTAATTACCATATTAGAACTAAAAGTCGTATTATGATAATCATAATTGTAGCCTAAACCTGCCACACCTGCTAAATGTGCGCCCGCTGATCGACCCATAAAGTATACAGAGTTTAAATTTGCTCCATAAGTCGCTGCAAATTCGCTTTCACATCTATTTGTGAAAATACCAATATGTCTAATTTGATCTTCTATCGTAAAATTCCCCATTACATATTCAGGGGTATCGGGAGCCTCTGCACCGTACTCAAACCAATCAATTAATCCATACTCAATATCAAACACAACATATCCTTGGCCAGCTAAATACTTGCTAGTAGATATCATATTCCAAGTCCCTTTTCCTCCAGACATCCAAGCACCTGGATGTAGATTAATGATGATACTTCCATTGCCCGGTAATTGAGAAGCTGGTTTTACAGGGGTATATACATCGAAATATAAAGTGATATTTTCTCCTTCATAAAATAGAATATCCGTTTCTAAGTTAATCGCTTGCTCTGGAATTGAAAGAAAATGAGATGAGAAAAAGTAAGGGGTTGGTAAAAAATAATTTAGCACATCTGGAGGGATAGAACTCTCCCAATTAGGACCAAAGGCATCTTCAAACTCAAGATCCGCATTGATTATAGTATAAGGCGTTGCTAGTAAAGAACCTGCATTTAACCCTGAAATCGTTAAGCCAATAAGTATAATTGTATAATATTGCTTCGGATGTTTAGCTCTTCTTGAGGCTAATAATTTCAGCAGTAAAATCGTGACAGTAATACATAGAGCCAACATTAAAACTGAACTTTGAGCTACGAATTCTTCTATGACTATAGTAATCCCTCGCAAGACTCTCCCTCCAAAGAAGAGTAAGTACGCCCAGAAAGCTCCAACAATTAACACCAAAATAGAAAGAAACCCCAAAGTAACCTTAACAATTATGAGTTTATTCACCCTTCCACACCTCCCGATTATCAAGAACTCGAAGATTTAAATACGAAAATACACTTCCATAGGCAAAAAAACTAAAATATCCAATCAATATTAATGAATATTGCATGAAAGGACTAAACCAGTTTGCATTTAAGAGAAATAATCCCCCTACTAACAGAAAAATTGCAATGATTTGCACACCAAGAAATCCATACCCAAGTCGGTTAATTTTTTTCCCTATACTATTGGATTTTTCAATTTTAAAATCATTAATTACAATTAAAATACTATTCAAAAGCCAAGATAGAACTATAGCAATACTCAAGATTGTTCCAATTACAATGTTTAAACCAATAATATAATGTAAACTTCCTAATATCATTGAAGAAATATTCGTCCCAAACGAGATTGTGAACAAAAATTTGATTTGTTTCTTTCCAATTTTCATGGTTTTCCTCAATTTTTTTAATTTTCTTTAAACGAAAATTTACTATATTATTTAATCGTCCTAACAATATTTAAACCTTTAAACTAACACTTACAATCCTTGTTTTAACTTCAGTAAGAATAAAATTAACCATTAGGACGAAATTTAAGTGTTTTAGATAATGGAAATTCAACATTTATTATTTTCAAATAATTCCTTTCTATTATCAATCTAGCCATCCTAAGCTTAAAAGATAGATTTCCTAATGAAGTATAATATCAACCTTTTTTAAGCAAGCTCTCCTCCATGATAGTATGACACTTGAAAGAAAGGATGCTCCTAAAAGTTTCATCCCTACTTTTGTAATATGGATTGCCATATGTAATATAGTGGCAATAATCTTAGCAATTGTTTGGAATATTCAATTTCCTCAGAGTTTTTATTTCGATGCGACAGTTTCAATGTATATCATTATTGCGATCAATATTCTAAGCCTCATTCTATTATATCCGTTGCGTCGTATGGATCCAATAACTCCATTTCTAAGGAGTGCGCTCATTTGGTATGTTGTAATAACGATAATATATATCATCTTGGGTGCTTATTTTGCACTGATACCTGGAACAGTTCAACTGCTAGGTGACCTTTGGTTTCATTGGAAGCGGAAAAAGCTAATAGGATGAATCTTAAAATATTATTATTTTTATTTTGGTAGAATTCCCTTGTCCTAATTGACTAGATTGTTAAATGGGAATATTTATACTTTTTTCTTTATATTCATGCCTAAGTAAATTTCTAACTATGAGAAACACTTTTGTTTACGAAATTAATAAACAAAAAATTAGCCCTAATTTACTTAATTTTTATTTGAAAAAAGTATATAAGATTGATCATTCTTCTTAAACCTACATATGAGTGAACAAAAGTTAAAAGTTATAGCCTATTCTGACTATATTTGTCCATTTTGCTATATTGGGTATCATCGAATAGAGCAACTCAAAAAAGAGTACGATCTTGATGTTGAATGGAAGCCATTTGAGATTCATCCAGAAACTCCAAAGGGAGGCGCATTAACAGAAGAATTGCCCTTTCCAAAGGGATATTTAGAAACGGCGTTCGCTAACGTTAAACGTCTTGCGGATGAGGATGATTTAAAGCTCAAATTTTCAGATAAATTACCGAATTCGCGATTGGCGCTCTATATTTCAGAATTTGCTCGAAAAAAGGGGAAATTTGAAGAATTTCATAAATTCGTAATGGATGCTTATTGGTTGGAAGGTAAAGATATTGGAGATAAAAGTTTATTATTAAATCTTGCTGAATCAGTGGGATTAGACGAGGATGAGATTTCGAGTTACTTGGATACCAATGAACCTTTCGAAGTGGTTCAACAATCCTTAAAAGAAGTAAAAAAGTATGGTATAAATGGTGTTCCTGCCTTTATTGTTGAAAATAGGTTGATTTATGGAGCTCAACCTTATACGGTATTTAAAAAAGTTATTAACGACATAATGGCTCAGAAATCAATAAGTAATTAATTAATTTGCCAAAAGTGCGTTAAACCACTATTATAATAACAGAATTTCATGAAAAAATTTAATTATTAAGTTTAATTAGTAATGTTGAATTTAAACAATATTTTTAAAAGAGGTGTATCAAACTGAAAGTTCTAATAGTATATTATACAAAATATGGAAATACTGAAAAAGTAGCTAAATTAATAGCAGAAGGGATTAGTTCTATTGAGGGTAATGAAGCAATAGTTAACAATGTAAAAGATGTAGACCTCAAAAAAGAAGCTTCTTATGACTTAATTTTAATAGGCTCCCCGAATCATTTTGGCAAGCACGTAGGCTCGATAAAGAAATTTATCAATAAGCTTCCAAAATCCCAAATAAAAGCAAATGCGTATGCAGTATTTGATACCTATATAACAAAAGATTTTGAAAAAGCTGTGAAAAAGATGGAGGAACAGATCAGTGAAGCGTTGCCGGAGTTACCAAAAGCAAGTCCTGGATTGTCTATAAAAGTGGAGGGTGCCGGTACTTCAAAAGGTCCTATAACAAGTGAGGACCTTCCAAAATGCAAAGAATTCGGTATCAAATTAACACAAGACTTATAATAACTTTCTTTAAATTAGTGGCTTTTCTTTTTCTGGATACTTATTAGGTTTAATTATGATTTATTATTTTATAAAAAGTTTTAAATATCAATATTATCTAAATAAATCCTAGGGTAAGTTATATCTTAATAATCCAATGAAGAAGTGAGAAAAAATTAGAGAAAATAGATTATATAATTTTACACATATAAAAATCAGAGAGTTTGTTATTGGGATCATTTGCCTCCTACTTTTTATGAGTTTTATTAGTTTAAATACAACTTTTCCACGATTACTCGATAATAATTCTGTCAAGGAGGATTCTATAAATCAAGAAGGAAAGCAAGAACATTTTCCATTAACCTCAGATTATACTGTGGTTGCTCCTATTAATATCAGTTCACCGAGTGATTGGGCTCATTATTCCTTTATAACTGGTAGTGGGAGCGATATTGATCCATACGTGATTGAAGATATAGAAATTCAAGGAAATGGTGTAAAAGCTATGGAAGAATCTGGTTTTAATCATTTGAATTATTCGGACGTGGGAATTTATATTGATGCGGCAGGCAATTTTACGATTCGTAATTGCAGAATTTCCTCCATTTCTCTTGGGATTTATCTAGATATTGGATGTTTTGTTGATTATATGCATAGTATTCAGGGTGTAGAAATTGACAATTGCGGAATAGGTATTTTTGTGTTTGGATTTGGTGTTGGAGGGGTTATTACGGTCAATATTTCAAGATGCAACATTTCAAATTGTAATTGGATTACAGTAAAAGTTCCTGAGGATTTGCAATCTTCGAATTATGGAGGTTTTGGTATGTGGGTAAAAGGCGATGAGGGGTCTATTATTGAATTTTGTAAGATTCAAAATTGTTCCATAGGAGTATTCGCTGGTCCCACAACATCTATTGTTAGCAATCAACTAATAAATTGTGGTTTCTTATTTGATTTTCAATTTTTATTCGTCTACTATGAAATATTTAATAATACGATAAATGGAAAACCACTAGGTTTATTCTTGGGTGAGGATCATTTAACTTTATCGGGATTAGAATCATCTCAGTATGGGCAATTATTTTTCGCAGCGTGTCATTATATTCATCTTTCTAACATCCAAATTAAGGAATCATGCAGTTTTGGATTGATACTGCATTACTGTAACCATCCCGTCTTAGAAAATATTCTCTGTGAAAATCAACAAATTGGCTTCTTAATACAAACTGATGATATGACAGCAGATAATTTACAGGCTAAAAATTGTATGGCTGGCTTTTGTTTTTTCCGTATAAGAAATAGTGTATTGACCCAGCTCTTGATAGGCGATACTGATATACCCGTTTACGGATATGAGTTCATGAATACAAATATTGAAATTAAAATGTCGACACGAGTCTATCTTATTGATTTTTTAGGTATTGCTGAAATACAGTTAAATTCCTCAATTTCTTCAAGTATGGTGCCCCGAACAAATTTAACTGAGTTTGATGTGGAAGGCTTTATAAT
>Ga0307433_1001982_pt1 | contig 10185 bp, 8 predicted proteins | sample SalMarWE160210MG_FD_202166 | JGI IMG/M metagenome (GOLD analysis project Ga0307433, IMG submission 202166) | Salt marsh sediment microbial communities from the Plum Island Ecosystem LTER, Massachusetts, United States - WE1603-210 | ecosystem: Environmental > Aquatic > Marine > Intertidal zone >...
TATTTCTGAAATATATCAAATATTCATGATTATAATGTTAACAGTATCTAGAGGGCAATTATCATCAAAATTAAAAAGTAAGAAAAAGGGGAAAAATAAAAATGTTAAAATTCAAAACCACATTTTGTACATATATTTTTCTTAGCATATTGAGGCTTAGGAATATAACTAATAATTTTCGTTTTATCTTCGATTTCTTTTATTGCAAAACCACTAGCTCCACAATTTGGACATATTCTTCTTCCTGATCCTAATCCTCCACCTAAGCTAGGGCTTAGGGTAGAATCTGTCGTAGGAGAGGTTCCTATAGGTGAACTACTACCAAATGTGGATGTTTGAGATGTAATCCCTTGCGCTAAACTAGAAGGCATCACCGCTTTTGGCTCTTTTAACTCTTGAATACGTCTTTCTTTATAGACTATCTCCTCTTGTAATTTATTAACTTGGGATTGTAATGGGCCTATTTGTTGTTGTAAATTCATATTTTCTTGTTGAACCATTTGAAGTTGACCTTGCAGTTGAGGTATGGCAGATTGCAACTGTGCTTTTTCGTTGTTCAATTGATTAATTTGTGCTTGATACCCATCCATTGTTGATTGAAGATTGCCTAATTGGCCTCTTAATTGATTTATTTGATTATCTTTAGCCAAAAGTTGAGCATTTAAATTCGCACACTGTGAATTAACTTCACTAAGTTTAGATTGTAATTGATCAATGGTCATGTCTTTTTCTTGGAATTGCATCATCATAGTATCAAATTCTGCTTGAGAAGGACCATTTGGTTCGGGTTCATATACGGGAGGCTGTGAAGCATATTCTTGATTTGAAGGAGGATAGCTAGGCATAGATGGAGGCATAGATGGTGGAGGTGCACCTTGAGGGGGTATAGAGGGAGGTCTCATTGGAGGGGGTCTAGGCCTTCCATATTCATCCTCGTCATCTCTTTCATATTCATCCGACATATTAATCTACTTTTTTAATTTTTTATTTTTTATATTTTCTGTAACTTAAATGGGGGACTAAGTTTATAAATTAATGCACTTATGCAAAAGATAATCTATTGGAGATACTCTTAATTGAAGCAGTTCCAATAGGATTTTAAGTTATTTTTCAATTTGGGTATTAATTTTTTATTTATGTAATTTAAAATATCTTTGTCGGATTTTCGTGGATTTTCGGTAATTAGTTGTTCTTTAGTATCATTTAATACTTGCAAACAGTTATAAACTGCAATAGCTTGCTTATCAATTTCATAACCCCCCTCTAATGTTATTAGAATTCTACCGTTAGCAAATTCGTTAGCAATAGTTTTAATTTTATCCAAATAATTCGCAGGTGCTTGATATGTCCATCCCATATTCGTTAATCTATCAGTCCAATGGGTATCAAATCCAGCAGATATAAGTATAAATTCGGGTTTGAATTCTCTACAAACTGGGTTAATTATCTCATCAAAGTAGAGCATAATTGTATCATCTGCAGCTCTTGGAGGCAGAGGATAATTAATTATTTTACCCTCTCCTTTACCAGAGCCAATATCGTTAATAAAACCACTCCCGGGATAAAGGGTTCTTCCATCTTGGTGAGAATTAAATATTACAACTTCTCCATAATCAGAACCGTTATAAAAAACATCTTGTGTCCCATTACCATGGTGACAATCCCAATCGATGATGGCGACTCTTTTTATATTTTTTTCCCTAAACAAATATTCTGTTGCGATTGCGATGTTATTAAAGATGCAAAAACCCGAACATTTGTAAGCATTAGAATGATGTCCAGGAGGTCTCACAGCAGCAAATACGTTATTTACATTACTCTTTAAGATTTCATCAATTCCTTTTAAATTACCTCCAACACTATACAATGATGCTTCATATGTTTTCGCTGAAACAGCAGTATCCATATCAAGTTGTTGAATGTGTCCAGTAACTTTAGCTAACTCACTTACTTCTTTAACTTCATTTATTAAACTTTCTTCATGTACATACTTTATTTGCTCTAATGTTGCTTTTAAAGGCTTAATCAACCTAAAATCTGGATTTTCAAACACCTTTTTTTGATTTAACAACTCCATAATTGCAATAAGTCTTTCATGACTCTCTACATGTGTCCCAATTCTATGTGTTAAATATACAGGGTCGTAAACTATACCTGTGGTCATTTAAATCTTCTTATTGTAGTTTTTTAAAACTAAAGTAATATTTTAATTAAAGTATAAAAAACTTTCTATTTCATGAAAAAAATAGAGTTATTTGGATTCTCCATCCAAGTAATCTATGATCGGAACATTTTGAGGGATATTTAATAAGATATTAAGAGCATTTTGAACATTTATCGTTAATCTTTGGTAGAATTTCTTTACTTTCCTAATATAAAAATCCTTATTTTTAATATCTCTAAATATTTCATCAAAATGATCTCGAAAGATAGTAGATTCAATCATCGCGTGACAGTTTGCACACAGGCATATACATCGTTCTTGAATCATTTTACTTGCCAATTCTTTGATACTAAATCTTCTGAAAGCTTCACTACCAATATCCCTTTTCTTTTCTGGTTTTACATGGTGAAAAGTTAAGGTATGGAGTTTAGTTTCACCGCAATTTATACATTTACCTTTAAAAAGCTGTTCAGCAATAGCCCGCTTTCTTATCCATGATTTAATCATATATTTAATATGCCACATATATTGGGAGTCTTTTTCCATTTTATATTTCAAGTCTGGATGATTTAATATCGCTTCATCTATAGAATTGTTAATCTCTTTAGGAGTCTTTTGAATTCCAGATTCATTTCTAAATAAAAATTTATTTAGTATTAGATTTTTATAATCTAAAAAGATCGTCTGCTGTTTCGGAGCGTGACAGTTTCTACAGAGGGGCAAAACACCATCCTCTTCCAATGATTCTTTGATTTCGAGAAATTTTTTTTTCTGAACTCCTTTCCAAGAATTTTTTTTATTTAATGGGTGATGAAAGTCAAAAGCCGGAAGTTGAGAAATATCTATTGAACAATCTGAACTAGCGCATTCACCACTGTGTTTACCAGAATTTAGTTCAAACAATAATCTAAGCTTCTTTTTGTATTTTATAATCTCACCATATATTGCCATACATTGGTTACATTTAGAAACATATCCTCCATCAGGTAATCTACGATAATCATTCCATGGTTTTTTAATGCCGCAATAACCACATACTTTTCCATCATCATCTTGTTCTAATGATCTTCTATTTAATGATTTTAAATTAAATTCCGTGAAGCTTGTGTTCAAATGGGAAAGGATTTTTGGCAAAATATGATTTCTTAGTGTATTTAAAGCCAAACCTAAATTATAGTGTCTATCAATTAACTCTTGAGCAAATTTTTCTATTTTTATTAGATCTTCATTTGAATTCTGATTAAATATTTCTAGACTACATATAATTACTACAAGGTCCCTAATTGTCTTGTTGAAAAAATGTAAGAATCCAGGTATATTTATTGGGGAATGATCCAATATATTTTTGGATTGAATATGTTTTTTAACAATTTTTTCAATTTCCTTATTTTCTGAATATAGATATTTATAATTTCTTAAATTGGTATTTAGGATTATCTTATATATTAATTGAGTAATAATTTCGAGGAATCTAGTTGATATTTTGAATTTATTATCATAATAAAAAATCTTAGGATAGTCACTTTCAGGAATTTGGTATTCTGCAGAAATATCATTTGTCAACATCATTTCTCCTTGCCTATGTATACTTCTCGGAAATCTTTTATTATATCTCTTAACATCATGAGTATAAACATACTCCAACGCCAAATTCTTGATTGTCACGCGGTTAAATGATAATCCAATCTTATCCAATTTTTTTACAATCTGAGTAAGATTTAGATTTGTTGTTTGAATTAAATCAATGATGAAATTTTTGAGGATGTTTTTTTCTTCTATTAGAATACATAGATCATATAATTCTTCTGAATTTTTTCTATTATCTAGCCAATTTATAAAATCTTTTGTAATATAACGTGTCCCAAAATTTGCAGTTTTATCTTTAAATTCTTTAGAATATTGAAGAAATGAATTTACTAAAAAGGGGTTTAATAATTCAGGATATTTTCTTGAAATGGAATCTGGAAATTCGAATTGTATACTTTTCAATTTCTTAAAATATTTATTGTGTATTATTTCTTCTATATCAGATTTAATAAATTTCACGGATAGTCCTTCTTTATAAAATTCCAGATAAACAGAGAATCGATCAAAAGCATTTATTCTTGTTTTCTTTATTTCTCTACTTTCAGAATGTAAACCTAATAGACATCTACATGTATATATGTTAAGGATTTCATCATACTCGTGCTTAATTTCCTCTAGAGCCATATCTTGGTTAGTTTTAGGGAAATTTAAAGTTTCAATGATCCTCAAAATATTTCCTTGCCAATGGATCAAGTAATTTCGAAGGGAAGTAGAAAGGGGTTTTAGATCATTAGATTCTGTAAGGACACTGGAATGTACCCGAAGGTTTTTGAGGAGTCGAGTATACTGATTAACGATTTCATTCAGTCCTTCTTTAATTGCATTATAAACTTTACCAATTTTCGTTTCCTCTCCTTTTTCTAATAATTTTAACTGTTTTTTGGTCAACTGTTTGAGATATCCATTAGAAATCGCATCCATGTATCGAGACACAATTGGCGCTCCCCTTCCCACAGTGATACAATAGACCCAACCTTTTACGAATGATTCTAATTCTTCTGGAAATTTTGTTCTTATAGCTTCAAGCAGTTCATTTGGGGGAAGTCCTGCTTTATCAAAAAAACAAGCTAATGCTCCATCGATATAATCACTGATCCTCTCATCAACATAAACCAGTGATAAATGATGCTTTTTGCACTTTGGATGCTTTCCAAATCCTATGAACCTCATTTTTAGCGGTTTAACACGCTTCATAAATTCGCATCCGAATTTGGGACAAATTGCGATCCGATCTTCCCCAACGGTCTTTCGTGAAACATCAGTATAAGATTTCATGAGGGTAGCCTCTCCTCAAGTTGTTTTAATGATTTAATTTTCTTCACACTTGGCATTCTATCCAATAATACCTCCAATTCCTTATCTAAAATGCTGTAATTCAGCTCAAGCTCCTCATAGAACTTGTGCAATCGTTGGAACAGGTAACTTTTTACCAGACTCATAATTTGAGCTAATTTGACGATAATCTTGAGGAATCTGGGAGGAGCACGAAATTTCTCTTCTGAAAATGAGTGGATCAAAATAGATACCTTTTCAGTAAGGCTCAAAAGGGTCTTGAGATTCGTTTTGTTGATTTCACATTGTAGAAGTTGGATTCCTTGGTTGAGAGTGACCCCCTCCTTCTGAATACTTTTCAGAAAAGATATATATGTATTGGATAATGATTCAATCTCTTTCTTTTGTGCTTGGAATCCTTGACAAGCGCTATTTTTATTCGATAGCATATTCGATGGAACATTAGATCGAAATCGAAGTTGTATGACTTGAGCTTTGGAGTTAAAAAAGGTTCTTAGTTCTCTAGATAATTCCGTTATTTTTTTCACACCTTCAATTTCATAGAAATGATTGAGAATCGCATTTAATTCTAAATTGGAGTAAATATCAATATAATTGGTCATACGTTATTCTTTTACTTTTTTAATAGCTAAATAATACGGTTCTTTATAAATAAAAAAAAATTTCATGGAGTGTTATAAAAAAGTTTTAATTTTGAAAAATTAAATCTAAATTCCTAAAACCTACAAATTAAAAAAAAAGAAAATTATATTTTATCAAGCGATTCGATAATGGGATCGCAAAGAAATTAACGCCAATTGTCCTAGAAGTTAAATTTTCTGCCTCTTTTAATTTTATAAAATACTCCCATTCTTTATCGTTTAATGGTTTAAGCGTTCGCATTTTCTCTTTAAAGCCCTTATTTACTTTCTCACTTATTTATTGAAATAAGTTCATGAAATAAAAATTGAATTAGGGTTGTACTAGTAATTTTATAAATTCTCGATTTTGGGGATTTAGATAGCTATCAAAAGTTTGTTGAATATCTTTAAGTGGTGTCACTCCTGATATGAATTGATCTGCGTCAATTTTTTCTTGAGCAAACAACTCAATTGATGCTAAAATATCTTCACGATCATGTCCTAAACATCCTTTTAAACATATTTCTTTAGAATTTAACATAAACAAGGGGAATGTTATACTTCCCTTATGAATTCCCTCTAATAAGATAGTGCCTCCTTTTTTAATAAAATTAACCGCATTAGATATAGTCTCCTCGTTTCCAACACAATCAAAAATAAAACTCGGAGCTCCAAGTTTTTTAGTTACTTTTTTTACTTTAGCTCTACTTGTACCAACGGCATCAGTAGCGCCCATTTCTATAGCTTTTTTTCTTAAAAATTCATTGGGTTCAACTATAACAACATAATTCGGAATTTTTTTAATTAATAATGCTCTGAGAGCTGCTAACCCAACATTACCTCCTCCGATAATAAGGATATTTTCATTATTCTGAATTTTTGATAACTTAATAGCCCTCATGATTAATGCAAATGTTTCCACCATTACAGCATCTTTGGTCGAAATATTTTCAGGAATTGGAAATAGGGATATTTTTGGGACTTTAACATATTCAGCAAAACCTCCATCTTGAAACATCCCCATCCCTTTTAATTCTCCTTGACTTAAATCAAGTGATACATTTACACAGATAACCCTATCTCCTACGTTTATATTAGTAATATTTTCTCCTATTTTTTCCACAACACCTGTGATTTCATGCCCCATTACCAAGGGAAAATTATACATCTTATATTTAAAATTTGTTATATCACTTCCACATATTCCGCAATAATGAACTCTTACCAAAGCTTCATCTGGACCGGGGGTTGGTTTTGGATAATCTTCTCGATACCTTATTTTTTTTATATCCTCAATAACAGCTGCCTTCATTTTCTTAAGTTTTATTTATTGTAAAAAAATTTAAAATAATTCTAATTGAGATTTTATTGATATTAAAAATAATAAAACTTTTTGGATTAATTAAATTTTTACTCAATAATCACTTAATTAGGTAATTAAGGATAAAATTCTAATAAGACAGCTTGAATTAGAATGAATCAATTATTTGGGGATATCAATTATGGTTTTTCTGGTAAACTCCTTAATATAAACCTTAATAAGCGGATATCTTCAAAAGAAAAGCTTAATAATAAGTATGCAAACCAATTTTTTGGCGGAGCTGGTTATGCTTGTAGATATTTATTCGACAATATAGAAAGAGAGACTGATCCTTTATCTGCTGAAAATATCTTATTCATTATGAATGGCCCGTTCACTTTAACTAATGCACCTTTATTTAGTAGATTTGTTATATGCGCTAAATCACCATACACAGGTTTATGGGGCGAGTCTAACTGCGGAGGAACATTTGGTCCAGAATTAAAGAGAGCGGGTTATGATGGTATTATTATTAAGGGTCAATCAAAAGATCCAATAATCATCAGTATTAGAGATAACAATGTTGAATTTTTTGAAGCGGAAGATTTATGGGGAAAGGGGATCAATAAAACAAGGAATTTACTAAAAGATAATATAGAATTTAAAAATTCAAAAATCCTTTGTATCGGACAAGCGGGAGAAAATCAAGTAAAATTCGCTAATATTAATGCAGAAGGAAGATCGGCAGGAAGAACTGGTATGGGTGCTGTGATGGGGTCAAAAAATCTAAAAGCAGTATTAGTTCAAGGTACTTCATTCAAACCTATTGTTGCTAATCCAAATAAATTTAAATCTTCAGTCAAGCATCTAATCAAATATTTAATAAATTCAGATTCCACCAAAGTTTTAAGGCATTATGGAACAAGTGCAGGAGTTTTAGGAGCTTATACAATAGGAGATCTTCCAATTAAATATTGGTCAAAGGGGCGATGGAATAAAATTGATGATATTTCAGGAGAAAAACTAAGAGATAATTTTTTAGTAAAAAATAACCCTTGTTTTGGTTGTGTGATAGGTTGTGGTAGAATTATAAAAATTAACAATCAATACCATAAAATCCTTGAATGTGAGGGTCCAGAATATGAAACAATCGCAGGATTTGGTTCAATGATACTAAACAATGATCTTGAATCAATTGCAATTGCGAATGATATGTGTAATGATTATGGTCTTGACACGATTAGTACTAGTGGAGTCATAGCTTTCATTTATGACTTATTCAATAAGGCATTGATAAATATTGGTGAGGTTGATGATCTTAGACTTGATTGGGGGAATAGTGATTCAATGCTAAAATTAATTACAAAAATCGCTAAGAAAGAAGGAATAGGGAAAATACTAGCTGAAGGCTCAAATAAAGTGGGAAAAAAATTCAATATTTCAAGAGATGATATTGCTACAATCAATAATTTAGAAGTTCCATATCATGATATGCGATTTTGTTATGGTATGGCTTTAACTTATGGATTTAGCCCAAGAGGGCCTTGTCATACTACGGCTGATGGCTTTAAGGTACTACGAAAAGACAATCAGATAGATTTTTCTAGTCTTGGCATAAAAAAAATAAAAATGAATTCAAATAATAAAATAATGGCAAAAAATATCGTGAAAATACAAGATTATAGGTCAATTTATTCAAGTTTAATTAATTGTTATTTCTCTAATCCACCACCTTCTTACATATGTGATCTTATTACACATTTAACTGGTGCTAATTTTGACATGACTCTTTTACAAATTTTCGGTGAGAGAATTTTTAATATGAAGAGATTATTTAATTTAAAAATGGGGTTGACATCAGAAAATGATTTTGTTCCTAAGATTCTTTTGGAACCTTTAAATGAGGGCCCAATAAAAGCAATGAGTCCAAATTTTAAGAAATTAAGAAAATACTATTATGGATATAGAAATTGGAATCCAATAAATGGTAAACCTAATCAAAAATTACTAAAAAAGTTAAAACTCGAGGACCTAAAATTCTAAGAATAAAATATATATAATTTTAATTCCCTTTTTTCAATATCTAAACTAATCTAGAGTACCTTTAAAACGTGATAATAATGATGGAACGAAATGAGGAACATATTGTTGGAGGCGGAAAAATTCGAAGTATAATACTTGGACTTAATGATGGCTTAATATCAACTTTCACATTATTAGTGGGAGTTGCTGCGGCATCTTTTGCTGGGGGCGTAGGTACTAATATTATTATTTTGACAGGCATAGCTGCTATGGTATCAGGTGCGGTAAGTATGGGACTTGGAGAATATATCTCATCAAAATCAGAATATAAATATATTAAAAATGAAATTAAAAAAGAGAAAGCGGAAATTGAATTATTTCCAGAAGAAGAGAAACAAGAAGTAAAAAATTATTTTGAAAAGATGGGATTAGAGGGTAATACATTAGATGCCTGTGTGGACTCTATTACAAATAAAAAGGAGACTTGGCTTAATTTTTTAGTAAAAAGCGAACTGGGATTGGATGAACCCGAATCACCCTTAATAGGGGCTTTATTAACATTTATAGCCTTTGTTATTGGTTCTCTAATCCCTCAAATTCCATACTTTTTAAGTATAGGATTTATTTCTTTGGTATTTTCATCAGTTGTATCGTTTAGTTCGCTCTTTATAGTAGGAGCTTTAAAAACCAAAATCACGGGTGAGAGGAAGATTAAGGGGGCTCTTGAAATGTTAATTATTGGTATTATTGCTTTTTGTATTTCTTACCTAATTGGATTGTCATTAGAACAGTTGATTTCGTAAAAAAAAAGTATCCTTTTATACCTTAATAAAATCGTATCTACTTATAACTTGATTTCATCAAAAAATTGTTGATCATGTCCACAATTAGGACAAATTAAAGGAAGCTGACTTAATTCAACATTTCCACAGATTTTACAAAGATAAACACCAATATCACTTACATCTCTTCCACTTTCAAGAAGTTTTAAATATTTTGTAAACAGCGTACAATGTACTTTTTCTGCTTTTCTTGCTAAATTAAAACTAAATTCAGCAAGGTAAATGTCTTCTTGTCTAGCATTTTTAATATATCCCTTATACATTTTTTTAAATTCATAAGTTTCCCCGGAAATAGCTTGAATTAAATTATTTCTAGTAGTATTGACACTATTTAATAATTCAGAATCATTAGAGCTA
>Ga0307433_1001986_pt1 | contig 10161 bp, 8 predicted proteins | sample SalMarWE160210MG_FD_202166 | JGI IMG/M metagenome (GOLD analysis project Ga0307433, IMG submission 202166) | Salt marsh sediment microbial communities from the Plum Island Ecosystem LTER, Massachusetts, United States - WE1603-210 | ecosystem: Environmental > Aquatic > Marine > Intertidal zone >...
CAACATCGTTAACTATTAGAGATTTTCCTTTTTCCGCTACTAAGCCGGCTATTCCTTCCCCGACTTTTAGTTTATTTTTTTTTATTTCTCTACTCTTCTTTCCCAGACTTGCCTTAAAATACAATTCATTCTTTTCTTTATCTAAAAGTAATATGGAAGCGGCTTCAGCCTTTACAATTATTACAGCATATTTTATTATTTTATTTAATAGAACATCTAAATCTGTAGTTCCGGTTAACTCCAAAGAAATATTATTTAAGGCATTTAATTGCAATATTTGCATCTTTAGTTTTTCTAAATTATTTCCTTCGTTCTGATTAAGAGATATTTTGATCCACTCCTTTCAATCCTTAAGCTGAAGCCACTCGTAAAACTTCATCAATGGTAGTTATGCCTTCGCAAACTTTCTTTACACCATCTTCCCTTAATTGACACATTCCTTCACTTATAGCAGCTTCCCTTAGTTTTCCAGTAGTAACATTTTTGCTAATTAAATCTCTAATATTTTCAGTAATTACCATCAGCTCAAAGATAGCAACTCTCCCTCTATATCCGGTATCTTTACAATAAGGACATCCTTCACCTTTGTATAAGGTTATCTCATTACTGTTTATTTCAAATTCATCCAGAATTTTTTCTAAATCAGGGGTTATTTTAATCTCTTTCTTACATTTAGGACATATCCTTCTGACTAATCTTTGAGCTATAATTCCAATTACCGAAGAGGAAATTAGAAAAGGCTCTATCCCCACATCAATTAATCTTATTACTGAACTGGGAGCATCATTGGTATGAAGGGTGCTCAGGACAATATGTCCGGTAAGAGCTGCCTGAACAGCAATTTCAGCGGTCTCTTTATCTCTAATTTCTCCCACCAGCATAATATCGGGGTCTTGCCGTAAGAAACTTCTTAACCCAGCGGCAAAAGTAAGCCCGATTTTGGGTTTAGCCTGTACCTGGCTGATTCCTTTTAATCTATATTCTACCGGGTCTTCAATAGTCATAATTTTCTTTTCGGTGGAGTTTAGTAAATTTAGCGTGGTGTATAGTGTAGTAGATTTTCCACTTCCTGTCGGACCGGTAACTAAAATTATACCATTAGGTTTTTTTATTAATGATAAGAAATCAGGGAGAATATCAGGAGAAAAACCTAAAGAATCTAATTCCAATAAAATGCTCGAGGGATCCAGTATTCTTAAAACTGCACTCTCTCCGGTAACTGCAGGCAAGATTGAAACTCTTATATTAATCTTTCTTCCCCCAACATTCACCTGAATTCGTCCATCTTGAGGTAATCTTCTTTCAGCAATATCCAAATCAGACATTATTTTAATTCGGGAAACCACCGCTAATTGCAGCTTCCGTGGGAGAGACATAACATCATGTAATATTCCGTCTATTCTGTAACGAACCCTAAGGGTATCCTCACCGAATGGTTCAATGTGAATATCACTTGCCCTCTCTTTAACTGCTCTTAAAATTATCAGGTTAACCAGGGCAATAACGGGAGCTTCTTCGCTTTCAGTGATAGCAGAAATGTCTGATGTCTCTTTCTCTTCTTCTTTTAGCACAGTTACCGACATATTTTCAATTTTGCCAATTACCTGGTCCCATTCATTAGTAACTCCGAATACTTCATCTAAGGCTTTATCGATATCTTCGCCATAAGACAATACTGATTCGATATCATATCCCAATCTTATTTTAAGCTCATCATGGGCAAAAACATCTAAAGGATTCGCCATGGCAACAGTCAATTTTTTTTCATCTTTGTCTATGGCAATAAGCTGATGTCTTCTGGCCATCTCTTCGGGAATTAGAACTACTATGGTGGGTTCAATATTTATATCATCTAAATTTACGTATTTTTCTCCAATTTCATCAGCTAAAGCAAGCATCATCTCATCTTTTTTAAGGATATTAAGGTCAATAATTATTTTCTGAAGGTCTTTATTACCGTTATCTTTCTGAATTTTTAAAATTCTATCTAACTGCTTATTGGTAATTAAACCCTTATCATATAATATATCTAATAAGAAGTTTCCGGTAATACTCTTGTCTGCGGTTCTTTTCATTTCTCCTCCAGTGTTCGTATCATGTGAGAATCTAAATCATTTTTAATACTATCCCGATAAATATTGCCAATGATGTATTCATAATCCTTTTTAAATTATATACCTTTTCTCTTCTTTCTGCACTAATTTGATAGGGAATAAAGCTTATGATTACAAAACATATAAAAATTACAATTATATATTTATCATCCAAGTACTGTGCTGAGAGAGTTAAAAATAACCGATAAAATTTATCTATTGTTTGGTTTGCTGGTATTTTTATATTTATTATTTTTTGTTCTTTTAATTTTTTAGGGTTAGTAGGAATATCTTCTTCTCTTATGTGTATAAGTAAAATTGGAATAAAGAATACCGAAGCGATATACCCTATTAAGCTTACAATAAATATATCACTATTATAAATATCTATCAAGTAGTTTAAAAAAACACTATTAAATGGGGAACTCAATAAATAACTTTCAGTAAAATTAAAAGTTAATACTGAAATAATTGCTATGTGTAAAAACTGGTCAAGCAATAGTATTCTTATACTCTGATTTTTTGTTTTTTTCGAATATTCCATTTTTAATTTATCAATCATAGTATGAGACAGAAAGATAACCAAAAGTATTATTATAACTTTGGGGTCTTCTAAATAAGGGAAGGCAAAGAGAATAGAAAATATCAATACTATCAGGGTATGAAGTAGTACTCCCCATTCAGTATTCATCTTTACTTTGAATATTTGTTTGGTTTGCATGGGAAAATCTGCGATTACGTGGGCTAATAGCAATCTATAGAACAAGAACATAGGCATCAATTCTCCAATTTGCCAATTGACCGATTCACCAATTAGCCAATTAGTAAAAAAACAAGTTTACCAGTTTTTCGGTTTAGAAATAAAACAATTTGCCAATTGACCGATTAGCTGATTTACCAATTCACCGATTAATCAGTTAGATTAATATTTTAGAACTGATAGTAATTAGATTCTTCGTTAATTTTATTTGCTTTAGAATTTTGTTTATCATATGACCTTAGATACTTAATAAAACCATTAATTTGTTTCCCTAACTCTTTAGTTAAGGCATAAGCTTCCTGAAAATCATTCTGATTAATATATTTTAAATCTAAAGCAATATATAAGTCATTCTGGATTTCAGATATTGAGCTCTGGCTATGATTAAAAATTTTATAAAATCTTTTTTAGAATAACGGTCAAAGCCTTCTGCAATATTAGAACCAATAGAAACCGTAGCACGGGTAATTTGTGAAGTTAATCCGTAATTTTCTTCTTTAGGGAATTTCTTAGTTAAATTATATATTTTGTTTGCAAATTTTCTTGCATCTTTCCAAACGGTTAATTCTTCAAATGATTTTATAGTTGGCAAATAAAATTCTCCTTAATGTATTATTTCCTCAAATTGGGAAATTGGTGAATTGGCTAATTGGTGCATTATTTCACTTTGGCCAATTGCCAATTTCTTTTTTTATTATACCTCTTCTTAGCCAGAAAGAAATAATAATTTTTTCAAAATTACGATGAAAAAATGTTCCTATAGAATCCTTTTTAACTATGGGGGTGACTAAAATGGTTAGGAGCTTTAATCTATTACCTCCCCATATGTCGGTAAATATCTGGTCTCCTATTACCACTGTTTCAGATTTTTTTGTATCCAATATTTTAAGACCATTATTAAAGGCTATGCTAAAGGGTTTAAAATATTTTGAATGATAAGGGATATTAAATATTTTTGCAAATTCAGCAACTCTTTTAGAATTGGTGTTGGAAACTATACAAAGTTTAAACTCCAACATTTTTGCTTCATTTACCCAATCAATATTTTTTTGAATAACTTCCTTCTCCCCCCAGGCTACTAAAGTGTTATCCAAGTCTACAATGATACCTTTAATGTTTTTTACTTTTTTTAACTTCTTTAAGTCAATATTATAAACTGAATTGACGTATACTTTCGGTCTTAATATTTCAAACAATTGCTTCTCCTGTATTTTTTTCACCCCCACCTTAATCCTCCCCCCTCAAGGGGGAGGAGTTGTAGTGGGTTAATCCTTCCCTATCTAGGATAAGGAGTTGTTGTGAGTTAGGTTCTTGATTTTATTTTACTTACTATTATATCAATTGCAACATCATTTAGTCCACCCTGGGGGATAACTATATCAGCATATCTTTTAGAGGGCTCAACAAATTGCAGGAACATTGGCTTTACAATGTTTAAATATTGTTCGATTACTGATTCCATTGATCGTCCTCTTTCCTTTGTATCTCTCACTAACCTTCGGATGAATCTTTCATCTTCATCAGCATCTACATAAATTTTTATATCCAACAAATTCCTTATTTTTTCTTCTTCTAATACTAAAATACCTTCTAATATTATAATATCACGGGGAAGTACTTTTTCTGTCTCTTTTTTTCGAGTATAATCAGTAAATGAATATATAGGTTTTTCAATTTCTTGTCCTTTAATTAATTTCCTTAAATGTTTTATCAGAAGTTCACTATCAAAAGCTGAAGGATGATCAAAGTTTACTTTCTTTCTTTCTTCTAAAGGAAGATGGCTTAAATCTATGTAATATGCATCTTGTTGAAATACTACCACATTTACCCCTTTTAAACTTTCATAAATCCTACGGGCTACTGTAGTTTTTCCTGAACCGGTTCCTCCGGCAATGCCTATTAATAATGGTTTCATAATCTCACTCCTTAAAAAAGTTAACCAAAGGTGCCAGGCACCTTTGGTTAACTTTTTTTATTTTTTATTCCTTAGATGCTCCTGATAGGTTTTGGAAAATATATGTCTGCCATTTTCTCCTAATACAAAATATAAATAATCTTCTTCTTCTGGTTCAAGGGCTGCCATGATTGAATCGAGTCCGGGATTGCAGATTGCACCGGGAGGAAGACCTTTGTAAAGATAAGTATTGTAGGGAGAATCAATTTTTAAATCGTTCTCATCTAGTCTTTCTTTCGGCTCTTCTAAAATATACTGAATAGTAGCACACGATTGTAATTTCATACCTTTTTCTAATCTATTATGAAAAACGGTCGATACTTTATTTTTTTCATCGCTAAATTTAGCTTCCTTCTCAATAATTGAAGCCAAAATAATGATTTCATCCAGAGAAAATCCTATTTCCTCAGCTCTATCTGCAAATTTATTTTCTATGGCTATTTGATTGAAATTTGATAACATTGCTTTGACCATCTTTTCTGCTCCATATTTTTTAGGCACTTCGTAGGTGTCAGGGAATAGATAACCTTCCGTAGTTTTTTCGCCATCTTTTACTAATTTTAAAAATGCTTCTTTTTCTGCAATCTCTTTTTTATCCAATAGTTCTGCAATTTGGGAATAAGTATAACCTTCCGGAATAGTTATTCTGTAGGTTATTACTTCTCCCTTTACTAATTTATCCAGTATTTGGAGCATATTCATTGAGGGGCTGAGGTTATACTCACCAAACTTTAATTGGTCTTCTAACTTCATTATTTTAATTAATATTCTGAATGTATAATTATTTTTTCTAATTATTTCATTTTTTTCTAATACATCCACGATCTCTTTAGCATTAGTTCCGGAGGGAATATTAACCATTTTACTAGTTGTAGAATTTTCTTCTAAGGGGAAATATACAGAGGTAATAAATAGGATAGCGATTAAAAAAATCAGAGAAAATATGAAAAATAATTTATTAATAAAGTTCATTTTTTTATCTCTTTATTCATCATCCTTCTATCTAAAAAAGATTGGAGAATTATTATTGCTGACATTTTATCAATAACTTTTTTTCTTTTTTTCCTACTTCGGTCAGTTTCAATTAAAAACTTTTCAGCTTTGCTTGTGCTTAATCTTTCATCTTCTAACTCTACAGGTAGTTGAAAAGAGGATTTAAGTTTTTCTGCAAAAGATATAGCCTTTTTGGCTTGTTTGCCTAATGAACCGTTCATATTTATGGGTAAGCCTAAAATTATTTTTTCTACTTGATATTTATCGATAATTTTTTTTATATTTTTTAAATCTTCTATTTCGTTAGTTGAATTAATCGTAGGTAACCCCTGGGCGGTTATCCCCAATTCATCACTTATAGAAATTCCGATTCTTTTTTCGCCTAAATCTATTCCTAAAATTCTCAAATATATCAATTCTCCAATTCACTAATAAATCAATTGACCAATTGGCCAATTAGCCAATTCACCAATTATTTTAGTCTACCGGCCCACCGGTCTTCCAGTCTACCAGTCAAGGTAGTTATCCCGTTGATCAGTTTGTCAGACTAATAGATAGGCAAGACGCCTGTCCTACATAGTTTTTATGATCTTTACTATATACTCGATACGCGATACTCGATACTGATTAAACAATTTCATATACTTTTTCTAAAGCCTGGTTTAGCTTATCTGCTTTTTGCCCTCCGGCTTGAGCCATTGTTTTCTTTCCACCACCATTTCCACCGACAACAGGGACAATAGCTTTTATAATATTTCCAGCATTATAACCTTTTTGCACTAAATCATCAGTAACCATTACCAATAATGCAACTTTACCATTATCTAATTCTGTCCCCAATACTATAATCCCAGATTTAATTTTATCTTTAATTAAGTCTCCCCAATTCCTTAAGTCATTATTATCTTCTGCTTCAACTTTTAGTGATATAATATTTAACCCTTTAATTTCCTTCTTTTTAGATAGTAATTTTTCAACCTCATAATGGGCTAATTTATTACGAATAATTTTAATTTTCTTTTTAATATTATTTGCATCATCTATAAGCTGATCAATCTTTAGCGGTATTCCAGAAGGTGTGGTTTGTAATTTGTCCGAAACTTCTTTGATAATATTTTCTTTTTCTTTAATATATTTTAAAGCTCTTTCCCCGGTTACGGCTTCAATCCTTCTTAAGCCGCTTCCTATTCCCTCTTCATTCAATATTTTGAACAAACCGATGTTAGAAGTAGAATTTATATGAGTTCCTCCACATAATTCTAAGCTAAACTCTCCGATTTTCACTACTCTTACCTGTTCACTATATTTTTCGCCAAAGAGAGCTATTGCTCCCATTTCTTTTGCTTTATCAAAAGTGCTAATCTTCGTTTCCACTTTCAATTCATCTAATATTTTTTCGTTTACCAAATTTTCTATTTTTTCTAATTCATCATTAGTCAAAGGAGCGAAATGGTTAAAATCAAAACGAAGATGACGATTGTTTACTGCGGAGCCGGATTGTTTAACGTGGTTCCCTAATACATCCCGAAGTGCCCCATGCAGAAGATGAGTAGCAGTATGATTTCGCGCAATTGCCTTTCTTCGTAGTGAATCCACCCTGGCCAATACTTCCTCGCCAACTTGTATTTCCCCTTTGCTTATTTCCGCAAAATGAGTAATTAGACCTTCGATAGGAGCTTGGGTATCCGATATTTCTATTAGCAGATTATTATTTTTAGATGTGAAAATTATAGCTCCCTTATCCCCAGTCTGTCCACCCTTTTCAGCGTAAAATGGTGTCTTTTCTAAATATATTTTGCATTTATCTCCCGCTGCTGCCTTGTCTACTAATTTATCTTCCTTGGTAATAGCAATTACTTTGCTTTTAGCTTCAATAGAATCATATCCTATAAATTCTGTCTCTCCCCGTTTTTTTAAAATACCCTGGTATAATTTCTGATTAATTTTATCATCTTCAGCGCTCGCTTTGGTTTTTACCCACGATTCTCTGGATCTTTCCCTTTGAATTTTCATTTCATTTTTAAAATCATCTTCTTCAATCCCAAAGCCATCTTCTTCCAGGATATCTCTGGTTAATTCTAAGGGAAATCCGTATGTATCGTAAAGTTTAAACGCATCTCTTCCGCTAAGTTTATCTTTATTCTTTTGTTTTAATTCTTCTTTTATATTGTTTAATATTTGTATTCCAACATTTAAAGTTTCCTGGAACCTTTTTTCCTCAGCAAGGATTATCTGGCAGATACGATTTTCCTCTTTATAGATTTCCGGATAAACTTCTTTCATTAAGTTAATTACTACTGGAGCAACTTCGTATAAAAATGGTTGGTTATAGTTAATGACCTTTCCATAACGAAAAGCTCTTCTTAATAACATCCGAAGGACATATCCTCTGCCTTCATTAGAAGGGGTTATTCCATCAGAAATCATAAAAACGAGAGCCCTTATATGATCAGCAATTACCTTTAGAGCTAAGTCCTTTTTCTGGTCTGTTTTATATTTTATGCCTGCGTTTTGAGCAACAAATTTTATAATGGGAAAGAATAAATCTGTTTCAAAATCTGTATCAGCTTTTTGTAAAACAGAGGCAATTCTTTCTAAACCTAAACCGGTATCGATATTTTGTTTTGGCAAAGGGGTTAATGAACCATCTTCCTCGCGATTGTATTGCATAAATACCAAATTCCATAATTCCAAATATCTTTCATCTACACCTACTCCGCCGCCCTCTTTTGACGCCTTCTCTTCACCCAAGTCTATATATATTTCAGAACAAGGCCCGCAAGGTCCAGTTGGACCGACTTTCCAAAAATTATCTTCTTCGCCCAATCTAACAATTCTTTTTTCGGGAAGACCTATAAGATTGTGCCAGATATCATATGATTCGTCATCATCTTTAAATATAGAGACCCATAATTTTTCTTCAGGAAATCCTATAACCTCGGTAAAAAATTCCCAGGCCCATTTAATTGCATCTTCTTTGAAATAATCGCCAAAAGAAAAGTTTCCTAACATTTCGAAAAAAGTATGGTGTCGTGCGGTCTTTCCTACATTTTCAATGTCGTTTGTCCTAATACATTTTTGGCTGGTGGTAGCTCTTTTTAATGATGATTTAACCTGACCTAAAAATATTGGCTTAAAGGGGACCATTCCGGCAATGGTAAGTAAAATACTGGGATCTGAAGGTACCAGAGAGGCACTTGGGGTTATTTTATGTCCTTTGCTTTCGAAGAATTTTAAAAATTTTTCTCTGATTTCGCCACTAGACATGTAGTTCATTAAAAACGTTTCTCCTTCTTTTAAAATTACTTGCTTATGTATTCAGTAGTCAGGAGTCAGAATATAAACTAGTATTTAGTAATAAAGAAGGAGATAGAATTCTGAATTCTGTCTCCTTCTTTCTGAATTCTATTTTCCTAACGAGATACGAAATACGAGATACGAATTTATTCTGACTTTAGATCTTGCACCTGAATTGTACTTCTCTCTCTTGTTTTCTTTACTATATACTATATACTACATACTATATACTAATTTGGCTTTTGTCTTCTGAATTCTGACTCCCTCTTTCCTAACTCTACGCTCTACGCTGTACGCTCCACGCTATTGTCCTTTCTATCCTGCAACTCTCAGCACTTCTTCAATAGTAGTAATTCCCTGCATTACTTTTTCCAGCCCGCTATCCTTTTTTAATAGCAGCATCTTTGATTATATTACTTGAGGCCTTTGATATTATCAATGACTTAATCTCTTCATCTAAGACAATAAGTTCATATATAGAAGTTCTTCCATAATATCCTGTATTCTTGCAAAAAGAACAACCTGTCCCTCTGTACAGTTTAACTTTACCATTATCGTTCGAGTTGCTCTTTATATTAAGTCCGCTTAAAACATCTTCTCCGGGTACATATTCCTCTTTACATTTTTCACATATAACCCTAACTAATCTTTGAGCTATTACTGCTATTACCGAAGATGAAATCAGAAATGTTTCAACATCCATATCAATCAATCTGGTTAAGGCACTGGCTGCATCATTAGTATGAAGAGTACTGAAAACTAAATGCCCGGTTAAAGCTGCTTGAACTGCAATTTGAGCAGTTTCGGCATCTCTTATTTCTCCGACCATTATAATATCCGGATCCTGCCTTAATATTGAACGTAGTGTGTTGGCAAAAGTCAAATTAATTTTTGGCTTTATTTGAATTTGATTTATTCTGTTTAATTTATATTCTACCGGATCTTCTACAGTTATAATATTCTTATCCTTAGAATTTACTTGGTTTAAAGCGGCATATAAAGTGGTAGTTTTTCCGCTGCCAGTAGGTCCGGTAAGTAAAATTATTCCATAAGATTTAGAAATT
>Ga0307433_1001988_pt1 | contig 10148 bp, 10 predicted proteins | sample SalMarWE160210MG_FD_202166 | JGI IMG/M metagenome (GOLD analysis project Ga0307433, IMG submission 202166) | Salt marsh sediment microbial communities from the Plum Island Ecosystem LTER, Massachusetts, United States - WE1603-210 | ecosystem: Environmental > Aquatic > Marine > Intertidal zone >...
GTGTTCACTGTGTCGTGGAGGGGCGCCTCAAGGACGGTGAACTCGCCGCCGCTGTAGAGGATGTCTACGGCCTTGTCCAATGTGAGGTGGCCTCCCTTTACCAGCACCGCCTTCGGGCCCAAGGCAGCGATTCTCTCAGCCGCCTCCTTTGCGTCGTCAAGCGACTTGATCTCGATGCCAGACAGTATCTCGGCCTCGTGCACGTTTGGCGTGAGGACGGTGGCGAGGGGCAGCAGCCTATCGACGAGCGATGTCTTCGCCTCGGGTTTGAGAAGCTCGGCGCCGCTGGTGGCCATCATCACCGGGTCAACGACGGCTAGGAGACCGTACTCCTCTATCTTCTCCGCCACGGCCTCGATGACCTCGGCGCTGTGAAGCATGCCGGTCTTCACCGCGTCTACGCCTATGTCCGTGACCACGGCGTCTATCTGGGCCTTGATGATGGAAGGCTCTATACCTTGGATGGCCGTCACACCCAACGTGTTCTGGGCCGTGATAGCCGTCACGGCCGTCATTCCGTGGACGCCGAGGGCGGCGAAAGTCTTCAGGTCCGCCTGTATGCCCGCGCCTCCGCCCGAGTCGGAGCCCGCTATACTCAAAACCTTACGAATAGTCACTTCACGTAACCTCCTCTCCTATACAACTTCACTCTCAAAGTCGGATGAGCCTCGATCACAGCTCAACCACCCTATCCATTTTTGCGGTTAGCTGCCGCATCATGAATCGTTCACGCTCCGATACCCCTGAGCCATGGTCCGGCCTCAACGTGGAGCCCATGTAACCGTTGGCGACCACTGTTGAGGCATTACTTATGGCGTCCAATAGTTCCCAGAGGTTGCCCTGCTGAAGATGGATACTGGCATCATTGATAAACAAAGTATCTGTGGGCGAGTCAAGGAACTGGGTTATGAGGGACTCGGTTATCTCCCTGTTATAGCTCGCCAGCCTGATGAGCTCGTCGCAATCCTCAGCCGAAAGTCTCGGCGTCTTTATGAGCCTTGAGTACAGGCACTTGACTTTTGGATGGCTGTCCTTGAGGAGATATCCTCCTACGTCGATACCTTTCACCTTCTGGGCCGGTGGAGCGAAGTCGAGCACCGTTATTACGTCGCTGACCTGATCCACGGCCTCCAAAAGGAGACGCCTCGTAAGGCCGGTCTTACCCGCCCCCACATCCCCAACGATCAGCGTATTCATTCCCCTAAGCTCGCTAAAGCAGCATTCTCTCAAGGCCGAGCCTCCTTAAAGCCTTCAGAACCACATAGCCAAGGAAGGCGCCTGGGATGCTGCTGGCGGCGAAGGCCGCCCAGAAGAAGTACAGCGTGAGGCTGTGGCCCTGCATGGGTGCGAGCACGAGGGCGCTCAATGTGGCCCCCACGGCGACTGTTCCGACTGGCTCACTAAACGCGGCGACATCGTTTTTCAAGAAGTACCTGTGGACGAACCCGACCACGAGAGCACCCGGTATGCCTCCCGGGAAAGCGTAGAGCGTCCCCAAACCCAGGATGTTTCTGATTGTCCCGGTGGCGACAGCCATGACGGCTGCGTACCAGGGACCCAGGAGCACCCCGGCGATCCCGTTCACCATGTGCTGCGCCGGGAAACACTTCGTGGTCCCCAAGGGTATGTAGAAGGTGCTCAGCGACACCGTTAGGGCCGTCAGAATGGCCCCGAGGGCTATTCTTTTTGTGGTCGAGGCCGTGGATGCCTTGCTCTCTACCTGATTTGCCTCAAAGAAGCCTCGAAACAGTTTACCTATATTCATGTCTCTCCCTCCGCCGGTATTACCCGGATCAGGTTCAAAGGGTCGACGATTTCTCGTCCTCTCAGCCAGGCTGACGCCCAGCTCCCCTTCGCATAGCACCCCTAAAAACGGGGATTTAAATCTATTCATCAAACAAGGTGGAGCATCCCGGGTTTATCGGGAATGTCACTTTTTTCTGGGAATGATCGAGTTATTTCTCCGGTAACGCCTTGACCACTATGACCCCCGTTTCAGGGCCAGGCTCCTTCAACTCGCCTCCGACATCTAACTCCTCCGGCCCCGTCGTGAGGGTTCCCACACATTCCTGTATCACGTAACCCGCCTCAAACAGTATTTCATGTACCTCCCGAAGGGAGCGGAGCCGGGCGTACCTGAACACGGGGTCACCCTTGACACCGATCTGCCTGTATAGACGGCCCCACGCACTGTCGGCGTTGATGAACATGATTGTTAGAGGGGCGGCTTTCTTCATGGTCTCCCTGACCTGTTTGAGCGCCGCAACCGGATTCTCTAGAAACTCTAGGGTCGTCACCATGTATGCGAAGCCCACCGCCCTCTCCGTGATGGGGATGTGTTCGCCTACGCCCATTATCGCCGGTATTTTCCTTTCCTTGGCCTTTGCGAGCATGGCCCCTGACGGGTCAAGACAGATTATCTTCCTGTTCTCCTCAGTTAGGCTCTCAGCGAATACGCCTGTGCCCGCCCCCACCTCCAGGCCGAGCCCCGAGTCCGGGATCAACGATACCGCCGTGAGCTCTGCCTTGAAGACCTGTCTTCCCTGGGGGTGGCTGTACCAGTCGTCGTAGAAGCCCGCGACCTGGTCGAACGCCTTCACCGATTCACGCAACCCTGGTTAACTCCTCGAGTATCTCTACAAGCCTCTCAGGGGATTCGCCTAGGATGGTTGTGGTGGGTTCCACGCCGAAGTCTCCGGGATGGACGTACGCGTCGTTGAGCCCGCCGTGGGATCTGATGTAGTGGGTCACGGGGCATCCCTCTCCCTCTACCTTGCATGGGATGGTCACGACGCTGAGACCCAGCCCCCTCAGCCCGGTGGTCACGTCTTCCCCCGACCTGATGTTGACGGCGGAGCGGATCCCGCTGACTTTCTTCCCCGCCTCGAGGACGACGGACGCCAGGTGCCGTGAAGCGCCGTAGACAGTCTCGCCGCACAGTAGGGCCCCGCCGGTGCTCGCCACGACTCTGCCGCTCAGACCAGCCACGTCCATGGCTGTCTCGGCGCCATCCTTTGCGTACACCAGATTGGTGCCTACCTGAGGCAACAACCGATCTATCCCTGGTATCATGGTCAAGCGTTCCAGCGCCGACTGGAGTGACGAAAGCAGTGTGTCCAATGGCTTCAATGAGCCGTATAACTCGTCGAGCTCGACGCGCTTCTGCTCGGCTACCTCGACTCCGTCTACGAACAGGCCGCGTCCTTCCTCGACTCTACCTGCCGCCGCGAAAGGGATTCTCTGTTCCTCGCATATGCGTTGAACCTCGTCGACTCCTCCGGCGTCGATGACTGCTATCAACGCACCGTACGAGGGGGCTCTCAACGGGTCCCCCCCCACCTCCGCTATGCCTTCATGGTAGTTGAGGCTCCCCGAGTCAATGGTCATCCTCACAGCGTAAGCGTCCTGCACCTCGTACAGGCCGCCCTTCACGCCCCCCTCCGAGACGTCGTGCATGAGTTTTATGTGGAGGCAGCCTTGGAGAGCGAGTATAGCTTGCAGGGGTGTGAAGCTCCTCCAAGCGTCGCTTTCCACGCCCTCGCTAAGCTCTCTGAGCCAGACTCCCTCGCCGCCGACATCACCTATTACAGTCACCACGTCTCCGGGTTTGGGCTCCCCCCTAGGCCTCAGGGACTCTCCGAAGCAAGTCGCTGTGATCAGGGGGATCTCTAACCCGTAGTATGTGGCGGTCTGGCCGGCGCTTATCTTCACGCCGTACCTCCTCGCCTCTTCGCCGAGGCTTTTCGCTATCACCTTCAGGTGCTCTTCCGGTGTCCGGAGGGGCAGATATATCCCGGTCACGATGTGTGTGGGCTTCCCGAACCTGCTCGCGACGTTGCTTGCGGCGTAGTGGAAGGCGAAGAAGCCCAGCGCCTCGAGGGGGACTCCGACGCTGGGGCTGTGTGCTATCACGGTGTGGTCGGTGAGTTCTATAGTGGTGCCGTCCAGCTCTATCTCGTCCACTGGTATGTACGGTAGGACGCTGCGTCGGAAGACCTCCTTGGTCACCTTGCCGAGCCCTAACTCGTCTCTCATCTCCTAACCCTTATCTCAGAACAGCCTAATAACTCCGAGCCTGCCCCTGACGGCCGCTATCACTCCGATGGCGACTGGGATGAACACCGCGTCCACGATGGTCGGTAGAACTGTCAAGGCTATCGCCCACCCGAAAAGGTACCAGTCCAGCACGAAGAATCCCAGGGTCTCGAAGACCACTCCCACGACCATGGCCAGTATCTCCCACGTGGTCACGGTCTTCGTCTCCGCCGGCGGCTTCATACGCACGATGACGCTAATCAGGGCTGCCTCCAGCCCCCTCACCAGCATCGCCCCGGGGACGAACACGATCGGGAACCCGAAGGACATCACCTTGTAGCCGGTTCCGAGCATCATGGCCGTAGCCACGATGACGGCGGCCGTGACGGGGTCCACCGTTACACCCAGCGTGTACATCAGCACCGGGGAAAGGTCGTACTCCGCCAACGGCTGAGGCATGGGCACCATTATCAGGTTGGCTATCGTTGTCAACGCGGCCATCACCGCGAAGAAGGCTATCCTACCGCTTGTTGATTTGAGTCTTGTCTCCATCTCTTTTTACTCCTCCTAGAGAGTAAGGCTATTGGATGGCTGAGAAGATCCTCCTTCCCTACGCCAGTATTACCCGGTTCAGGTTCAAAGGGTCGACTTTCGTCCTCTCAGCCGGGCATAGCCCAGCTCCCCAAATCATATAACTCCTTGAACTTCATATATAAGCGTATATACTTTTACCTGACACTATAGTGGAGATTTACCAAACCTGTGGTGGCTAATCTTAAAAACCGTGGGTGCTCCATATGGCGGGAAAGGTGAAAACTATGCAAGGTGAATGCAAAACAGTCCACCCCGGATTCTCGCGTCGATAGACGCGATAAAAAAGAGAAAGTGACCCTGCGCACCCTGAGAAGGATGAAGCGCAGGGAAAAGAAAGCAGTATTCATAACAGCCTACGACTACCCGACAGCCATGTACGCCGACGTTGCCGGCGTCGACATGATCCTCGTAGGGGACAGCGTCGCCAACACGACCCTCGGGTTTAGATCTACCAACTCCGTCACCATGGATGACATGATCAGGCACAGCGGAGCCGTGACGCGGGCCGTCGAACGGGCGTTCGTCATCGGGGACATGCCGTACATGCCGTACCAGCCGAGCGACGAGGCGGCGATACGCAACGCAGGGCGGTTCATAGCCGAGGCAGACTGCGACGCCGTGAAGTGCGAGGGGGCGAGCGAGTCGCCCCGAGGATAAGGGCTATGGTGGACGCCGGGCTCGTTGTGATGGGGCACATCGGGCTGACGCCTCAAAACCTCGCGCAGCTGGGAGGCTACCGCGTCCAAGGCAAGACTTCGAGGCAGGTAGAGGCGCTCACGTCGGACATCAAGGCAATCGAGGAAGCCGGAGCCCACTTCGTGCTTCTGGAGGCGATGCCTCCGGAGGTCGGAGCGGCTCTCAGGGAGTCCGTCGAGATACCCGTCTATGGGATAGGGGCGGGGCCCCACGTGGACGGGCAGCTGCTTATACTCCACGACGTGATCGGGATGCAGGACCCCGGGATACTGAAGAAGCCCCGCTTCGTCAAACGTTACGCCGACGTGGGCTCGGTCATCGTCGACGCGGTCAGCCGCTACTCGGCGGACGTCAGGTCCGGCGTCTTTCCCTCGGAGGAACACTTCTACGGAGGCTGAGGTCTCCGCTATCCATTTTTTACTTTGTTGCCTTGGATGATGCTGTTTAGAATGGATTGTCTCATCAAGGTTAGCGCTTAAATACTCAGGGATTTAAGATAGAAGTGTATGGCTCTGGAACTAACCACAGACTTGATTCTAGGGATCGGCGCCCTAGCAGTCGCGGCCGTCGCCATATACATGTTTGTGCGGGCGACGGAGGGCACAGGCGGCAGCCGGCAGGGCGAGCCCAGATCCGAGCCAGAGCCACTGACGGTCTCAATTGACCCGTCCAGACGCGTGAAGGTGCCTGAGCTGCAGAGGCTCGCGAAGCGGGACCAGGTGTCAGAGGCCAGGAGCAGGATACGCACCCTAGCCCTCCAGCAGGAGATCGTCACCCTGGTGATGAAGCGGCTCTTCGAGGCCGAGGACAACGGCGAGATAAGCCGCGAGGAGAGGGAGCGCCTCGGCAAGGGCTACGAGGCCGAGATGAACCAGGTGACCGAGGAGCTGAACCGGGCGGAGCTCATAGTCAGCCTCAACGAGCTGGAGGAGATAAGAACCGACCTCGTGAGCCAGTTCCAGGAGACCCTTGCCGACACCCAGAGTAAGATCGACATGATCATCAGGGAACTCCACATAGAGCCGCCGACGCCGCCTGAGCCAGAGCCTGAGGAGAAGCCTGCGCCTAGGACGGCGAGGAGGCCGAGGAGGCGTCCACGGCCACAGGCTGAGGATGAGGAAGCCGAGGAAGAGGAGGAAGAAGAGGCTCCCAGGGGCAGAGACACCGTCGAGGATCGGCTCAACAAGCTCAAGGAGGACGTCCTCAAGGAGCTTGAGGAGCTGGACCGCCTGGAGCTTGAGGGCTAGAGATGAGCTGGAGGGCGGAGGCTAAGAGGAGGGCGGCAGCGAAAGCCATAGAGCACGTCGAGAGCGGCATGGTGCTGGGCCTTGGGAGCGGCTCCACCGCCGCCGAGGGCATCAGGGCCATCGGTGAGAGGCTGCGGGCCGGGGAGCTGACAGACGTGAAGGGCGTCCCCACAAGCTACCAGTCGATACAGGAGGCCGTCAAGGCCCGTATACCCCTCACCACGTTGGACGAGTACCCGGAGCTGGACATGGGGTTCGACGGCGCAGACCAGTTGGACCGCTGCCTAAACGCCATCAAGGGCGGCGGAGGAGCCCTGCTGCGGGAGAAGATAGTGGCCAGCTGCTGCAGAGAATACATCTTCGTCGCGGACGAGAGTAAGCTAACGGACAAGCTTGGGAGGGATCAGCCCGTCACCCTGGAGGTCCATCCCATAGCGGTGACGCCGGTGCTCAGGAAGCTGGAGGCCATGGGCGCCGAGGCGACGGTGCGGCAGGCCGTGGGGAAGCTGGGGCCCGTGGTGACGGACAACGGGAACAACCTGGTGGACGCCCTGTTCGGCGCCATCGAGGACCCTAGGGCGTTGAACCAGAGGCTGCACAGCGTCCAGGGGCTGCTTGAGACGGGGCTATTCATAGGGTACGCGGACATGGCGTACATAGGCACCGAGGACTCGGTGTACAGGCTGGGCAAGTAGGTTCAAGACGTTAAATACCCGTAGTCATCCTATTTTTCCATGTCATTCGCAGACCTTGTTATAAAGAACGGGCCAGTGGTCACGATGGACGCGGAGCGGAGGATAGCGGAAGCCGTGGCCGTCAAGGACGGCAAGATAATTGTCGTTGGCTCAGAGCCCGAGGTGACGCTACTCATCGGGCCCATGACCGACGTAATCGACCTCGCGGGGCGGTCCTTGACGCCGGGCCTGGTGAACACTCATGACCACATGCTGGAGCAAGGCATCTCGTCGGCGTTCGTCGCCGACATAAGGTATCCCAAGGCGAGGAGCATTAAGGACATCAAGGGCATAATGGAGGAGAGGGTCCGAGAGGCGTCCCCGAGCCAGTGGGTGTTGGGCTATGTCTGGGACGAGACCCTCCTGGAGGAGAGGCGGTTCCCCACGCGGTACGACCTCGACCCCTTCAGCCCCGAGAACCCTGTGTACATCAAACGCGTGTTCCAGATGGGCGTCGCCAACACTAGGGCCCTGGAGATCGCGGGGATAACGAAGGACACGCCTGACCCAGAGTTCGGCGTCATCGAGAGGGACGAGGGAGGGGAGCCCACCGGCCTCCTCAGGGGCAGGGCCACGAAGCTCGTCACCGACGCCATAAGGTGGACGCTGGAGGACAAGGAGAAGGCCATAAGGCAGGCGTGCAGCGACTACCACTCGGTCGGGTTCACCACGCTCATCGAGCCGGGGCTCCTAGAGGACAACATCGAGGCCTACAGGAGCAGCCACGCTAAGGGGGAGCTGACCATCCGGACGCTTATCCAGGTGGGGTTCCTCCAGAGCCTCGACGAGGCTAGGTGGGCGGTGGAGAACTACGCGGTGGGCGGCGACGACGTGCTCAGGATCGTCGGCCTCAAGATGGCCGTGGACGGCGGCGTCGGCCCCAGGACCGCGCTCTTCTACGAGGGGTACAGGGACCGGCCGGATGTGCACGGCGTCCAGATGATAGAGCAGGAGGAGCTCGACGAGATGGTGCACCTGGGCCACGTCAACGGGTTCCAGGTGGCTATCCACGCCATAGGAGACAAGGCCATCGACATTACTATGAACGCGTACGAGTACGCTCAGAGGAAGACGCCGAGGCCGGACCCGCGGCACCAGATAGTGCACTGCTACTTCCCGTCGGAGGACGCGCTCCGGAAGATGGTGGAGCTGGGCGTCATGGTGAACACCCAAACCGCTTTCCTCTACTTCCTAGGTGACAGCTTCCTCGAGGCCCTGGGGGCTGAGCGCTGCGAGGAGTGTATGCCGGTGAAAACGTTGGCGGGGCGTGGGATACCTGTGGGGATCAGCCACGACGCCACGGTGACTCAGCCCCTGCCAAACGTTGGGCTCTACGCGAGTGTTACCCGGAAGACGATAAGGGGCGTGACCTTGGGCACCGAGGAGGCGGTGACGGCGGAGGAGGCGCTGAGCTTCTACACGATGCCGGCGGCGCTGCACTGCTTCATGGAGGACAGGGTGGGGAGCATCGAGGTGGGGAAGTACGCGGACCTGGCGGTGTGGAACTTCAACCCTCTTAATGTGGAGCCGGAGCGGCTGCTGGATTGGGAGTGCCAGATGACTTTCGTGGGTGGTAGACGCGTGTTCACGAGAGAATAATGTTTAAAACGGTCTCGGGGTGCTATGTGTTTGGTTGCCGGGTTCTCCTAGCCTGGTAGGGAGCTGGCCTGCTAAGTCAGTGCGCGTTAAGCGCACGAGGGTTCGAATCCCTCACCCGGCGCCACTTGTTGAAATAAACGCGTGACCTTTGTTGACGGTTTAGTGCAGCGTTTTCTGGAACTGTGTTCTAGTTCTTACCCTTGTTCTCATATCTCTACTTCCTCCATCCTTCCTATACATACTCCATATTTACACACCCACACAAAGATTGAGCGAGCGATTGCACGCATAGTATTAATAGAATAACCCGTTGATTGGACATGCATGAATGCTGGTTGGGAAAAACATATCTCATATGATTCAATAGAAATCGAGCCAATGCGGGAGGAGTATGTGCAACCATCTATCGAGCTATGGACCACACAGTTCAAGAACGTGAAAAACACGGTTAAGGATATACCCGAAAAATGGATCATCGACGTAACAGCCACCAGGCTGTTTCTTGAAGAACATATTAAAACAGGGAAAGGCATCGTAGCCAAGACCGATGGAGACGTAATAGGCTATATGGTCTACGACAGGTTGCCTTTTCACGGTGCAGATACCGCATTTTGCCCAGTTATGGGTCATGCATCGGTTGAATCAGGGAGAGCGAGAATCTATCAAAAAATGTACAAGAATATCTCAGACCTGTGGGTTAAAGACGCCGTTTTGGATCACATTATAACGTTTTTTTCGCTTGATGTTCAGCTGAAGCAGGTGTTAATCAACCTGGGATTCGGTTTGTACGTTGTTGATGCTTTTCGGTCCGCTGATCCTGTTGATTCTAATGGCGGTGCATCGATACTGAAAGCTTCACTTAGCGACGTCGAGGCCGTCATGAGGCTAGGGGAGGAATCAAGGTATTATTATCGGGAGTCGCCTCTTTTCTTAGTGAGAGATAAGGAGAAAAGGGAATATTACGAGGATTTTATCAGAAACAATGAAGCAGCGGTCTTCCTTGCAGAGCTCGATGGAAACTCTGTGGGTTTCATGAGTATTAAAAAGAACCCTGGGGACGACGTTATCACCTTGGCGGATAAGGATACAGGGATGATCGATGAACTGGGGGCATACATTAGACCTTAGTCGTTATTATTTGTTTGATTTTTTGTGGGGTTTTCTTGTTTTTGTCGGTTTTTGTTAGAGGGATGATGTGCCCAGTATTCTCAGGTTGACTAAGCCACATACGATATCCGTCATA
>Ga0307433_1001989_pt1 | contig 10147 bp, 10 predicted proteins | sample SalMarWE160210MG_FD_202166 | JGI IMG/M metagenome (GOLD analysis project Ga0307433, IMG submission 202166) | Salt marsh sediment microbial communities from the Plum Island Ecosystem LTER, Massachusetts, United States - WE1603-210 | ecosystem: Environmental > Aquatic > Marine > Intertidal zone >...
CATAGATCAGCTTCTCCTCAATTTGATGACGACAGCGAACAATGTCGCCCCGGATAGCCTCTTCTCGATAAACCTCCATCATCCCGCCGACCTGGCTGCCGTCCTCGGACCAGTGGAACGTCCGGCCGAGGCCAGGCTCGCGGAGGTCGTTCGAGCGGCAGAGCTTGGCGACCATCGCGTACTCGCTCGACCAGATTGAACTGATCGAGAGGTCCTGCCCCTCGTCGGCCGTGTTCTTCGGGCTGCCGGCGACGATCACTTCGCGGAGGTCGAACACCGCGGCCAGCATGGCGGCGGTGATGTCGCTCGGCTTGGCCGGCGAACCTGCGCCGGTGGCGGTGATGCGATCGACGATCTGGTCCAGATTGCGAAGGTTTCGAAAAACCAGGCGGTTGATGATTAGGGCGTCGGGCCAAATGCCGGACGCGGTCCAGACCGCCCGGACGGCCTTCTCCACGTTGTCGATCGGCACGGCGTCGGTCTTGTGGTTTTCGTCCCATTCGTTGGTCACGTCCGAGGTGTGGCCTGCAAAGGTGGTGGCGTTAAACAGCAGGTCGGCCACTCGCTGCTCTTGGTCGCGCAAGACGGCATCGTATGCCCGTTGGGCGCAGACCTGCTCGGCGTCGAAATAGTGGCGGTACGCCTTCACCGTGTTGTCGTCGATCGGCTCCTCGGCTCCACGCTCCTGCGTGGAGTAGGTGTCCGGCTCGAACTTCCAGGTCCCGCGGCTGTAGCCGGCGCCGGGGGCGCGCTCCGTCGAGCGGTGCTGGAGGAGCTGTTCGATCGGGATGCGGCCGAAATGGCCCGAGGCCTCGCCGGCATCGAAGACCGGCAGGACCCGCAGGCCGATGAAACCGGCCCGGTCGTTGGCCAGGTTGAACTCCTCGACCGAGGCGGCCAGGTCGGGACGAAGGGTGGCGAGTGATGAGGAGGGGGAAGGCATGGTAGGTTCTCCAAAAGGCAGGAAGAAAAGGGTGGGTCAAAGGTTCAAGGTCAAAGATTCAAGGTTCAATTCACGCAACTTGGTTTGGGCCTCGTCGGCGGTCAGGACCTCGGCAAACTCGAAGCGGCCCCAGGGGTGCAGGTTGCGGCCGTCCTTCAGGTCGACGATTGCAGAGGCCGGACGGTCGGCCATCGGCAGGACCTCCAGGCGATGGCCCGATTTGTTCAGTAGTTTCGAGCAATACGTGTCCAGCGCGGCGTTGCAAGTGAACTCCCACAGCCGCCAGCGGACCGCCTCGAGCAGCCCGCGGCTGAACACGCGGCCCGCGCCGGCCGGGGCGGGAAACCGCTCCGCGCCGCTCTCGATCCACAGCGGCCCGACCCAGCGGCCCAGCGCCCCGGTCGATTGTTGCTGAAACCAGAGCGAATCGGGACCGAAACCCGGGCAGCCGTCGCCGAGCCGTTCGACCGCCAGCCGGAAATATGCCTCGTTGGCGAAGTCGTCGCTGCCCAGCACCATCACGGCGTCGGCCGCCACGGCGTCGGCCGCGAACTCCAGGCCCCGCTGCCATTTCTTCGACAGCGGCCAGTTGGACTGCTCGATCCAGAAGAGGTCGAGCTCCGTCGCCATACGCTCCATAAAGGGGGCGTCCTCGGGCGAACAGACCGCGGCCAGCCTCAGCCGACAAACGTCCTGCAATCCGGCCGCCACCGCGGCGTGGTGGCGGAGCATCCGCTCGGCCACGCCGTGGCGGCGGTGGATCGCGGTCAGCAGGACGATCGTCGGCAGGGACATGGGGATTAGGGGTTGGGGATTAGAGATTGGAGTTCGGGCTTCTAATCCCTAATCCCCAATCCCTAATCTCTCTCTGGCTAGCTCAACTCGGGGGCGTAGTCCTGCGTCTGCGGCAGCAGCTCGATGATCGAGCCGGCGCCGCTGGCCGCGTCCAGGGCGATCCCTCCGCGGGCCATCGACGGGATGTCGTCGAACCGACCGGCGGCCGCTCCATAGACCTCGGCGTACTGGGTGACGGCGTCGGCCGCGACTATCTTCCGCGTCCCCTGGGCGTTCCACAGGCGGACCGGGCAATACTGGTCGGCGGCCAGGGCCGGGATTTCGATCGTGCCGATGCCCAGCTCGTCGGCCCCGCAGACGGCCAGCTTGCCGGCGGTGAGTTTCACCCGGGCGAACTGTTCGATGACCCCGCCGGCCTGGAAGGTCCGGCAGGGAGTTTCAACGTATTGACTCATGTTGATCTCCAAAAATGGTGGTTAGTGGTCAGTGGTCAGTGGAAAGGGGCCGGGCTACCGGCGGGAGGTCTTTCGAGCGGCGTTATAGGCCGCCAGGTATTCCTCGTGCAGTTCCGGGTTCTCGCGGACGACCGCCCGGACCGCCTGCGACCTCGACATGCCGAGTGTGATCTTCGCCTGCAGGGCCTCGTTCCAGGCGACGATCGGGTCGCCGCCGGTCTTCTGGTTTGTTCCGCCGCCCAGCGGCTCGACGCCCATCTTCTGTGCGTCGGCCAAGGCCTTGGCCGCCTCGGCCTCCTTCCGCGTGGCCTCCAGCCGGCGGTTCTGCTCGGCCATCCAGGCCGACTGGGCCTGGGCCGCGGTGGCGTTGGCCTCGAGCTGCGAGGCGATGAACTCCGCGTCCGCTCCGGGAAGGGCGGCCTTCAGGTCGTGATAACCGGCCGGCTGGGGCTGCAAGGTTGCCGTCGTCGTCTCGATGGGCAATGCGGGCGGGGCGGCCGGCTTGATCGGCTCGGTGGTGTTGTCTTGGGGGTTGGGTTGCGTTGGTTGGGTTTGGCTCATTTGAGCGGCTCCTCTGAGTTCTTGGGGAAGGTGATTAAACATGTTCGGATCAATCGACGCAGCGAGCGCGAGCTGGGCGGAAGTTCGATCGGCAAAACCCTCGGCGACGGCCTCCTCGGCAGTGAACCAGGTCTCGTCGTCCATGAACGCGGAAACTTCCTCGGCGGGTCGTTTGGTGCGGGCGGCATAGATATTCACCAGTTGCGATTTCATCTTGTCGAGCAGTTCGGCCAGCTCGCGCATGTCCTCGGCCTCGCCCGCGCCGATGCCGAACGGGTTGTGGACCATCATGTACGAGCCGGCGGCCATCACGATCTCGTCGGCGGCCATCGCCACCACCGAGGCTATCGAGGCGGCAATGCCGTCGACGTGGGCGACCACTTTCGCCTCCTGGCGTTTGAGGATGCTGTGGATCGCCGTCCCTTCGATGATGCTCCCGCCGGGGCTGTTGATCCGCACGTCGATCGTGGAGATTTTGCCAAGCGCCTTTAGCTCATTGTGGAACTCCTTCGCGCTTATCCCGTACCAGGGGTCGATCACGTCGTAGAGCAGGATTTCGGCGCGGTCCGCCTCGGCGCGGATCGAGAACCCCCGCCCCTCGTCCCTCGTCCCTGGCCTCCGATTAAGCTGTGGCATTTCCAGCCTCCTCTTGGTCCGTGTTGAGCGAGAGTTGGATTCCCTCGGCCATCGGCAGGCTGGCGATCTCCCGCCAGGTGACGTTCAGGCCCTTGTACTTACCGTTCAGCTCCTCGGCCTTCAGATGCGACTTCTCGATCAGGTCGGCGTTGTCCTCTACAATTTCGGTCGACAGATCGCTCCATTCCATGCCTCGTTCCGCGGCTCGACGCCTATGTGAAATCAAGGCGTTTCGGGTGCGGACCAAATCGGCGGTCGCCTCCTTAAGAGGCTCGATATAGGGCCAGGTCGGAGTGTTGAATCGATGATCGAAAATGGCGATGTCGCCGCTGGCGGCGGCGTTCCGCAACGCCGCGTCCTCGGCCATCCAACGGCGCAACTGCCAGCGGTAGATCGGCGAATGAAACTGATCGACCAGTCGCCGCTGGTTATTTCTAAAACCCATCTGGGCCTGCGATACACTGCCCCTCCACCCACTGAAATTTGTTTGCGTCGGATCGAGCAAGAGTAAACAAAGGGGCATACCCAAGTTCACTCCGATCAAATTCAAAATCAATCTCACGTAAGGTGCAAACTCCGTGTCGGGTACGTGGGGCGAATCGAGCTTGAACTTCTCGCCCGGGTAGCCGACAAACTCGCGGCCCATCCCCATCCCCTCGATCTGTCGAATGGTGCCGTTGGCGAGTTGCTCGGTGGTCGCGTCGGTCTGCTCGCCGGCGGAGAACATCTGGTTAAAATCCTTCTCCCGCTCGCGGAATACGGCGAAACCGGTGACAATCTGTTTGTGCAGCAGTTGGGCGAACTCGATGTCGTCGTGCATCCCGACCAGGTCGAAGACCGGCGCCAGCGCGGAGACGCCGCGGGTCTGGGTGGCCCGCTTCGGCCGCAGTACGTGAAAAACCTGCTTGTTCCCCTTGGCGTCGCGGGCGGCATATTCGCGGAACTGGTCCAATTTCAGAGTCGCCGGGCCGGTCCCCACGTCCTCAAGCGTCAACCAGTAGCGGATCGGTTTGCGGGTAAGGGGGTTCAACTCGACGCCGTGGACGACGTTCTCATTTTTGCTAAAAGTCGGTTTGCGCAGCCGGTGGCCCTCGATCAGTTCGATCGCTCCGGACGATGTGGCCAGCCCGATGATGTCGCCATCCACTTTGATCGCCCGCGAGACCACCTGCTCCAGCTCCCAAAACGTCCGCTCGCCGGCCAGGTCGCAGCGGTCGGCGTCGATCGAGTACTCGTACCACCGCTCGGCCAGGTCCTTGTTCAGTTTCGGATCGCCGGTAAGCGGGCTGAGCGTGAAACCGTCCTGAATCTCGTTCTCCATTGCCCGGTCGATCGTCTGCCCGACGATGCAGTCGTTGCGGTCCATGTCGCGGGCGTACTCCATGATCCGCAGGTAGTCGGCCTCGCTGCGGTAGTGGTAGTCGGCGCCGCTCCCCATCGGGGCCAGCCCGGTTCGGCGACGGCGGAACCGGCTCTGCTTGGCGGCCGAATAGTCCGCCCGCATGTCGGCGAAACTCTCGATCAGGCTGGGGTTGTCGCGGCGTCTACTCACGAATCACGGAAATCCTCGATTGAGAAGCATTTTGGCGGCGCGGAGCGGATGTTCGACTCGGTCAGATAGCGCTTGGCATCGGCGATCTCCTCGGCGATCAGCCGCGGATCGAGTTCGACTTCCCCTCCCCCGCCGCTGCTGGCCCGCTTGGGCAGTTTCAGCAACAGCAGCCGGCAGGCGGTGATGAACGCCCGGGCCTTGGCCGGCGAGCCGTCCTCGGCGTAGGATGCGTTGTCGGCGTAGGAGGCCTGGATGTCGACCAAGCTGCTGGCCGAGTTGAGCGCGGACATCGTTCAACGGAACAGGAGGGCGCGGAGAAAACTGAAAAAGCGATCGTTCAGCTATCGAGCTTAAAGCACCGCGCGGCCCAATTACAGCGCCAATCCGGCCCGGATTCCGCGGATTGTTCGGGAACCGACACTACCGTCCGAGGGAGGCTATTTCGCGCGAAATGACGCCGCCGGGCACGTCGAAGAGGCCCTGACGGCAGCTGAAGGGAATTGCCGGCTGGAAAATCAGCGGCCTTTCGATCAGCCAGCAGAACGGCCCGGTGGCGAGTGGGTCGGAGCAAAGCTCCTCTGGGTCGATCGCCGGCGGTGCTAGGAGATTGGGCAAGTTTTCTTGAATCAAACGCCGCGAGGCCGAATCGCCCGGTGCGTAGCGGAGCACGTCGATTATTTCGATCACTCCAACGACCGCCTCGCGGGGGATTTTCTTGTTGGGCGGGACCGCGACGCCCATCGCCTCCAGCGCGGTGCGGGCCGCGGCGTCGCTCCGCCGGGCGGCCGGCGAGTCGGCCGAGGCGTGGATCAGCAGCGGACCGCGATGATGCGTCCGCCAAGTGCGGTTTTCCACCCGCTTGTGCCCGTGGACGATCGCCCAGGCCCAGATGGGATGCACTGTGATGGCCTTCATGGCTGATCCTCAGAATGGAACTGGTTCGTTGCCGTGTGAAGTGCGGCGGCAATAGTCGGCCAGGTCGAGCGCCTTGCGGTACATTTCCTCGATCGGCGGGAGTTTATCGTAGGGCGGCTCCAGGTCCGGCAGATCGGCGTGTTAGGTCGGCCGGGGAGTTGCTGCTCCCCGGCCGGCCGCTTGTTATGGCTTTATGACAAACTCATACTTTTTTGGCAGTTTTGGTGCATCGCGGCACCTCTTCCAGCAGCCAGCGGACGGCGTCGGCCGCGGTTACGGCCCGTCGGCCGTTGGCCAGCAGCATGTTCTTGGCGTCCAGGGCAAGCGCCAACCGACGCAGCACCTCGGCATGACGCCGCAATACGCGGACGTCGACGTGGCGACTGACGTAACAATCTGAAAGATCGACGTCGAGCTGCGGAACGGTAATCGTTGCCGAGGGCAAAAAGCGCGGGCCGGGCTGTTCGACCTGCTGATCGACGACCTGGTCACTCTCGATCTCGGCCGGTTCGTTTTGTTCGTCGACGCTCAAGTCGCATACGGCCTCGGCAGGCGGCGGCGCTTCAGTTTCTTCGGCCAGTCGCCGAGCGGCCGGCGAGCCGAAAATCGCAAGCCAGCCCAGCGGATCTTCCTGCTTGCGGGCCATGTGGATCAATTCCTCGATCGAACAACCGGCTATCTCTGGCGTGATGCCTAGTCGTTGGGCCTCGGCGCGTAGCTCTCTCAAGAGCGGTTTCATCGTCACTGACATGTTGGTCCTCTCATTCTCGATCGGTCAAAAGGTACGGCCGGCCGTCCGGCGTGAGGAACGGCCGGCCGGCCGGCGGTGGTTTTTGTGCGGCTGGTTGCTCGGCGCTCCTGATGAGCCTCGCGCCGAGAAGATGAAAGGCACAAAGCAGGTTGCTCCCGTTGTCGAGGTAGTGGTTATCATCTTTTTCCTTGTACCAACGCAACTCCGAGCCGACGCCCGGCGTAAAGGTTTTGAGCGGCCGCTCAGCCACGTAGTGTTTGGCGACGGTGATGTGTTCGTTCGGATCGGACGAATGGTAGAACTCAACCGCCCCCTCGGTCCCACGCGGCGTGCGCAAACCGTCGAACAACTGCGTCTTCCAATTGTCGGCGTTGAAATCGACGCGAAACAGCCGTTCACTCGGCACCCAGAGCACGTGATATTCCTCGCCGATCAGCTTTACCTCCGTGCCGGTTTTGGGCGGTTTTCGATAGGTGCGAAAACGGCGGAACAACTGGCTGAGGCCGTAGCCGATTGCCGGGCGGAACCTGGCCCCTGATTTTTTTTGCCGGCAAAACTCATAGACTACATCGCCGTTCCAACCAGCGTCGATGAACACTACTTGCGGCACACGAATCTCGCCGTCCGGACAGTGCCAACCCTCCAGGATCACGTCGTCGCGGAATTGTTCCAGCGCCAACAGCAAGGCGCGTTTTACCTCCATGCTGTCACTGGGGACTTCGAAGGTTTTGTACTCGATTATGTGTCGCCGGCAACCTTTCCGACACGCCCCCAACGTCCAAGTGCAGAACCGTTTGCCGAGGTCGATTGCCATCGCAAACTGCTCGGTGTCTTCCGGCACCACGCCCTTGGTGTAGCGGCGATAGGCGAAGCGGCGACGGACCTGGTGAAAGTCCAACGGCGTGGCGTCGTAGTCGGGCGATTGCCAGGGGACCGCCCAATAGAATTGACACAGTTCCCTCTCCAGGGCCTCCTCGCCGGATGTGGCGTGCTTGGCGGCCCACTCCTTGGCCGCAATCTCAGAAGGACCCCAAAAAAGGTTTGAAAAAGCGTTCCAACGGAAACCGAGCGTGTCGGTCCGGGGCGGATCGCCGACGATGTTCCCCTCGGCGTCGATCGACTGGCCGCGGTGGACCAGCTTGGCGCGGCGGTTCATCTCCCTTCGCTCGGCCTCGGTCAACTTCTTGCCGCAAGTCGGGCAGGCGAAATAGGCGTTCTCGCGGGCTGCTATCTCCGAGTCGGCGTCCTGCCAACCGACCAGGTGTTCGCGTTCAGGGGTCACCCAATCGCCGCAATGCGGGCATGGACACACAATGCGGCTGGCCGTGCCGTTCTGGTATTCCGTCCAGATGCAACCCTCGGGGACGGAAACGGTGCATTCGAGGTGGCACCTGCGCAATTGTTCGGGAAAAGAGCCGGTCCGGGCCTCGATCTGACTGACCGGATCGGTCTCGCGGCTGGTCTCGCCGGCCACGTCCATCTTGTCCACCTCGGTGCCAACGACGCAGCGGGCCGTGTATGAACTGCGGTTTTCGTCGCCGCCGCCGGCCGACATGAACTTTAGCACCCCGCCGTTGGTCAAGCGGATCTCCTCGGTCCAACCGCCGCGGCTGCCGCTGCCGTCACGCGGTAAATGTTGGCGATAGCGCGAGGCCATGATCGCCGGTAAGATTTCGTCTTTGAATTTGTCGCGGTTGATTTTCTGCGTCGGCGAAAAGACGATCACCGGCTCGCGACACTCGAAGGCGTAGTAGAGCGTGGGCAGGACGTAGGCGATCGTCGATTTACCCGATTGCACACAGCCCAGGACGGCCGAACGGCGCCAACGGCCGCCGTCCAATTCTCGGACCAGCAATCGCGCGAACGGCTGCGTGTCCCAACTAATGAGCGTACCTTTGGCGAGGCCTTTTGGGATCACAAACTCCGCGGCGGCGAACTCCTCCATCGATCGCAGCCGCGGGGTCCTGGCCTGTTCAAGGAGCCAGTGAAATTCAGCCCGAGCCGCCCGAGTCGAGGTCAGCATTGTCGCCATCAGAAGCAAGTAGACGGTCGATTTCACGTTTGCAGTTGTCGAGGGCATCGTTGAGGATTTTTTGGGCCCGAGGACCGAATTGTCTCAGCAGGGCCTCGCCGGCCACGCGGAGAATCCCGCCGATTCGGCTGTGACCGTCGTGAATGATCCGCCGTTCGATCCATAGCCCTTGTTCTCGCTCGATTTGCAACTCGAGCTTGCGGCACTCAAACTGCCGCTTCCGTTCCAAGGCCGGGCTGGCCACGCCGGCAATCTCCGGGTCATCGTCGTCGGCCCCGGCGAGCTTCCGCGCATTGTCGGCCAGGAATTCGTGCAACGCCTTGACGAAGGCCGGCAGGTCGATCGTCGCGCTGCCGATCGGCAGGCCATACCGCTCGGCCTGCTCGTTGATTACCTTGATCTGCCGACCGGACCATTCCCTCCATTCCTTTTTGCGGATCGAGCGGTAATGCTTCTGGCGTTGCTCCTCATCGCGCTGTTTTTCAAATCGCCTCAACGCCGCGATCTCGTCACGGGAAGGTTTTTCTCCGCGCCGCTGTTTCTCCAGCGCGGCCATTGTCAGCCTTTGATCGGATTGCTGCGACGATTTGCCCATCTACCTCACCCCGATCACTGGCGTGCTATTTCGCGCAAAATAGTGGATGGCCTGCAACGGTTACTTACCCGGATGTTGACACCATCCGTATGAAAAAACCCTTGAATCCCCCGGCCGAAGGCCCCCAGGGTAGCCTGCCGGAAAAGAACCTAAGCCCCGGGGGGGGAGGTGGGTCGAACTTTGTCGGCGACGAGGATGGCGAGCAGTTCGGCGGCCTTGGTGGCGTCGTTGGCGGCGTAGTAGGTGGCGACCTTCTTGACCACCTCGCCCAGCTTGGCCACCATCGCCTCGTCGCTGCGGACGGCTTTGACAATCTCCCCGACCTTGTGGACCAGGCCCGAGTAGTCGCCGACGGCGTACATGTCATACGCCTCGGCGAACCAGTCGAGGCCCCAGCTTTTCATCAGGTTTGCCAACTCCAGGGCGTGCTTCCGCCGCTTCTCGCGTCGGTTGTAGAGCCACAGACCGCCCAATGTCAGGGCCAGTGCGGCGCCGGCCAGGATCACGTACTGCCAAATCAGGGGAACGTCGTAGAACATTGGGATTATCCTTGATGGTGTAGTGGGTAGTGGATAGTGAATCACATGCGGTTTCGCACGCCGCACGTTAGCAGTTCTGAGCAGAAGTAAGCGGTTCTAGGCAGTTCTCAGCAACCGCTACTCTTTCTTACCGGCGAAGTAGACGACGAACCCCGCCACGACGCCCCCCAACACGCAGAGGCCCGCCAATAGAGGCGACCGCTCGGCAGCCGTAGGCGGCTTATACGATGGCCGAAGCGGCTTCGGCCCTACTTGCACATCCACCGACGGCCCCGGCCGCACTTGCACCTGGGCTTCCAGCAACCCGATCAGCGCTTCGATTCGGGCGTCCTGGGCCTTGTCGTTGGCCTCGGCTTCCTTCCGCCAGGGCAAC
>Ga0307433_1001993_pt1 | contig 10135 bp, 7 predicted proteins | sample SalMarWE160210MG_FD_202166 | JGI IMG/M metagenome (GOLD analysis project Ga0307433, IMG submission 202166) | Salt marsh sediment microbial communities from the Plum Island Ecosystem LTER, Massachusetts, United States - WE1603-210 | ecosystem: Environmental > Aquatic > Marine > Intertidal zone >...
CGAAGACGACGCACGTGCTGCTGACGGAGGCCGGGGCGTCGGAGGCGCGAGCCATCTCGCCCAGACCGTCCAGACCGACGCCCAGACGCGAGGCCACCACCTCCAGAAACCGGCCCGTGCCGGCGGCGCAACGGTCGTTCATGGCGAAGTCGCGGACCCTGCCGCCCGGGGCCAGGCGGAGCAGTTTGCTGTCCTGGCCGCCGATCTCGACGACCGTCGCGGCGCCGGGCACGCCGTGGTGCACGCCGGCGGCGTGGCAGGTGATCTCGGTGACGGTGATGTCGGCAAACGAGATGGCCCCGCGCGTGTAGCCGGTGGCCACCACTCGGGCCACGTCGCTTCGGGCGAGTCCCTCGCGGGCGAGGAGTTGGTCGAACAGTTCGTGGGCGAGCCGGTCATGGTCGACGCCCTGGTCGCGGACGCCGGAGGCGACGACTCCCCCGCCGCCGGCGCGGAGCAGGACGATCTTGATCGCCCTCGACCCGCCGTCCACACCGGCACAGATCATGGGTTTCTCCGGGGTGCGCCTTGAGCGAGTGGCACGACCGTTTGACTCGTCAAACAGCGGCACCCCACGCTTCGGGTGCCGCCGCGTCTTCCTTCGGATGGCATAACGCGCCCGCGCCGGCCCTCCCGGGAACCGGCGCCCAGCCATGACACGCACATCCTATGTGCCGACCGTAACCTTATCAAGCCCAAAGCACGTGACGGTGAGTTCGCAAACCGGCGCCATCGGCGGCGACAGCACTCCATGGCCGTCCGCACGACAAGGAGCCGGAAAACCAGACGGAAGTGGGGACTTAACGCAAGGCTAGGATTGGGAACGACGGCGGCAAAAGGGACTATTGGGCACAGCAAAGCGGCATTACCACTTCTGCGGCAGCTTCTTCTTCGATGACGCCAACGTTAGTTCTGTGCCGCCCGCCTTTCTGTACCAGGGCTGGCTGAGTCGGCTTAAGACTGCTCCTACACTGAATCACTGATGCACGGAGTTCTGCCCCTACGGGGCTTATTGGGCCGCTTGAGGGCGTCACAACGAGAAGGGGCTTCAGGACAACCGCATAGGCATCTCGGCTGATCTTGAACCAATACCGGCCTCCGACTGAACGAATCTTCCCGACCGGTGCCTTCTGCGCGACATAGCCTATCCGCTCGCCCTGAATATGGTCTCCGGGCGTTGACTGCACGCCGCACTGGCGATAGTGCAAGAGAATATGTTTAGTCGGAGAGGGCATCTTCTGCAAACGCAAGCTTTCCTTCGGCCACAAGACGATGGCAGATTCGGACTGCAAAAGACGGGTCAAGTTCGAGCGCCACAGCCACATCGAAGGCATCTGCGCGTGGATTAGTATTAAGGTACTCCAGTATTTCTTCCTTGGCGTCCGACTCAGAGATCTCACGCGGGGCATAGTGTTCAATCTGGCTGTCCGGAGTTTCCTTGAAGTAGTCAGCCAAATTGCCTGTTTCGGCAGCCTGCCGGTCTGCCTCTCTCTGGGCCACCTCTGCACGGGCTGCGTTCACTTGCTGTAGGAAACTCCACTGGAGAGCGCGGGCCACATCTTCCAGCACGGCAATCATGCCGAAATTGCGGTCTATCCACCTGCGGCCAGTGCCAACCAGCCAGAACGGCTCCGGCTTTCCGGCTGACCCTTCTAGCCTCCTGGGCATGTCGAAAGTGCCCTGCACCTGGATGATTCTATTCACCTGGTCCGGCGCCAATAGTTGTGTCATGGTTTCAGTTCCAACATTCTCAGCAGGTCTTTTTGGCACGCCAATATGCGTCTCGCGGTCCTAGCAAGGCCGCCCTTGGGGGGGGCGAAATGCCTCGTTGCCAGCCGAAGGTGCAGTCGCTTCTTGTCTGCCAGTTCAACAATGACGTTTTCCAGAAGCGGCCTGGGTCGCACCTCTTTGAGCCAAGCGAATCGCAGCCCAATGATGCCTGCCTTGTCATTGAAGTGAAGAGGCAGCGGGATCTTCTGCTGGCGCGATGAAACCTCTTGGTGAACCACGCCGCGCACATCCCGAAAAGAGAATCCGACCTGCTTGCGCCTGACAAAGCGATAGAACCGTCCGACCGTGGCAAACGGCACATCAACACGCTGTATCTTCTCGGGTTGTTCGGCTTGCATGTCGATAATCAGGCGCATGTATCCCTTGGCGTCGCGTTCGCTGAGAAACAATGTCACCTTGAAGCAGCCAGTCTTGGCTTTGGCCTGACTAAACGCGAGCAGCCCTGTTGCAGAGTCGTAGGGAGGCCAACTACCCGAAAGGAACGCGAGGAGTGCCTCTTGCGGCACCCTAACCTTGGCCTGAATCTCAAGGCTGACGATTCCCGCCTTGCTCATGTCGCTTGCGAGAACCCGTGCCGATGATCTCGCTCGCCTTGGCGACTGCGCCTTCTTGGCTTCCGGAGTCATTCGTAGCCCTGAGCGGCGATGTTGGGTACGCGGTTCAGGCGCCAGCGCGCGCTCACACACTAAGTATACACTGAAACCCCTGCCAAAGCAAATATCGACCAGATCTCCTGCCGCTCTGCACCTTAGACTACGAGGTGGGCAACAGCGTTGGCAAGGAAAAACCTCGCCATCGGCGGCGACAGCAACGCCATCGCCGCCCGCACGAGGAGGAGCCGGAAAACCAGAATGTCCCCTTTTCTTGTCCGCTTTTCCCTTGAGCCTTGCCCCTCGGCCTGCAACACGGTAAACACGTACGGGGCCGATGGCTGAAGCGGTCCGAGATACGTTCTGCGCGGTGGTTCTCCGTAACCACCGCGCAAGAACCCGATGAATCGCGGCGGGTACGGAGACCCGCCGCGCACACACTTTACAGGAGTTATCTCGGACCGCTTAAAGCCGGCGCGGCCAGGCTTGAACGTGCTCGATCCGCATTGGGGACTTGCCTTGCACCTCGACGCCGCCAACCTCCGCGACCGCGACCGGGCACTCACCCGCGAGTGGCTCCTCACCGACGGCGCGGGCGGTTACGCCTCCTCCACCGTCCTGATGTGCCCGACGCGGCGCTACCACGGTCTGTGGGTGCCGGCCGTGCGGCCGCCGCTGGCCCGACACGTTGTCCTCTCGCACATCGACGAGCGGCTCATCGCGGCCGACGGCGAGACCTGGCTCTCGACCACCGAGTACGCAGGCGGCTTCCATCCCGACGGCTCCGTCGTGGCCGAGTCGTTCGAGACGGACCCGATGCCGCGGCTCGTCTCCCGCGCCGGTGCCGTGACCGTCGCACGCCACGTCGCGCTGCTTGCCGAAGGCGAAGGCGTCTGCATCACCTACGAGGTTCAGGCCGACGGCCGGTGGACGCTCGACCTGGCGCCGATGCTCGCCCTTCGCTCCATGCACGCCTTGGCCGAGGCCCGCGAGAGCGTCCGCGTCGAGCCGATCGAGAAGGCCTGCGGCTACCACGTCCTCTCGGAGCGGCTGCCCGGCGTCTTCCTCTGGGCCGACACGGCCGAGGTGACCGAAGCCAGCGGCAAGCCCACGTGGTACGAAGGGATCCTTCTGCGCGTCGAACGCGACCGCGGCTTCGAGTTCACGCACGACCTGTTGGCGCCGGGCCGCTGGACGGTCCGCGGCCAAGGCACCGGCCTCTGCCGCCTCTTCTGCTCCTTCGACTCGCCGGGGCAAGTAGGTGCCACGGCCGGTCTTGCCCGGCCGTGCGTTGTTCATTCCGCCAGTGAGCCTTCGCCCATCGAGCAACTCTCGCGCGCCGCCGACGCCTTCCTCGTCACGCGCCGCGTCGCCGGCGAGGGCCTCATGACCGTCATCGCCGGCTACCCCTGGTTCGCCGACTGGGGCCGCGACGCCATGATCGCCCTGCCGGGCCTGGCCATCGAGACGGGCCGGCTCGATGCGGCTGAGAAGGTCCTGACGACCTTCGCCTCGGCCGCCAGAGGAGGCATGATCCCCAACCGCTTCGACGAACATACCGGCGAGCCGTCCTACAACACCGTCGACGCCAGCCTCTGGTTCATCCAGGCCCTTGCCGCCTACCTGGACGCCGTCGATCACGCCGCAGGTATCCGCGACTGCCTGTGGCCGGCCGCCTGCCACATCGTCGAGCATTACGCCGCCGGCACGCGCTTCGGCATCCACGCCGACACCGACGGCCTCATCGCCGCAGGCGACGAGGACACGCAACTGACCTGGATGGACGCCCGCACAAGCGACGGCCGACCCGTCACGCCGCGCTACGGTAAACCCGTCGAGGTCCAGGCCCTGTGGCTCTCCGGCCTTGCCCTCATGGAAGAGATGGCCGAGGCGCTCGGCGAAACGCCGCCCGCCCCGTGCGCCCTGGGCCCGCGGGCACGCGATGCCTTCGAGGACCTCTTCTGGAATGACGAGACCGCGTGCCTCTACGATTGCGTCTTCCCGGATGGTCGGCGCGACCCCGCCATCCGGCCGAACCAGGTGCTTGCCGTCGGCCTGCCGCATGCACCGCTCACCGGCAAGCGCGCCAAGTCCGTCGTCCGGACCGTTTGTGCGAAACTCATGACGCCGCGCGGCCTTCGGACGCTCGCACCGGCCGATCCGTCGTATAAAGGAACGTACGGCGGCTCGCCCGACGAGCGGGATGCCGCCTACCATCAGGGCACCGCCTGGCCGTGGCTCGTCGGGCCGTACGTCGACGCCGTGTTGGCGGCCGAGCCGCGCGATTGCGCGCGCGGCCAGGCGCGGCAGATTCTGGAGTGCCTCATGGCGACCATGGACGAGGCGGGCCTCGGCTTCATCAGCGAAGTCTTCGACGGCGACCCGCCGCACCGACCGGGCGGCTGCATCGCCCAGGCCTGGTCCGTCGCCGCCGCCATTCACATTCACCGCGTCCTGGAAGCCACCGGAGGACCGCCGTGAACGCCTGGCGTCAATCTGTGATTCTGAGGCGTCCCGGCTCGCCGGGACGACGAAGAATCTTGCCGCGGCCTTTCGCCGTCCCCAGCAACCGCACGGCGAGATTCTTCGCTGCGCTCAGAATGACAGCGGTAGGCCGGGTCGTGCCCCGGCAGTCACGCGTTGGCGCCAAATCGCCGTGGCGTGCCCCGGCCTACGTGATGCTCGCCCTGCTGCTTGCCTCGCCCGCCTTCGCCCAGGGGGTCGACGTCACCGCCTCCCTCGACATCACCGACGGCTGGGCCCGCGTCGGAGCGTATGTGCCGGTGACGTTCAAGGTGACCAACCGCACCGACACCGAGATCGCCGAGGTCTTCGTGACGACCGGCGGGCCGGTCGACGTCCGCTCCGACTTGCGCCTGGCCACCGGTGAGACGGCCGAGAAGGTCCTGCCGGTCTTCTACGTGGGGGGCGACCTGCCGCTTTGGGTCGAGTTTTTGACTGAGAGCGGCGCCACGGTGGCGCGCACCGAGGTCACGGCGCGGGAGACGCGTGCCCTTCCCGGCAACATGGCCCTAGTCGCAGTCTCCCAGGACGGCCCGGACCTGGAGGACGCGATGAAGACCCAAGGGAAGAGTGTGACCGGCAAGAGAGTGCTGCACATTCTTCGCCTCCCGTTTGACAGACTGGAAACGGCGGCGCAGTGCGGCGTGCTGCACGCGGGGGCGGGTCCGTTGAACACGTCCCTGACCGACGGTACTCCGATGATTACGCCTTCCCGAAGCGGCGTGATCGGCGTCGGGGTTCCCCCATTTCCGCTCGGCGTCCGGTCGGCCATCCAACCCGGAGTGTATCGGCTGCTGGGGGCAGCCGAGTGGCCAGCCTCGGAGCGACTCAGGCTCTGGACGTGGCTGGGTCTGTTTGCACTCGCGGTGGTCGTGGCCGCCGTTCTCGTGCCAGCGCGCCGCGCTGTGGCTGGTGCGCTTGTCCTGGTGGTTCTTGCTGGCGCTGCCGCCGGGCTCATCTACTGGCTTGGCCTCCCTTCCGGGTCCCGCGTCTGCAACACGCGCATCTTCTACCGGCGACTGCAAGGCTCTCCCCAGCAGGCGCTAGAGGAGATCACCCTCCTACAGTCGCGGGGCGGCGCAAGTGCCCGGTGCCCCACGATAGATGTCGCCACGCTTCCCCTGCCGATCTTCGCCTCCTCGGACGACCTCGTGCGGCCATCCGCGGTCATGGATTACGGCTACGATTACGGCTACCACGTTGAGACAAGGGGTCCGCCCCTCGTGGTCCACGTCTTGAGCCTGGGAATGGCCCACATCTGCGAATCCGTACCGTTCGACTTTCTGTTTCCGCATCCCGACCGCAACCAGTTGGCACACGCAGCGGAAGATCCGACAGCGGTCAAAGCCCTCCTGATTGAGGGCAGCCGCGCGACCGATGCCGACGGCCGCTCGCAGACCATCAACGCTTGGGCCGTCGAGTGGCAGGGGAGCGACGATCCGGATGTGGCTTACGCAGGGCGGAGCCTGAAGTGGTGGGACAGCGACCGGCGCGAGGGCGATGGGCCGTTTCTCCTTGCGTGGTTCCACGATCCCGTGTCGGACCACTCTCTGTGGAAGGGAGCCCAAGTCGTGCGCCTCCCCGCCCTCGTCGTCTACAGCGAAGCGCCGAAACAGGACTAACCGCGTGGTCGGGCTGGCCATGCCACCAGCCACGCAGCAACCCCACTGCCGTCTTTCTCACGCCGGGTGCCATGCTTTCGCTCGCGAAAGCATGTTCTCGACCGTTCGCGCGGTCGGCAGCCTTGGTCGGGTGCCATGCTTTCGCTCGCGAAAGCATGTTCTCCACCGTTCGCACGGTCGGCAGCCGGGTGCCATGCTTTCGCTCGCGAAAGCATGTTCTCGACCGTTCGCGCGGTCGGCAGCCTTGGTCGCGTCGTGCCGTTCAGGCGGCTTCAGCCGCCTTCCCCCGCCGCAGGCGGGTGAAGGCCAGGGCCTCTGGCCCTGGTGGGACTTACGATGTGAATTCGCCCGGATATAGATCTCATTTCTGCCAACCCCAGTCTCTGTGCGCAGAAAACACCTTGCCAATTTCGGTTGGCCATTGACGTGATCGCGCGGATACGGGCAGTAGACTTACTGGTTCGCGGCCCTCTTCTTGGCGACGAACATCCCGATGAAAAACACAGCCGGGATGCCGATGAGGTGGACGATCAACCACCCATAGTTGAGGAACTGGAGCGGCTCAGGCAAAACGATACTCAGGATCGGCAGTGTCATCATTAGTCCCTTTCCGCATAACGGCTTGGCCAAAGGTCCATGCCTTAAGACTCCAGTGACGCCCCGTACTTGGACTTCGCGTGGGTCACCGCCTTGTTCGCGACCACCCCCGCCATCCCTGGGTCGGAAAAGGATGACGTCCTCGGAATCTCTGGAATCGATGTCGTCCGTTGACGCAGACCGACCCGTTACTCCTTCGGCGGCAACATGACCTTGTCGATGATGTGGATCATGCCGTTTGACGCCACGACGTCTGGTGTGGTGACCGTAGCGCCGTCGACCATGACCTTGCCACCGACCACCTTGACAGGCAGCATGGCGCCCCCGGCCGTCTTGGCGCTCTGGCCGTCCAGTTTTATGGCGTCGGCGGCCGTGACCCGACCGGGCACCACGTGGTACAGAAGAACGGCCTTCAGCTTCGGAATGTCTTTCAGGAGCGCGTCAAGCGTGCCTTCAGGCAAATCCGCAAAGGCCTTGTCGGTCGGCGCAAAGACGGTGAACGGGCCTTCCCCCTTGAGGGTGTCGACAAGGCCGGCGGCCGTCAGCGCCTTGGCTAAGGTCTTAAACGAGCCAGCGGCCACGGCTGTATCAACAATGTCTTTGGGGGCGCGGCTTCCTTTTTGCTTCTCGCAGCAAATGCACATGCCAACGACCGCGCACAATACGACCATCAGCACAATCCGGGTTGCTGAGCGTTCCATGGTTTCGTCTCCTTAAATTGGGGCAAGCGCCCAAGCCAAACTGAATCCGACCCAACGATCAAACCCAATGGCAAGCATCCCTGCTCTTCTAACGTAACCCGCAGGCGATACCCGGGCAAGAGGGAGTGTAAATTCTAGGATTCCGGGATTCCGGGGAAAGGATACGGTTTTCTTCAGGCCCGGCGACACTGCGTTTTCTGCATTACGTTTGCGGCGGCCGAGTGGGGCTTAGCCACGGGGCGTGAGATCGAAAGGAACACGACATGACCTGCACGCGCACACATCGGAAGCGTCACGTTACGGCCTGGGCGGTCCTTGCGGCAGCAATGCTGTTTCTCTCATCCGCCGTCCTTCGTGCCGGGTGCCATGCTTTCGCTCGCGAAAGCATGTTCTCGACCGTTCGCGCGGCGTGCCCCGGCCTCCCCGCTGTCACCCCGAGCGCAGCCGAGGGGTCTCGCCGTTGTGTTCGCCGAAGCCTTTGCGAAGGCGGGTTGCCGTAGCGTTTCTCGTTCAGCGTTCGGTGTTGAGGTTGTAGGCCGGGGCGTGCCCCGGCAATCATGGTCGTGTGGCACCGCTCAGGCCGCCTCGGCGGCCTTCGCCCGCCGCAGGCGGGTGAAGGCCAGGGCCTCTGGCCCTGGTGGAATCGGCCCGCGCATCGTTTTTCTCTCTTCTCGTGCGGCCCGCCGCAGGCGGGCCGCACGAGAAGAAGGCACAGGGGGATGGCCGCCGCGCTCACCCACCCCGGCCCAAAGGGCCGGGGCTACACCGTCGGCGGCTCCACCGCCGACGGCCAAGGCCGATGAATCGGCCTGACCACGTCACCCATCGCTCGCGGCGTGCCCCGGCCTCCCTGCTGTCACCCCGAGCGCAGCCGAGGGGTCTCGCCGTTGCCGCCGGCCGTCTTTCTTAAGGCTTGCCCCACCCCCGCCAAACCATTACCATGTCCCCATGGTCATGACCGCCCACAGCCCGGGATGATTCGGAGGCCAGCGTATGGTTTTCCAGAGCCGGACAACCACGGAGAAGCGGAACACACTGTCCTGTCCGCGGAATAACCATTCAGCCTGGTTAAGGAGAGTTGACATGCGTGCGACCGTGGCGCTGCTGATGGGCTGTTTCGTCGCAGGCTGCCTGCAACCATCGAGAGTTAGCCGCTCTCAGGAGTTGTTTTGGGAGTTGTTTAAGACCTCCTCTTCAGTGGAGGAGCCGAAGGTGACGGCCGGGTTCACACTGGCTTCTGGCGTGGACCGCCAGGTGGCTTCTCGGAAGATTGAGAAGTACCTGAGGGAGAATTCGGAGAGTGAAAAGAGCGATTCGTTTCTGTCTGGGCGGGGTGAATGGGCGTGCGTTCTTGCCGATCTCGAGCGGCTCACCTTCGGCTTTCCCGGCATGACGGGCACCGCTGACCTCGACATTAAGATCAACGAACTATTGTATGCCGTCAAACTTAAACGGAGGGGCGCGGAGGCACTGCCCGTGCTTATCCGTACGATCTTAGACCAAGAGGCCACTGTGAACGCGAGGCACCTTGCGCTCGAGGTCCTGCGAGACGCAAGAGACAAGCGGGCCATTCCGGCGCTGGCCATTGTGGCCGGCAAAGTAGGCCCCATTGACGTGTGGGAAATGGATGACTGGCGTATAGGTCTGGCCTTCCTGGCTCGGGAAGCGCTTGCGCACACAATTGAGCCGGACGCGCCGACCTGGAATGACTACCTCTATAATGATTGTGGCCAGAGGGTCGAGACCTGGTATCGCACGTGGCAAAAGGGTCAGCCGCCTGACGTTCCGGGGGGTTCGGGGGACGCGAGACTTAATTGATGGTTGACTCACGCGTGAGGGCGGTGATAAGGCGGGGGTAAGGCTCGACTGGCTCGTGTCGTTGCTGCGCTGCGCGTGGCACATCACGTAACGCAGCACGCGGACCTCGTCAGCGTGGGTGCACAGCACCCACCCGACGACTGCGTTTAAGGCCGTTGCCGTTTGCTGTTACCTGGATTCGGGCCGTTCTCAGCGTTCTCAGCGGTCTCTGCGTTAAGGTCTGTTGCCGTTGCCGTGGCAGAAAGGCCGCGTGGGTGCAAAAGCACCCACCGTACGATTGCGTTTTAAGCCGTTGCCGTTTGCCGTTACCTGGATTCAGGCTGTTCTCAGCGTTCTCTGCGTGCTCTGCGTTAAGGTCTGTTGCCGTTGCCGTGGCCGGCTGCGTTAAGGTCTGTTGCCGTTGCCGTGGCAGAAAGGCCGCGTGGGTGCACAGCACCCACCCGACCACTGCGTTTAAGGCCGTTGCCGTTTGCCGTTACCTGGATTCGGGCCG
>Ga0307433_1001996_pt1 | contig 10122 bp, 7 predicted proteins | sample SalMarWE160210MG_FD_202166 | JGI IMG/M metagenome (GOLD analysis project Ga0307433, IMG submission 202166) | Salt marsh sediment microbial communities from the Plum Island Ecosystem LTER, Massachusetts, United States - WE1603-210 | ecosystem: Environmental > Aquatic > Marine > Intertidal zone >...
GTATGATCCAATCCTAAGTGAAGTATATATTGACACGGCATAATACATTTTCCCATTAAGACTATCAAAAACGAGATAAGGGTCACTATCAATTGTCAATCCTGGAAGGAGTATTGCAGAAACTCTGTCTTTAACATTACGATTTATTAAATAATAATGTTCTTCTTGAAATACATACCCCCATAATCCAAAACTTGCAGTATACCAGAAGCTTTCTAAGCCAGTAAGCATTCCGTCAGGTTCTCCAGTATAGTTATATTTATTATTTGGTATTGCATTACCCCATTCAGTACCAAGGAGTATACCATTATCATACGCACCTAAACTACTATATTCACCTTGTTGCTCTAAAAATCGTCGACTTTCAGATTCACCGAAAAATATAGGATAATTCTCGGAGACTCCAAAAATTTCTGATACATTGACTAATTTTCCTGATGAAGAATTTAATGCTAAAAATCCTTCAACATGATCATATAATTGAGTATGAGTAGCCACAGAATCTCCTTCGAATTGTGAGAGTCTCACTGTTTTTGGGGCGACCCAATATTCTCCTCCATTGAAGTAGACAATATCGGAATCTGCGAGACCTTCAAAGGTAGTTCCTATTTTTGCCGCGATGAATTGAACCGCATAATCTTGATCGTACTGACGAATTTGATGAAGTATGTCAGCATCAGAAGTATTAGATGTTAACTTAGATAACGTAAAATTCTCAATAGGTCTATCCTCAAACATATCTAAACCCGCGCAATCTGAAGTCCATTGGACTTCTCTTAGATTTTTTCTGGTCCACTGTTGATCAATCCATACATCAGTTTTATTAAGGTTAATATAGGAGCCAATACTGATAAATAATGGAATTATAACTAAAATTGTTAACACTACTCCAATGAACCCCAATTTTTTCCATTTATCCCTTTTAATCATATATTTACCTGAATCTTTCGAATAGATTAATCTACCAAAAATGTATACGAAAGCACCTACTGCGATTAAACCAATGAATCCAAATATTAGTGACCAGCTTTGAGTGATGCTTATACCATCTAAAGATAGGGTTGGCAAGCCAAAGAATCCAATTCCCAATAACAATCCAATTATGATTATAATGTTAGATAAAACATAATAGTCATTTCTTCTTAGGTAAAAATTTTTCGCAATATTTAGTACTGCACGAAAAATTAATACCATGAGAATAAAATTTATAATTGGTATGATTAAATTGCTATAGATAAAAATTGTCGTAAAATCTTTACTCGTAGGGTTGAATAGGACATTAAAAGCATCTGTAAGGATAGTGGGGGATATTTGTAATTCTCCATTTTCAAGTAAATAAATTACCCATGAAAAACCTTGATTATTGGAATCTAATAAAAATCCAAATAAATAGAAAACTACGAATCCTATTGTCCACCAAAATATTATTGATTTTAAATAAGAAGGTTTTCCAAACCTTAATTTTGTACCGATAATACTCAGCAGGATTTTATCTGGAGGTAGACTCATAATTGTACTTCCAATTAAAGCTCCAATTAATGCAGTCTTATTAAAGAAGAATTTCGTCGACCAAAAGTTAAGAAGATAAATATCCACGAAATTTGTATCTGCTTTATTTTGATATAATTGTATTTGAAGGTTTATAGGTCCAAACCATGAAGGTATCAACCAAACAAAGATAAGGATAAGAGCAATTATGATAATTGGAACGGAATAAAGTAGATATTTTCTCAAATGTGGTTTCTTTTTTAATGGTTTGTAATCAAATCTTCCATCTTTTCTATTAATATTGTTTACCATAGAAATTCAATTATTTATTTTATTTTTTATACTTAAAATTAAAAATATTAACTAACATTAGATTCTATAATGATTAGAAAATTATAAAATGCTTTAATATTAGAAACAACTACCCTTATTAAGGATTTTTCTTATATTATTAACGTGAATTAATATGGCTAAAAAAAAGAAAATCAGAGAGGAATTTGATACTATTTTCAAAAGTGGTAATGAAAAAGCCATTAAGAAGATGTTAGATAAATACCCTTGGTTATTATCAGAAGTATCAAGTGAAATGGAAAAAGATATGGGAGAACAACAAAAAGTTATCGCAGCTTTAGGAGTTATGGAAGATGAACTTGGTGGAACTGTTCCTGTTGATGAAGTAGTATTTAGTTTAAAAGTAGACTTTAATGCTCGCCTTACTGAGGAGGAAGTATTGAAAGTTTTAAAGGATGTAGAAGAATTAGGTTTAGCAAAAAGGGATGAAGACGGTTGGATTTTAACTCGTGAGGGGGGTAAGATTTGTGATGATTATTTAAATAAAAATTTAGAAAATTATTCTTAATACAGAAAAGAGGGCTGTATTTTAAAATTTTAACTTACTCATATTACATTCAATTTACGTAGTATTTTTTGAAAATTATATTTATTATGATATTTAGTTTAGAGCATATTTTTTTGTATTTTGATATTTTAAAATAATTCGTGATAATTGTGGATGGAAAAAACAACAAAGAAGAAGAAAATAACAATAACGATAATTATGAATCAGATTTAACAAAAGATGCTTTTTTCTCAGATATGGAAAATATAGAAGAGGAGATTGCTTCAGAAGCTTATAGTATTGTTGAACACGCGTTAACTCTGATCCAATCTGGTTATTTTGATGATGCCATAGAAGTATTACGACAGGCTATCGGTTTATATGAGCAAATTAAGAAAGAGGCGGAAATAAATGCTTTAAGAGCAAAAATAGCTGATGTATATATAATGAAAGAGAGCTCATTTAAACAGGAAGAAAGTGAAAAAATTCTAGAATCGTCTATTGAAGTATTAGATGCAAGTTCTCCTAAAGAGATGATAAAGAAGGATATTAATATATCAAACTTATTAATGGAAGCAAGCAAATTAATAGATTCAAATCAATTTGATGATGCATTAGATATATACGATGAGATTATTCTTTTCCTTCAACAAATGAATCATGATTCCCAAATAGTGGATATTAATAATTTAATTGAAGAATGCTATAATAAAAAAGCTCAATTTTTGCGTCAAAAGAATAAAATTGAAAGTATCGAGAAAATTATAGAACCTAGTAATATTGGAGGAGAGCTCTCAGAAGAAGCAATAAAAGCTCATAAACTTAAAGCGTATGAAGAAGCTAAACAGCGAGAAGAAAAGATATCCAATGAAGCTTATGATATAATCGGTAAGGCTTCAGATCTAGCAAAACTTCATCAATATGATGGCGCTATAAATTTATATAACAATGGAGCTTCATTGTTTGATGAAATCGGTTGGGTAAATGAGAGTAAAAAAATCCGTGATACGATCTTATTTTTACAGAATGAAAGAGAGAAATATCTTCAAGAAATTGAAAGGATAAAAGCTCAGGAAAAAAAAAAAGAAATGCTCAAAAAACAAAAGGCAGCAAAATTAATAGACAGTCCAAGGGTTCAAGAAGATCAAATTATTGCGTCTCAAGCAGAAAGAATAGCCCAGATTGCAACGAAAAAACAAGAAGAGGAATTTTTTCAGAAGAAAATCTCTGAGATGATAGATGAAGCTGAAAAGTTAGCACGTGATTATGACGTGAGTATGAAAAAAGCCATAAAAAAAGGAGAGCTCTTAGAAGAATGTATCTATCCAAGAGTCATTCATATATATGAAGAAATTAGAGATAAAGTAAATGAAAAGGGTTGGAAAAATCAAGTAGCAATATATACTGATCAAATCAAAAAGTTTACAGATTTATTGGCTAAAGATTTAAAAATTCGACAAATTGAGGCAGAAAAAATACAAAAACAAAAAGAATATGAAGAATCACATAAAATTAAGGTTCCAGAGCTATTGGATACTCAACAAGTGAAACATACACAAGAGTTAAGAATGAATGAGCAAGAAGACATCGAATATAAAAATCAAATTGAATTTATGGCTAGTCGGGCTGAAAAACTAGCGCGCGATTATGATTCAAAATTTAAAAAAGCAATTAAAGAAGGAAATTTGACACTTGAATCTAAGTATCCAGATATCATCAATATTTATTCGCGAATCATAGAAATGGCTAAGCAAAAGGGTTGGAGTGAAGATGTTGCTATATATAATACTCAAATAAGGAAATATAAAGAATTGTATGAAAAAGAAAACAAAGTAAGGAAATTAGAGTTACAAAAATTGAAAGAGAAAAGAGCCTTCGAGGAATCTTATAAATTACAGATGAGAAAAGATAATGAAAGAGAAGATATTGATAAATTAAAAGAAATACAAGCGAAAACTGAGCAAGAAGATCTGGAAGTAGTATTAGAACAGGAAATCGACAAGATGGTTAATGCAGCTGAAAAAATGGCTCGTGAATATGAAGTTGCTATAAAAAGGGGGAATTTTGATTTAGAATGTCCATATTCAAAAATAGTTGATATTTATAAAGAAATAAGACAAAAAGTATATGCTCGGGGTTGGCAAGGGGAAGCAGAATTATATGCTAACCAGATTAGAATATATCAAGAAAAAAATCATAATGATATCAAATTACGTAATTTAGAAGAAGAAAAGCGCAATAAACAATTGTTATATAAGAAGGCTATGAAAGCGCCGCAAACTGATGAACCTTCAAAATATATTGAATTAAAGGCAGCAGAAGAAAAGGTTGACCAAACCGAATTGATCTTCAATCAAGCTATGGATATAATTAATAAAACTGAAAATGAAGTAAAAAGCTATGAATTAAGCCTTAAAAAAGAAATATTAAATATACATAGTCCATATGATAAAGCAATCAAAAATTATGAAGAAGCAAAAAAATTATTGCTTCAGATTGGATGGAAAGATGAAGCACTAAAACTAAATAATACAATTAGTTTATATCAGCAAAAAAAGGCGAGAGACGATAATCTAAGAGATATGGAATTAGAAAAGAAAAGGAAAGAAGCCTCTATAACAGAAAAACCTAAAGAATTTATAAAAGAACCATTCTTTGAAGAAGAAGAAAAAAGAATTGAATTAGAAAAATTAAAAAAACAAAAATCAATAGAAGCAGATTTTATATTTGAATTGATTAATCGCGCGGAAAAAATGGCTCAAGAGTATGATCTGAGAAAAAAAGAGGATTTACTAAATATAAAATCTCCTTATCATGAGATCATCAACACTTATAAAGTCGCAAAACAAAAGTTTGAAGAGATTGGATGGACTGAACAAGCATCTCAACTTATCAATACTATTGAACATTATAAGGAAAAGATGATTACAGATGAAAGATTGAGAGCATTAGAGCAGGAAAGAATTAGAAAAGAAGAAGAAGACTTACATAAGATGAAAATTGAATCTAAACTTGCGAGAGACGCTGAAGCGGAGTTACTAAAACAAAAAGTTAAAGCCCTTGAAATTAAAAAGAAGCAACAATTAGAATATGAAGGAAAAAAGGAACAAGCATTTAATTTTATGGATCTAGCTAAAAAGGAATTATCACAAAAAAATTTTGAAAAAGCGATTAACTTTTATAAAGAAAGTGAAAAAATTTTTACAGAAATTAATTGGCCAGAAGGTAGAAGAATGATAGGTGAATCAGTCAATATAATTAAGAAGAAGAAAGAGAAATACGAGCAAGAACAGAAATATCTAGTAGAACGAGAAGTAGAAAGAAAAAGAATTGAATCTGAAATAAAACAACAAATATCAAAAGCTCAAGATTTAAAAAAGATGCAAGAGGAACAAAGAAAGCAGGAATTTTTAGAATTACAAAAAGAGAAAGAAAAAGAAAGAGAGATTTCAGACCAAGCTTATAAATTATTAGGCGAGGGAACAAAATTAAAAGATAAAAAGAAGTTTGAAGCCGCATATGAGAAATATATTATGGGAAGGAATCTATTTGAAAAACTTGAGTGGCAGCATGAGGTAAGTCGAATTAATAATGATTTACTTTTCATACTTAAAAAAGAGATGAAGCAAACTGAAAAAATCAAGGCAATGCAGGAAAAAAAAGTAGAAGAACAAAAAGAGTTAGAGGTATTATTGAAAGAGGCGGATATAAAACAGCAAGAGCTTGAAAAGGTTAGAAAAGAAGAAAAAAGAAAACAACGTGAAAAGATCATTCAGGAAGAGATGGAGGAAACAAATTTAATTATAAAAGATCTTAAGTATAACGAAGCTATTTTGAAATTAAAACGAGTTATTAGGAAATTAGAAAAAATTGGAAATGAAAAATTAATTAAACAAATAAAAAGTAAGATAAAAATCTTGGAAAATGCCAGCCAAGTTCCCTTAATAACAATTGAAGATCTGGAGAAAAGTGAATACATTGAAAAGTATAAATTAGCCTTTAAAGCATTAGATAAGGCACAGCTTTCTTTATCAAAAAATCTTTTTATGAGAGCTATTTCAGAGTTAAATGAAGCTATTTTCAACCTTGAAGAAACTAAACTTGGAGATAAATATATTCCACTCCTCAATGAAAAAATTGATGCTTATAAAAAAGAGCTCGGCATAGTAGAAAGTAGTAAACCTGAAGTAAAAGAAAAATTGCCTAAAACTGATACTGATGATTTGAGAGCGAGAATTGCTGCAAGAAGAGCAGAAAGAAGAAAAAAAATTAGGGATTTGATGGAGGAATAAAGGTTCTGCTGTTTAGCAAAAAAAAAGATTAAAAAATAAAAAAAATAGAAGGTTATATTAATTCTTCAATCTCAGTTGAAATTTCGGATTCAATTATACTTGGATTTAAATTCCTTTTAACTGATTCTTCAATTAAATATTCTGTTTTTATGAGATCTCTTATTCCTACTCTTATAGCTTCACTTCTGTTTGGAAATTTCCCTTCTGCAACCAAAATTTCTAAAACTTTTAAATAGGATTCAGGTAAATTAACTGAAATAAGTTTCATCATACAAAGCTCCAAATATTTTATAATCATATTATGAAGGTATATATTAACATATAACAGAGGTGATATTTAAAGATTTCAATGGAAAATGACCCCAAGTATTACGACAAAAGTGATGAAAGAATCTATTTTAAATATATACAAGATTTTGTCAAAGATTTTCTAATTTCAGTTAAAATTCAATTAAAGAAATTAGCCTACTTCCCTTTTTTACTTCTTTTTTCTAAAAAAATATAGAAAAATATTTATATATGGTATTATATGTAACACATAATATATAATATAATATGTAAAATTTACAAAGTTGGAGAATGATATAGTATGGCTAACATTGAAGCTCAACTAAAGGAACATTTAAAAAGTGGAAAAGATTGGGAAAAGATGGAGACCCCTGTGGCAGGAGTTTCGGTTGTAAAAGTTCCTGCGACTAAAACAAGACCCGCATTACTATTCTTAGAAGTAAATCCTTTAAAAGATGATGGAAAACCTATGAAACGTAAGGGATTATTTGTTGGATCTAAGGAAATGCTTGTAAAGTTCGGAGAAGCATTAAATGACGATAAGGTTTTTCAATTGATCGGAGAACTTGAAAAAGTGAATCCAAAAGGTTCTATGAATGGAAGTGCGAAAAAGTTAGAAATGTAATGATTTTTATTATTAATTCTTTTTTTATTCTCTTATGTAAGAGTTTTATTTAACTTTCTAAGTAAATTTAAATTTATAGACAATTATTTTTAATTATACTATTTATTATCTTATTGATTAAGAAAATATATTTTAAAAAGGTAGAAGGAGAAAAAAAATGGAAGATGATGGTAAGCATTGCATCCAATGCGGTGGAGAAGTTTTCCGATTAGTTCATGATGAATGGATGTCCAGAACGTTTCGCTTTGTTGAGAATGGACAACTAAAAATGTGTGATGGATGTGGTGCTAAGTATTTAGTATGTAAACAATGTGGTTCTCTGTTTACTAGAGTACATCCTGCCTTAGAAGCGTGGGAAGTTAATCAGAAATGCCCTGCTTGTGGTTATGAAGATCCTGAAGTGAAAGCGTGGGATGGAGTATCCGCACGTTAATTCATTAATTTGTATTTTTTTTGAAGATCCTTTATTTTTTAAAGATTAAGCTTAAGTATTTCTTAGAATAAAGTGATAAGTAGGTCTATATCTCAAATTGTCTGTAAAACGGGTTCAAAAATTTAGGGTGGACGAGTAAATATTATAATTAATAAAAAATTATTGAAAAAAATCAGTAGTAAAGATTTTAATTTACGTATTTTTATTGAGAAAATTTAAATTTTGAGTATGCAAATAATGTTTTAATAAAAAAATTAATAGATTCGCATTGAATAATCATGAATAGCATAAAAATAGAGATTGCTTCTCCAGAAAATATTGATTCTTTAATGAAATTAACAAAAGAATTGGTTGAAGGGCTTGGTCAAACCTTTGAGCCAAAGAGATTTGATTGGGGTATAAGAAGACGATTATATGATCCCTTACAAAGACATGGGATTTTAATTGCTGTAGATGAAGATAAAGACAATGAAGTTGTTGGTATGATTGTCGCGGAGTTAAGAATTGATCCATTTGGTTCATCTGAGGGATACATTAAGCAAGTATTTCTCAAGGAAAACTATAGGAATATCGGAATAGGAAAATTACTTTTAGAAAAAGCGATAGAACATCTTCAAAAGATAAAAGTAGAAAAAATTAAAGTAAATATAAAAGAAAAGGCGAAGCAAGCAGCTAATCTATATTCGACAATGAATTTTAAGAAAGTATATGAAGTCTTAGAGTTAGATCTGTCTAAGGATAACCAGGTTGGATAATTAATGCATTCAGAATTGATTCCTTGGGTTGAAAAGTATAGACCTAATTCATTTAATGATATTGTCAGTCAAAATGTGGCTATCAATAATCTAAAAGGTTTTGTTGAAAGTCCAAGTATGCCTCATATGATATTAACTGGTCCTGCAGGTACAGGTAAAACCAGCACAGCTTTAATAATAGCGAAAGCAATTATTGGGAATGAGTTGTACCATCGAAATGTGTTAGAATTAAATGCTTCTGACACTGTAAGGATGGATTATGTGAGAAATGTCATTAAAGAATTTGTTGCTCAAAAAATGATTTTAAATAAAAAGGTATTAAAAGTCATAATCTTAGATGAAGCGGATAATATTCCAACCCAAGTTCAGCAAGCATTGAGGAGGATAATAGAGAAGTCTTCTGAGGACGTAAAATTTATTTTATTATGTAATTATATTAATCGAATTATAGATCCGATAATCTCCAGATGTGCTGTATTTAGATTTGTGAAGCTTTCGAAGGAGAAGATAATTGAGCGCTTAAAATTTATTGTTAAAAACGAAAACTTACATATTCCAAAAGATACAGAAGAAAAGTTTTATGACACTCTGTTCTTTATTTCAGGAGGAGATTTGAGAAAAGCAATTAATACCTTACAAATGGCAGTTGCATTAGAAATAATTGAGAACTTAAACATTGATGAATTACTAAGAATAACGGGTTTTTTAGATGAAAAAACGTTGAATATTTTAAAAAAAATGATAATAAATCGAGATTTCAAAAGTATCAGAGAATTAATTGGAAACTTAGAAAAAATTGATAGTAGAAATTTAATTAGACAATTATTTGAGAATTTAAACGAATTGAAATTCAGAAAGGAAAATTATAATCAATTAATTTCATATTTTGGTGAGATTGACTATAGGATAAGTCAAGGTGCAGATGAAAAATTTCAGATCATAGCTCTTGTGGCAAATATAATAGAAAAATTAACTTAACTAAAGGTGTTATAAGTGAGTGATACGATCCCGATTTGGCGCATAAAATATTTACCACATTCATTAAAAGAGATTTGTGGAAGAAAAGACTTAATTGAAAGACTTTCAGATATTATTAAGGAACGGAATTTTCCTCATTTATTATTTGTTGGACAAGAAGGAATAGGAAAAACAACAATCGCAACATTATTTTCTGAGGCGTTCTTAGGGAAATATTTTAAAAGTAATTTTCAGAAAGTTTATGCTAATGTTCCCCTAACTAGTGAAGAATTGAAGCAAGCTCGTTCTGAAGCGTATGTTTCTACGAGTAAATTAGGAAGCTTAGCCGGTAAAACAATTACGACGCCTGCCTTTATACAAATAAAAGTCAAACCATTTATAGAATTAAAAGCACTGGGAGATGTCCCATTTAAAATATTAATTGT
>Ga0307433_1001999_pt1 | contig 10117 bp, 10 predicted proteins | sample SalMarWE160210MG_FD_202166 | JGI IMG/M metagenome (GOLD analysis project Ga0307433, IMG submission 202166) | Salt marsh sediment microbial communities from the Plum Island Ecosystem LTER, Massachusetts, United States - WE1603-210 | ecosystem: Environmental > Aquatic > Marine > Intertidal zone >...
ATGCGGGGTCTTTCGGTTTGTATTTTCCCCTTCCCTTATATTTTCCGCCGTAGCGTCTGCTCTTAACCCTTTTCTGGATGGCTTTTTCCTCAGCCTTTTCCGTATCCATTACGTTTCTTCCCCCTCTGTATCCAAAAATTCAGCTTTCACCACAGCATATAAACATTAAGTCAATGCACCGCCATGAAACAAAGATTAACAAATCACAAGATTCACCCAAACTCAACGGCTAGAAATTCCACTTACGGCTGGAAAACAGACCACCTTAACCCCTAACAGCGCGGATAACCCTCCTCTGAGTTTGAATCATTTACGGTGAGAAAAAAACTAAAACAGCCGCGTGGAGCCACAACCAAACCATTAACTTGCAGGTTTAGTTTTTGCTAACTGGTTACGGCTTTTTCTATACATCTTTGCAATGTAGAAAAAACAACTTCAGGGTCACCGGACTTTCCGACGAATCCGTTGGCGCCTAATTTAAAGGCTTTGAGAGCCGTTTCCTTATCTTCTGTCACAGTAAACACGATGAATGGAACATCATATTCGCTGTCTCGAAGCGCTTTCAGAAACTCTAGCCCGTCTTTAAAGGGCATCTGAATGTCACATATGATTGCATCAGGTTTATTCGTTTTCATTTTTTCCAGAGCTTCATCAACCGAAAAAGCCGCCTCGATGTCAAAGCTGCCCTTCAGTTTTAGGCATTGTGTTGCGCTTTTCAAGAACTCTTTATCATCATCCACAAATAGAACTTTAATCTGTTCTTTTTTATTCGAATTCAACATCATGACATGAAAGGAATGCTACTGAACAATAAAACATTGACGTACACAACATGCTCCTATTGTGTCAACAAGTGTTAAATAAAGCTACATTGTAACACATTTTTTGTTGAGGGGTAGTCAGTTATTGCTAAACGAAAAAAGAAAAACAGTTGGTCGTTCATTCAGAATAGATGAAGAATGGCTCAAAGTCTTGAATGAGGAAGCTGAGAAACAGGGAATCAGTGTCAATGCGCTTCTGAACCGACTGCTTCAGCAATACGCTTATATCAGGTACATGCTGCGTTACGGCGCAATAACCTTAACACGTAAAGGTTTCTCTGCCATACTGGAATCTTGCCCAGAGAATAAACTAAGAGAAAACGGGAGAAACGCAGGTTCAAGCATTGTCAAAGACCTCATGCTAACAATGGGAGTCACACCTGACTACAACTTTGTAGTTCTTTTGGTTAAGAAGATTCTTTCCGATTTTGCAGGATGGTTCGAGTGTGATCATCACATCAAACGAGAAAAAGAGATTCTTCATTTGCGCCACGATTTGGGAATCACGTGGAGCATCTACCTTTCCGGGGTGGCATCAGGGACATTCGAATCCATATTAAACAAAGAAGTTGCAATCGAATTTTCAGACTCCTCCGTAACCATAACAATACCCAAACAAAACAAAAGTTTAACCCCACCATAAAACAACAAGAAAACTCTCAAACCTTAATCAAAACCGGAGATACCACACGTTACACACTCACGTCAAGCGCTTGGAAGACACAGAATAGGAACATGAAATCAAAGGCGAATGGAGCCTCGGGCGGGATTTGATTCCGCGACCAACAGCTTACGAGGCTGCCGCTCTACCGGGCTGAGCCACCGAGGCGTTTCCAGTGAATTGATTTCATAACCCATTTTTAAGATATTCGGGAGCAAGCAACCCTGCAGGGTGCCCGTAAAAGCGGTATTCCTGAAATAAATAAAACGATTATGACCGATACAATGTTTTTACGTCACTACAGCATACGCAAGCCTATACCGTTAAGGCAAAATCATTTCTTCTCTTTCCTAAGGAAGAAGAAAAGAATCACTCCAATTAGGACAGCCAACAATATTATTGCCGCAATCAATATCATTGGGGGAAACCCAGATTGCGGGGTCTCTGCCCCCTCGGCTACGGTGAAGCAAACCGAGGCTTTTCTGGTCTGCCCTTCCGTATCCTGCACATAAACCGTTACACTGTGCGCGCCAGCAGCCAGAGAGGACAAAGTTGTGTCTCCAGTAATTGTGACGTTAGCTTGCCCATCCAAGCTATATTTGATCCATGAGGCTGTTTCACTCACGGTGAACTTTAAGGTAACAGCGTTTACCGTGTATGTCTTGTTCTCTGGCGAAACAATAGAGATGGCAAAGGGGCTTCCATAGGGCATAAGCGGAAAAGCATCTTGATTGTTTTGGTTAATAATGTAAGGCGTATCTCCTAGTCCGTCACCGCCAGTCTGGGTTTGATTTGCGCCGCTCTTCACATCAACGCCCGTATAGTCGCTCCAATAGTTACCTCCTGCAGGATAGCCAACACTCCAAGAGTTCAGTGAGGCAGCTATAGAAGAGTCATCCGAACTAATATCGTAAACCTGTATCTTGTTATCGATGAAAAAGTTGCCTCTAAGCATGTTGTATGAAGAGCCCTTAAAGCCGATTCCAACATTGTTGTCTGTTATGTTGTTTGAAACTATAGTGTTTTGGAAAGAGTCAAAGAGAAAAACGCCGTCTGTGTTGTTAGTTATAACGTTTGCAGATACACCGTTAAAGTTTGAGGCATTACTGAACTGGAGTCCTCTATAGTTATGGGCTATCTCATTTGTACTAATGAAATTGTTGGTAGCCGCAAACAGTCCTACACCCACATAATTGCCCGTTATTTGACTATCATATATCGTTGAATCTGTTGTGTAAGCCAACAGTATGCCCTGTCCATTGCCAGTCAGTTCCAGATTATAGACTGATATGTTTTGGCAGTTCACGAGGGCAAGGTAACCTACATCTGGAAAAGTAACCGAATCTATTGCCAGATCACTTTCTCCAATCAGGTAGTAGACCTTTTTGCCGTTAACCATGTTTGAATCGTCGATGTCATTATCGAAGTGCGAAGGTTCAGTGCCATAAACTGCGAGGTTGTAATCGTTACCCATTTGGTTATCTCTAAGCATATTTTTTGAAGACGACATGACGTTGATGCCGATGGCATTGTTTGTTATGGTGTTCCCAGCGATAGTGTTTTGAGAACCTCCGCTAAGATAGATGCCATAACTGTTGTACGCTAAAGTGTTTCCGGATATGGTGTTTTTCGAGGCGCCATCAAGATATATCGCGTAGAAAGTAGAGCCTATTTGTAAGTTCTTAAGTGTTACATTGCTTCTGGACGATAGGTCTACCCCTACTTCTCCTTGCCCTGCAAGAGAGTGGCCTGCGCCATCAATTACGACGTTATCACATTGAACCGAAAGATAGTAATATTCAATGTTATCCGTGAAAGTGTAGGTATTCCCATCCCTCTGAATAGGAACAGTGATATTTGTTGAGGCGACAACGCTTCCATCACTTAAAATGTAGATGATTCCAGAAGTTTGTGAATTAACGGGCTGCGTGTTAACTGCACATAACGAAATTACGGTTAAGGCAACTAAAAATAATACTTTACTTGTTTTCACTTTTTTCTCGCCTCTACCGAATATTATCGTCAACGCACCAGAACCTTCACATTTACGCAATGTTTTAAGGTTTGCTTCAACGATAAACCTCGTCATACCAATCTTTGGATATAAAAGTTTTTCAGAATTAAGCCCATATTCAAAATCGTCAATGTTAACTTTTGCTAATAGGTATTTTTAAGGCATTCAGAAGCAAATAGTATCTGCAGAGGTTTCCAAGTTGGGTTCAGCAAAGGAATTAGGCGAAAGAAAAATAGTAGAACTCATTCTAGAATGCCTAGAGAAGATGCCCAATATGCCTGTTCCATTCGGTGACGACGCCTCAGCAGTAGACCTTGGAACCGACAAGTTGGCAGTAATAAACATGGACATGCTTGTAGGAAAAACGGATGTTCCCAGAACCATGAGCCTCTGGCAAGCCGCCCGCAAAGCAGTGATAATGAACATAAGCGACCTAGCTGCAAAGGGCGCACAGCCTCTTGCCCTCCTAGCCTCCATCGGAGTGCCTCCAGACCTTACAGAAGCGGACATACAGCAGATTGGCAAGGGATTAAACGCTGGCGCCCGCGAATACAACGCCTACATACTGGGAGGCGACACCAACGAAGCCTCCGATCTGATAATCAGCTGCATGGCACTGGGAGTATGCCACAAACATCACCTAATCAAGCGTAGCGGCGCAAAGCCCGGCGACTACGTGGCAGTAACCGGCTTCTTCGGAAAAGTAACGGCGGGACTGAAGATTCTGATGAACGGTCTCTCCGCTCCTGAGAATAGCGAAGCGCTTGTTGACTCTGTGTTAATGCCTAAGGCAAGGGTGAAAGAGGGGTTAGTTCTGGCTCAATCTCGTTTGGCAACAGCCTCCATAGACTCGAGCGACGGACTGGCATGGAGCCTCCACGAACTTTCCCGTGCAAGCAATGTGGGTTTTCAGCTTGACAATCTTCCTGTAGCACCTGAGGCAGAAAGGTTCGCGGAGATTCATGGTTTTGATTCTGTGGAACTAGCCTTGTATGGAGGAGAGGAATACGAGCTTGTGGTAACAATCGAACCAAGGCTTTGGCAAGAAGCAAAAAAAGCGGTGGAAGATGTGGGAAGTCTCATAAAGGTGGGGCGGGTCACTGAAGAGAAGCAGCTTCTGCTAAAGACAGGTGGGAAGCTGGTTTCTATAGAGGCTCGTGGGTGGGAACACTTTAAAACGGCTTAGAGGAGAAACATGACAAAAGGAGGGAGGCAATTTAATGGTGAGATCCTGTGATGTGGGCAGCTTTCCGTTTGTTGGTGATTCAAGGAAGTTTGTGGAGGGAGCGAACCGTTTCAGCCTCTCTTCGGCAGATGCATCAGCTGAATTTTTTGGGGAAAAGGTTCTTGAATGTTTAGTGGACAAAATCGGCGTAGCCATTGATGTTCCAAATTTTCCTCAGTTCCGAGATATGAACGAGATGTTTTTATCTATGATGGATGGAGTGGAGCGGATTAAGGGTGGCTACCTCGAAACTAAGATTCCTTCTTTGAAGGCAGACAGAAGTGGCATACCAGAGGTTATGGCGATAGAAAAAAACTCTCGGATAATTCAGGAGAAGAAGGGTGCAGCCTTCGAAATTAGGATTTGTGTTACTGGACCCTACACGCTCGCTTCCTTTTTCCCTTACAAAAGGGAGGACATATTCATCAAGCTAGGAAACGTCATTTCTCAAATCGTGGAAAACAGCATCTTCAGCAATAAGCACGGCAGAGTCAGCTTGGTTTCGGTGGATGAGCCGGTCTTCGGTCTGCAGGATGATGCGTTAATCGATTTCGGTTCTGAAGGGAGAGAAAACTTGCGGAGGGCATGGGAATCCATTTTCCATAAAGTCAAGTCCAAGAACGCTCAAACATTGATTCATCTTCACAGCACGGTGGATGAGCTCTTCTGGGAGGTAGATTCCCTAGAAATAATCGAGTCACACGTTGACGACCCCATTCACCAAAGGAAAAACACCAAAGAAAAGCTGGAGTCAAGGGACAAGTTTCTGAAGGCTAGCTTGGCAGTTAACGACTTCGACGCGTTGATTAAGAAAAGGATTGCTGCAGATTCGCCGGAAAAGCTGACTGAATCAGACTTGAACGAGAGGGTTGCCGACGCTTGGACAGACATCAAACATGGGCGAATTAACTCCGAAGGCTTTCTTGAAACTGTAGAGGTGATGAAGAATCGGCTGGTTAAGGTGGTTGAGCGGTTTGGTGCTGAGAGGGTTCTGTACGCGGGACCTGAATGTGGATTAAAGGGTTACCCAACATATGAGACGGCACTTGAGTGCTTGAGACGCGTTTCCGTTGCCGTAGAAAGCTTTGAAAAATAACAGTTGAGGTCCCTTAAACAAACGGAAATAATAATCCAAAAATTCAGCCCTATTTGGTCTCTTCTTCCCAGATGGACGAGAATAGCGAAAGAAGATTCCGCAAGATTTTGTAGGTCAACCCCCAGATGATATGATTTTCTATGACATATGCTGGGTATTCTCCGGAACGGAGCTTTACTGTTCCCTCGTGTTTGGCGAGTTCTTTTAGTGGCGCCCAGAAGTATTCAGTTAACTCCTCGTTCAATTCTATGGCTTGCTTCTTTTCTAGAAGGACAACAAAGGGGAGTATCTGCAGTTCAGGCTTTTGCGTTGACCTCACAGGCTCCATTGCTCCGAGAAAGCGGCAGCCCTCAAGAAGGTTTATACCTGTTTCCTCCAAGGTTTCCCTAACAACGGTCTCCTTCAGATTCCTGTCTTCGGACTCCCGTTTTCCACCAGGAAACGCAGTCTGTCCCGACCATGGGTCACCTGATTTTACAGCTCTCTTCACAAACAAGACCTGAAAGCCCTGATTGGTTTCTCTCAGCAGCACAACAACTGCGGCGTTAGCATCCAGTTTTTCGGATGTTTGCTCCAGCATCTCAGTTAGTCTTTCGACATTCCCGCCATAGCCCATTTCTGCTTTTCCCCTGTAGCTCTTTTGAACCTATCCATATATTTTAAGCAAGCTGTTGTTTTTCTCAGTTTTGATAGAAAAAGTGAAACACAGTGCATAAAACCTAAGCCTTATGTAGCTCAAAATTGTATTTCTTCATCTAGTGCACTAGCTTTTGTGACCTGCAAACAATATTTTTGTTATGCAGTATATTTATAAATTATAAATTCCCAATAGAATGTATATATGCTGCTTAAGTTGGCTGTTTGTCGACCCGTGTCATGTGTGTAAACCTACATCCTACCGTCAATAGACGCGGAAGTCAACAAATACCAAGAATTTAGCAGTTTGGAGTTAGCAACTGTGACCACTGTATGTGAAGAAATTAGATACAAAGTTCCTAAATTACTGGCTAACTTAGCGCTTGCTGTGATGTTCTGGACGATGAGCCACATTGCTCTAGTGACGCTAAACAACATCAGCACAGAACTCACGTTTCTGCTACAGATAGGGTTACTGCTTGCGGCTGGAATCTTTCTAGTTCGAACTTTGTTTGATGGCTTAACAATCGCCGATAAGGTAACTGGATTATTTTTGGAACGCTTAGGCATAAACGAAGGCTGGTCTAGACAGCGGGTCTTCAAGGATCTTATCTACATAGTTGCCATCCTTTTGGTGGCTGCCGCAATATTTCCTCTGTTCCGTAGCCTACCAAATTTTGGACTCTTACAGGAAATCATCACATACGCTGTTTTGGGATTGGTTATCCTTTTCGTCTATGATATTGGGCGAACTTTCTACAGAATTACCGAAGAAAAAGCCAACTCGGTTGCTAACCGATTTTCAAATTCAAGTAATGATGAGGCGAAAGTAAATGGAAAATAGTATATGTACAATTGAACAGCTCAAAGACTTCGTTGATTTGTCTCCTAAAGAAGAGAAAAACCTGAAGCAAATTACCGAAAAGCATCCGATGCGCGTTACTCCATATTACATGTCACTGATAGACTGGGATGACCCTGATGATCCAATAAGAAAGATGGCGATTCCATCAGTGGAAGAGCTTAACCTTCAAGGTTCTTACGACACAAGTGGTGAAGCAGAGAATACCAAATTGACCGGGCTTCAGCACAAATACCAAGAAACAGCGTTGATATTGGCAACTAACAGGTGTGCAGTGTATTGCAGGTACTGCTTCAGAAAGCGGCTTGTTGGCATGAAAACACGGGAGATAATTAAACGCTTCGAGGATGCTGCGGAATACATAAAACAGCATGAACAGATCAACAATGTCTTAGTGACCGGCGGCGATCCTCTTGTGCTCGGCACCGAAGTTGTCAAAGAAATCCTTTCACTTCTATCCGACTTGCCGCAGCTAAAATTCATACGGTTCGGCAGCAAAACACCGGTGACTTATCCGTCAAGATTTGACGATGATGAACTGCTGGAAAATCTTTCAAGCCACTCGCGTCCAGATAGGCGACTATACGTTGTTACCCAATTCAACCATCCGCGGGAAATAACCGAGCAGTCCATCAAGGCGGTGGATAATCTGATAAAATCGGGTGTTATCGTGAATAATCAAACAGTTCTTCTGAAAGGCGTCAATGATGATTCCGCGACGCTGGCTGATCTGCAGAACAGTCTGGTGGGTATCGGGGTTAACCCGTACTATGTTTTCCAGTGTAGACCCGTCAAGAGGGTTAAACAGCATTTCCAAGTGCCGCTGTGCAAGGGAATAGAGATTGTGAAAAAGGCGAAGGAGCACTGTAACGGTCACAGCAAACGTTTCAAGTATATCATGTCACACAAAACAGGCAAAATAGAGATACTCGGAATTTTCCACAATAAAATGTATTTCAAGTATCATCAAGCAAAGGACAGGGAGAACCTAGGCAGGATATTCACGAGACCAGTTGACGAAAATGCTGGCTGGCTAGACGACTTCAAATTAACGTCGGCACAGGTGCTAGATTTACCTTATCTTTCGTAGTATTGATCTTCTGTAATCGGGTAGATTTCCAGCGCTTTTACTGGACCACGCATTACATGTGCTGTGTGTCGTGTTTTAGCGGGAACAAACAGGCAGTCTCTCTTCTTCAGGACGAGTTTTTTGTCCTCAAACATGAATTCCATCTCTCCCTTTAGAACGACTACAAGGTGTTCCACGGGATGCTCATGGAAAGGAATCTCTACGTCTTGGTTTTTTAGTTCAAAGTAGTTCAGCGTCAACTCGTTTCCGTCGATAAGCCTCACCACCACATCTTTGTGCAGTTCCTTTGATGATAAAGAGTCCAGTTGGAAAGACAACATTCAACTCACCATAAACGGTCTCTTATACGCTAAATAACCAAGCAACTTTATGTAGATTGTGTCCATGAATGCCTGCATTCATTCCAAATTTCGCTGTTTTTATGTTATTTTTCTGTCCGTTTGCGGCTTGTTTAGGTAAGGTTTATCTTAGTTAAGATGTGTTTTTCTATACACAACGCATCTGCTGGAAAACGTGACTCCAATGATCTGCGACAATTATGGACGCCCTGTTCTCAACTTGAGAATTTCTGTTACCCAGAAATGCGACAAACATTGCCCCTACTGTCACCGAGAGGGCGAAAGCAACCCCTCGACACTCATGACCGTAGATGAGATTGTTCGCATAACTCGGATAGCCATCAGCCTCGGAATCTCCCGCGTTAAACTAACTGGAGGAGAGCCTCTGCTCCGCAAGGAAATCGTCGAGATAGTAGGGGGCATCAGCGGACTTGAGGGCTTAACGGACCTGTCCATGACCACAAACGGAGCATACCTGAAAGGTTTAGCTAAAGACCTGAAGAAAGCGGGCTTAAACAGGGTGAACGTGAGTCTCCCCACCCTAGACCCTAACGTGTACGACACTGTCATGGGGGGCAACATACAAGACGCCGTTGATGGAGTTAAAGCCGCGGTGGAAGCTGGATTGCATCCTGTGAAAGTGAATATGCTTGTGCTCAAAAACGTGAATGACGGCGAGATAGACAAGATGATCCAGTTTGTTTCGGAAACGGGTACAATCCTGCAGTTGATTGAGCTGGAGCCGATTAACCTCAGCAAGGAATACTACAAGCGCTATCATCTTGGCTTGGGTGAAATAGCGCAGAAGTTGGAGAGGTTGGCGTCGGAGACTAGGGTTCGGAAGTATATGCAGAAGCGGCGGATTTACTTTTTGCCGAAGACGAAGGTTGAGGTTATTCGTCCCATAGAAAACACCGAGTTTTGTGCCAACTGCACTCGCATGCGGGTGACGAGCGACGGAAAACTGAAGCCCTGCCTCATGAGAGCAGACAATCTGGTGGACATTCTTACGCCCATGCGGAATGGAGCCGACGACAAGAAACTGACAGACATTTTTCTTGAAGCCGTCAAAAGGCGCGAACCATACTATAGGGTAACCCAAACATCTAAAGTCGCAGCCTGAACGGTTCCTTTTGTATGTGCATTTGACCCGAAACCCTTTAGAACTGTTGGTCACTCTAAAAAGAATCAAACATCGTCTGAATCGTGGAAGGGTGAGTAATTTGATGCCCGAAGAGCCTTCATCCTCAAGTTCCCGCAAGTGGATTTACGCCTTTGCAGCAATCCTTATCATCCTCATAGTCAACACGGCAGTTTTTGCTGTAGCTTTCTTGAATCTCCAAAACCAGCTGGAAACGATGGAGACAAGCATTA
>Ga0307433_1002000_pt1 | contig 10113 bp, 9 predicted proteins | sample SalMarWE160210MG_FD_202166 | JGI IMG/M metagenome (GOLD analysis project Ga0307433, IMG submission 202166) | Salt marsh sediment microbial communities from the Plum Island Ecosystem LTER, Massachusetts, United States - WE1603-210 | ecosystem: Environmental > Aquatic > Marine > Intertidal zone >...
CACTTGATATAATTGGTGTATTAAATTTTCTCAAATTTAAAATTCAGAAGTGGGGGAATACAAATATCTTTAGTTATGAAGGAATATTATTTAATCAAAATAAAATTATAGTCTTAGGTTCAAGGAATGTTAATGAGGCTATAATTATCATTATTTTTGTGTTTTTAACTAAAATTATTGAAAATGAAAAACTTGTATTACAAGTAGCTGCACACCTCAACAATCAGAGTTCACTGGAGAGTCTTCTTAAAAAAGAACTTGAAACTAATATAAAAAGGGGATGTCTCAATGAACCTCAATTAGAAAAAGATTTACAGTCCTTATATTAAGAACCTATTGAATAACTAGAAAAGATATTAAGAATTGTTTAAAGATTGGGCAGGAGATTTCGTTCTAATTGTCCAAAAACTATTTCGTTAATAGTTTTCTTAATATAGGTTTCAAATGATTTATATTTCCGTACATCCGTTCCATTGCATTTTACCATAATATCATGATACTTCGATAGAAACATATCCGTGAAAAATTCCAATTCTTTATGAGCACGACTTTCATTAATAAATGATCGAGAGATGCCAATAAATTCAAGACCTTCTTTTAGAATAAAAGTAATACGATATTTTCTTCCTTCAATTGAAAGTAACTCATCTTCTAATGAGAGATTGTAGAATCCTTTTATTGCCTCTAAAAAGCCACCAAAGAGAACTTCATCTGTTATAATATCAGAGGAAGTACTAAAGATCACTTTCCCTCCATCTTTGATAATTAAAAAATCCTGCAGATATTCTACCAACTAACTATGCCTTATCTAAAGTAATTCAATGAAATTGATATTAAGAATTTAATAAGTTCATATTTAAATATAAGTAATATCTAAGCGGTTATCAAACTCATTCTTAAATACTAGTTCAACTCTATTAAATTAATATGAATAAATGTCAATATTGCCATAAACCTGTCACAGAGAATCAAGTAATTTGTATGAACTGTGGATCTCAGATTAAACCTCTCGAAATAAAGCGTCGGTTCTTTGGAAATAAGCGTAATACTTTCCTGTTTATTCATCATACCGCAATACCCGAAAAAATTTTATTAAATGGAAAGGCTACTTTGCAAAAGCAAGGATATGTTATACCAAATGGTAATATGACATTAGATCACTGGTTATAGTGCAACATTTTTCAAATTTCTTAATATTTAATTATAAAAATTAAAAATAAGGATAATATTGATTCTATAATAAAAGAATTGAAAGATCTGTTACTAGAAAACCAATCACTGATCTCCATTACCAAAATATAACCTAATACCTTTTAAATATTCAAGAGTTTTAAAGTAATAAAATGCTTTTATTGTGTCATTCTCATTAATTCACAATGTCTAAATCCAATAAAGAAAAAATTATAAGTAAACTGAGTAAAGGTTATACTCCGATGGAAATAACTCCAAAGCAGGACTTATCTTCTACGTTTAAAAACATTTTTAAACCTTTAGTTAATAGGAAAGATTTGGAATTTTTTTTTGACCTTTATAAAATGAATAATACAATTTTGAAAGCATGGAGCTTCTTGGGAATATATCATATACTAAAAGAACGTGCTGAAATTGATAATGACATTGAACTCAAATTATATCCCTTAATTTTGGATTTACTCAATGACAACAATGAAATCACATATTATGGAGGATCTATAGAAACAAGAGTGCCATTAAGGGAACATCATATAAGAAGGTTAGCAGAATTGTATAAATCTTTCATATTTACACCTGTTTTTGAATACTGCAAGTCATTTGATGATAATCCGGATAATGTAGTAGTTGAATTGTTGGAATATATATTATCTAAATCTTCAGATCCCTTAATAGAGGACTTAGTTTTACACTTTTCTGATAAAATTAGAAAAGATGACTTTAACAAAATAATTCATGTTATTAAGAGCTTTGAAAATCTAAATGAGAATATCGAATTACAACATAAAAAGGAAATAACTGAATTATTTAAAAGATATTTAAAAAACTTCACATCCAATAATGGAATCGATCAAGAGAGCTTAACTAGTAAAAAGCAACTCGAGGTACTTATCTATAAAGTTGGAGCGTTATTAGATTTGGAACTCCAAGACGAAACCCTAAATTTCGTGAACACTTTAAAAATCCCCTATGCTTTTTTAGATGTAATAGCTGCCAAATATAAAAATAATGAGAAATTTCATTCAATACTTTTAAGAAAGTTAAATGAAAGTGATAATCCACACTTTATTGTAGAAATTCTTAAAGCTATATTAGTTATAAAAGAGAAAATTGCAAATTGGGAAGATTTGGTAATTAAAAATATGATGAGATATCAAATATTTGATACAAATCTTATAGAGGGATTGCACCAATCAAATTTAATTAGTGATAATTTGACAGTTTCCTTTTTGAACAAAGGAGATGATTGGTCTTTAAAGTTTTTAAGAGAATATCTTATCCAAAACCCTAATGTCTTAGAAGAATGGTCTAATTTAAGGAAAGCTTTGATTGAAATTTTAAATTCATTCAAATCTCCAAAAGAGGATATAGCAACATATAAAAAAGAGAACGAGATTAAGAAGTTTATCTTAAGTCTTATAATTGATTTGGAACTCAAGGATTTCCTTAAATATAGTCTTAAAAATTTTGAAAACTTAGAAGATGAGAATCTAAGAAAAATGGCGTTATTTCCAATCCTTAAATTTGGAGAGGAAAGTCTGTTACTTAAATTAAAAGAATTAATGAAAAATAACCATGAAATTGCGAAGTTTGTAACGCACTTTTTAGATAGGTTAGAGCGGAATGATTGGAGATTTTATTACTAAATTTTGAGTATTGGGATTAGATAAGTGTTATATTAAACCAGTTTTGGTTGATATTTGAGCACCACAACATAAAAGACTATCGGTGCCAATAACCAAATTAATTGGGGTAATAATGTTATAAAATGTCCCATCCATGGAAAAAGTGGAGGATTAAACCAGTAAATATTATAATACCATCCACTTGAGGAAGTACTAACAAGTTCTACGATGAATTCTTGTAATTGGCCAATCAATAAAAGAATACCCAATTGTTTCCAATTAAATTCTGTAAAATAAGGGGCTTTACTAAATAGGTATACAAAAGAAACAGAGAACAAAAATAAGGTTCCATCCCATAGACTATGTGTAACAGCAATTATAATAACCAGTAAAGGTCCTTGTATTGGTGTTGGTGTGTTAAATGTAGCAGGAGGATATGGATAACCACAACATATAGCTAATTCATTGGCAATTGACATTGGAAGTTCCCAACACATCCCTATTATAAAACCAATCCAAAACATATACCAAATTAATTTATTAATCCGATGAGTTAAATATAGAATTAAGATTATAAGTAAGAAAACTAGCCCTGCAATCCACACCAGAATGTAAAAGAGACCATCCATAAGTAAGTAAAAATGCTAACTTTTATCAATGTTATTAAATCGATTCCTCATGGAATATGACGATTTCAGGTAATTCTGAAGGATAAAATATGCCTAATCTCTTCCAAAAGTCAATAAATATCCATTCATCTCCAAGAGCATATTTATCATCCTCATGGGCTTTTTTAAACAAAAATTCTGGTCTATTAGCTGGACTTAAGCGAATCAAATAAGGGGACAGTATTTGCTCATCCACGTCAAAATAAAAAGCAAGTTTTTGTTTATTTCCTTTAAACAGAGGTAATTCCTCGATTTTCTCATATTCTTCGGGATAGGAACAAAATTGGTCCACCTGTTTACCGTTATAAAATAAATAATGATACCACACTTCAGAATCTAAGACTTCAATTAAGGAAATAATTGTCTGTAAATGATACGATAAAAATTTACTTATTTCTTTTTCTTCAAAATGACAATTATTAAAAATAACTATGGACCATCTATTGCGTGGTTGATAAATAGTCGTCATTGATATTGGCTGACTGATAATATCGTGTATATCAATACCTTTATTTTGAATAGATGAGTTCCATTCTGAATAGGATTTGACATTTGCGATAATATTTCGGCGTGATGTAAAATATTTTATTGTGGTTGCGATTTCAACCGAAGATTTGTTTTTTATTGCCGAGGCAAAGAGAAATAACCCCATATCTTCACTAATTATATACAATTATTATCTTTAATAGATTTCCAATTTATACATATTTTATGCTCGTTCGAATTAATGAAATAGAGTTTTTTAGATGTTGACATTTATGAGAACACGAAATTGATTAGCTTTTTTTACTTCTAAATCTTATTATTCATAATGTCTCTCCAATTTATAGAAAAAGAACAATTTTGGTATATAAGCGCTTTCCTAAATACTACACAATTAAACTCTATTCAAAAAAGTATTGAAATTGAGAACTTAATAAATAAAAAGTTAAAAAATTTAACTGAAAACGATATCTACCGCAAGGAATTAAAACATGACCTTCTTGAAATGGCCAGTAATGTATCGATTAAATGTACGTGGGTTCCATATTTAGAGAACTTTCCGTATCGAGATGAAAACTCCGATCAATTATATACTACCTTAGGATATTTTCAATTTGATGTTGATTATTACAAAGATGATCCGATTAAAAAAGAATCTTTAAAACCAAATTTAATACAGCAAATTCCGCATATTGTTTTAAATATTTTAAAAGACTATGCTAAAAAGCCAATAAATAAGGGTCTTTATTTGGATGTAGAGAGCCTAATCTATATGTTTGTCACTTCAGATAAAATTAAACCTCAAGATATTCAATGGACAGAAAGTAATATAGAACAATATAAAAAAGTTATTGGTGATTGGACAGAAATTTATTCAGGTCAATGGGAAGATTACTCTGAGAGTCTCTATAACCTTCGTATCCAAAATAATTTATCAAATCGCTTATCTGAATTACATTTCATACACAGAAATTCTGGTTTTATCTATATGGCTGAAGAGAATTATACACAATTCTTTGAATCATATATGAAAAAATTTGTATTAGATCCCACCCCACGTATGAGAACGGTATTATTTGCCCTGCGATCAATAAATGAATCGTTAGATTTACTTTTTATTAAAATACAGTCAGAAGTTTTTCAAGATCTAAACATAGTTGAACGTAAAATTAAAAATCTTCGTTTACTGCGAGGTTTGATTCAAACCAAGTTGAGTGCAATATATAATGAATTGGATTATAATAGAAGGCAACATTATACTAGCGTCTTAAAACATCTTTTAAATGAATTCGAAATAACAAATATAATATCTCGTGTAAATGATAAATTCAATACGATTTATGATGCCATGCAAGTATTATATCAAAAGAAAAATGAGGAGAATCAACAACGAACGGAAAAAGGTTTGAGTTTATTAAATTTATTGTTTGGTGCCGGAGTCTTAGCAGATCTCGCGGGTTTAATTATGATAACCTTCTCAATGCAAGAAGGAGCAGTAAATTCCATTTTTCTAAACGGCCTCATTGCATTATTTATTGTAGCAATTTTATTAATAACAGTTAGTTATTATGTATTTACAAAAATAAAAATTAGAGAAAGCGAAATAAAGAAAGCCGTTGATGGTGTTATTATTACTAAAGATGAGGGGATTGTTCTAATCAAGCGGAAATATCCCCCATTCCAAGATTATTATGCACTTCCAGGGGGTTTTATTGAAAAAGGTGAAACTCCAAAAAAAGCGTTAATTAGAGAAGTTAAGGAAGAAACGAATCTGGATATAAAAATTGTCGATAAAATAGGCTTCTATGATGAAGAGGGCAGAGATCCTCGCGGTAGAGTTGTGAGTACAGCCTTTAAATGTATTATTATTGGAGATAGCTCTCATATGAGAAGTGGTGACGATTCTAAACATGTGGAAATTATTTCAAAAGAGCAATTGAAGGATATAGAGTTAGCCTTTGATCACAAGAAAATATTAAAAGATGCTAATATAGTGAATTGAAATCTAACTAAATTAAACCATTGAGTTTTCAGTTAAATTAAGCTGTAGGTATTCTAATATTTTTTTATGTTACATCCTTTTGTATAATTTTAATTTACCTGGAAAATTTCTTTGGTGAATGATAAGAACTTTCTTTTGATTTTCTACTTCAAACAATAACTTAACTGCCTCATTTGCAAAGAATGTTTTATTATCTCTTGTTATCAATGGATATTTTACATTCTTTCTTTCATAAATTATCTTATCGTTAACAATTACTATTTTAGCGCCCTCATATTCTCCTTGGAAATCTTTTAGAGCTTTTTTATCAATCTCAATCCCCTCATATTTAGCTTTACAATATTCAAGTTCAAATTCTAACAACTCTTTTTTCTCCTGATCTGAAACGGATTTAAAAATCTCATTTAGAGCTAATAAATGCGCCTTTTTTAATGCTTCCTCTTGAGGGACTGGATAATCGGGGGAGACTCCCTTTCCTTCCCAGTTCTCATTTGAGATAGGATTTATAGGTTTCCCAATAGGAAGAGATATTACAAACATTTCAGAAATCGGAAAGTAGTCAATTGGATTTGCTGCTCCTCGTGTAGTTTCACCAATAATAACTGCCCGCTCCATCATCTTTAAATTGTAGGTAAATTCTTCAGCAGCGGATGCCGTTCGTCGGCTTGTCAAAACATAAACTGGTTTTTCAAAGAATCTTTTTCCAGGAACATAAGGTAAGGTATAAGTTTGGGAATATTTATCTTTTTTACGTTCATAAAAGGTATTAAGTATTTTAGAACTTGGACCAACTAAATAACTAATGATTAATTGCACCATTGATGGATACCCTCCACCATTATTCCGAACATCAAAAATCAAGGCGTATGTATTTGCTAAAAATTGGAGGGCTCCTACCATTACATCTCCTGCGTATTCAGCAGGTTGAAATTCATTGATTTTTATATACCCAATATTACCGGGTAATCGTTCTGCTTTTACAATATGATAATTATCATATAAACTAAGTTTTAGTTCATGCTCATCAATATACTCATCTTCTTGTTGGTCATAATCTCTAAGCATTAATTCCTTAGCCATTCTTGGATTATATTCAAAATAAAAATGCAAATCGTTCGAGATTTTATGAAGATCATTAGTAATTACCTTTTGTAGCTCTCTTGGATCCGTAATATTTTGATAAGCGCTTTTGTTTAAATTATCTAATAAATAAGATGATATCTTTTCAGCTACTTCCGGGAAGATGTAATAATTTATTACCTTATTGCAAATTTCAGCAATAACTTCTTCTACTTTATTATTATCCAATAATTGTTCAATATTTTGGTCTTTCATATCTTATCCCTTTTTTCAATGAAGATAATTAATTAATAAATAAAAATCTATTAATATTCCAGTCTAATATATTAGAGTTTTCCAAATAATAAGTATATATACTCTAAGGGCAGAATACTATTTAATGACAGAATTAGAAGATGATTACGAAAATCTTCAATCAGATTGAGTTACTCTTAGTGTTGTGTAACCTCTTTATCTTTCAGAATTTTAATATTTTTTTTCTATTCTTTTTATACAATATTTAAATATAGATCAATCATATTGATGTACTGGTGACATAAATGTCAAAACCAACAAAAGATGATGCCGCATTATTCGTCCAAATTTTGGGAATATTGACCAAGAATAAAGATTTAATGGATGCTTTTAATTGGGTGGCTTATGAGTTCAATATAAAGACCTATGACGAATTTAAAGGGAAATATCCTATGGGAAGCGAAGGATTCAAAAAATTTAATGACTATGTGGGTATTTTCGAAACTATAGGCATTCTTGTGAACAGAGAACTTCTTAGTGAAGCCTTAATCTTTGATGCATGGGGGGATTTATTTTGGGGAAAAGTGGAAGCGATTGTTCATGGGATGCGAAAGGAGTGGAAAATGCCACGATTAATGGAAAACTTTGAAATTATGGCTAAGAAATATCCCGAATGGGCTGAAAAAAACCCCCCCAAACTATAAACATAAAAAATTCTCATTTTTTTTTTACTATTTGAGAAAAATAATTTGGCTATAGTTATCTTAATCAAATAAATAGGTAGTTTATTTTTATAATAATGACATTTTAAAAATATTTATGGAGGTAAATAGAGGGTGACTGGAAAAATATTTGTGCGACCCAGATGTGATTATTGCGATGAACGCTTTTATCAAACTCATAATCCATTTACGAATTATTTTTGGGGGAAAATTCCTGCTCATTGCCCGAATTGTGGTAAAGAAATTAGCTCTGAGAAACGGAAACAATTATTGCACCATGATGAATTAATCTGGTCGATCTTATGTGTTATATTTATCACATTCATTATAGTAATTTTGATAATATTTAGTAGGTAATAAATAAATTAAAATCAACAATCTTTAGCATCAAAATTATTATCTGATGAATTTGTTTAATATATAACATTACAGAATTGAATTAAAATATGCCTACTTTAAAAAATATAATACTCCCTAAGAATGCAGAAAATGATTTTAAAGGATATAAAGTTGCAGAAGTTGTTTTTCTAATTATAACAATTATTACAATTTTCCGGAGTTTAATCCATTTTTTAGCTTTCGACGGTGGAGCAGGATCAATTGCTGGGATTGAATTAAGTATTGAAGGTGGCGATATTATTATTGGTATATTTGCTTTATGGGGCATCTCACAGCCAACATTTGAGGGGTGTTTCCTCCATCTGATAAATAAATTTTTTGAGTAGGTTGTAGGTCAAGAAAAAGCTTTTTCAGATGTTTTTACCATAAGATTTAATGGATCAAGGCGATTAATCAAATTTTTTGGCTGTGTAAATTGCGATGCTCCAACAATTACCGGAATAGGACCATCTTTCATTTAATATCAGAATATAAATTTCAATAAATTATTTAATAAAATATATAAGATTAAGAGCTTAAATTTTTTAAAGTTAAAGAAGATAAGTATATATTCTAACAAAATTACCGAATATTCATAAAATTTATAAATTTCCTAATTTCAAGTAATTAATATTGAACACATAAAATACCCTTTAAAAATATGTAAAATGCAATTAAAAAAGAAAACTCTAACTATAATTATTTCATTTTCTCTGATCTTAATTATTACTATTCCTAGTTTAGTTTTTATTTTATTTTATTATAAGACAGACAACCCAAATCATCCATCAAATATGGTTGTAGAAGATTGGCTGGATGATTTTGATTCTTTTTATAATTTCATCGAAAAGAATTACCCCTATATTTGGCTCAAAGAACGGACGCATAACTATAACTGGTTGGATTTAAAGCCTATATATGAGAGCCGAATTAAAAATGCAACCTCGGATGAAGAGTTTTTAGGTATACTTTTTGATGCAGTACAAGCCCTCCAAAATAGACACACCCAAATTGAATACCCTGCTTTAATGCCTCAATATTACTCTGAATTTAAAGATTTGTATCCCCTCAATGAGATATTTTCTGAAGAAGTTGTAAATTATTCTTATTATTGGAAACCTCTGTATGAGAATTGTTTTGAAAAAAAATATTATGAGAGCTTTGAAGCACTTATTGTTTATGAAAAAGGTGAGTATATAATAAACGATAGTGAACCTTGGGTAGAATTCTATGGAACTGGATTAAAGGTAGTTGCGGTTAACGGAGAGCCTATTGATGAAGCAGTGAACGATTGCTATGATCAAGACTACCTTGATTGGGATTTTCAGAGGAATAAACATTATTTATGGATGATCTCTCCTCGTGATTTTGGACAAAACGCAAAATTTACGATACGAAATTCTACTGGGTATGAAACTAACGTAACCTTCGGAACAATATCTAAGTATTCCCTCTCTCCGTATAGTTATTCAGATAATATGATTGATACTCAAATCTGGGAAGATAAGAATGCTAGTTATATATTTATAAAAAATTTTGTATTAGAGTATATCAACCCATATATTGGAGAGATTATAAATTTTTATCATCAAATCGAGGATGCTGATTATTTAATCATAGATATAAGGGGGAACCCAGGAGGTAATTACGCGTCTTGGATTAATGCCATTGTAAAACCTTTGATTAAAGATCAAAAAAGATTTGAACTCTATTTAGCATATAGAACAGAT